>JGI24023J19991_10000232_pt1 | contig 42269 bp, 45 predicted proteins | sample Cruoilmetagenom1_FD_19991 | JGI IMG/M metagenome (IMG submission 19991)
GATTACCGATTTGTCACAAGTATGGCTAGAGGCTAAACTTTTTCAGAATGAATTGGCTCTGCTGGATACTTTAGAAAACTTTGAAGTGCACATTCAAGGTATAGACAAAACCTTTCAAGCAAAAAAATCTTTACTCTATCCTATGCTTGACCCCAAAGTTGCCACAGCTACCCTACGCTTAAACATAGACAATCCAAACGAAGTACTCAAGCCTGGTATGTACGCAAAGGTACATTCTTCTGCGAGTCTAGAGAGTAAACTTGTCATACCCCGTACAGCAGCCATGCGTAAAAATGGCACCTGGTATGCTTTTTTAAGTACGGAGTTTAAAGGAGAGTATGAACCCATAGAGATAGAGGTTAACCCTTTGGACAACAAACACTTTGAAGTGACCAAAGGTCTCATGGAAGGTGACACACTTGTTAACAATGCCCTCTTCATGATGGACTCAGATGCACAAATAAACGGGGTGTATTAACCTATGATAGAAACACTCATTGCCTTTTCAGTCAAAAACCGTTTTCTCATTCTGATGGCTACGATATTTACCATCGTGGGGTCTATTTGGGCTATGAAGAACACACCTTTAGATGCCCTACCAGACCTTTCACCACCACAAGTCATCGTACAAGTGACATGGAAAGGACAAAGTCCAGAGATCATCGAAGATCAGGGGACATATCCTTTAGTCTCACAGTTTCTTGCCATCTCTAACATTGAGACCGTACGTGGGTTTTCTGTGTATGAAAATGCGCTTATCTACATCATCTTTAAAGAAGGTACTGACCTTTACTGGGCTAGAAGCCGTGTCTTAGAACAACTCGCTTCCATACAAAGCCAACTGCCCGACTCCATGGAGATCACACTGGGTCCTGATGCATCAGGTGTGGGCTGGGCGTATGAGTATGCCCTTACTTCACAGACTAAAACACTATCAGAGCTACGTACACTGCAAGACTACTACTATAAGTATGCACTTATGGGTGTGGATGGTGTAAGTGAAGTGGCTAGCATAGGTGGGTTTGTACCTACCTACCAGATCACGGTCAACAATGACGCTTTGGTACAGTACAACCTTTCCATCAAAGATGTCAGTAAAACACTCCAAGACAACAACAACGACACAGGTGGTCGTATCGTTATACAAAATGGCTATGAGTGGATGGTACAAGCCAAAGGGTACATCAAAGACTTAGATGAGATACGTAAACTTGTAATCACTACCAAAGATGGTGTGCCTCTGACACTTGACAAGTTGGGACGTGTAGAGATGGTTCCAGGTGCCAGACGTGGTGTGGCTGACCTGAACGGCGAAGGTGAAGTGGTCGGTGGCATCGTGATGGTACGTTATGGGGAAGATGTGTACACAGCCATCAAACGCATCAAAGCCAAGATGGCTGAGCTCAAGATAGAAGGTGTGGATGTTGTGACTACCTATGACCGTTCTGAACTCATAGAAAAAGCCGTTGAAACGCTACAAACTACCCTGCTTGAAGAGAGTATCATTGTTGTCATTATCATCGGACTGTTTTTGATGCACTTTAGGTCTACACTGATCATGCTTATTGTGTTACCTTTAACCATTGCCCTGCCTTTTTTACTGATGAAACTTTTTGGTATAGGCTCTAACATTATGAGTCTGGGTGGTATCGCCATAGCCATAGGAGCGATGGTTGATGCCTCCATAGTCATGATAGAAAATGCCCATAAATCCATACATAAACATGAGGAAGAAAAAGGCTCCGCTTTAAGTAACCAAGAACGCATTACAACCATTGTGAAGTCCTCACAACTGGTTGGTCGTCCTATCTTCTTTGCCTTGTCTCTTGTGGTGGTTTCATTTTTACCTATCTTTGCACTTTCAGGTCAAGAAGGCTTACTTTTCTCTCCTCTTGCATTTACAAAGACCTTTGCTATGACCGCAGGGGCACTACTTTCAGTGACTCTTGTACCTGTACTCATGATATATTTTGTAAGAGGCAAGATCATCCCTGAGTCTAAAAATCCTATCAATCGTTTTTTCATCTGGCTTTACCATCCCATCTTGGTGTATGGCTTAAAACTAAAATACTTGGTCATCCTCTTCGCTGTAGGAGCATTGGTTTTTACCGTACCTTTATACCAAAAGCTAAACTGGGAGTTTATGCCTATGCTTAACGAACAAAGCATCATGTATATGCCTGTAACGCCCTATGGTATAAGTGTTGATCAAAGCAAAGCACTCACACAAAAAACTGACAAGATCATCAAGTCCTTTCCTGAAGTAGCTACGGTCTTTGGTAAAGGAGGCCGTGCTAATTCTCCTACTGACCCTGCCCCGCTTGGTATGTTGGAGACCATCATCACCTTTAAGCCAAAAAGCGAATGGCGAGAGGGTATGACCCATGAAAAACTCATGGCTCAGATGGAAGAAGCACTGCAAGTACCAGGACTTGTAAACTCTTGGACTTACCCTATACGTGGGCGTATAGACATGCTCCTCTCTGGTATACGTACCCCCATTGGTATCAAACTTTATGGTAAAGATGCCCAAGGCTTACAAGAAGTAGCATTAAGTATAGAGTCAAAACTTCGAGACCTAAAAGGCACACAGTCAGTCTTTTCTGACCAAGCTTCTGCTGGCTTTTTCATAGATATCAACATAGACACTGAAGCGTTGCAACGCTACAACATCACCAAGTCTCTCATACAAGAGTACACCTCTGCGGCTATAGGAGGCAAGAAGATAACCACCATGTACAAAGGTTTAGAGCGCTACCCTATCGCCTTGCGTTTTGAAGAAGAAGAACGTCGCAACTTAGATGACATACGTAACATACAGGTTAAAACTCCTCTTGGCTTTGTACCTTTGTCTACCTTTGCCAAAGTAGTGTACAGAGAGAGTGGTTCTGTCATCAAGTCAGAGATGGCAACACCTGTGACCTTTATCTATATCACACCACAAACTGGTATGTCTGCTATCAGCTACAAAGAAGAAGCAGTCAAAGCCCTAGAAGACTTAAAACTCCCCTCTGGTTACCATATAGAGTGGGCAGGACAGTCGGAGTACCTAGAGTCAGCCATGCAAAAGATAACATGGATAGTCCCAACGGTACTTTTGCTTATCTTGGTACTCATCTACTTTGCACTGGGGAAGATAGCCCCTACGCTCATCGTATTTTTCACCTTGCCTTTTGCACTACTTGGAGGACTCTTTTACTTAGATATGTTAGGGTTTAACATGAGCATAGCAGTCATTGTTGGATTCTTAGCACTCTTGGGTGTAGCAGCAGAGACAGCCATAGTGATGATAGTCTACTTACAAGAAAGTGTAGATGAGTTACGTAAAAAAGAAGGGTCTAACTTTAACAAACAACATCTCTCATATGCCATCTATGAAGGAGCTGTGCAAAGAGTAAGACCTAAACTCATGACTGTTTTTGCCATCTTGGCAGGGCTACTTCCCATTATGTACACCACAGGCGTAGGTTCTGAAGTCATGCAGCGTATCGCCGCACCGATGATAGGTGGTGTGGTAAGTTCTGCCCTACTTAGCTTAGTACTCATTCCTATCTTTTATGAGATGTATGAGAAAAGACAATTAAACAAATCAATGAAGGATACTGAATGAAATGCAAACATATCTTTGTAACACTCTCTATACTCGCATTCATTACGGGTTGTAGTGCAGATAAACAAGAAGAATCAATCACAGAAGGTGGCATGAAATGTGGGCCCGGTAAATGTGGTGCAAGTATGGTAGATGGTTCTGCAGTACTCGTGAAAAAGAAGATGAACATCTTAAATCAACTCCGAGAAGATGACAATAGACGAGAATGTGTCTTAGGCGCTACTACCACAAAAGAACTCTATGCATGTGTACGTGTAGAAGAGACAGGTAGACTCAGTACTAAATGTAACACAGACAATACAAAAAATGTGCCGAAAAAAGAATCTGCTGGAGCTATGAAATGTGAAGCGGGTAAATGTGGGAGTACTATGTAGAGAGGTTTGTACCCAAACTAATTTGGGTACAAGAGGTTAAAAGGTGATTAACAAGCTGGCTCGTTACCTGAGTCTTTACCATACTCGTAACCAAACTCAAATAAAGCTTTTTCCCATTTTTTATCCCATGCTTGGATATTTGGACAAATTTTCTTGATCTCTTCTTCCATTTTTCCCTCAGCGTGGATTTTCTCCCACTCTGCTTGTTTAAAGCTAGCTGCAAATTTTGCACCACCGAAACCACAAGCACCTTTAAGTTTTTTACCAAATATTTTTTGACCTTTATTGATAAGATCTGCATTTGCTGTTGTTGTCATGATAGCAAACCCAAAAAGTGCTGCTACTGCTAACTTAGTTAAATTTTTCATTGTATTTCCTTACTATAAGTTTATATTTTTAATATTATAAGTTTAGATAAAAAAAACTTATAATTTAATTTTGAGCAAAAAAATAGGTACAGAGCAGAACTCTGTACCTATTTTAAAAAAGCGAAAAAATTATTTCATTGCAGCGATATGCTCTGCAACTGCTTTGATAGTAGCATCATCCATAGCAGCTACTTGACCTTTCATAAGTGCACCCATTCCGTGAATGTTAAGTGTACCAGCCTTGTAACCGTTAAGTTGCTCAATTGTTTTTGCAGCATCTTGACCAGTGATCACTGCTGATTTACCTAGAGCAGCTTTTTCTCCGTTTGCACCATGACAACCAACACATTTAGCAAAAGCAGCAGCTCCGTCAGCCATAAGTAGTGTAGATCCTGCAAGTAACATTGTGATTGCTAATTTTTTCATTTTAATTCCTTTATTTTTGTGATTTATATTGATAATATGTTCGTCATACTATCAATAACGCTTATTTTATTTTCTTCTAAAAAGATAATATAGCTATTTAACTTAAAGCTATATTAAATTTAACAGCTTGGAACATTTCCTGAATCTTTTGCATATTCATATACGAAGTCATATACATCATTTTCATATTTTGGTTTTAATGTTGCTTTGGGACAGATCTTAGTTACTTCTGCTCCCATTTTTCCAGCTTCTTTAATGTTTTCCCACTCATCTTGTGTATGCTTGTGTGCAAATTTTGCACCAGAAAAACCACATTTCGCTTTAAGTTTTTTAAGGTAAATTTTTTGACCTTTCTTAACGTCTGCCGTTGCAGCAGTAGAAAGTACAGCAAGCCCAAGTAATGCTGCCATTGAAAGTTTTGTAATCTTGTTCATATTCATCCTTTAATTTTTAAGATAAAGGATGATAACACGTAATTGTGAAAAGATTGTGATAAGTGTAACAACTTTAGATACAGTTTAAAAAAACTGCTCCAAGTTGTTACATCTATAGATTTAACATTTAGGGACTTTGCCATCTTTGGCATACATATATGAAAACTCATAAACGTGTTCCCACCATGAAGGTTTTATTTTGTTCAGTTTTAATCTTGGGCAAATCTTTTTTGCTTCTTTAGGAAACTTACCCTCATCATAAAACTCTTCCCACTCACCTTGTGTATGGTGCCTAGCAAAACGCACACCAGAAAAACCACATTTTTTACGAAACTTCTTTTTAAAAAGTTTTTGTCCTTTGGTGACCCCTGCAGTAGCCATAGTAGGCATACTCACCATCGTGAACATCGCTAAACCCAGAACCATCATCATTTTTTTCATAGTAAACCTTGTATAATGTTTTCTTATCCACGACTATTATAACTATTTTAACTTATTAAAAACTTTAAATTTATCCCAATAGATATCTATAGCTTCTTCTAACTCTTTTATGTCCAGATTTGTCTTCTCTTTTGCACTATACGTGTCTATAAACAAGTCAGACATAGCAGAGATGTCCTTGGAAGGATACAGTAGATAATGTTTAATCCCTGCTTTCATATTGGTTTCTCCGCTGTATACTAGTAGATAGCGTTTAAACATTTCCTGTAAGGTAGCTGGTAGTTCTTGGTGACAGCCCACACAGTTACGCTCATACGCATCTTGTGCAAACAAACCACTAACTAAAACCAAACTGATCCATATACTTTTTACCATTTTAGCACCATTTTAGTTCCTTCACCTTCTTTAGATTCCACTTCTATTTGCATGCCGTATTCATCTATGATCTTTTTGACAATACTCAAGCCAACACCAAATCCACCCTCACTTTTGTTAAATCTGATGAATCTATCAAACATAAAAGGTATTTTACTTTCTTTTATCCCTATACCTGTGTCCCATATGGTCAAGATACCTTGCTCTAAGATTATACCTATGGTTCCACCTCTCTTGTTGTACTTCACTGCATTTGAGAGTAGGTTATCAATCACTCTTGTAAACTTGCGCCTATCTATGAAGATCATCGCATCATTGAGTTCCAACTGATACTCAAGTTTTTTTGATTTAACTAAGATATCAAAATATTCTGTTCTATCTAAAATGAGTGCTTTAACATCGATATGCTCATTTTCATTTGCTGTTTCTTCCTCAAGTGTTATATAGGTTAAGTCTTTATATAAAGTAGAGACTGTTTTAGCTGCAATGTTGATTCGGTTGAGTTTTTTTCTATTTTTCTCTACCATCACGTCAGTGTCCATCATCTCTATGTTTGCCAATATAGCGGAGAGTGGTGTATTGAGTTCGTGTGTTGTATCTTTTATAAAACGATCAAGCAAAACGATAGAATCACGCATAGGTTTTAAAAACAACTTAGACAAATAGAGCCCAAAAAGTATGAATAAGAAAAAAGAAAAAAGTCCATACCCTATGATATGTTTCCAGATATCGTCCCTCCACACTCCATCATCTTCTACTTCTATAATGATATATTTAGTTCCCAAGTAATATTCATCTAAAGTCTTAACAAAATGTATATGATTTTCAAGCAGGTAGATCTCTTCATCAAAATGCATTTTTTCATCATCGAGTAATGAAAAGATCTTCATATATTCTATGTCATAGATGGCAGATTTAAAACGGGGATCTCGTGGATACTCTGTTCTTTCATCAAAAAAATGATGTAAAACTTTAAGTCTCTTTGTATGTATATATGCATATTTAAAGAGTGTAGCTCTTTGATTTGAAAGCATAAGCTTCTCTTGTGTTTGATAATAATAGGCAGAAAGTATCACAATCATTAACATGACCATCATCATATAAAGTGTTAAAAATCTAAGAAGAGATTTCTTCTCACTTTTGAGAACTGAACTTGTAGCCTTGTTTTTTGATACTAACAATTCTTTCCTTACCTATGATTTTACGAAGATTTTTAATGTAGGTACGAAGCGCCGTATCACTAGGTTCTTCGTCAAAATCCCACAAATGTTTATAGATACGGTCATGGGCGATGACTTCACCCTCATTTTTCATAAAGAGTTTAAGTAACATAGACTCTTTATGTCCTAAAGAAACCGTATTGTCATCTATCACAAGTTCATTATTGCCAATATCATAATAAATATTTTTTGAAATCTCTATAAGCTCTTTTGATTCATGGAAAAAACCTCGCTTGAGTAAAGTCTCAACACGTATCTTCAACTCTTTAAGGGCAAATGGTTTACGGATGTAGTCATCACAACCAGAATCAAACCCTTTCTCAAGGTCATCCACAGAGTCAAGAGAAGTGATAAATATAGCTGGAGCAACCACATCTCCTGCTCTGGCTTCTGCTAAAAGTTCAAAACCATTGATACCAGGGATATTGACATCAAGTAAAAGGAGATCATACTTACTCTCATAGAGTTTCTCCTGTGCCTCATGGCCGTCATAGACAGAAACCACATCATATCCTTGCTCTTCTAAGAACTCAGTCACTGTTTCGTTAAGGTTTGCATCATCTTCTAGTAGTAAAATTTTACTCATTGTTTCCCTAAGGTTTTAATTTTTGATCGTCTCATAGGTATTGGCTAGCCCAACTTTTTAAACGTCCTGCATCTAAAGCACCACTAACTCTGTCTACCTCTTTACCTGCTTTAAAAGCGATGAGTGTTGGTATGCTTTGTATCCCATACTGCCCACCTAGCGTCTGTTCTTCGTCAGTGTTTACTTTTAAAAACTGCGCTTTGAGTGGTAGTGCAAGTGCCACTTCTTCAAAAGCTGGAGCCATCTGTAAACAAGGGCCACACCATGGTGCCCAAAAGTCTACAATGACTGGTATGTCAGAATTTGCCAAAAAAGTACCCAATTTACCTGCATCAACACTGACTGGTTTAGCGTCTAACAGTGAGTTTTTACACCCTCCGCAGTTGGCTTTTGCATAAGAGTCTTTTTTAGGTAGTCTATTGACCTTGAGACAATGTGGACATACGACATTAACATTCATCGATTCCCCCTCCAATTTAGATTAGTTTTTATTTTATTGGTTATTATAGCAAAGATTGTAAATACATATTTAACAGGAGTGTAAAATGGCAAAACAAGAACTCATAGTTGGTGGTGGATGTTTTTGGTGTACTGAAGCAGTATTTGAGACACTTAAAGGGGTAAGCGATGTAGAAAGTGGCTACGCAAACGGACAAACTCTCAACCCAACGTACAGAGATATCTGTACAGGTGAGACAGGTCATGCAGAAGTCATCAAGATCACCTATGATGACAGCATCATCACCTCTGACACTCTACTGGACATCTTCTTTGTAGTACATAACCCTACCACACTTAACCAACAAGGTGCCGACAGAGGGACACAATACCGCTCAACCATACTTTATGAAGATGAAGCAACCAAAGAAGCAGCCGAGGTAGCACTCGAAGCAGCACAGAAAGACTACGCTGATCCCATCGTCACCACCATAGAACCATTAGACATCTTTTACACAGCAGAAGCCTACCACCAAGACTACTACCGCCAAAACGCTACACAAGGCTACTGTATGGCAGTCATACCACCGAAGTTAGCGAAGTTAAAAGCGAAGTTTGGGAAAGAGATGGCGTAAGGCTATTTATCTCCAAGAGGGTCATCTGACCTCTTCTTTACTTTTCTTTCTTGTTCTTCAGAGATATTCGGCTCAGTAAATTTCACCTGCCCAGCGATGATACAGCCTTTACATCCAGGTTCACAGTGATGATGGAGTTTTAAACACCACTCTTTGTCATCACCCATTGTGCCCATAAATTGACAACCCCAACCACTACTCATATTACGCTCCTACTATCGTATCTCGAAACCATCTGTTCTAAACTCTGCATCATTGATGATCTTATAGTGTACATCCTCAACCGTACTTAAGGGTGAGCCCTCTTTGAGTATACCCATAAAAATATCAAAATCATCATCAAACACTTCTGCTACCACTTCTACTGTGCCGTCACTTAGGTTTTGCATGTACCCTTTAAACTGTTTTTTCATCATCGCTTGTGAGACAAACTTTCTGTAAAAAACACCTTGTACTTTGCCATAAATGATAAACCTATACCATTCCATTATGCAGCGTCACCGTATTCTGTTTTAAGGTTTTGCAAAAATTCTAAAAGATGTCGTTGAAAAAGAACATCCTCTTCCATGTCTTCATCTACACATTCGGTTAAAGTCTCCAGTAAGGCCATATCTATCTTTTTAGCAAAACGCTTCACCTCTTTGGTCTCTCTTTCTACCAGTTGTATAAGGTGGTTAAAGTCCAAACCATTATGTGTAATGATCTTAGTATGAAACTCTTTAACAGTATCTATAAGCAGTTCTGCTCTTTCTTGGCTGTCTGGGTAAATCGTGTGTGCAACCTCTTTGAGTTTTTGCTTTTCACATTCACAAATGTCGCCATTGGCAGAAACCATAAGTGTCAAAAGTTTTGCTCTGTACTCTAAAGAGCTATGGTTATAGACCAAAAATTCTCTAAACATCTTTTTAACAGTACGTTTCAAGTTCTTTAACACTACACTATCCTTAACACACTTTTAACAAAAGTATACTATAGTTTTACAAAAATGGATAATGGCTTATGGGCAATATTGACTTAATCATCATACTTACTACAGCATTTTTAGGTTCAGTTGGACATTGCATCGGTATGTGTGGGGGTATTGTAGTTGCCTATACTTCCAATAAGATAGACCAAAAAGCCAGCTACTTCTACCAAACTTCCGCTCACCTTGCTTACAATTTTGGACGTGTGACGACCTATGCCATTTTAGGTGCTATCTTTGGAACCATCGGTCAAGTCATCGCCTTTACACCTACAACCAAAGGTGTTCTCTTTCTTATCACTGGTGTGCTGATGGTACTTGCAGGGCTTTCACTTGTTGGTAATATAAAGTTTCTAAACTCGGCAGAGTGGTCTGTATCTAAGTACCCTTGGTTTCAAAATGCTTTTAAAAAACTCATCAGTTCAAAATCTTATGTTAGTTTTTATCTCTTAGGTATGCTAAATGGCATGATACCTTGTGGGCTTGTGTATGCATTTGCTATCTTTGCGGCAAGTACAGCAGATCCTCTATCTGGTGCTTTGGTGATGGCTACCTTTGGTCTAGCCACCATTCCTGCTCTGTTCTTCTTAGGCTTCATCACTAAGTTTCTGCAACAAGGCTCACTTAGAGGTAGCATGATGAAACTAGCAGCCTTGCTTGTCGTAGCCTATGGTGTATTTACCCTTTACAAGGGATACAACTTTGTAGCCCACCCCGAACAGATGAAAGCCATGATGGACAAGATGATCGACGGAAGCATAGATGAAGGTACACTCACAGGGAAGTTTAACGGTATGAAATGTGCACCAGGGAAATGTGGATAAAAAAGTATGGATAAATAAACATCCTACTCCTCTACTTTTACCTCACATTCTTTTAAACCTTTTTTAAAACATTCACTGTACTGTCTGGCTATCTCCACACGATTTTGTGTACTAGGATGAGAGGAAAGGTAGTCTAAGATGCTGTCTTTAGACTCATTTACCTTTGTATCTTTGGGTGATTTTCTATCTTTTGATGCTGTTTGATCTTCCATATAAGCTGTCATTCTGTTCATAATGTTTGAAAACGCCATAGGGTCTATATTTGCTTCGAGCATGTGGCTGAAGGCGTACCTATCTGCCTCACTTTCATGCCCACGTGAATAGGCGCTACTGACTAGTAATGAGCCTAGTCCTACACCCATGTCAGCCAGTCCATTGCTGTCCCCTACTATGAGCATCACAGACACAGTGACAAACGTACCCTCTATGACCATCTCTAAGGTATGTCTATGCACCACATGTCCCATCTCATGTAAAAGTACTGAGTCCATCTCTTCTTGGGTCTTACACAGTTCAACAAACTTGTCTGTCAATATGATGTCACCTGAAGGCAAAGCCAATGCATTGGGTATGCTTAGACTTCCATCACTCCAGTCACGAAAATGCAAGGTATATTTGATAGCCTCATCCTCTATACTCAAAGGTACGATGTTCGTCTTGAAATGTTTGCGTATTTGTTCCCTTTTGGCTGTAGAAAGTTTGGTTTTCTCAAACATAACTTTGTCAAGAAACTCCAATGTATTAACAGCTATGAGTTGATTGGTTTTATGTGGTAGTGCATGGGCTATCTTTTTACTTGTCCAAGGTACACCCCATTTGAAGAAAGCAAAAGTTGTAAGTACTGTCACCACAAGCGCTACAAGAACCCAACCCATATGTGATTCTAATGTATGGATGAATCCATTTGTTTTTAGTCGTTTTTTAAAAAGTGCATCGACTTTATCGTTCTCTTTGGTAGCAAAAAGTGAGCCATCTTCAAGGATGATCTTACGCTCTACATTTGCAAGTCTATTGCCTACTTGTAACGTAGACAATGCACCTTCAAGTGTTGTACCATTGTCTAGTTCCAGAACATAATATTCTTCATCTACACTAAGTAGCCTAGCAGTATTTGAAGCAGCAGAACCTTGGGCATACCACTTGCCTTGTATCATCTAAAATCCTAACCCTACATCAACATCAAAGGCATCCCCTATCTGTTCACCTAAAGATGACTCCTCATCTTGCTTTTGTGTGATGTATTCATAGAAACCGGCCTCAGTATCTACAAATGTATTTTCTAACATTAGTCTTGCCATCCTCACCTTCGTCCATGGAAAGGCTAAACCTAAAGTTAAAAGGACAAGCACAAAGTTTGAGATCATCACCCAAGCATATGGTCTTGCTTTAAGGGTAGATTCAAAAGTGATTTTGTTATCAAGTGTAGTATTTTCATACACATAGGTACGCTGTCTCGTGGTAGCATACGCCAGGATAATCATAGTTGCCAGTATCAGCCCCAAATATGCCAAGCCTATGATAGGCATGATCTCACCCATTTTTTCTTGCATAAGTGCAGGGTCTTCTGCTGCATCTTTTAACTCCATCAGAGCTTCCATCCCTACGGTTACATTGACTATCACACCAATAACTAAGGCCATTGCACCCATGATAACAATAGTCATACCTATCGTTTTTAAAGCTATCACAGCAAATTTTCTAGCTTGAACATCTGTAAAAAACTTCCCTTGTCCATAACGTAAACCGTTTATCATATACGTGGTATTTTTTTTCTTGATAAGTGCATACATATAAAAGGCAAACACAAATGCGATGATAATAACAATTGGCATGATAGAGCTTACCCAAGATAGACTTGGATCTAACATCAGTTTAGGCATGAAATAAGCAGCTGCAATAGGCACCCCGTAAACAGCTAGAAGTAATATAAACGGATAGACAAAAAAGTTCATGTATGACTGCCCAAGTTTCCCTTCAAAACCAAAACGAACATTGGAGTAGCTGGTCATACGCATACTGAACTTCATACTTCTCCATATAAGCCAAGGCACAGCCAAGAACAAAACAGCAATGAGTAACAAACTCCCTATAGGGGACACTTGTTGGATAACAATATAGATGATAAAAAGTACCATAGCTACTAGAAAGCCTAAAAAAAGTTGCTTTCCTGTTGCATGGTATTCAAAATTTCTCCCTTCTAGTGTGCTATTGGCATAAAAGTAACGATAGTTACGTACCTTTGCCCATGGATAATAAAGTCCCAACGTCACTATGGTCAACAAGACATTGACAATCCATATCTTAAAATACTCACTCCCACTTCCCTCAAAACTTAATGCTTTCATTTCTTCCTCTTATAATTTTAGATTTGTGAGTGTATCATAATTCATCATAAAGCAAAACTTCCCTACAATAGATTATCTCAAACTAAAAAGGAAAAGATATGTCAAAAGTAGTAAAAGTAATCGAAGTATTAGCCCAATCAGAAAAATCTTGGGAAGATGCCGCTGCAAGTGCAGTAACGGCTGCGAGTAAAAGTATCAAAGGTATTAAAGGTATCAATATTACCAATATGTCAGCCAAAGTAGAAAATAACAAAATCGTCAAATACCGTATCAATGCAAAGATTTCTTTTCTCATCAAGTAATCTTTTTCGCTTATGGGCTTTATGCCCATAATACGCTATAATCTATCTTATGAATCACATAAAAACTTACGCCTATACCCATACCCCTCTGCACTTTAATTTCAAACAAACCGTTGAACGCTTTTTTGTGGAAGAAGTACCACTCTACGAACCTTCAAACTCAGGAAACTTCCTCATACTCAAGATCAAAAAAACAGATATGAGTACATGGAAACTCATTACCGTTTTAGCCAAAGCCACAGGACTTGAAGAGCGTGACATAGGTTATGCAGGACTTAAAGATAAAAATGCAACCACTATCCAATACGTTTCTCTGCCTAAAAAGTATGAAAAAGAGTTAAACAAAAACCTTACCACTGAAAAGATAGAGATACTTGAACGCCACTACAACAAAGCACCTATCAAGATAGGACACCTAAAAGGCAATACTTTCTCTATCGTACTACATGACATCAACGAAAAAGATGCAAAGTTTTTTAACACTACTGCCAAAAAAATGCAAAAGGATGGCATACCCAATTACTATGGCTACCAACGTTTTGGCGAAGACAGCCGCTCATACCTACAAGGTAAAGAGATAGCCCACTCTGGTAAAAAGCTTAAAGGCAGTAAGGAAAAACTTCTTGTTTCTGCTTACCAAAGCTACCTGTACAACAGATGGTTAGGCTTAAGAGTGAAACTCTCTACTATCATCACATCAAACAATGTTCCTCAAGCGGCTAAAAAACTAGACTACCCTGAAGAGCTTGTCAAAGTTTTAGCCAAACAGCCTCAGTTTTTTAAACTCTTTATAGGGGATGTCATCACACCCTACCCGTATGGTAAAGAAAACTATGTCAAAGAGATGCAACCCTCATCCCTCTCTTTTGAACAAAAGAAGATAAGCCCAACAGGTCTACTCTGCGGAGCAAACGCTACACGAGCCAAGTCTGATGCTTACTACCTAGAAGAAGAGTTTGATGACACGGAACTTAATGCACTCAAAGGCGACAGACGTTTCGCATGGATATGGCCAAAAGAGGTAGAAACAGAGTACAACCCAGACAGTAAAAAACTAACGGTTGAGTTTTACTTGCCTAAAGGCTCATATGCCACAACATTTTTAGAAGAGATAGGGAAGTTTTCACTCAAAGAAGTTCCTAAAAAAGAAGGAAAGTAATTACTTTTTTCCTCTTCCACGCTTTTTGTCTTTCTTCTCGACTTTAGGTTTAGCTGCATCATACGCTTTAAAGCCATCACGTTTAGTCACTTTTCTTTTTTTACTTTTAGGTGCAGTACCTACAGACTTTTTCTTTTTACCAAAGGCACCATCAGTTGCTTTATGTTCTTTAGGATTTTTACGTGCACCCTTTTGTGTGGCTATCACTTTAGGTACATAGCCTTCAAGTTTTTCCTGGGGGATGGCTTTTCCCATGAGTTTTTCTACATCTTTGAGTGCAACCATCTCAAGAGGTGAGATGAGCGTGATAGCCAAACCTTTAGCACCTGCTCTACCTGTACGTCCTATGCGGTGTATGTAGTCTCCTGTAACATGAGGGATGTCGAAGTTCATAACAACTTCAAGTGCAGGAATATCTAGTCCTCGTGCCGCGATATCTGTGGCAACAAGTACACGTATCTTACCCTCTTTAAATCCACTCAATGCTCTACTTCTCTCTCCTGAACTTTTACCTCCGTGTATGACAGCTGTTTTAAGTCCAGAGAGGTTAAGTTCTTTACCAACTTCGTCTGCCACTTCTTTTTTTCGTACAAACACAAGTACTTGCGTGTAGTTCCTTGAACCTATGAGGTAAGAAAGCAGTTCCGCCTTCTTCTCTTTCTCCACAGGGTATACCACTTGGGTCACTGCACTTGCTGAGGTACCCATGCTGTCCACTTCTATGAGTTTAGGCTTAGTGAGTATCTGTTCTGCAAGTCTTTTAACAGATCCTGAGAGTGTTGCGGAGATGAGTACATTTTGTCTGCGTGTAGGTAAGTGTTGGAGTATAGCGCTTACTTCATGTACAAAACCCATATCTAAAATGGTATCTGCTTCATCAAGCACAAGATAGTCTACACTCTCAAGGTTTACATTTTTTTGATTGATATGTTCAAGTAAACGCCCTGATGTAGCCACGATGATGTCTACACCTTGCTTGAGTTTGTTTGCTTGGGCTGTTAAGTTAGCCCCACCATACAGTACGATACTTTTAAGAGGTAAATACTTGCCATAGTTTACAAAACTCTCATGTACCTGACGGGCTAACTCACGTGTAGGCACAAGTATCACTGCCTTTGGGTAGTGCTGTCCTTCTATGTAAGCTTTAGAGAGTTCTTGAAGTATGGGTAGAGCAAAACCCGCTGTCTTCCCTGTACCTGTCTGAGCCCCCGCCATGATATCACGACGTGTAAACATCTGGGGTATCAGTTCTTTTTGTATAGGCGTAGCAGACTCATACCCTTTGTCTTTTAAAGCTTTAAGTATCTCTTCTGAGAGTCCAAGTGTGGCTAATGACATCTATAAGTCTTATTTTCCTGCTTTTTCATCAGCTCTTCTTTGCATTCGCATCTTATGTTTAGCTACTTCACGCATATCTGCGTGAGAGTCACTCTCATCCACTATCTCAACACCTAAGATGGTCTCTACACAGTCTTCAAGCGTGACTATACCTTCAGTTTGATCATAAGAGTCAAGTACCAAGAACATATGCTCTTTTTTCTTAATAAAAAGATCTAAAGCCATAGATACGGGGATATTTTCATTTATTTTGTAAATGTCTTTCTGTATGGTATTCANTGTCACTGTGTCATCTAACAATGCTTGCTTAAAGATTTTCTTTGTCATGACAATACCAGTTATTTTTTCGATATTTGCATCAAACACAGGCACACGAGAAAACTTAAAGATGGCAGGTTCATTTTCAACTATATCTTTGATACTGCGATTTCCATCTAAAGCAAAAATAACCGTTCTTGGTGTGAGTATCTCTTCTACCTTTATACTGTCAAGCATCAAGATATTTTCTATCACATCTGACTCTTTTTCATCAAGTACACCTTCATCTTCACTCATGAGTGTTGACTCTATAAGTTCAGCTTTGGTAAGGCTGATCCCTTCATCATTTTTGTTTATTCGTTTTGTTACAAACAGTGTAAGTAAGATAACAGGATAGGTAGCCCAAATAAAAAAACGTATCACATACGCAGCAGTAGGCGCTAATGATTTCCAATAGGTAGCACCTATAGTCTTAGGGATGATCTCAGAAAAGAACAAAATAGCAAAAGTCAACACAATAGAAACATAAAAAACTGCTCCTGCCCCATAGATACTTTCTGCTTGTGCCCCAACAGCTGCTGCACCAAGTGTATTGGCTATGGTGTTTAAGATAAGAATAGAAGCTATTGAGACGTTAATGTTAGTCTTGTGAGACTTAAGTAATGCCCCCACTTTTGGACGCTCTTTTTCTAAAACTGAAATGTACGGCATATTGACAGAAAGAAGTACTGACTCCAGTACTGAACAAATAAATGAGATAACAACTGCGGCTAAAAAATATAATATTAACAAGTCCATATGACTAAAAAAATCCTTACAATAAAATGAGGGTTGCTAAACCCAAGAAACTAAAAAAACCAACGATATCTGTCACCGTGGTAAGTATCACTGTACTACCAATGGCAGGGTCAACATCCATACGCTTGAGTAACAGTGGCACCATAGAACCAAAAAAACCTGCAGAGAGTAAGTTGATAAGCATCGAAAGTCCTATCACCACACCTAACATCCCTTTGTCAAACCATAATGAAGCTATTATACCCATGATTATAGCAAAAAATAAACCATTTGCAAGGGAGAGTATCACTTCTTTTTTTATGGTACGGAATGCATCGTGTTTGGCAATGTCTCCAAGAGCCAACTGACGTACAACAACCGTAAGACTCTGCGTACCTGCATTGCCTCCCATAGAGGCCACGATAGGCATCAATATAGCCAAAGCAACAATCGTTTGTAAAGTCTCTTCAAACAGCCCGATGACTAAAGAAGCTGCTATGGCTGTAAAAAGATTAAGTGACAACCATACTGCACGAGACTTTCCTGCTCTGAGTATGTCATCATCTTCTTCTGCATCATCATCCACACCTGCTAGGTGGTACATTTGGTCAGTTGCTTGTTCACTGATGATATCATAGATGTCATCTGAAGTGATGCGTCCAAGCAATTTACCTTCATCATCTACAATAGGCATAGAGTTTAAGTCATACTCTTGAAACCTTTGTACGACTTCAGAAATATCATCATGGTCTCCTGCTACTATGGGCTTAAATTTTTCAGGAGACTCTTCAATGTTTTCTTTCAATGTTTTGTCAAAATTAAAAACAAGTAGGTTATCAAGTCCTATACCATATCGTAATAAATTGTCTTTGTCTGTCACGAAAAGATAGTGTATATTTTCAAGTTCATCTTTTCTACGAAGTGTAGCAAAATCTTTTATAACAGAATGTACCGTTTTCTCTAGTCCTGCAGTATAGAGTTCTATCTGCATGTAGGCACCTGCTTCATTTTCTTCATACTGCTTCAGCTGTAAAATGTCTGCTTGGTCTTCTTTGTTGAGTTCAGCAAAGACCTCTTGTGCGATCTTCTCATCAACTTCTTCTAGTTCCTGTATAAAGTCAGTTTGATCATCTGACTCTAGGTCTGCTACAGATTCTGCTATCTCTTGTGGGGTAAAGGATTCAATGACATCTTCAAAATATCTATCTGGAAGTTCTAGTGCTACGTCTGCTATGATTTCTTTAGGGATGAAAAGAACAGCTTCATTAAAGTTCTTCTCACTCATATCTTTGAGAAGCTTAGCTATCTCAGAAGGATGTAATTCATCATGGGGGTGTGCATTGAGGTATTGTGTAAGTTTATCCATGATAATTCCTTTGAAATATTCTTATGGAATTATACTTGATTATGTGTGAAAATATATTAAAAGTGAGTGGATTGTAGTGTCTGTTCCATATCAAGCGATATGGAACAAAGTGATAGGTGATTATTTTGCTGCAGTATCACATTTTTTAGTGATGATACATGCTGGACAAAAGTTTACAAGCCCTGCAATAAGTGGTATAACACCAAGATAGAACCAGGCATTACCACTGTAAACACCATAACCGATAAGTCCAAGTCCTACAACAATTCTAATAGGTCTACACGTTGCTCTAAATTTATTTACATCCATATTATTTCCTTTAATAATGATAATTTTTTGGAGTATACAATAATATTGATTAAAAAGAGAAAATCACTCTTATTTGAACTAAGAGTGATTTGAAAGAAGTAAAATTAGATCTGTGGACCAGCAGAAGCATAGTCAAACTCTCCGCCATTATCATCATAACGGTGGAAATTTTCTTTAAACATACCAGCAAGCTTAGCAAGCATTGCATCATACTCATCTTTGTTTTCCCATGTTTCTCTTGGGTTAAGGACTTTATTGTCTTTTACACCATCAAGTGTTTTTGGGATCTGTAAATCAAAGAGAGGCAATGTATCAAACTCAGCCTTGTTGATAGACCCATTTAAGATACCATCAATACATGCTCTCGTATCTTTAATACTCATACGTTTACCCACACCATAAGGACCACCTGTCCAACCAGTGTTTACAAGATAAACGTTTACGCCATGTTTATCAATCTTTTCACCAAGTAACTTAGCATACTTCGTCGGGTGCAATGGTAAAAATGCCTCACCAAAACATGCTGAGAATGTTGCTACTGGCTCAGTAATCCCACGCTCTGTACCTGCAACTTTGGCTGTGTAGCCAGAGAGGAAGTAATACATCGCTTGCTCTTTTGTAAGCTTAGAGACTGGAGGCAATACACCAAAAGCATCAGCAGAGAGGAAGATGATGTTGGTTGGGTGCCCTGCTTGCAAGTCTTTTTTATGATTTGCTATATGCTCAATTGGGTAAGAAACACGAGTGTTCTCCGTTTTAGAACCATCTTCATAATCTACCTGACCATTACCATCAGCTACTACATTTTCCAAAAGAGCATCTTTAACGATAGCACCATAAATTTCTGGTTCAGACTTCTCATCAAGGTTGATAACTTTTGCATAACATCCACCTTCAAAGTTGAAGACACCATGGTTATCCCAACCATGTTCGTCATCTCCTATGAGTGCACGTTTTGGGTCAGTTGAAAGTGTTGTTTTCCCTGTTCCTGAGAGTCCAAAGAAAAGACATACATCATCATCTTTACCAACGTTTGCAGAACAATGCATAGAAAGTTTACCTTCAAGAGGTAACCAGTAATTCATCATAGAGAAAATACCTTTTTTCATCTCACCACCATACCAGGTACCACCGATGATAGAAACGTTATCTTCTATATTAAAAACTACAAATACATCTGAGTTAAGCCCGTGTTCTTTGTACTTTTCATCTACAGTTTTACAAGCATTGTAAACAGTAAATTCTGGTTCAAATTTTCCAATTCAGATTCTGTAGGACGGATGAACATGTTTTTCACAAAGTGCGCTTGCCATGCGACTTCTGTCACAAACCTCACAGAACGCTTAGATGCTGCAGATGCTCCAGCATACACATCTGTCACATAGATGTTTTTACCAGAGAGTTGTGTTAACGTTAAATCAAGGAGTTCTTCGTAGATCTCCTTTTCTATTTTAGCATTGACATCACCCCAAGCTATATGCTCATTTGATGGTGCTTGGTCTACAAAGTATTTGTCTTTTGGACTTCTTCCTGTAAAAATACCTGTATCACACATCGCTGTGCCTGAAGTTGAGATCTTACACTCACCACTGTTTACTTCGTGCGCTTGCAACTCATCAAAGCTAAGATTGTAGTAAACATCACCGATGTTTTTTAAGCCTAGTTTGTCAAGTCCGTTGGGCGTTTTAGTACTCATTATTTCCTCTTTGTAGACAATTATTTAAATGCAAAAGCATAAGTCAAAAAACTTCATTTTTTGACTTATACTTTGAAAGTGTAAATCTAAAGTGAAATATATCACTTTAGACTTATAGTTTATTTAAATATGGATAATAATACACCTGCTGCAACGGCAGAACCGATAACACCAGCCACATTTGGACCCATAGCATGCATAAGCAAGACATTTCCTGGTTTTTCTTCAGAACCCACTTTAGAGACAACCCTTGCTGACATTGGTACAGCTGAAACTCCAGCAGCACCAATAAGTGGGTTGATAGGGTCTTTTGTAAACTTGTTCATAAGCTTTGCCATCAGTACACCTACCGCAGTACCGGCAGAGAAAGCAAGAAGGCCGATAACCATGATTCCCATAGTCTCTGCTACCAAAAACTTATCTGCTGCAAGTTTCGAACCTACACCAAGACCTAAGAAGATCGTAACGATATTGATCAATGAGTTTTGCATCTCATTTGAAAGTCTATCGACAACCCCTGATTCTTTTGCAAAGTTACCGAAAGTAAATGCCCCGATCAATGGTGCAGACTCTGGCAAGATCAGGATCGCTAACATCAAAACAAGGATAGGGAAGAAAAGTTTTTCAAGTCTATGTACTTTTCGTCCTGTCTTCATGACGATCTGACGTTCTTCTTTAGTTGTAAGAAGTCTCATAATAGGAGGCTGTATAACCGGTACAAGTGCCATGTATGAATACGCAGCAACTGCTATGGCTCCCAACATATCTGGCGCAAGTCTGTTGGCTATAAAAATAGATGTCGGACCATCAGCACCACCTATAATAGAGATAGCAGAGGCATCTTTAAGTGAGAAGCCAATTGCCACAGCACCTACCAATGAACCAAAGATACCAAACTGCGCAGCACCACCAAGGATAGCTGTCTTAGGGTTGGCCAAAAGTGGACCAAAGTCCGTCATAGCCCCTACACCCATGAAGATGAGTAGAGGAAAGAATTCATTGGCAATACCCATATTGTAAACGATACCAAGCATACCATGCTCTCCACCCATACCCGCTAGAGGGATATTGGCCAGAAGTCCTCCAAATGCTATAGGGATAAGCAAGAGTGGCTCAAAGTTTTTGGCAATAGCAAGGTAGAAGAGTATAAATACAATAATGATCATGATAATACGACCTAAAGATGACTCAAACCAAGTCATCTCTTTTTCATATGCTGGACCTTTTGGCTCAGATGTCATTTCACCATCATCTAGATCTATAATTGCATTAATACCTGTTGTCTCCCAAAAACTAGTCAAAAGTTCAGAGATTGATTTTGATTGGTATTCGCTCTCTTGTGTAGGTGCAGCTGGAGCTTCATTTCCTGATGCTTGCACTGTAGATGTGAGTGCCATGACAGCAAACAACACCGAAAGTAAAAGATGTTTCAGCATTATACTTACTCCATCGTAGCTAATAGTTGTGCATCAGCAACAGAGTCATTGACATTCACATTGATCGTTGCGATCTTACCTGCTTTAGGTGCTGTAATGTCTATTTCCATTTTCATCGCTTCAAGAATCATAATAATGTCACCCTCAGCTACTGCATCACCTGGATTTTTAAGGATTTTCCATACATTACCTGGTGTTTGTGAGTTAACTTCAACTGAACCCGCTCCACCTGATATCACTGTAGGAGCTGCAGCTTCTGCTACTGCATTAACTGCTGCTGGTGCAATTTGAATATCACCCTCACCCTCTGCTACTTGTACGCTGTATTGTTTACCATCTACTACTACTGTATAATTTCCTGCCATTTCACCATCTCCACTACAATTATTTTTACCTTTTCTCACCATCAAAGGACTTTCACCCTTCAAGAACGCAATACCTTTTTGATCACAAGCCCCAGCGATGAAAATATTTTCATCTGTTACTTCTAGTCCTTCATCTTCTAACACTTTAGTCCAGTGTGCGATAGATTTTTTTTCATCTCTGTCGGCAATGTCTAAAGGGTTTTCTGTTGTTGGATCAAGTTTGAGCTTCTTCGCTGCAAGTTCTATGATCTCTTGGTCTGCTTCTACTGGTGTTTTACCAAAGTAACCAAGTACCATACGTCCATATCCTGGTGCTATCTGCTTCCAAGGGCCAAACATCACGTTTGCATACGCTTGTTGCCAGTAGAATTGACTTACTGGTGTTACAGATGTACCATAACCACCACGCTCAACCACTTCTTTCATTGCGGCTATCACTGAATCAAACTTCTCAAGGTCTCCTGAGTCTCTCATCATCTGCGTGTTGGCTGTCAAAGCGCCACCAGGCATAGGAGAGAAAGGGATAAGAGGAGAAACTTGTGTCGCTTCTGGTGGTATCATATACTCACCTAAACACTCTTTGAGTCTCTCTTCATACTTAAGTATTTTGTTAAGTTTCAAATCACCAAGGTTGTAGTCTGTTCCCTTTGTTGCATGGAGCATAGTCAAGATATCTGGCTGAGATGTTCCACCAGATACAGGTGATGCAGCCAAGTCAATACCGTTTGCACCAGCATCAAGTGCTGCCAGATAAGCTGCAACTGATACACCCGCCGTCTCATGTGTGTGTAGTCTTAAGTGAACGCTTTCACCTAAAAGTTTTCTAGCCATTTTGATAGTCTTATATACTTTATGAGGGTTTGCAGTTCCTGAAGCATCTTTGAAACAAACTGAGTCAAAGTTGAGACCAGAATCCAAAATGTTTCTAAGTGTCTTTTCATAAAAAGCAACATCATGTGCACCTTTACATCCGGGAGGAAGATCCATCATCGTGACAACTGCTTCATGATTCATACCGTGCTTTTTTATCATCTCTGATGAAAAGGCAAGGTTATTGACATCATTTAAGGCATCAAAGTTACGTACCGTTGTTGTGCCATGCTTTGCAAACATTCTTGCAAAAAGATCTATCATCTCACGACTACCAGTGTCAAGCATTACAGTGTTGATACCACGTGCAAGTACTTGCAAGTTTGCGTCTTTACCTACGATCTCTCTAAAGCCATCCATCATTTTGAATGCATCTTCTTGTAAATAGAAGTAAAGCGATTGGAATCTTGCTCCACCTCCAAATTCAAAGTGTGTTATACCTGCTTCTTTTGCTGCTTCTACCGCAGGAAAAAAGTCATCCATAAGTACACGCCCACCAAAGACAGACTGAAATCCGTCTCTAAAAGTTGTGTCCATTATATCAATATATTTTTTAGCCATTTACTATACCTTGTGTTATGATTGTTTTCTAAATTCAGTGACAGCAGCAATAATAGCTGCAACATGGTGTGCGTCATCAGGGTTTGTTGTGCTAGGTGTACTTACTTGCTTTTCCGGAAAAAACTTCGCAATTATCTTTGCCTGAAGGTTGACAACAACAACAAGTAAGGTCAAGAATGTAAAGACTACCGCCATTCCTAATAACATAAACTTTAGACTTTCTAACAATAAATTAACATCTTCCATTGAATCTCACTTCCTAATATTGGTAACTTAAATTTTAAAATAATTTTGCTTGATGAATAGTTAAAAAAACCAATTATCTGCGTTTTCTTCTACGATTGTTATTTCGGGTAGCTTTTTGCTCACCTACATAGCCCTGCATCATCTCATCTACTTCATTTTGATTAAACCCTATTTGAGAACCTACATTGTGTTGTTCTTGTCCTATAAGGTGGGACATGAGCTTCCCTAAAAGCATCTCTTTGTCCATCTCACCCATGTAAGCTACCATATCGGCTGCATTTTCATGTGTATGGGTGTTTCTTATCTGCTCAGCTAAGTGCTCACGTCCTGAATCATCTAACCCACCTTCACCCTGCATCGTAGCAAGACGCATTTCTGCTCCAACTTCTTTTTGGATACGTTGTAGCTCTTTAAACTCTTCAGTCGTCACAAGTGTAATCGCCTGTCCACTCTTACCTGCACGCCCTGTACGGCCGATACGGTGTACATAAGACTGAGGATCAAATGGGATGTGAAAGTTAAAGACATGTGTCACGTCTTTTACATCTAAACCACGTGCAGCCACATCCGTAGCTACCATGATCTTGATCTCTGCTCTTCTGTAAGACTTTATGACCGTCTCTCTGTCTCTTTGTTCCAAATCACCGTGTAAGCCGCCTGCATTAAACCCAAGCGCTTGTAAGTGTTCAGTCAATCTATCGACTTCACGTTTCATACGACAAAAGATGATACATTTGTTAGTATCTTCAGTCTCAAGTAATCTCACAATGGCTTCATCTCTTTGGTTTTCGTGTATCATGTAATAACGCTGGTCTATGATGTTGTTTGTTGGTTCATCTTCGTTGACCACAGAGATAAACTCTGGTTGATACAAGATATCTGCTGCGAGTTGCTTGATGGGTTCTGGCATCGTTGCCGAGAAGAGTAAAGTTTGTCTGTTTTGAGGGATATACTCAAATATCTCTTTGATCTCTTCTAAGAAACCCATATCAAGCATTTCATCTGCTTCATCAAGTATGACTATTTCCGGGTTAAAGACATCGATTTTACCTTTTTTGTAAAGGTCTTTGAGTCTTCCTGGAGTGGCTACGACTATCTGCACCCCTTTGTGGATAAGTGCTATCTGACGGCCATACCCAACACCACCATAAACCGTTAATGTTCTGATACCTGCAAAACGCCCTAAGTGATACAGTTCATCAGCTACTTGTGTGGCAAGTTCTCTGGTGGGTGTGATAACTAAAGCTCTTTCTATCTCACCTTTTGCCAGCTTGTCCATCATCGGTAGGCCAAAAGCAGCTGTTTTACCCGTACCTGTATGGGCTTGACCAACCATATCTGAGCCATTTGCGATGATAGGGATCGCCATTTCTTGGATAGGGCTTGGCTCTTTAAAGCCTGCTATTTTCACACCTTTTGCGATGTCACGGTGAAAATTAAATTCGTTAAATGTCATATTGTGCCTTTAAGGGTAGACGCATGTCCTTCCCCTACTTAAATTTGTCCAAAAAATTTTGAACTTAAGAGAAACTCTCATAAGAGGTTCTATAAATTCAATGCCTTCGACAAGCTCCGGTACCATGTTATACCACAGTAGCTGAGCCAGTCGAAGCTAAATCACCATTAACAATATCACGCCAAAGAGTATCCTGTACACTCCAAATGCTACAAACGTAAACCGTTGTATGAACACAAGAAATAGTTTGATAGTGATATATGCCACTACAAATGCAGTTACAAACCCTACAATAAACGCAGTCCATTCTGCATTTGCAAATTCTTCATAATGCTTAAGCAGGTCATAGCCAGTGACTGCTGCCATCACAGGGATCGCCAGTAAAAATGAAAACTCAGTAGACGTTTTTCTATCAAGTCCTACCAGTAATCCACCAATGATCGTTGCCCCTGCTCTACTTGTACCAGGTATGAGTGAAAAGACTTGTGCAACACCTACCCATATGGCTTGTGAAAAACTCACTTCTTCCACTTCAGAGATGTGATGTTCTTTTTCTTTATAAAAATACTCAACGACAAGGAAGATAACCCCACCGATGATAAACATCCATGCTACAGTCTCCACGTTAAAAAGTGTTTTTATATGGTCTTTAAAAATGAAGCCTACCGCGGCAATAGGAAGAAATGAAACCATAAGTTTTATCCAGAGATTGACTTTGTTAAAACTCATTTTTTCTTTATATATGAGCATCACTGCCAAGATGGCCGCAAACTGGATGATGACTTCATAGGCTTTAGTAACCGCGTTTTGGTCTATGCCTAAGAACTCTGAGGCGACTATCATATGCCCTGTAGAAGAAATGGGTAAAAACTCTGTAAACCCTTCGATAATGCCTATGATTATCGCTTGAAAAATATCCAAATTATGCCCTATATCATGCTACTAAAGTAGCTTTCATCTTTAGAGAGTAGTTCTCTTGGAGTACCACTGTCTACTACTTTACCATCTTCCAATACATAGATAAACTCAGCACTTTTGATAGTACTCAGTCTATGTGCGATGGTAATCACCGTTTTTTCAGACAAAAAGTTATGCAGTGCTTCAAAGAGTTTGACCTCTGTATGCACATCTAACGCTGATGTAGACTCATCAAATATGACCACTTTAGGGTCTGAGAGTATCATCCTAGCGATAGCAACCCTTTGTCGCTGTCCCCCACTGAGCTTGATGCCGTCTTTTCCGACAAGCGTATCAAGTCCCAAATCTAACCCTGCTATGACATCGTCTAGCTGTGCGATGTGTAGTGCTTTTTGCACTGCCTCACTGCTATACGATTTGCCTAGCGTTAGATTGAACAACATTGTATCATTAAAGAGTTTAGGATGTTGCAAGATAAGGTGAATATTTTCACGGATGGTTGAAAGTTTCAAATTTTTGTTTCGAACTCCCCCATAGAGTATCTCACCTGCTTCTAAAGGATAGAACCCAACAAGTATGTTAGAGAGTGTCGTCTTACCAGAACCACTTGCACCCACAATGGCGACTTTACATCCTTCTTTTATGTGCATATTGATATTTGTTAATATATTTTTATCTTTCTGATAAGCAAATGAGAGATCTTTTACTTCTATATCGATAGCATGTCGTGACTCAAAAGGATTATGTGTCTCTTCTACCTCAGGCTCTTGTTCCATCTCATAGATACTCTCTATACGCTTACACGCAGCCTTTGCAGTAGAAAGTACATACTGAAAATTGATGATGTCCTGTATAGGAGTCACCATCACCCACAGGTAAGAGAACACTGCCAGCATCAATCCCACAGAAAGGTCAGAGTATGCCACTGCCAAGATGCTCACTGCTCTAAAGATCTCATACCCAGCTAAAAAAACGAGAAATGAGTACTTTAAAGCTCTGTCACTCTTGTAGCCATAGTTCACTGCATGGGTTCGTAACTCCTCTGCTTTGATGCGACTCTGTTCAAAAAAATACTCTTCTTTGTTTGCTGCACGTATCTGGTGAAAAAGCTCAAGCGTTTCTGTGAGACTAGATTGGAAAAGTTCTACTGCTTTGTTCTCTTCTTTCTTGAGTTCTCCAATGTTGCGTGCAAGTTTCACTGTAAAGAGTACAACCACAGGATTGGTGAGTAGAATGAAAATAGCTAGCTGCCAGTGTATCCATAACAAGATGATGGCAGAGAAAAAAAGCAACAACACTGCCACTATGAGTTTAGAGATAGTCGAAGATACAAAACCGTCTATGGTTTCTACATCGGTCACAAGCTTAGAAGTCACAGCCCCTACCCGCATCATCTCATACTCTTTGAGTGACACACGCTTCAAATGACGTATCAATGACTCTCTCATTTTATAAGTGATATTTTTTGATATGGAAACAAATATCTTAGTCTGAAGTATCGACAGTAACGTACTAAACACACGAAGCACGATGATAATGACTAACACAAAAAGCACATACCCTTTGACATCTGAAGTAAAAAGGTTTTGGCTGATCCAAGAGATAAAACCATGGTCTTTGTCTAAGAGTAATTCATCTACAAGTATGGGGATGAAAAGAGGAATGGCTACTACAAGAAGTGTCGCAGTGATGGCTATAATATTTCCTAATATCACTTCTCTTCTGTAGGTGAGAAGTTGCGTGAGTATGCCTTTGATAGTACATTTTAAAGGTTCCAATCTTCTCTCCATCGTTTATTGGTATTATAGCATTTAGGGATAAGGATTACATATCTCATTCTTTTCAATCATTATTTCCTCGTTTTTGAATATCTCGCTATAATTTCATCCAAAAAATTATCTTAGAAAAAGGATGAAGCCTGGAACTCCAAAATAGTATTACTAAAGAAAACATTGAGACATTAGTAACTTTGTTTTATCACAATGCCATGAAAGATGCACAAATAGGTCATTTTTTCATACTTGAACTCGGTGAAGACATCGAAAGTGAAGAGTGGATAAAACACATAGATATTTTAGTAGACTTTTGGGCTACAGTGTTTTTAGATGATACGTTTTATTTTAGTGATCCTTATGGACCACACTTTTCTATTATCGATTTGAAAAAAGAAGACTTTATGCGGTGGATAGAACTTTTCTCAGAATCAGCTCATGAAGTATATGTCCCAGAGATAGCTAAACTATTTAGAGAAAAAGGTATCTTTTACTCTAAAGACTTTATGCAGAGACTAAACACTGATAATGATGCAAAAGATCTTAAAAGTGCGATAAGCTGGGAATAAACCCAGTCATTACACTATCTTCAAGATCTCCGTTAAATCCTTGACATCAACACAATGCGTAGCAGCCTCTTTAAGTATAGGTTTTGCACAAAATGCTACACGTGTGTCTGCATGCGCAAACATGCTAAGGTCGTTGGCTCCGTCACCTACTACGAGGGTATCAGCACGGTCTATGCCTAAAAGTGCTTGAAGACGGACTATCATGTCGCCTTTGGCTTGTCCGTACATCATCTCCCCACCTACATGACCGGAGAGTATGCCGTCATCATCTGCATGAAGGAAGTTTGAAAAGTCTGCGTCTATACCTAGCTTTTCGCATGCTGGTTTTGTGGCAGATCTAAACCCTCCAGAGAAACATACTACAGTGTACCCTCTTTCTTTCAGCCCAGTCACTACTTCTTTAGCACCTGGCATCATGGGTAAGTCTGCACAGATCTCATCTACTTTGCTTTGGGGTAAACCTTTAAGCAGTGATACTCTTTCTATGAGGGAAGCATAAAAGTCTAACTCTCCCGCCATCGCACGCTCTGTGATGGCTACAACTTCATCTTTAAAGCCCAGCACTTCAGCAAAAAAATCGATGGTCTCACCATCCATCAAAGTAGAATCAAAATCAAACACGGCTAATTTAGACATACATTTTCCTAATTAATATTTGTTAATATGTTATGGCATAGAGTATCCATTATAGCCCTCTATGCATTATTTGGATAGAATTATAACAATAAATCTATAATATAACGAGAAACCTATGTATGAAACATTTTGTGATGTCCTTTGCCTTGAAAAAAACTTTATAACTGTTGAGATAAACCCTCCCCATGGAGCATCAATGGATGGCATCATCGCAGACATCAAAAAGCACAACCTTCAAGACAAAGTGGCAGGCTTTTCCTGTACAGACAACCCTCTAGCTAAACTCAAGATGTCAGGGGTTCTTTCTGCTATCAAAGTACAACAAGCATTTGGAAAACCTGTCATCGCCACGATGAGTATGAGAGACAAAAACAAGCTCTCTTTGCAGTCTACCCTACTTGGAGCCAACGACTTTGACTTACGATGCATCTTAGCTCTCACTGGTGACCCTGCAAAGTTCTCAGACCAACCCGATGTAAAAGGGGTACTAGAGCGTGACTCTACACTGCTACTAAGCATCATCCACCGCTTAAACAACGGTGTATCTTACAGCAACAAGCCACTCAACCCTGCCCCAAAACCCATCTACCCTTTTGCTGTCTCTAACGCCACGGCAAAAGACATGAACTCACTTAAAAAGCGTATGGTTAAAAAGTTAGACTACGGAGCACGTGCCATCATCACTCAACCTGTGTATAACTTAGAGAATGCCAAAGAACTTTTAGCGCTCTTTGAAGAAGCCAAAGAACTTAGCATCAGAAACACTGCCAAAGAAGCGAACCTAGTACTTGGTCAGTTTCCCATAGTCTCTTCAAGAACCGCTACGTTCATAGATGATAAAGTTCCAGGTATCTCTGTACCAAAAATCATCATAGACGAGATGAACCTAGCAGCTATGGATGGTGTAGAAAAAGAACGTGAAGTAGGCTACAAGCTCTCTAAGCGTATCTTTGACGACATGATGAATGTACATGGTAAAGTGCATTTGATGACTCATAATCGGTTTGATCTTTGTTCGGAGTTGATTGGGTAGTATACTCACCAAACTCTCCATCACAGCCATAAATTTCTACAAGTGGTTTCAATCCTTTCCATTAAACTGAATTATTTCTTAAGTGTTTAATAGATACACTTGTTCGTTTTAAAATAAAATAAGGAAAAAGAATGACAAAATCGATTAAAATACTAGGCTTGGCACTTGCTATCTTATTTACTGGATGTACATCTACAGTATCACCAGAATTAATGAAAAAAGAGATAGTTGATTATAATTTACCTAAATCACCAGAAAAAGGCAAAGCTATTGTATATACAGTAAGGCCATCATTTTTGGGTGGAATCGTTAAATTTAATATGCATGTAGATGACAAAACTCCAGAATCTGAAATGGGATATACTCAAGCAGGAAACTATATATACTTTAATTTAACACCAGGTACGCATACTCTTTATTCTGATGCAGAAAATTGGGCAGATATAACCGTTACAGTTAAAGCAGGCGATATTGTCTTTATCGAACAAATTCCATCGATGGGTATTTTATACGCAAGAAACTCATTAAATCGTTTGGAAAACTATAAAGGGACATATCATGTCAAAAAACTTAAATTAGGTACAATACTTAAAAAAGATAGATAATACCTAATCATCCTTCCCAACATCACGTTGGGAATACATACTTCACTTTAAACTACCAATATATTTATTATTAATTATCTTTCGCTATACTACATAAAATTTATCTAGGAGAAAATATGTCTGAATTAAAAAAGTTTAAAATCATCAACAAGGTAGAGGGGATTTCATTCCTTATCTTACTTTTCATTGCTATGCCTATGAAGTACAGCTTCGGTATACCTATGGCTACAAAAGTAGTAGGTATGTTACACGGTTTACTTGTGTTTGCTTTCATCTACCAGATCATCGAAGCAAAGAAAGAAGCTGGGTTTACTTGGAAAGAAACTGGTCTTTATACCCTACTTTCACTCATACCGTTTGGATCTTTCTATACAGATAGAATACTTGCAAAGAAGATCGAAGAGATCGAAGCCGCAAAGGTTACAGCGTAACCATCACCACAATGACAGCGTAACGTGTAGCCTTGGCTACCGCTACGATGACTACAAACCATCCAAAACTGTACTTCAACACTCCCGCTATAAATGTCAAAGGATCACCGATGATCGGTACCCATGAAAGTAGCAGTGTCCACCCACCATACTTGTCAAACGATACCCTAGCCCTGTCCATCTTCTCTTTACTTAGATAGCCTTTATATTCCAAATAAGCCTCACCTTTAAATCCAAGCCAATAGTTAACCATGGAACCCAAAGTATTACCCACTGAGGCAACGAGCCAAAGTAACCAAATAGTATGTCCCTCGCTGATATCGTAAAGAAGCAGTGCTTCACTACCCATGGGCAGAAGTGTCGCAGAAGCAAAAGCGACTAAAAAGAGTGTGATATAGACCATTAGAGTGCTTTAAACACCACTTCACCCTCTTCAACCCGTGCAACCAACCCTTGGCATGCCTGAGAAGGTAAAGAGATGTATTTGCCCAGTACTCTAGACTGATGAAAATGCCCCTCTATGACCAAGTCAACTTCTTTGTAGTGCTCTAGTATGGCATCTACTCTTTTTTCAAAGCCATGAAAGGTTTGACATATCTTTTTTTGAGAGAGTTTTTTCATACGGTCATTGATGATCATTTTTTCAAAAGGTTTCAACAGTGACAGTGTAATTTTGTTACGTAAGACCTTACAGTAGAGGTCATAACCAAAACCTGTAACATATTTGTCTCCATGTGAAATGGCTACTTTTTTCTCACCCAATGAAAACTCCACAGGCTGCATATCCCTTGTATACACGTTCATATTTGTAAATATATCATCAAGACAGAAGTCATGATTACCTTCGAAGTAGTGAACTTCTATGTCCTTAGAAAGTCTTTGAAGTAAAGTGATGACTTCTTTTGAAAATGTTTGTATGTAGTCGTTATGACCAAAAAGTAGATCAAAGTTGTCACCCATCAAAAAGAGTTGCTGGGTAATGACCTCTTTTGTTTCTATCTTTTGAAGAAGTTTTAGGAAATCATCGCCATGATGAGGGTAGTGGGAGTCAGCTATGAAGATGGCGTTTTCTTGTATCTCTATCATATTACTTCCATTTCTTTTTTCTTTTAATCGCTCTACCCTGTCACCGTGAACACCCTTGAAAGCGGAGCGATTTGAGAACAGTGACGACTTTTGGTTCACCCCAAGGGCATTTCCTCTGGGCACTTTTCTAGAAAAGTAATGAGAAAGCTATCTAGCAGTCTGGGATTATATATTGCTTTTTCGATTTAACAAATGTACAATCCTAGACTGCAAGTGGATTGTCCCTTCGTTTTTTCTAAAAAAATGAAGAGAGAAACAACACCTCAAGTCAAATAAAAGGAAATACAAAATAAAAAGTATCACCCACTGGTTAGCTGTAATGCCTTATGGCATATAAGGTATAACAGGTAACCCCGTACCCTCAGTATATCCACACATAAGGTTAGCCGCAGCTAAAGCCTGAGACGAAGCACCACGCAACAAGTTATCGATAGCAGAACTCACAAACAAAGCATTACCTCTTTTGGTAGCATAAATGTCACAAAAATGCGTACCAGCTGTACTTTTGATGTCTACTGGTGTTTCACGCACACGGATGAACGGGTCATTTTTATAGTGTTCTTTTAGTAAAGCTATGGGGTCAACATCTTCTTTTAACGTACCATAGACAGAAACTAACTCACCACGTGTCACAGGGATGAGATGTGGCACAAAGTTTACATTTAGTTTTACACCGTGTACCTTTTCTATCTTCTCTGCTATCTCTGGCTCATGACGATGATTAAAAGCTTTGTAAGCAAAGATATTTTCATTCATATTCACAAAGTGTCCATCTTCTGAAAGCTTTTTACCCGCACCAGATAAACCTGACTTTGCATCTACAAAAAGTGGTGCATTTTCATTAAGGTATGGCACAAATGGCAGTATGCCTAAAAGTGTAGCCGTAGGGTAGCACCCTGGTCCAGCTGCAAGTTTAGTTGTTTTTAACGCTTCACGGTAGTACTCCACCAGTGCATAGACAGAGTCATCTAAATGCTCTTTGTCTTCATGTGGGCAGTAGTTTTCTTCGTAAGTGTCAAGCTCCAAACGATAGTCAGCAGAGAGATCAACCACTTTGACATCCAGCGCTAGTAACTTTTTGGCTAAGCCCATAGAAGCTTTATGAGGTAAAGCTAAAAACACTAGTTCACAACGCTCAGCGATGTTCTTAGCATCTGCTTTTTCTACAGGAAGACTTATGATATCTACCAATGATGGGTGCAACTCTTCTACCGATATGCCACCCTCTGTTGTCGCCAAATAGTTGAGTGTAAAACCATGATGTGTGACTAACATTTTGATGAGTTCTAAGCCAGTGTAACCACTCGCACCTACGATACCTACTTTTATCATCATTAATCCAATACTATTTCTACATATGACACTTCTTCAATGTCATACGTCTTCTTACCTGCTGGTAAGGCCAGTGATACTTCATCACCCTCTTCTTTACCCAAAAGTACACGTGCCATCGGTGACTGAATAGAGATAAACCCTTTGCTTGGGTTTGACTCTTGTCCGCCTACGATAGTATATGTGACTTCTTCATCCGTGTCTTGCTCAGTGAGCTCCACTGTTGAACCAAAGCTTATGCGCTTATGTGCCAGTGTAGCAGGCTCTATGACTTGTGCACGTCCTACAACATCCGTAAGCTCTGCTATGCGTGCTTCCATCAGCCCTTGCTGATCTTTTGCTGCGTGGTATTCTGCATTTTCTTTCAAGTCACCTTGTGCTCTTGCTTCATCAATGACAGCAGCGATTACGCCACGCTCTGTCGTTTTTAAATTTTCCAGTTCTTCACTTAACTTGACATATGTTACTTGTAACATCGGCTCTTTTTGCACGATTTATCCTTATGTTATGTATGATTGTAAGTATTATACCAAAAGATATATGTTTCTTTAGAAAAAGGTTATAATAGCGTCAAAATAATCTATAAAGTATGAATGATGAAGAAAATATTGATAACAAATGATGATGGTTTTGACTCTCAAGGGCTTTTGGCACTGGTGGACGCACTCAAGCCTTTAGGAGAGGTTACAGTAGTAGCACCAACGACTGAAAAGTCAGCCTGTGGACATTCACTTACGCTCACAAAACCCCTACATTTTGTAGAGTTGGATAAACACTTTTATAAGCTTGATAACGGTACACCTTCAGACTGTGTCTTCCTTTCTCTCAATAAGCTTTTCCCTAAAGAAAACAGACCAGACATCGTGATCTCAGGCATTAACATCGGCTCAAACATGGGAGAAGACATCACTTACTCCGGTACAGCATCAGCAGCTATGGAAGCTGTACTGCAAGGCATCCCAGCCATTGCCATCTCTCAAGTGTACAAAAACAGTGGAGAGAGCATCAAAAAACTAGGCTACGACTTAGCCAAAGAGAGCATAGCAACCCTCGTACAAAAGATCTTCGAAGGCGAGTTTCCCCTGCCCGCACGTAAATTTCTCAATATCAACATACCTCCTGTACCCAGTGCTGAATGTAAAGGATTTAAAGTTACTCGCGCGGGTAATCGTCTTTATGGACACCATGCCGAAGTACACTATAATCCACGAGGGAAAGAGTACTACTGGATAGGCTTACCTGCTCTTGGGTGGATGGAAACTAAAGGTCATACCACAGACTTTGAAGCGATCAATGAGGGGTATGTTTCCATCACCCCTGTACATTTAGACATGACTAGTTATGATGATATAAAAGCTTTAAGTGAGTGGATATAATGCGTTTTGAACGTTGTCGTATGCTTTTTGGAGATGATGACTTTTCTAAGTTACAAAATGCCAAGATACTCATCTTAGGTGTGGGTGGTGTAGGCTCTTATGCTTTAGACTGTTTGTACCGTTCTGGTGTTTCAGACATCACCATACTTGACTTTGATATCTACGATGAGAGCAACCAAAACAGGCAGATAGGTTCTGAAGCTGTGGGTATGGTAAAGGTCGATAGACTTAAAGAACTCTACCCAGAAGTAAAAACCATCAACCAACGCATGAATATGGTATGGGTAGCAGGCTTTGATTTTGACCCTTATGACCTCGTGATAGATGCTGCTGATAGTACTATGGTTAAGATAGAAGTTGCTAAAAAGTGTTTCAATAAACTCATCATGGCTCTAGGCTCAGCCAAACGTTATGATGCGAGTAAAATAGAAGTAGCCTCCATCTGGGAAACCTATAATGACAAACTTGCCCGCAAGATACGCAATGAACTCAGACGTGCAAAGTTTGACAAAAACTTTACAGTAGTGTTTTCCCCAGAAGATGACAAATGTAAAGATAAAGGTTCATGTGTTGCTGTAACGGGAGCTGTAGGTCTTACTGTTTGTTCTGAAGCGATAAAGAAGATACTAAACTAAGTATGGGCTCATAGCCCATACTTTTAGTATTTATACGTCTGTATTTCCACAGTGACCACATACTTTAGCAGCAACTGGGATGTCCATCGCACATTCGCCACATACTTTTGTTGTTGGTGCTTCTTCTGCTTCTGGCTCTTCAGCTTTAAGTTTGTTATATGCTTTGATACCCATAAACATCACAAAACCTAGGATCAAAAATGAGATAGTATCATTGATAAATATACCATATTTGATAGCTGGTGCACCTGCTTTATCTAATGCTTCCATAGCCGCATACTCTTTACCGTCAAGTGCAACGAAAAGTTGAGAAAAGTCAACACCACCAAGTAACATACCCACTGGAGGCATGATCACATTTGCGACCAATGACTTTACCAATGTAGCAAACGCAGCCCCAAAAATGAAACCTACAGCCATATCTATCATATTTCCCTTGATGAGAAATTCTTTAAACTCTTTTAACATTCTTATTCCTTTTATATTTTAAGATAAAAAATTATAATATAAAATTTGGGAGAAAAGCTTAATAAGGAGATAGCATCTATGGTATCTTCATATGGTTATGAAGATACCTAGATAACTGTTATTTTAAATGACGATTTCTAGCGGCTAGCACTGTTAAGACAAATAATCCTGCCACTGCATAATAGATCCACATAGGGATAGGTACAGGGTCACCTGCTGCGTACGAGTGAAGTCCTGAGAGGTAGTAGTTTACCCCAAAGTATGTCATGAGTACCGATGAGTATGCCCATGTCGTTGCTGCATTGTAGATGAAGTTTGATTTAAGTGCTGGTATGAAACGTAAGTGTAGTACCGTCGCATACACTAAGATACCTACTGCTGCCCATGTTTCTTTGGCATCCCAACCCCAGTAGCGTCCCCATGATTCGTTTGCCCATACACCACCTAAGAAGTTTCCTATGGTAAGTAAAAAGATCCCTACAATAAGTGACATCTCAGAAAGATTTGTAAGCTCTTTGATCGAACGGTCGATGTTCTCATGCCCAGCTTTCCCTCTCATAATATAAAGGATAAGCACCAAGAGTGCGAGGATTGACCCAAGTCCAAGGAAACCATCTCCAGAGATAATAGTCGCTACGTGTATCATAAGCCAGTATGATTTAAGTACAGGCACAAGCGTTGTAATCTCAGGATTGATAAAACTCATATGTGCCACACCCATCGTCACCCCTGCCAAAATGGCAGTACCTGCCAAGGCAAAAGGGGATTTTCTAGCAAGTAGCATCCCTGCAAATACTGTAGATGCAGCGATGAAAACTATGGATTCATAAGCATTTGACCATGGTGCATGACCACCCACATACCAACGGATACCAAGTCCTACGATGTGCATAGCAAAGCCCACAAAAAGTACAGCCAATGCCGCACGCATGATCCACTTCATCGGGAAAGTAGGCTTAAGTACATTGATAAATGCAAAAATGAGCAGTACTAGACCCAAAAGCAGATAGATTGGCACAAGCTTACCAAAAAGTCCAAACTTGTTGTACTTTATCTCCATCTCTATGTGATTTTTGCTTGGGATCACTGCTGCACCAAACTTCTCTTGATATGCTCTTATACCTTTAAGTGCCAAGTCTGCGTTTGCCCAGTCACCTTTTTTGAGTCCCTGTCCTACCATCTGGAAATATACAGAGATACTCATCTGCACAGCTTCTGCATGCTCTTTAGCATACTCTTTCATAGCATCCATAGGAGCCATCCATTTGTTGTTTGCATCATGTGGTTTTGGGTAGATACGCAAGAGAGAACCTTGGTAAGCCATAAAGGCAACGTTAACTCTTTCATCTATCTTGATAAGTTCTTTGTCGTATTGTGTTTTTTCAAGAGGCTTTTTTTGACTCGCTTCAGTCACTGCCTTAAATATCTTATAGGCACTGTCTTTCTCTGAAAAGAAAGAAGAGAACTTCGCATACTTTGTATCCTCAGGAAGTCCTAAAGTCACAGCTATCTTTTTATGTCCTATCTTTATCATAGGAACATCTTGGTAAAGTGCTGGCTCCATAACCATCCCCAAGAACATCTGTGTGGGTTGCAGGTCATAAAGTGCTGAACGCCCTGTTATCTTCGCTACAACCTCATGAGCTACCGTATCCATAGGCTTCATACGCCCTTGGTGATCTTGTACAGCTATCTTTCCAAAATTCAGTGTGTGTTGCAAGTCATAAGCCTGCATACTTTTTAGTGTGGCTGCATCAACTACTGGAGAGGCTGCATACGTACTCTGTGTGTTAAACGCCAAAAGAAGTGCAAAGGCCAAAGCCATAGGCGTAGCCTGTAATTTCCTTGCCCCTTTGAGTAACTTTTGGAAACGCCCGCTTGGTGCAAAAAGTGACCATAACATACCGATGGTCATCAACATATAACCTATATAGGTAGGCCATGTTCCTGGGTCATGGTTCACTGAAAGTACTGTACCTTTTTCATCTGGATCATATGAAGACTGGAAAAAACGGTAGTTTCTGTGGTCTAAGATGTGGTTCATATAGATGTCGTAAGGCATGTTAATGTTTTGCTCTTTATCTATAAGTGTCACATCTGATGCATAAGATGCAGGTGTCATAGACCCTGGGTAACGCTCAAGTTTAAAGTCATCAAGCTGGATGGAGAAAGGTAACTTTATGATCTTTGCTCCTACACTGATATCGATATCGACACCATTTAACTTCAGATGTTTAACTGCACCAACCCTACCTTGATATGGTTTTGTTTCTATGATGGCACTTTTATCTCCTACAGAGACTTTCCATTGCATATATTCTGGTTTTCTACTCTGTGCTTTAATGTCATCAGAGCCAAGTTTTAACACTGCTTTTTCGTGAATATCTTTTAAGACCACTGCGTTTGAGCCAAACTGGTAGAGCATACGGTTTTGAAAAGTATTTTCACCACCTTCTAATTCACCTGATTCTCTGTTATTCATGTTGAGTGTTTTAAGGATAAAAGGAAAGTCTACTTTAAGTCCCTCTGTCCCCTCTTTGATGAAGAAAGTAGGCTTATCTGTTCTTGGTTTTATATCATATCCTACATAGAAAGAACCAAAATCTTTTGTATCACCTTTTGACAAATAGTGTATCTGCCCTTGCTTCCCGGTAGATATCTTCAGTTCTAAGATTTTTTTACCTTCTTCAGAGGCAACGACTTGCTGCTGAAAGGTTGGAAGGTATTTTAAAAGTTCTATTTCTACTTTTTTATCACCTACACTTACACTTTCATTGAGGCTATTGCCTGTCATCGATGAGAAGTAAAGCTCTTTTTCTGCAAATACTTTTTCTTTACCTTGTGTAGCATGTACTTGCAGTACTTTAGTAGCTGAAACCATCGTGTTACTTGTGGCTCCTTCACGGATGGGCATTATCCCTTCATAACCGATGTATCTTGTGATAGCTGCACCGATGGCGATGACCAAAAAGGACATGTGAAAAAGAAAAACCGCAGGCTTCGACTTCCACGTTTTGTTTTTGATGATCTGATAGACCACTATGGAAATAAAGTAAGCCAAAAACACTTCAAGCCATTTCGCTTTATAGACCAAAGCCTGTGCTGTCTGCGTTCCATAATCGTTCTCTATAAATGTCGCCACACCTGCTATAGCAGCAAACAGAAACAACATCAGCACTGCCATTTTCATGGAAAAAATAGTTTTCATACCTTAAAATCCTTCTAAATAATTAGAAAGATTATATCTGATGTTTACTAACTGAGTATTAATCTCAATTAATTATGGCATATTCGTAACGACATACGCTCAAATGTTACCTACAACTCCATCACTAAACGAAACCCGATAAAATAATTTTTACCACCAGAACCAAGATTAATACGCGAGGTACAAGAACATTTTTCCTCATCCCCATTGTAAGAGCCACCACGAAGCACCCTACCTTTTTCGCTAGCTACTCCATAAGCAGAACCATCACAGGGTGCATCACTATAGTCTTCAGCATATCTGTCCAAACACCATTCCCAGACATTACCATGCATGTCATACAGTCCCCATGCATTTGGCTTTTTAGTACCCACATTATGTGTCAGCCCTTCTGAGTTTGCTGTATACCAGGCATACTCACCTAGCATCATCTCATCATCGCCAAAGCAAAATCTACCTTGTGAGCCAGCACGACAGGCATACTCCCATTCTGCTTCAGTGGGTAATCTAAACTTTTTCCCCTCACGCTCACTCTTCCAGTTTGCATAAGCGATAGCATCTGTCCAACGTACCCTACGCACTGGTACATCAAAGCCCAAATGTTCATGCCTCTCTTCAGGCACAACAGCACCCGTAGCCTGAGCAAAAAGCATATAGTCTTCCACTGTCACAAGATATTTGGACATCGCTACATCATAGTCTATAGTCACTTCGTGGCGAGGCTTTTCTCGGTCTCTTGCACCTTCATCATCTGTTCCCATAAAGAAACTTCCTCTTGGTAGTTGTATATAATTATTGTTTAACACTATTTCAATTCCCCCCAACTATCACCCACACTCACAGAACACTCTAAAGGCACTTCAAGTTCTAACACATTTTCCATCGTATGCACAAAACGTTTAGTTATCTCTTCTACTTTCTCTTCTTTGATTTCAAAAATAAGTTCATCGTGGATTTGTAGAAGCATAAAAGCATCAAGATTTTCATCGTGTATCATAGAGTCTATTTGATTCATGGAGAGTTTCATGAGGTCAGCGGCAGATCCTTGGAAAACAGTGTTGACTGATTCACGTTGGTAGGCTGCTTTTTGCATGCCGTTGGCTGCTTCATAGTCAAAGATACGTCTTCTTTTGAGTATGGTCTCTACATACCCGTCTATCTTCATACGCTCTTGTATACCTTCTAAGAAATTCTTCACTGTAGGGAATGATGCAAAGTAGTTAGCGATGATATCTTTGGCTTCACCTGAACTTATCCCTATTTCATCTGAGAGTTTTTTAGGTCCCATCCCATAGAGTAGTCCAAAGTTCACAGATTTGGCAAAACTTCTCTTCTCTTTGGCTTCTTCTTCTCCAAACAAGATGGTAGAAGTTGCCAAGTGGATGTCCACGCCATCATTAAACGCTTTAAGAAGTGCAGCATCTTTAGAAAAGTGTGCAAGCAGACGTAACTCTATTTGGGAGTAGTCAATACTCACGAGTTTATACCCCTCTTTAGCTACAAATGCTTCACGTACTGAACGCCCTAATTTAGAACGCACAGGAATGTTCTGTAAGTTAGGGTCACGTGAGCTTAAACGCCCTGTGGCTGTACCTGTCTGACCAAAACTCGTGTAGATACGAGAGTGCTCATCTGCTTTAGCTAGTTTTAAAAGAGGGTCAACATAGGTTGAGAGTATCTTTTGGTATTCACGGTACTCAAGTATCTTAGGGATGATGTCATGTTCATCTTTTAGTGAAGTGAGTACAGCTTCATTTGTACTGTAACCTGTTTTTGTTTTTTTGCCACCTTGGAGGCCTATCTGCTGGAAGAGCACTACACCCAGTTGTTGTGTAGACTTGATGTTGAACTCTGAACCTGCAAGGGTGTAGATCTCACTGGTTAATGTCGCTAGAGCATCACTTAGCTTCTTTTGCAGCTCCATAAGTTTTTCAGGTGCAACTTTAATCCCTAAACGTTCCATACGCAAGAGTACATTCATAAATGGATACTCTACATTTTTCGCCTCTTTGAGTAAAGGTGTAAGTGAAGAGAGTTCCATTTTCTTTTTTATAGCCCCATAAAGCATGAATGTCATCCAAGCATCTTCTGCGGCATAAAAAGTCGCATCTGGTATAGCCACTGCTGAAAAGTCCTCCCCCTTTTTAACCATCTCTTTAAACGGTTTCATCTCATACTTAAAGTACTGTTTTGCCAAAGTATCTAACCCTACTTTAGACCCTGGGTTAGAGAGCCATGCCATGATCATCGTATCGGCAAAAGGAATCACTGGTTTCATATCATACTGGTTAGCAAGCAGCGAGAAGTCAAACTTCAGGTTTTGTCCTACAATGTTGTATTTCATCAACTTTTTGAGTGATACCAATGCATCATCTAAACTCACTTGATCTTCTACACCCAAGTAACTATGCCCTACTGGTACATAATAGGCTTTTTCTCTATCAAGACAAAAAGAGAAACCAACCATTTTAGCTACTTTGGTGTCCAGCCCTGTGGTTTCTGTATCAAATGCTATAATAGTGTCTTTTTCTATACTATCCACCACAGCATCTAATTTCTCTTTTGTATCTAAAGTTATCGCTTCAAAAGTAAGTGTAGGCTTGGGGGGTGCCTCATACGGTTCACACACCACCTCTTCCATCCCTACTTTGGCTTTACGTATGGCTTGTTTCATCTCATACTGTTCAAACTCTTCAAGTAAACATGAAAGATAGTTCTTATCTTCAAACACAAAACTCTCTACATCCACATCTTTAAAGACATCAGTACGCATCGTAACAAGCTCACGAGAGACAAAAGCACTCTCTTTACTCTCTAAAAGAAGTTTTTGTATACGTGGCGTACCACAGTTTTCGATGTCATCATAGATGGCTTCAAGTGTATGGTACTTGTTTATGAGTTTTGAAGCCCCTACTTTTCCTATGCCTTTGACACCGGGTACATTGTCTGAACTGTCTCCCAGAATGGCTTGAAAGTTGATGAAGTCTTTAGGGTACACACCAAACTTATCTACACAGGCCT
>JGI24023J19991_10000235_pt1 | contig 42213 bp, 40 predicted proteins | sample Cruoilmetagenom1_FD_19991 | JGI IMG/M metagenome (IMG submission 19991)
TTTAATCTCTGGCTAAAAGTTACAGGTATTGACCTCGTAAACATAAAATTGTTCCGGGCTGAGGTGTGATTGTATACGCTTGAACTCCTGGCCACAAAAAACGNTGTTTTCAGTGNCCAGGTGAGTGCTTGNGATTCACATTTCAGGATTGGACGGCGATCTTTTGGGGTTTGATCTTGTCCTGCTTGGGTATGCTGACCTCAAGCACGCCATTGGTNCTCTTAGCGCTGATTTCTTCAGCATTNGCGGTATCCGGCAGCGTGAAACGGCGCAGAAAAGAACCGCTTACCCTTTCCTGGTGTTTGTATCCTGGTCGTTCTTCCGTGCTTTCACTGCTGCGGGAGCCGCTGACGGTGAGTACGCCATTTTCCATGTGGATATCAATGTCTTTGGGATCAACACCCGGGATGTCGGCATGAATCAGGAAGCGATCGTTTTCTTCCTTGATATCAACAGCCGGTACCCAGTCGCTGGCCGAGGTAATGGCGTCTTTATTCGCTTGTCGCAGATAGCGCGGTTCAAACAGATTGTTCAGTTCACTAGAGAACTGGTTTAACAGGCCCCATGGCTCATGATGACTAGTAGGCATAATGGTTCTCCTTACTAAAAGTTCTGGTTAATGTGAGTATGATCACTTATGCAATAAATGGTGGCTTGGATAATAATTTCAAGGGAGGTGTGGCAGATGACTTAAAAATTAAACATTCCATGAATTTTTTTTTGCTGGTTTATTAGCCAGTTCGGAGTATAAATATTGGCACTAACGGGTAGGCTATTACTAAAGTTCTATAGATATCATTAACTTCTGAAATGCCAATAAACTCGTATATTATAACTTACTGAAACGACTGTTATTTGCCTGGGGAAAATGCACTTCCTGAGGTATTGACAGCCCGAGCTCTAGTATCTAAGCTACGAATCTAGGCACTATATGTTGTGTCTACACATACGATTTTCTCTAAATATGCGAATTTACTACCTTTCCTGGATTTACTCCAGGCTTGGGAATATCACACAATATAGATAATAAACGAGGAGTGTCGGGTCTATGAAATCCGCCCATCTTAAAGCAGTTAATTCTGGTGTCGCTTCTATCCCATTCCAGCCGGCTTCACTGGATATCTGGGATAAAAAATACCGTCTGAAAACCAAGGACGGTAAAGTCGTTGATGAAACCATCGATGATACTTACGGCCGTGTGGCGCGAGCCCTGTCAGAGGTGGAAGAAACTGACGAAAAGCGTAGTGAGTGGTTTGAAAAATTCCTGTGGGCGCTGAAACGTGGCGTCATTCCGGCTGGTCGTATTATCTCTAATGCTGGCGCTCTGGAACACAAACCGGCAACCAGCACTATTAATTGTACAGTTTCCGGCTCTATTCAGGATTCCATGAACGATATCCTTGGCAAGGTGCATGAGGCCGGCCTGACCCTTAAGGCAGGCTGCGGCATTGGTTATGAGTTTTCCACGCTGAGGCCAAAAGGTGCCTATGTGGCCGGCGCGGGTGCCTACACCTCGGGACCTCTATCCTTTATGGATATCTATGACAAGATGTGTTTCACCGTGTCTTCCGCTGGTGGGCGACGTGGCGCGCAGATGGCAACCTTTGATGTTGGTCATCCTGATGTGCTGGACTTTATACGTGCCAAGCGTGAAGACGGTCGTTTACGTCAATTTAATCTGTCGTTGCTGATTACCGATGAGTTTATCCAGGCGGTTAAGGATGATGTGGACTGGAAACTGGCATTCCCTGTTACTGACCAGGAAACCGCGGATCTGGACTTGGGCGATCCTGACAAAGTGGTATGGCGAGAATGGCCTGTTAATAATTCCTATGTCACTAATGATGAAGGTCTGACGGCCTGCATGGTTTATCGAACTATTCGCGCGCGTCGTTTATGGGACGTGATTATGTCCTCCACCTACGATTTTGCCGAGCCCGGTTTTATACTTATTGATAAGGTCAATGAGATGAACAATAACTGGTTTTGTGAAAATATCCGTGCGACCAATCCATGTGGTGAACAACCTTTGCCTCCCTATGGCTCCTGTCTGTTGGGTTCCATTAACTTGACCAAGTTTGTTAATGATCCATTTACTGATCGCGCGTCTTTCAATTGGGAGGAGTTTAATCAGGCGGTGTCTATATTTACACGTATGCTCGATAACGTCGTAGAGATTAATGGCCTGCCCCTGGAAGGCCAGCGCAACGAGATCGAGCGCAAACGCCGACATGGAATGGGTTTCCTCGGCCTGGGTTCGACCCTGGCCATGCTGAGAATGAAATACGGCACGGATGATTCTCTGGAATTTACCGAGCGTGTCAGTCGTGAGTTGGCCATTACCGGGTGGCATACCGGACTGGAGCTGGCGAAAGAAAAAGGCTCTGCGCCAGTGATGGAAGAAGAATTTGAAGTCACTAAAGAGATGTTGAGAAAACGACCTGAAATGCTAAGCGATGGTTATAAGCTGGGTGATAAGGTGAAAGGTAAAGTCTTGCACGCTCGCTATAGCCGTTATATGCAACAGGTTGCTGGTGTGGATGCTGCGCTGGTTGATGAGTTGGCCAAGGTCGGTGCACGTTTTACCCATCATAGCTCTATTGCCCCGACAGGCACCATTTCCCTTTCTTTGGCCAATAATGCCAGTAATGGCATCGAGCCCAGTTTTGCTCATCATTATGCGCGTAACGTGATCCGTGAAGGTAAAAAGAGCAAGGAAAAGGTCGATGTGTATTCATTTGAGTTGCTCGCCTATCGCGATCTGATCAATGCGAACGCGATGCCTTATAGCGAAAAGGATAATGAACGCCTGCCGGATTATTTTATTGCCGCCGATGATATCCATCCGAAAGAACATGTCGATGTTCAGTCAGCAGCACAGAAGTGGGTAGACTCATCCATTTCCAAGACTGCCAATGTGCCGACTGATTATCAATATGAAGATTTCAAGGACATCTATATGTATGCCTATGATAAAGGCCTTAAAGGATGTACCACGTTCCGCTTCAATCCCGAGGCCTTCCAGGGTGTCCTGGTGAAAGAGTCTGACCTGGAAAATACCATCTATAAGTTCACTCTCGACGATGGCGCTGAGGTCGAGCTCAAGGGTAATGAAGAGATCGAATATGATGGTGAAATTCATACAGCAGCCAACCTTTACGATGCCTTAAAAGAAGGTTATTACGGCAAGTTTTGATAAGCCGGAACAATAGGAATAAGCAAGCGGGAGTCTAAAATGGCGATCAAGATTGAAAAAAAGATAGTAGGATATAGTGTTGTCAAGGAAGACCAGGCAGAAGAAGCGGCTGCGCCCGTCGCAGTTGCGCAAGAGGAAGAGGTGTCCAATGTCGTCCATATGACGGAAAAGCTCGAACGTCCGGAAATGCTGTTGGGTTCGACCTATAAAATCAAGACGCCATTATCAGAGCATGCCTTGTATGTCACGATCAATGATGTGGTCCTCAATCATGGGACTGAGCATGAGTTGAGACGTCCGTTCGAGATTTTTATCAACTCGAAGAACATGGATCATTTCCAGTGGATCGTGGCACTGACACGTATCGTTTCCGCGGTATTCCGCAAGGGCGGTGACGTTACTTTTCTCGCGGAGGAATTGCGTTCTGTTTTCGATCCGCGTGGAGGTTACTTTAAACGTGGCGGGAAATATATGCCCTCACTGGTGGCGGAGATTGGTGATGCCATTGAATGTCATTTGCGTATGATTGGCCTGTTGAAAGATGACAGCCTGGACGAGCATCAGCAAAAACTCGTTGAAGAAAAACGCGCACAGTATGACTCGATGACAGAGCAGGCTGAAGAGGCGAATGACAAAGGTGATTTTCCTGCAGGGTCGCAATTGTGTGCTAAATGTCAGACCAAGGCGGTAATACAGATGGATGGCTGTATGACGTGTCTGAGCTGTGGTGATTCTAAATGTGGTTGATCAGCCTTTAAGTCATATCGCGCTATATTAATAATAATACTTTTTATTCTTTGTGCAGAAATCGGAGAAGGGTATGTCAGTACAACGACCGGTGCCGGGTGAGTATTACATCAACGATACGGGGCAACTGATCAAGGTCAGATGCATGTTGTATCGTGATGCAGAAATCTCCATGATCATGTTGCAATACCAGGACGGTTATCATTTGACGATTCGCATGGATGAATGGAACTGGTTGGGATTAAAGCCTTATTCCGACTGGTTTTTCGGGGGCAAGTCGGCAGATAGCGGGCAGGAATGTTGATAGTGTGAAATTGCTATATATACTGGAAAGTATAGAATCAAGCAGAGGAGTTTTTCTGCCATGTCCAAATTACGTAAAATTTTAGCGGGTTCGATACTTTCCCTGTTTTTTCTGTTCAATCTGACTGCGGTTAATGCAGTACGCTATTTCGGTGATTCCAGCGATGCGCCCAGGATAGAAAATCTGCTTAAGGTATTGGTAGTGCAGAAACAGGAACTGCAAAAATTGATGTCGATGTTATCCAGGCTGGATGACTGGAAAGACCAGCTGAATAAGGAAAATACCCGTTTATACGAAGAGGGCGAACTGGCCAAGCTCGACAGGAAAAAATTCGAGGAAGGAAAAGTAAGCGAGCAGGAGTTGAATGAAAAGTGGCATGCTTCCGGTCGATCCCTGCGGCATGAGCAGGCTTTGAAGTCTTTTCAGGAAGAGGTTGTGGGTTTTAATGGTTTCGTTAAGGAATATAATCTGTATACCAAAAAGATGTCGCATGTCCTCGAAAAACGGACCCCGATTCAGGTCAAGGCATTGATTGAAGGTATGCAAAAACTGGTTAGGAATATGCAAAAGGCGATGGATGATGGCAATATCGAGAAGGCCCTCTTTATTGCCAAGCAGTCTTCTATTGCGAAAGAATTCGGTTATAGTCAACAATAAAAGAATAGCATTATCATGTCTGATTTCAGTTCGCCCACCGATTTTCCCTGTGGTACTACTCCTTTTTTTATTCCTGGACCTGCCGGTAAGCTAGAGTCATTAAGTCATTGCCCGCAAACACACAGCCAACAGGTTCTTGCCATTATTTGTCATCCTCATCCTTTATATGGCGGCACCATGCAAAACAAGGTTGTGCATACCCTGGACAAGACCTTCAACAAGATGGGTCTATCAACCCTGCGGTTTAACTTTCGCGGAGTGGGCAAAAGCGCAGGTGAATATTCCCAGGGTGTTGGTGAGCTGGATGATCTTTATGCGATTGCTGACTGGTGTCAGCAGCGTTTGCCGGAGTACCGCCTGTGGTTGTCCGGTTTTTCATTTGGTGCCTATATCGCCATGAAGGCGGCGCAGGTTTTAAACCCTGACAGACTGATTACGGTGGCACCTCCGGTGAATATATTTGATTTCAGTGCATTAAAGGCGCCAGCTTCCCCCTGGTTACTAGTGCAGGGGGATGCAGATGAAATCGTCGATGCACAACAGGTACAACAGTGGGCTCTGCAGTTTAATCAGGTGGATATGGTCAAGTTGCATGGTGCTGGTCATTTCTTTCATGGACGCCTGAATGAATTACAGAAAATTATCAGTGAGCGGCTTGCATGATTTCCTATCCATGAATGCTGGATATACTGCTATCTAATTGACTTATAAGTATTTTTACAGTGTGGTTTTGAGTCCATATTGTTCCATCGCTAAAGTTTTTCGCTTTCCTGGCCGATTAAATAATCATAGTGAGGCCATCAAGGGGGCGCAAAATGCGTCAGTTCAGACATATATTATCAGGGAAAGGCTTTTTCTTCAGCTTTGGATTAGTCTTTTTTATCCTGTCCAGCGGGGCTGTGAATGCCTCTTATATGAGTATCGATGTTGCAGAGGACAATTTGTCTGGCTTTATCTTTGAGTCTGAAGCAAACAACGATCCCTATTCCCAATTCACCAAAGGTGTGAATGCCTATCAGGCGGCCGATTATCGCCTGGCTGCCAGGATTTTTTCCGAATTGGCAAAAACCGGTTACGTCAATGCACAGTTCTATCTGGGTGTCATGCTGGATTCCGGAAGCGGTGTTGAAGAAGATCATGTGCAGTCAGCCATGTGGTATCACAAGGCTGCTGTGAAGGGTCATGTTGAGGCTCAGTATAATCTTGGAATAGCTTACGCCACAGGTGAAGGTGTTAATAAAAATATTCAGAAGGCCATTTACTGGATGAAAAAGGCAGCGCTGAATGGCAGTGTCAATTCACAATATAACCTGGGTCTGATGTACATATTGGGTGAGGGTGTCAAGGTCAATATGGAAGAGGGTATATTGTGGTGGAAGCTGGCTGCCAAGAATGGTGATTCCATCGCTCAATACAATCTGGGTATGATTTACATGGAAGGTAGAGGTGTGGAAAGTGATGTGTGTGAGGCCTCAAGGTGGTGGCAGGTTTCCGCGGATAATGGCTATATGCAATCCAAGCTGGCACTTGAACATCTGAGGATCTCACTCGAGCAGAATAGCTGTGTGGGTATGGTGTCTACCCGCTAGTAACGCGTTATCCTATTGATTGCTTGAAGCGGCGGCTTAATGCCGGACTGTGCGGAGAGGGCAATTAATAGATCAGTAATATGTCTAACGCCGGGCGGTGAACAGCCTGGCTTACAGACGCCCATTCATGAATTGCTCAGCGTTTTTTTGGTTAATCAGGACTGGAGTCAGTACCTGGTTTTTTGATCGCGCGAAAACCTTTCAGGATCAGCAATACGCTGGGCATGCCATGCAGGAACAGATCGAAAATATCGATGGGCTTGACCAGGGTTCCCTGGAACAACATGCCCAGTTTTTCCAGTAAATGAGGCTGGGGCTGTGACGGGTAGGGAAGAATGCCCAGGATCACGGCGATGACCGCCAAGGGTAGTAAAGGAATTTTATCCAGCCAGTTCATAGGGATACACACATATCGTAATTATCTTCGTTTATTCTACACTGAAACTGTAGGGGATGCATATTATTCCTCTGAATAAGGAGAAGATAATGAAGGCAATCAGGCGATTATTTATTACGGCCTTGTTCATTGTATATTCCTGTACGATCAGTGCAGAATCCAGGTTGGTTTATACACCCTATAAAGATCAGAAAGTGGTATTCGATTTTTATTTCGATGAACCTGAAAAAATAGCCTCCGCGTTGTACTGGATAAGGTCATGGCTGGATCCCCTCATGAAGGCCCCCTACAATGATGCACCGGAGTTTTTGAATGTGGTCGTCGTGGTGCATGGCACCGAACTGGTGACACTGGTAAAGAAAAATGAAAAACGTTATCAGGAGATTGTTGATCGCATGCGCTATTACGCCGGGCTGGGTTTTAAATTCAAGGTGTGTGAGATGGCGGCGGGTGATTTTGATTACGGCATCAAGGACTTTCATGAATTTGTCGAGGTAATACCTTCTGCAATGACAGAGTTAGTGCATTGGCAGCAACAGGGCTATGGCCTTATTACACCCACGATCTATTCCAAAAAGTTTTCTAACGAGGAAATTAGATAATGTGTCATTGATCGGCAGTTGAGGGAGTTAACTGCACCGAGTCAACCCTATTTTCCCCTCCTCTAAGGAGGGGGATCTTGGGTATTCCGCTGGGCTTTGATTAGGGCGGCAATCATACTGGATATAGTGACCCGAATTTAGTATTGTTTTTTCTTCTGACTATTTTGGAACTATCCATGAGTGACTTGCGAGATCTCGAATTAATATTCCTGTCCAGAGTACCTATTATTGTTATCCAGACACATGAAGAGTTACGCGTGCTGGATATGTTAAATAAGCTGATTTTGAGCTTGAACAAGCCCCTGTTCTCGTGGACAGTTACCCAGGGCTTGAGTCGAGTGGATCTGGATCTGGGTCAGCAGAGAGATCTGAAGGAGCCTGAGTCGGTATTAAAACATATTCAGGCCAGCTCGATTGAGGGTGTTTATGTCTTGCTGGATTTTCATCCTTATGTCCAGGAGCCTGTGAATGCGCGGCTGTTGAAAGAAATTGCTCAAATGCATTACAAAACGGGTCATCATATCGTCTTGATCAGTCATGAAATTGATATGCCCGCTGAACTCCACAAGCAATGCGCTTACTTTGATCTGCAATTGCCTGATGAGGATAAACTCCTGCAGATTATCAAGGATGAAGCTTTTTCCTGGTCGCAAAAAAACAAGCAGGCGAAGGTCAAGACCGATAATAAAACACTGAAGTCGCTGGTGCAGAATCTGGGCGGTTTGTCGACGACAGATGCCCGTCGTATGGCCAGAAAGGTGATTTTCGATGATGGTGCAATTACAGAATCGGATCTCCCCGAGGTGATGTCTGCCAAGTATGAGTTATTGAATCAGGATGGCCTGTTATCATTTGAATACGACACGGAAAAATTCTCTGATATTGGTGGCATGAGCCGATTAAAGTCCTGGCTTGAGCTGCGCAGTAGTGTCTTTCAGGGAGGGGATAATGAACATGGACTGCAAAACCCCAAAGGCATATTGTTGCTGGGTGTCCAGGGTTGCGGCAAGAGCCTGGTATCCAAGGCCGTAGCGGCTATTTTTTCTGTGCCCTTGCTAAGGATGGATTTTGGTGCGCTGTACAATCGATTTTTCGGGGCCTCGGAAAAAAATCTTCGTCAAGCCCTGAAAACGGCGGAAGTGATGTCACCCTGCGTGTTATGGATTGACGAAATAGAAAAAGGTTTGTCTACGGGCGAGAATGATGGAGGTACTTCAAAACGCGTGCTCGGCACCTTGCTGACCTGGATGGCAGAGAATAAAAAGCCGGTGTTCATGGTCGCCACCGCTAATGATATTGAAACATTACCACCCGAGNTAATACGCAAGGGGCGTTTCGATGAGATATTTTTTGTCGATTTACCTGAACTGCAAACCCGTGAAGAAATTTTTCGTATACACCTGCACAAGCGAAATAAGGATGTCGAGGCATTTGATATCCCGGCCCTGGCCAGTGCCACTGGGGGCTTCTCGGGTTCGGAAATCGAGCAGGCCATTGTTTCCGCTTTATATGTGATACATGCCAACAAGGAAGACCTGAATACACGTCATTTACTGGAAGAGATCAGACAAACCAGGCCACTGTCGGTGGTTATGGCGGAAAAAATTCAATACTTGCGTGACTGGGCCAGTGACAGGACGGTACCTGTAGAATAGGATTTTCCTGGCAAAGGGTTTCTTGCCTTTTTATTTGCTTTGCTCTCTTGTATTCAAGGAGTGCAGGGCCATATTACTGACTTCTTCGAATTTGTCCTGGCTTAATATTTTCAGGGTCGGGATATCCGTGTTCCAGTTACGTGCCACTTCTATGCGAACATCGGCGCTTTTATCATTGACCATGGTCGCGAGTACGGCGGCTGTTACATACTCAAACCTGGCAACCACACTTCTAACCTGTTCAGAAGCGTCCTGGGCCAGCGTGAAATAGGTTTTCTCGGACGTGGACAAGTTGGTGCACACAGCAATGCGTACATCCTGCTCTGGATCTTTTGCGAGATCATCGAGTATCGGCCTGGGGGTTTTTCTGTTCATGGCGACAGCGACCCTGACAAGGGCCTGTGTATGTTTTGCCAGTTGAGTCAGTTGCTGTGGTGAGGTAGTGGGTAAGTTAGCGAGCCTGACAAGTTCATCGGTATCGGCTGCCATCGAGGTTGAGATACTAAAGTTAATTATTAGTATCAATACCTTAATGATATAAGACAAGGGCTTCATGCCTGTCCTTAAAATAAGGCAGGGTCGGTCTCCCGACCCTGTCTATAGTTGGTGAAAATAGATTCCACCCATGGATCTGGATTGTTGTGTGGCAATGGAGTCAACACAAAATCACAGGTCCTAGTTAGCCATTTCCTTCATTTTCTTCAGAGGAAGAATCTTGACGGCTGTGCTGGCTGGTTTGGCTTTGAACATGGTTTCTTCGCCAGTGAAAGGATTGATACCCTTGCGAGCTTTTCTTGCAGGTTTGCGCACAGTCTTGATTTTCATCAGGCCTGGAACAGTGCAGGTACCGGCACCACCTTTCTTGATATGGCCGTGAATAATTTCTGATAGTGCGTCGATAACGGCGGTGACGTCTTTTTTGGTGAGTTCGGTAGATTCCGCAATGGTAGACATCATTGCAGATTTAGTCATAGGTTCTTTGATAGTTTTGACTCTTGGAGTCGCTGCTTTCGCTTTAGTAGCTTTTTTCTTTGTAGCCATTATTCTCTCCGATTGGATAGTGGTAAAAAAGAGTTTTAAGCATATATATATGCTATATCTGTACTCTTATGGACTGTTTTATAACACCTCAAAATACGAATGGCAAGTTTTTTTAAAATCTTTTACGTTGATAATATTCTAGTATATAAGCTTGAAATGAATTAAGAAGTAAATAAATCCCGTTGTTATTTAATAAACGACGAATATTGCTTTATTATAGGGCCGAAATAATTCACACGAGTGGGTGTCAGGATTGACAATTTGTACATTTATTAACCACTCGTGCATCTGATCATTAACTGAACGCTGGACTGAAATGGAAGAATTGACGTGGATATCTGCATTCTTGCTCGGATTGATGGGCGCTCCACATTGTGCTGGAATGTGTGGTGGTATCGTTGCAGCGTTATCGGTGGGTTGCCGGCCTGATGGCTTGGGTAGCGGATCGCAGCAGGGTATAAAGACTGTGTGGGCTTATAATCTGGGACGCATCAGTAGTTATGTTTTCGCAGGGATGTTGATGGGAGGTTTGTCGGCATTAGCGAGCAATATGGTGGCAGTGCACCAGGCGCAGTTGGTATTGAAATCCCTAGCCATTGTTTTTATGCTGTTTTTAGGGCTTTATCTGGGTGGTTGGTGGTCCGCTTTAAATCGTCTGGAAAAACTGGGTGGAAACCTGTGGCGCTATCTGGAACCGCTAGGTCGACGTTTTATCCCTGTCAGGAATTTGCAGTCAGCATTTGTTATCGGGGTTATCTGGGGATGGTTACCCTGTGGTCTGGTTTATACCGGGCTTATCTACAGTACTACCGCTGGTAGTGCCATCCATGGCGGAATATTGATGCTGTTTTTTGGCCTGGGTACTCTACCTGCGATGTTGTTAATGGGTGCTGCCGGCACGCATTTGCAGGCCTGGTTGCATCAGCCCTGGTTACGCAGACTGACGGGCACGTTGGTGATTGCCTTTGCATTAACGATGCTATGGGCCTTGATCATGCGCTAGCTGAAGACCGCATGGCAGGAAGCGGCGTCGACAAACATTCATGGATGGTGTTGATTTCATCCAGCTGTGTCTTGATCAGAGCATGTTCCTTTTCCATCTCTGTGGTTTTATCGTCTACGCTACCTTTGGTAGTGCTGATTTTTTGCAAGGTCATCAGGTGTTTTTCAATGGCCAGTTTGTTTTCTTTTATCTGAACGCTCAATGGGCGCATGGCGTCTTTTTGCCAGCTATCGAGATCTTCATTGGATTTAAACATGATTTCACGCGCCTGACTGACCATTTGGATGAAAAATCGTTTCACGACCATATTTTGTTCCGATATGGTGGATACAGGGCTTTTGCGGTAGTTTTCAGCCTCGACATACAGGCTCTCCAGGTCGACCAGGTATTTTTTCACCTTGAAGGCCTTGGGTTTATTGCATTTAATACCATATTCATCATGAAATTTTTTGTAAACGGCGTTCACCAGGCGATGCAGGCTATCGACTTCATCAGATGCCTTGGCTGTCATTTCCTGGACCTCTGCAAACAATTCCTTCATGGCTTTTTTCATGCCGTTGGTTGTCCAGCTTTCGACCATGGATTTGCGAGTGGTTGATATGATCTCATCCATCCTTGGCAGGTTTAACGTGGTTTTCAATAGGCTGACCTGCCTATTCAACAGGCGGCCGCTCGATTTGTAGCTTTCGATATGTTTGCTGTATGTCATTTGCTCGATGCGTGTTTTTTTCATCAATTGCACAATGATATTGGCATTTTTTCCGTTTAGCTGACGTAAATCATTAAGATGCTTATTGATCGCATCGAGACGGTTGGTGAGCACTTGCTTGTGCTCTTCAATGATAGAGCCCAGTCCACTGATGATATCTTCGCGCAGAATAGCCTCACGTGCGGGAAGCACCTCTCTGGCAAGATATTTTTCAACCTGATCCAGCTGGCTGCGGCGCAGTAATAATTCATCATCGTTAATCTTGCCGAGTAGCCCTTTTTGCGCTGAAACCGGGAAAATTTGCTCGCTACTGACGGCCAGGAGTTTGGACGTTTTCTGTACCTGATCGTTAATGGATTGGTCAATCTGTTGTTTACTCTTTATTTCATCCCATAAGGTATCAATTTTGTTGAGTACGACGGCAACACCACGGGCGTTTTTGCGTTTCCCTGGGTTAATATGATGCTGCCATATGTCCAGGTCGCTTTTGGTGACACCGGTGTCTGCTGCCAGTATAAATAGTATCGCCTGGGCTGCGGGCAGCATATTCATCGTAAGTTCCGGTTCGCTTCCCAGTGCATTGAGTCCTGGCGTATCGAGGATAGTCAGTCCTTGCTTGAGCAGGGGGTGTGGGAAACTGATCATGGCATGGCGCCACATTGGAATCTCGATCGTAGTGGTTTCGGGATCGATATTTTCCAGATGTGGGTACATTTCTTTATCGTACAGATCGAGAGACATCGCTTTTTTTATACTGACTTCACGTGTCCTGACGACCTCTTTGAGGATCTGTTGCATCTGCTCAGGCTCATCGATGGGTAAAGGGATGCGGGTCCATTCGATCGATTCTTCTTTATAATCCTGTATGCTTTTATCCGTCAGCCTGGATTCGATCGGTAATAGTTTCAGGTAGGCGCTGTCTTCGTCATGATCATAGAACAATTCGGTTGGGCACATGGTCGTCCTGCCGGCTTCTGACGGCAACAGACGGCATTTGTAGTCCGCGAAGAAGATGGCATTGATCAGTTCTGTTTTGCCACGGGAAAATTCTGCAACGAATGCCAGATTCAGGCGGTCATGTTTCAGCGCTTGAGTGGCCTCATAGACACGTAGACTGATTTCACAGTCTTCTTCCATATTCTGGTTTTCTACCCACCGGCTAAATTGCTCGATGGCGTCAATGAGTTTGTTTTTCCATAAACTGTATGCTTCGATTTGTTTTATTAGTTGATTGTCGACTGTCATGGCAATTTACTTTTATGCTATCTATTAGAATATATAAGGTAGCGGCATTGGCGTTGGCGACTTTAGTATGGGTTGTCAAATATCAACTAACAATAATCAATAAATTAGATGTAACTTATTATTATTTATAAATTAGTTTGGCTCACAAGGGGTTGCTTTGCTTACTTGAAAACTAGATCCGGGTCACATAATTAATGGGATCAGGGATCTGTCCGGGTTGAGTAATTTTGACTTTTTTCTCACGCTTGTGTTCGCCATTGACCAATGTTACCTGGCGAATGGGTACTGCAAATTTCATGGCCAGGAACCGAATCAGGGCGCGATTGGCTTTACCGTCAACAGCAGGCGCCTTGATCCTGATTTTCACACGTTGGCCGTGCAAGCCAGTGATTTCATCACGGCTGGCACCTGCCTGGATATGCAGGTTGAGTATCAGTCCGTCTTCTGTTTTTTGTATGGCCTGTTGAGCCCTGTTCAAGTCACCAGGCCCAATAAGGAACGTTGAATATAGGGTATGGCCATCACCATCAGGTTGAGCAATAGCAGTGCGACCAAGGGGGATAAATCCAGTCCGGATACGGGTTTCATATACCGTTGTATCGGTCTCATAACAGGCGTGGTGAGCTGGCTGACCAGACTGAGGGCCGGGTTATATCCACCTGGGGCAATCCAGCTGGCGATGGCGGAGATAATGATGGCAAAAATAAACACATAGAGCAGTAGCTTGAGCAGGCCGGTCATACTCAGGATGAGTATAACGAAGATATTTAACGGTAAGCCGCTGATGGCAAAGGTCAGCAGGATCTCGATAAATTTCAGTGTGGTCATGAGCACAATCGCCGCCATGTCGATGCCGCCTACGCCGGGTATGAAGCGCCGAAAGGGTTTAAGCATCGGGTTGCTCAGCTTAACAATGAATTGCGAGATCGGATTGTAAAAGTCTGCGCGCACCCACTGCAGGATAAAACGCAGCATGACCATCAGGACCAGGAAGCCCATAATAACGCCGATTAAAAAGGCGCCTGCCTCGGAAAAATAACTATTCATGCTTTTGACCCAGTATGTTAGCCAGTTCCTGTGAGCGCTCATAGGCACTACTCAAGGCCTGGTCGAATAATTTTTTCAGATCCCCTTGTTCGAGGATCGATAATGCGCGTTCAGTCGTACCGCCGGGCGAGGTCACTTTCTGACGTAAAATTTCCGGGCTGTCTGAACTCTCAAGGGCCATTTTTGAGGCGCCGAAGGCGGTTTGTAAGGTGAGCAGTCGTGCATTTTCAGTCGACAGACCCAGGTTGACGCCTGCCTGTTCAATGGCTTCCATGATGTAGAAGAAATAGGCTGGACCACTGCCCGATATAGCTGTCACAGCATCAATCTGTGATTCATTCTCGACCCACAAGGTCAGGCCAACGGCACGCATGACCGTTTCAGCCAGATCATGTTGACTGTCATTGACAGACGGGTCGGCATAAAGTCCGGTGGCGCCACTTTGCACCAGGGAAGGCGTATTCGGCATACTACGAACGATGGTCTTGTAGCCACCACACCACTGCGACAGGTTGGCCAGAGTAATGCCCGCGGCTATCGATATGAGTAATGGTTTTTTTGTCGATATGTCATCTGCCAATGGCAACATAATCTCCGCCATGAGCTGGGGTTTGATGGCCAGTACGAGTACGTCTACGGCTTTAACTGTCGCACTATTGTCCTGATGCGTGTGGATTGAAAAACGTTCGTGCAAGTATGCCAGGCGTTCACTGTCGGGATCGGAAACGTGGATGGCGTTTGTGTCCCAGCCATCAGTCACCAGCCCGCCGATCAGGCTGGCGGCCATATTGCCGCCGCCGATGAAGCCAATCTGTGTTTCACTCATGCTGTTTTCCTGTGTGTTATCGCTAATGAGCTTATGTTACTCGCTGTAACGGGTCGGGGAAAGGGTAGATGCAATGGATGTTGATATAGCCAGGGGCATAAGTCGGTTTTCAGGTCTTGGGGATGAGATGTATGCATAGTCAGTCTACTGCGGTTGTTTTCCTTTCGCCGAACAGTGCAGTACCGATACGAACGATGGTAGCACCTTCAGCGATGGCAGCACGCATATCATTACTCATGCCCATTGATAGTGTGTCGAGTCTAAAGTCGGACTGGTTTAGTTCACGGAGGGCCAGTCTCAGCTTGCGCAGGGGTTTGCGTTGTTGTTCAAAGTCGTCACAGGCGGCCGGCAGGGTCATCAGGCCGCGCAGTTGCAGACGCGGCAGTGTCGAAATCGCCAGTGCCAGGGGCTTGAGTTCGGCAAACCGACAACCCGATTTGCTGTTCTCCTCGCTGCTGTTCACCTGGATAAGGACCTGCAATGGGGGTTTGTCTGGCGGTCTTTGGTCGTTCAGGCGTTGCGCAATTTTCAGGCGATCAATGCTGTGTACCCAGTCAAAATTTTCTGCAATGGCGCGGGTTTTATTCGATTGGATAGGGCCGATGAAATGCCACTGGATCGGCAATGAGCGCAGTTTGTTTATTTTTTCCAGGGCTTCCTGGATATAATTTTCAGCAAAACAGGTTTGACCATTTTCCCAGGCTTGCAGTAGATCTGTGTAGGGTCGGGTTTTACTGACAGCGAGTAGTTGTACCGATCCGGCAGGTCGGTCAAATTCCTGTTCATAAAGAGATATTTCGCTACAAACCTGTTGCAGTCTATGGCTGATTTCTGGCATGGTACATAGTCAGATCAATGAGTAAGGGATTCCTGACAAGGATTTTCGCAGTTTTTGCCTGGGAATGCTAAAGGTTTCAGTGCAAAAATCCGATATGAATCCAGGAAATATAATATTGGGAGAACAACATGGATATTGCAGAACTGCTTGCCTTTTCTGTAAAAAATAATGCATCCGATTTGCATTTATCAGCAGGCTTGCCACCGATGATTCGCGTCGATGGCGATATACGTCGAATTAACGTTCCTGCATTGGACCATAAGACCGTGCATGGTCTTATCTACGACATCATGAACGATAAGCAACGTAAGGATTTTGAGGAATTTCTGGAAACCGATTTTTCCTTTGAAATACCAGGGCTAGCGCGTTTTCGTGTCAATGTCTTTAACCAGAATCGCGGTGCCGGTGCGGTATTTCGTACCATCCCTTCCAATATTCTCAGTCTTGAAGATCTGGGTTGCCCGAAGATCTTTGAGAAGATCTCTGATAATCCCAGGGGGCTGGTATTGGTCACCGGGCCGACCGGTTCAGGCAAATCCACTACCCTGGCAGCGATGATTAACTATCTGAATGAAAACGATTTTGCTCATATATTGACGATTGAGGACCCCATCGAATTTGTGCATCAGAGTAAAAAATGCCTGATAAATCAGCGTGAAGTCCATCGTGATACGCTGGGTTTCAGTGAATCACTACGTTCTGCCCTGCGTGAAGACCCGGATATCATCCTGGTCGGGGAAATGCGAGATCTGGAGACGATTCGTCTGGCCCTGACGGCTGCCGAAACAGGTCATCTGGTCTTTGGTACCCTGCATACCAGTTCGGCGGCTAAAACCATAGACCGTATTATCGATGTATTTCCCGCAGGTGAAAAAGACATGGTGCGCTCAATGTTGTCCGAATCATTGCGCGCTGTTATTTCACAAACCCTGATGAAAAAAATCGGGGGTGGGCGAACGGCGGCTTGGGAAATCATGATCGGTAATCCGGCGATTCGTAACCTTATTCGTGAAGACAAGATTGCGCAAATGTATTCGGCGATCCAGACCGGTCAGGGTATTGGTATGCAAACACTCGATCAGCACCTACAGGACCTCGTCTCCAAGGGTGTGGTCAGCAAGCAGGATGCCCAGGTCAAGGCGATGAACAAGGATATATTCCATTAGACCTATCCTCGTGACGACCTGTAAACGACCGATTTGAAACAAATGTTGTATTGAAATGTGTGAACCGGTTGGTATTAGTAGTTACTTATTTGGCATTTTAGTGTTTGTACAGCTATATTTAACTAAGTGCTGAACAACACGAGGGGGACACTTGGCCGAACGTAAACTTGATTTCACATCGCTGTTAAAGCTGATGGTAAGTAAAAAGGCATCTGATCTTTTTATAACGGCGGGCATGCCTGCCTCTATAAAAGTGAATGGGCGTATTTCCCAGGTTTCGCAGGCCACCTTAACACCTGATCAGGCACGTGATGTCGTGTGTGGTGTGATGACAGAGGCCCAGCGTGAAGAATTTGAAACCACCCACGAGTGTAATTTCGCTATCAGTGCCACCGGTATTGGACGCTTCCGTGTCAGTGCCTTTATCCAGCGCAACTTTGCCGGCATGGTGCTCAGAAGAATCGAAACTGTTATTCCCACGATCGAAGAATTGAAATTACCTCCGATTGTTAAAAATCTCAGTATGGTCAAGCGTGGCCTGATTATATTTGTGGGTGCCACCGGCACCGGTAAATCGTCCTCGATGGCATCCATGATCAGTTACCGCAACCAGAACAGCTCGGGTCATATCATCACCATTGAAGACCCGATCGAGTTTATCCATCAGCATGCCGGTTGTATCGTGACCCAGAGAGAAGTGGGTATCGATACCGATTCATATGAGATCGCCCTGAAAAATACCTTACGTCAGGCACCGGACGTCATCCTTATAGGTGAGATTCGCGCACGCGAAACCATGGAGCATGCCATTGCCTTTGCTGAAACCGGGCATCTGGTTATCTCTACCCTGCATGCGAACAACGCCAATCAGGCCCTGGATCGTATCATTAACTTCTTCCCTGAAGATCGACGTGATCAATTGTTCATGGATCTGTCGTTGAATCTCAAGGCCCTGTTGGCGCAGCAGTTGATTCCTACCCCGGACGGCAAAGGTCGGCGTGTGGCTATGGAAGTCCTTATCAATACGCCATTGGTCTCGGATATGGTACGCAAGGCCGAGGTTCACAAACTGAAAGAGGTCATGAAGAAGTCTGCTCAACATGGTATGAAGACCTTTGACCAGGCCCTGTATGAGTTGTATATGTCAGGCGATATCACCTATGACGACGCGGTGCATCACGCTGATTCAGCTAATGAAGTCCGTTTGATGATCAAGCTGGGCAAGGGCAATCCGGAACGTTTTGCCCAGGCGATGGATGGTGTCTCGCTACTGACAGGCGAGGAGTGACAGAACAGCCCGGACAGTTTATGTCCACGCTATAAAAAAGGCGACAACTGTCGCCTTTTTTATTTTTTTACGACGATGGACTCTTAAAAGATAGTGGCAGCATCGAAGACAGGTCCGTCTACGCATACCCGCTTCATCGCCGGTCCTGTAGCTGTTTGCACTTCAACCACGCAACCTGCACATCCGCCGACGGCACAAGCCATAAATTCTTCCAGGGATACCTGGCAGGGTAATCCAAATTCAGCGGCCAGGCGGGCGACAGCCTCGAGCATGGGATGCGGCCCGCAGGCGAAAATCTCGATTTCCTGGCGTTGCTGATCATCCAGGCTGTTTATCCACTGACGTGCCAGATCGGTGACATAGCCTTGATAACAACCCGCATAGTTTTGCAAGCTGGCCAGGCGGCTGGGGATGTTCCAGTCATCTAACAGGGGCATGCTGGCAATAACGTCACTATTGATACCTTCCAGGATAATTTTTGACGGCGTGACTGCAAACGGGAACGGGATTTCCGAACCCATCATGACCAGGGGTGAGTAGCCCTCTTTGATGCCATGCAGATGTTCAGCGAGGAAAATCATCGGTGGAATGCCGACACCACCGCCTATCAGTAAGGGGCGGGGCCGTTGCGGATGACATTCAAAGGGCTTGCCTATCGGTGCCAGCATACTGATGCGTTCACCTGCTTTGCGTGTGGATAACAGACGCGTACCCTGGCCTTCTACTTTATATAGGAAATCGACCCATCCCGCTGCGGCCGAGACACGCATGATAGAGATAGGGCGCCGCATGGGTAGATGGGGATCGCATTGTATATGAGCGAAGCTGCCGGGGGTGGCGTGGCTGGCACATAGTGGTGCCTGTACGCGCATGATAAACTGACCTCCATCAAACGCTTGATGAGACAGGATCTCGGCGTTTTCAGGGAATATGGTATTGCGATGGCTTTTCTTCATAGGAAACAGGTTTCACTTCAGAGTCGTCAGGGTCTGGTCTTATTATCCCTCATTCATTCGAGAGTATAAACAAGCTTGCCCTTGAGCAAGGTATGGGTGACCCTGGCCTGGAATTCCCAGCCGTGAAAAGGGGTGTTTTTCCCTTGGCTCAAGATGGTGTCTTCATTGAGTCGCCAGTAATGCTGAGGGTCGATGATGGTAATATCGGCTGCACTGCCGTTACTCAGTCTGCCCGCTTCGATGCCGAGAATATCCGCAGGTCCACTGGTGATTCGGCGGATACACTCTATGACAGATAAGCCGTTCTCTTCATGCAGGCGCAGGGTCAGGGGGAGTAATGTTTCCAGTGCAGAAATCCCCGCCTGGGTAGAGCAAAAGGGTGCGAGCTTGGCATCTGCTTCATGCGGTTGATGGTCTGAACAGATCGCTTGAATACTGTTGAGTTTGACACCCTCACGCAGACCTTCCTTGTCTCTCTGGGTGCGCAAGGGCGGCAGCACGTGGCAGCGGCTATCGTAGCCACTGATATCCATTTCGGTCAGATGTAATTGATGGGCGCAGACATCGGCAGTGACCGGTAGTCCATCATACTGTGCCCTGGCAATCATACGCACCGCACGTGCTGTTGATATTCGCGTGAAATGTGCTTTGACCCCGATCAGCTCTATCAGGGCCAGATCCCTGGCAACGGCGGCGGTTTCGGCCGCGACCGGGATACCGGGCAGGCCCAGGTGGGTTGATATCTTGCCTTCATGCGCGCAACCGCTTTTTGCCAGCCATTCATCCACGGGATTAATGAATACCGTTAGCTCGTGTGTCTGTGCATATTCCATCGCCAGTCGCTGGATCTGGGTATTGGCCAAAGGGCCCACGTTGGCGACAGCCGGACAGCCTGCTTTCTTCAAGGCCGCCATTTCGCTGAGCTGTTCATTTTTGAGCCCCTGGGTGAGGGCCGCAATCGGCAGGACGTTGGCATAACCTGCCTGCTCTGCACGGTTCTGGATCAGTTCTGCGACGGCCGGGGTATCTATGATCGGTGATGTATCAGGTGGGCAGCACAGAGTCGTGATGCCAGAGGCTGCGGCCGCCCGGGTCTCGGAGTGGATGGTGGCCTTGTGCTCCAGACCGGGTTCACGCAAGCGCGCGCACAAATCCACCAGTCCGGGTATGACCCAGAGGCCCTGTGCGTCGATTTCCTGATCGGCATTAAATTGATCCAGGGTCGGGGCGATGGCAACTACTTTACCATCGGTGATAAAGACGTCGGTCATCTCGTCGATGCCGTTGGCAGGATCAATGACACGTCCATTCTTGATTCTAGTTCTCAAGTGGGCCGTCTCCGCTATCATTCTGTCTACTGCGCATGGCCATGGACATGACTGCCATGCGCACGGCGATACCGTAGGACACTTGTTGCAGGATCACCGAACGCGAACCATCAGCGACTTGTGAATCCATCTCAACACCACGATTGATCGGCCCGGGATGCATGACGATAGCATCAGGTTTGGCAACTGCCAGACGTTCTTCGGTGAGCCCATAGAGCTGGAAATACTCGTGTTCACTGGGTAGCAGCGCACCTTGCATACGTTCGTTCTGTAAACGCAGCATGATAATCACGTCAGCATCTTTAATGCCGGATCGTAAATGATGATGCACCTGAACGCCCATGGCCTCTATCTCGGCCGGGATCAGCGTGCGTGGGGCGACCACACGGATTTCACCGGCACCGAGCGCATTGAGTGCCATTATTTGTGAGCGGGCGACACGTGAATGCAGGATGTCGCCAACAATAACGACGTTCAGGTTGTGGAAATGCGGTTTATGTCGGCGGATAGTGAACATATCCAACATGGCCTGCGTCGGATGCGCATGGGCGCCATCACCGGCATTAATGACACTGATATGCGGCTGGCTGTGGCTGGCAATAAAGTGTGCGGCACCACTGTCGATATGGCGCACAACAAACATGTCGGTATGCATGGCTTCAAGGTTTCGCAAGGTATCCAGCAGGGTTTCGCCCTTGGTGGTGGCTGAGGCGCTGACATTGATATTGAGGACATCGGCAGAAAGACGTTTGGCCGCTAATTCAAAGGTGGTGCGTGTTCGCGTGCTGGGTTCGAAGAACAGGTTGACGATGGTTTTCCCTCTGAGTAAGGGGACTTTTTTGATTGATTGCTCGGTGACGCCAACAAAGGATTCTGCGGTATCAAGAATATCAGTAATAATTTCCCGGTTCAGTCCGTTGATGGAGAGAAAGTGGCGTAAGCGTCCGTTTTCGTCTACCTGCAGGTTCATGAGTTCTCTGTTATTTGGATTTGCAGTATTGTAGTAGTTTTCTTGTCCTTTGTTTAGTCATTTCTTCAAAAAAGAGCGGCTTTATCAGGTTGTTGGTTCGGAATGAGCCTCGGGGTCTTCTTGCAACACCAGTTCCAATGGTTGCGGCCCGCTTAATTTTACGTGTTGTCCTGGGGACAGGTCGAGTTGCTTGCCAACGACACTGGCGGCGATGGGTAGCTCTCGTCCGCTACGTTCCACCAGTACCGTAAGGAAGATGGAAGCGGGCCTGCCATAGTCAAACAGCTCGTTCATGGCGGCGCGAATCGTTCGGCCGGTATGCAGGACATCATCAACCAGGATAATATGTTGGTTATCAATACTGAAAGGCAGGCTGGTGGGTTTGACCTGTGGATTCATACCTATTCGGGTAAAGTCATCGCGGTAAAAGGAAATGTCGAGCGTCCCCAAATCCTGTTTGAGCCCGAGAATATGATGTAATTTTTTCGCCAGCCAGACGCCGCCACTGTGAATGCCGATCATGACGGGGTCGTCGATACCGCGTTGCTGGAGGAGGTCACGTAACTCTCTGGCGATTTCGTCAATGAGATCCTCTACTTCATTTTTATTTTCCATATTGAAGATGCTCCTGTTGCTGAATCCAGCTTTGTAAAATAATCTGGGCAGCCATTTTATCGATATCCCCTTTACGTGATTTTTTTCTCTGGCCCGCGGCGCGTTGTCGACTGATCTCGCGTTCGGCCTCACGCGAACTCAGGCGTTCGTCCATTTCATATACGGGCAGATTAAAGCGACCGTGAAGTTGTCGGCCAAATTTCTGTGCGGCGTGTGTCATGTCCTGTTCCTTGCCATCCAAATGATACGGTACGCCGATAATCAACGCATCCGGTTTCCACTCAGTGATCAATTTCTCTATGGCTTTCCAATCTGGTTGTTGCTGGATATTGTCTAATGTCTTGAGGGCCTGAGCGGTTCCGGTCAGTTCCTGGCCGATAGCTGTGCCTATGCGTCGCAGGCCAAAGTCAAAAGCGAGAAAACATCGTGACATGGTTCAGCGTTGTCCTGGGTTATTATGCATGACCCGCATCACCAGAGAGTAGATTGAGGTCTACGCCGATAGCTTGTGCGGCTTTATTCCAACGATTCTCAACCGGTTCATTGAAAATGATGGATAAATCCGCAGGGCCATTTAGCCAGGTGTTTTCAGCCAGTTCCATCTCCAGTTGTCCATAACCCCAGCCTGCATAGCCCAGGGTAATCAGGTACTGACTGGGGCCTTGTCCTTCGGCGATCTGTTCGAGGATATCTTTGGACGTTGTGATGGCCAATTGATCAGAAATGACGACGGTGGATTCCCACAGCGTGGCGGGGTGATGTAGAACAAAGCCGCGTTCTTCCTGAACGGGGCCGCCATGGAAGACAGGCGTATTGGCCAGGCGCTCATCCTTGATTTCGATATCCATCTGCTCAAGCACCTCATTGATATGCAGATTCATGGGGCGGTTAATAATCAGCCCCATGGCACCATCCTGATTATGCTCGCAGATATAGGTTGTTGTATGCTGGAAGTTAGGGTCGTCCAGTTGCGGCATGGCAATGAGGAAGTGATTAGATAGATTGGATGTCGATTGAATGGCCATGTCTTATCTACTGGAGAGTGTGTTGTCCGCCGAAAAAGACCAGGTCCTGACAATTCTTAACACTTTACGATCCTCAAGTACTTCCGCGGGAATACGTGCAAACGGGGCGGAAAGTTTAACGATATCGATGGCTGATTTATCCAGAATCTTATGTTTTGAAGATTGTAATATACGGATGCTAACGAGAGACCCATCAGGATTCAGGGTCACTTCCATGATCAGATTACCACTGAGCTTTTTATGACGAGCCGCATAGGGGTAATTCATGTTGCCAATTTTTTCTACCTTACGGCTCCACGAAGCCAGATAAGCGGCATCGGAATGTTTGCGAGTGTTGGCGTACAGGTATTTTGAGTCAGGTATCTGCGAGTAGGCTTGCCAGCTGGCGTCATTCTGAGCGCTGAGTCGGGCAATTTCCTTGCTGCGTCTGACCAGTTCTTGAGAAGTGATCTTGCTGACCTTGGTCTTGTTCTGTTTTTTCTGGCTGGAAGTGATTTTCAGATCCGCCTTTTTTTGTGTCAGCAGGCGAACCTGTCCCTTGGTTTTAACCGGTTTTCTTGCTGCAGCCACATTTTGCTCTGCCTGTCCCTGGCTGAGGTCTGGGCTGGGTTTGCTTTGTACCGCCTGGTGACGGATTTTTTTTTGCGTATTACCCGAGCCCTTCTGGTCGGCCTGGGCGAGATAGTCCGCTTTTTCTGGTTCCTCGTCAGACTTGTGTTGAACGAGGGTGATGTCCATTGTTGCCAGTATATTCGGTTTATTGATGTCTTCTGATGAGAAACTGATACCCAGTATGACGAGCGCATGGAAGGCGAGGGCAAGAAAGAGCGTCAGCCCCATGCGGTCTGTATGTGAGATAATGACTTTTTGTGCACCGATAATCATGAATTTCCAGCTTGCGAATGATGTAAAACAGGCTTACTGGTATATATTTTAGCGGGTTTTACATTGAAATGGACACGTTTTTTCATTTCAGGGGTGATATGAATGTCGCCATTCGCATCCACCAGCAGGACATGATAAACCTCCATGGATTGCGCAATCCGATACCAGTCTTGCGGGCCCGCGACAACCAGCGCAGTGGCGGCAGCATCCGCTACCGCGGCGTCTTCATGTATGACAGTGACAGATTGCGCCCCTGTTGCCGGATAACCAGTGCGTGGGTCAATGATATGGTGATAACGTTTTCCTTCATATTCAAAATAACGCTCATAATCCCCCGAGGTGAATACACTTTCACTGCCTTCCACGTCCAGCCAGGCCAGTACAGTATCGGGTGAACGCGGGTGATTGATGCCGATACGCCAGGGGCGGTCGCCATGACGCCCGATCACCTTGAGGTCCCCCCCCGCATTAATCACAGCGTTTTTAATGCCTTGTATCTCTAGTGTTTCTATCGCATGGTTAATACCATAGCCCTTGGCAAAACCACCAAGGTCCACGACAACGTCGGGGTTTTTACTCCTCATGCGTACATCTTTAATTTCAATATCATCCATTCTCGGGTTGGCTTTAACCAGATTCTTAATGGCCTCGTCGTCAGGGGGCAAGCCGGTGTCGTGCTCGGATTTATTAAAACCCCACAGGCGTATGAGTTTGCCAATGGCGGGATTGAATAAATGATCACTGCTGATGGCCAGGGTTTTTGCTTTTTCCAGCAAGGGCCGAACTGAGGGGGCATCAGAAAACCATTCAGTGGTGGCTAATAACTGGTTGTCCCGATTGAGAGCGCTACGTTGCCAGGGGTGCCAGGTGATATGCATGTACTGGAAGTCCGATTCTAGCTGCTCGAAAGCAGCTTCGGCCGTCTTTTCGTCAACACCGTAGATAGAAACATCGATAATGGTGCCAAAGCTGAAAATACTGTGATGATAGGTTTTCTTTTCTGCTGCGGGTGAATGATCACAGGCAGATAAGGCGAGGACAGCCAGACAAAGGAATAATGTAGGTACTATGTGCTTCATGCGTAATAATCTATGCTAGTTTTTGTTCAATAACGTCCAGCAACTGCCCGGCAATATTAAGGTTGTAGAGCTTGTCCAGCTCCCTGATGCAGGTCGGGCTGGTGACATTGACTTCAGTCAGGTAATCACCGATCACATCGATTCCCACGAACAGCAAGCCCATTTCCCTGAGTGTTGGTTTTAGCTGTTCGCAGATCCAGTAGTCGCGTTCTGATAACGGCACGCCTTCACCACGGCCACCTGCCGCCAGATTGCCGCGGGTTTCACCACTGGCGGGTATCCTGGCCAATGCATAAGGAACCGGTTCACCGTCGATCATCAGAATGCGCTTATCACCACTCGTGATTTCCGCTATAAATTTCTGTGCCATGCAAAAAGCCTGGCCATGGTTGGTCAGGGTTTCTATAATCACATTGGTATTAGGGTCGCCCTGGCGTATACGAAAAATCGATGCGCCACCCATACCGTCCAGGGGTTTGAGGATGATGTCTTTATGTTTTTGCAGAAAGGCCTTTATCTGTATGGCATCCCGGCATACCAGCATGGGTGTGCAACATTGAGGGAAGCGGGCGGTAAACAGCTTTTCATTGGCTTCACGCAGGCTATCCGGTCGATTGATGACCAGACATCCCAGGTCATGGGCATGTTGAAGAATGTAAGTGACATAAATATATTCCATGTCAAATGGTGGATCTTTTCGCATCAGGATGACGTCAAGATCCTGTAAAGGTAGGGTGGTCTGTTCATCCAGCTCATACCAGTTATCCGTATTATCCCATACTCTCAGCAGGCGCGTTTGAGCATAGGGAGTACCATCGAGCAGCGACAGGTCAGACATTTGTATATAATAAATATCCCATTGACGATCCTGTGCCTGTAATAACATGGCGAAGGTGCTGTCCTTACGGGTATTGATGGACTCGATCGGATCCATGATAACGCCTAGTTTAATGCTCATGCTGTTCCTGAAAGTGGGTGGTTGTTTATCGTTGCTTGCCGGATTGTAGACAAGACAACAGCCTCGCAGTTCTATCGTTCTTTGGCAAGTCCTGTATCTTGCGTTAGACTGTATTAAAATACGGGATGAGTCATCATGGGGACAATTTTAATCAAGTCAATCAAGCATTTTTTTTAAAGTTTTAATAATATAACCCGATACAACGGTGTAAGAGTTAAGGTTTGCTGCTATCGGTTTATTAGTATTTACTTATTGTATGTCGTAAATATACACTGTTCGATGGCAAAAACCGAAAAAATAGAGTATTTTGATAGTCTTCGGGTAGATTGTTTATGGATTATCGTCATAGTTTGTGTTAAATAATTCAAATGGTTTACATTTTCTGTTCTCAGTCGTTAAGTGACATTTACAGGGAGACGAATGCAAGTGTTAGATGGTTTGGGAGGGGCAGTGGCAAGTGAACAACAGTCTGGAGTCGATGGTATGAAGGTCATGGTAATTGACGATAGCAAGACTATTAGACGTACAGCAGAGACATTGTTGAAAAAAGAAGGGTTTACTGTTGTGACCGCAACAGATGGCTTTGAGGCTTTGTCCAAGATAACTGACCAGGAGCCTGATATTATTTTTGTCGATATCATGATGCCACGACTGGATGGTTATCAGACCTGTGCCTTAATTAAGCATAATCAGGTATTTAGACACACACCTGTAGTCATGTTATCCAGTAAAGATGGTTTATTCGACAAGGCTCGTGGACGTATCGTAGGGTCAGATCAGTACTTAACAAAACCCTTTACAAAAGAAGAATTGTTGAGTGCGATCAAGCGTCATGTAAAGAAGGCCAGCTAGCGGCCGATGACTCTTCTCGAGTAGATGGGTCCCGGTTAAAACAAGCTGAAAAATTAAGACATATTGTAAGAAGGTAAATTGAATGGCTAGTATTCTCATCGTAGATGATTCTCCGACAGAAATTCATGTATTGAAAACGATGTTAGAGAAAAATGGTTTTACGGCTATTACCGCATCCAGTGGTGAAGAAGGTATTTCTGTTGCGAAATCCGAAAACCCGGACTTGATATTAATGGATGTTGTTATGCCAGGGATGAATGGCTTCCAGGCGACGCGGGCATTGACGCGTGATGCCGAGACGTCAGGTATTCCGATAATTATTGTCACTACCAAGGATCAGGAGACTGACCGGGTATGGGGACTACGCCAGGGGGCAAAAGATTATCTTACCAAACCGGCTAAAGAACAGGATTTAATCACCAAGATTAATGCAGCCTTAGGGAATTAGAAAGCCAGAATAAATTATGGAAAGCAAGAGAAAATTTTCACACCCCATCCTGCTTTTGCAGGATATAGAAAGCAGAAGCCGCGCTAGTGCACGTGGATTGCCGCAACAGAAGGTCGTCAAAGACGAATGGAGTGGTATCGGGTTTCGGGTAGGTGAGTTACACATGGTGGCGCCTTTGGGCCATGTCGTGGAAATTCTGACCTTTCCTGATCTGTCACGGGTTCCAGGTGCAAAATCATGGGTAATGGGGATCGCCAATATTCGCGGCAATCTACTGCCTGTCATGGATATGAAGAGCTATCTCTTTAGTCATCCTTCAGCTGTCAGAAAAAAATCCCGTGTACTGGTCCTGAATCATCGCGGGGTATTTTCCGGTTTGCTGGTTGATGAAGTGATGGGTATGCGGCGCTTTTTTGCAGAAACACGCGCAGTAACGCCTGCAAGCACGGATACTGCGGTCAAGCCTTATATCGAGCATATATACAAGCATGATAGTGAACAATGGTTGGTGTTTAGTATGCATAAGCTTGCTGAAAATCCGTTGTTTCTTCAGGTGGCCAGTTAGCGTCATACTGAATATATAATAATATTTTTTTATTTTTACTTTTTTTGATCAACAATAATTTTTAAGATTTCGGCCTTTGTCAGGAGACAAAAATGAGTAACTTGAATGCCAATAAAATGCTGGGTTTTGAGAAACAATACAGGATAATTCTTGTATTCCTGATTCTCGCTATCGTCGTCATGGGTGTCATCTTTTTTATGGTGGGTGTACAGACCAAGCATGATAAAGAATATATCCGACTGGCTGGTGAACAACGTATCTTGTCACAGAGTATTGCGAAACATGCCCTTGAGGCCGCCATCGGTAAGGATGGGGCAGCGGAGAATCTACAGCAGTCCCGAGATGAATTCCAGTCTACTATCGACACGATGAAAAATGGTAAGGACGGTCTCCCGGTCGTTTCCGAAGAGCAAATGCCACAAGTCAACAAAGTGGACGAAAACTGGTTGGCGTTCCGTGAAAATATCGACAGTATACTGGATGGTAAGTCGAGTATTACTGCGGTACGTGATAATGCCAACGCCATCAATGAGCAAATGCCGAAACTGCTGGCTGACTCAGATCAGATCGTTAGTATCCTGGTAGAGAGTGGCGCACCTTCTGCACAGATTTACAAGGCCAGTGTGCAGCTCATGCTTAATCAGCGTATTGCCAATAATGTAACCAAGGTACTGGTCGGTGGTGAAGGTACGGTGACTGCGGCTGACCGACTGGGTCGTGATGCGACGATATTCAAAGGCGTTGTTCGCGGAATGCTTGAAGGCGACAAAGAGCAGGGCATCGTAAAAGTAAAAGATCCAGATGCCAAGACTATCTTGCAGGACGTTACGACTTCGTTTGAGACGGTTAGTAACATGGTAGGTAGCATACTGGATGAATCCCCAGCGCTGTTTGAAGTGCAGGATGCGGCCACCAATGTAACTGAATTGTCGGATACCCTGATTGATTCCAGTACCAAACTGGGTGAGGATTTTGCCTCTGCAGCAGACAGTCGTGCCTTAAGCCCAACGCTGGCATTCGCGTTTGGTGGACTGGCACTGCTGCTTCTGATCTATCTGGGTTATCGTCTTGTAAAAGACTCTTCGGCACGTACAACACAGGCCGAGGATACGCAAATGCGTTCCCAGGAAGCTATCTTGCGTTTGCTGGATGAAATCCAGGGACTGTCTGAAGGTGATTTGACCTCCTATGCGATCGTAACAGAAGACATGACAGGTGCGATTGCAGACGCCTTTAATAGTTCTATTGACGAACTGCGCCAGTTGGTTACAACGATTAACGAAACCTCGGTCCAGGTTTCTTCTGCGGCGCAGGAAACCCAGGCGACTGCCATGCATCTGGCTGAAGCCAGTGATCACCAGGCACAGCAGATTACGGCGGCGAGTTCGGCCATTAACGAAATGGCTGTTTCTATTCAGGAAGTATCGAAAAACTCTGAAGAAACATCCAAGATGGCACAGAAATCAGTTGCGATGGCCAATAAGGGTGGTGATGCGGTACGTCGTACTATCCAGGGTATGGATGGTATTCGTGAGCAAATCCAGGAAACATCAAAACGTATCAAACGACTGGGTGAAAGTTCGCAGGAGATTGGTGATATCGTTGAGTTGATTACCGACATCGCGGACCAGACTAACATTCTGTCATTGAATGCGGCCATCCAGGCGGCTATGGCGGGTGAGGCCGGACGCGGATTCGCGGTGGTGGCGGACGAAGTACAGCGCCTGGCGGAACGTTCCACTGATGCAACCAAACAGATTGAAGCACTGGTAAAAACGATCCAGACAGACACCAACGAGGCGGTTATCTCGATGGAGCAAAGTACGGCGGGTGTTGTTAGCGGGGCGAAGCTGTCAGAAGATGCGGGTGAGGCTCTGGTTGAAATCGAGTCAGTGTCTAACGGTCTTGCCGAACTGATTCACTCGATTACAGAGAGTGCCGGACAGCAGTCTAATGCGGCAGCCAATATTTCGGATACCATGAATGTCATCCAGGAAATCACGACTCAGACATCAGCAGGTACCAATGAAACGGCGGCCTCGATTGGTAACCTCGCCGAACTGGCGAATGAACTCAGGCAGTCAGTATCCGGATTCAAGTTGCCAGAAGATTAATAGGGAAGGGTTTCTAACTTGAAATCTGTGCAGACAAACATGCCGGAAATGCAGCATCTGGATCCGTTGCCGGAAATGGATGAGTTGCAGTTTCAGCAATGGATGACGCTACTGGAAACGCGCACGGGTACGGTTTTGCCTCCCGAGAGGAAGTCTTTTCTGGTCACTAATCTTGGCCTGAGAATGCGAGAGATAGGATGTCGTAGTTACCAGGAATATTTTGAACTGCTTAGTGGAGTTCAGGGTGTGAAGGAATGGAATACCCTGGTCGACAGGATTACAGTCCATGAGACACGGTTTTTCAGACACCCGCTTTCACTTGAAATCATCAAGGACTATGTGGCTGAAAAACAAGTCAATGCTAGTGGGCATTTGACTGTACAGACCTGGAGTGTTGCCTGTTCAACCGGAGAAGAAGCCTATACCCTGGCTATGGTGATTGATCAGGCCTTTAAAAAACGGGGTGCGCAAGGCTATTTCGGTGTTACCGCAACCGATATCAGTCCTGCCTCATTACAGACTGGTCGCAAGGGTATCTACTCTGATCGTCGCGTGAAAGATATTGACCCGCTATTACACAGGCAGTATTTCAATTCTGTCGAGGGTGACAAATATCATGTGAGTGATTATTTAAGAAAAAGGGTGTGTTTTGCACGCATGAACGTTCTTGATATTGTCAATGAGCCAGTCGGTGAAATGGATATTATCTATTGTCAGAACCTGCTGATTTATTTCGACAGGTCTTCACGTCTTGGTATAGTAAAAGATATGGTACGACATTTATTGCCTGGCGGACTTTTGATTTTGGGTTCTGGAGAACTATTGAAAATGGATCATCCGGAATTGGAAAAAATTAATCACCCACGTGTACTGGCTTACCGGCGCGTGGAAAAACTCAATAAGGACTACGAATAATGACGATGGATTCCACTATCGACTACAGTACTCTGAATTGGGTCAAGGAAGAAATCGATGAGACCATGAAACAGGCTCGTCTTGCTCTTGAAGAGTATGTGGAAGACCAGGAAGATGCTACCCAATTACGCTTTTGCCTAACCTACATTCACCAGGTATATGGCACCCTGCAAATGGTCGAACTCTATGGCGCTTCAATTTTTGCCGAGGAAATGGAACAACTGATTCAAGCTTTGTTAGCAAATGAAGTATCACAAAAAAATGATGCTTACGAAGTGTTGATGCGGGCGATCTTGCAGTTACCTGATTACCTGGAGAAGATTCAAGGGGGTATGAAGGATAGTCCATTGGTCCTGATGCCGATCATGAATGATTTACGCACCGCGCGTGGTGCGGCATTGATGTCTGAAAGTGCCTTGTTTGCACCTGATCTGAGCAACGATACACCCATCGAGTTAAATGAGTCTGTTGAGCATTACGGTGTTGATCCAAAGCTTGTCGCAAAAAAATTACGTCCCTTGTTTCAAATTGGATTGCTAGGCTGGTATCGCAATAAAGGTACAAAGGACAGTCTCAAGAAAATCAACAAGGTATTAACGCAGTTGGAGCAAGTGTGCAATCGCGATGAGGCTGTCCGTCTCTGGTGGGTCGCTAAAGGGGTTGTTGAATCCTTGCTGGGTGATGGTGTCGAGGAAAATATCACGCTGAAATTATTGCTAGGTCATGTGGATCGTGAGATCAAGCGTTTGATCGATAAGGGCGAGCAGGAATTATCGGTTGATCCTGCTGATGAACTATTTAAAAACCTGTTGTACTACATTGCCCAGTCCAAGCCTGTGACACCACGTATACGGGAGATTAAGAAAAAATATAATCTTACTACATCACTGGCAACAGGTGATGATGTGCTTTCTGCACGTGAATCATTAGCGGGACCTAATGCGCAGTTAATGGAAACGGTATCGGTTGCGATTTCCGAGGATCTGTCCCGTGTCAAGGATGCATTGGACCTGCTATTGCGCAGTGATGAACGTAATCTATCCACTCTGGATCCGCAGATTGAGATCTTGCAGAAAATGGCAGATACCCTGGGTATGTTGGGCATGGGTGTGCCGCGCAAGGTTATTCAAGAGCAAGTGGGTGTTATCAACGGTATGATCAGTGGTGACTTGTCACCTGACGAATCTCGTTTGATGGAAATCGCTGGTGCTTTATTGTTCGTTGAATCGAGCCTGGTGGGTCTGGTTGAGCGTAGCCATGCTGAAGAAGCGGGTTATTCTTCATCGTCTTCTTCTGAGCCGACGCTGGCTACCGGTGAAATGCGTCAGATTCAGGACACGGTATTAAAAGAAATAACCGTTGAAATATCCAAATCCAAGGATGCCATTATTGCCTTCATTGATGCTCCCATGGATTTTGAGCAACTAAAAATTGTCCCCGCTTTTTTTGATACCGCCAAGGGTGGTATGCGAATGATGGGCCTGGACAAGGCAGCCCAGCTGATCGATCTGGCGGGTCAGTATATCTCCAATGATTTGCTGCAAGGTTCTACTGAGCCTTCGCAGCAGGATATGGATAATATCGCCGATGTCATTTCCAGCATCGAGTATTATCTGGAGGCAGTAAGGGAAAACAGGCCCAACAAGGATTCCATCCTTAGTCTTACTTCACAAAGCCTTAAAAACCTGGGTTATGAGTCAGCAGAATTGCCGAAAACTGCGGAATTTGTCGTACCGAAAGAGGCAGCAGAAGATTTTTCATCTGCAGAGTCTGTCACTGAAAGCTTTGAGTCTGATAATGATAAGACCCTGATTCTGGATACTTCATCCTTGCAGGGATCCCTATCCCAGGATGAAACTGATGTGACACATGAATTTGCCGCGCCTGGAAACGTCGCTGACGAGTTCATGGAACCCAAAAGTCTGCTCGATACTGTCGACGATAATGAAGATAAAGTGACTATCGTCGAGGAAGAGGACGAGGTTATTGAAACAGACGCAAGCACTGAAGCTGAAAGTCATACGAGGTCGGTACCCGCGGCGACAGGCAGTTATGTTATGCCCGATGATATTGATGATGATATCGTCGAGATCTTCATTGAAGAAGCAGAAGAAGTTTTGGAAGCAATCCAGGAAGAACTACCTCGCTGGAAGGCAAATTATGACGATCATGATGCGCTTTCAAATGTGCGCCGTTCATTTCATACACTTAAAGGAAGTGGCAGACTGGTAGGTGCTCTTTCTATAGGTGAGTTTGCCTGGTCAATTGAAAGTATGTTGAACCGTGTACTTGATGGCACTATATCGCCTTCAGCGAGCAAGGTTGCGTTGTTGGACGAGTCCATTGAGGTCTTGCCTAAACTGATTGCCGAGCTCAAGGGGCAAGGTAGTTCAGACGTTGATATTAAAGCACTGATGAAGCGTGCCGAGAACGAAATGCTTTCCACCAGAGAAGAGGCTATCAAGCCTGAGGAAGTATTGATTGAAGAAGCGCGCCTGGCCTCTGACCGAGATGAGCATCTGAAGAAACAGCAAGGTTCTGTCGTGCGTGTTATGGATCCTGTTCTGCATGAAATATTCAGTAAGGAATCCAGTGGTCATATCAGTAGTATTAATGAATATCTCGAGTCAATTGCCGAAAGAAATGAAAAAGACTGCCGTGTCACAGATGCCTTGATCAGGGCGCTGCATACCTTGCATGGTAGTGCGAGAATGGCGGGTGCTGATGATATCGCAGAAGTGGCCGGTATGTTTGAAAAATATACGAAAAATCTTCATGAAAACGAAAGCCCTGTCACTGCAGAGAGCCAGTCACTGATCAGGTCAGGCGTTAACGTTGTTAATGAGATGTTGGCTCTGATTAATAAAAACGGAGAGCCTGAATCTGATGTTAAGTCATTACTGGACAGGGTATCTGTCCTGAATGAGCTTGAGATAGAAAAACAGGAAGAACGTTTACGTCAAGAGCAGGAACAGGCTATACAACAACAGGGAGAGATTGAGCAGGTAGAGACACCGGACGATGAATTTGATCAGGAAGTTATTGAGGTCTTTCTGGAAGAAGGGGCTGAAATTCTTGATTCCAGTGATGTTGTATTGCAACGTTTATCTGAATCGCCGAATGATGCCGATGCCATTGCTGAATTACAACGTGAACTCCATACTCTCAAAGGTGGCGCAAGGATGGCCGGGATCAAGCCTATTGGCGACCTCAGCCATTCTGTGGAATCAGTCCTGACGGCCGTTGTCGAAGAAGGTCTGCAAGTGTCCGAAAATATGGTGGATGCCCTGCACCGGTCTGTGGATCGATTGACAGTTATGCTGGATAAGACCAGGAAACACGAAGCTGTCGACAGTGCGGATGAATTGATTGCTGAATTGACGGCTATTCGTGCTGGTGAAGAGATAGAAGTCCCTGCTGTCACTGAAGATGTGATTGTGGAAGAGTCGCAGGAAACCTTTCCCGAAGAAGAAGTCGTGGAAGAGTCAGCCAAAATTATCGAGTTTCCTGTTACAGAAGAGACGCAGGAAGACGAAATTGAAGTCGAAGAGCATGTCGAAACCGGTGTTCTGGATGAAAGCGAAGATGTTATCGAACTGGAGATAGTTGAGGCTGATACCCCGGTCGAGGTGAGTGAAACCGTTGAGGAAGAGGAGATTCCTGAAGTCATCAAGGTTGAATCTCATCAGGCTGCAGAGATACCGCCACCGATCCCCGCGCCGATACCGGAGGTTGAGCCGGTCACTCAGGTTTCAACGGGTGAAATGGTCAGGGTGCGATCAGACCTGCTTGATAATCTTGTTAATTATGCAGGCGAGGTCAGTATCTTCCGCTCGCGTCTGGAGCAGCAGATAGGTGCCTTCCGTTATAACCTGGTAGAAATGGACCAGACGGTTGACCGCTTGCGTGAGCAATTACGTAAACTGGAAATCGAAACCGAGGCGCAAATACTGTTTCGCTATGAACAGGAAAATGAAAGCGATGAAAAGTTTGATCCATTAGAGCTGGATCGCTATTCCACGATGCAACAGTTGTCCCGTGCCCTTATGGAAACCACGGCAGATATAGGCAGTATTCAGGGTCTGATGGATGGCCTGGTCAGGGAATCTGAAACCCTGATGGTACAACAGGCACGAGTGAATACAGATCTACAGGAAGGTTTGATGCGCACCCGTATGGTGTCTTTCTCGGGTGTTATCCCGAGACTGCAACGTATCATGCGTCAGACTTGTCAGGAGTTGGGTAAAAAAGCCAAGCTGAATGTTACGGGTGAACGTGGCGAACTGGACAGGAACGTTCTTGAAAGAATCACAGCGCCTTTGGAGCACATGATACGAAATGCGCTTTCTCATGGTATCGAGAAGCCTAACCAGAGAAAGGGTGCAGGCAAATTACCCACTGGAACAATCAATCTATCTGTTACACGTGAAGGTTCTGAAGTCCTGTTGTCACTGCAAGATGACGGTGCAGGTATGAATCTCGATGCCATCCGTAAAAAAGCCACCGAAAGAGGGCTGCTGGAAGATACCAAGCATCTCAGTGATAACGATATTATGCAGTTCATTCTCGAGTCTGGATTCAGTACTGCTGAAAAGGTTACGCAGATCTCTGGTCGTGGTGTCGGCATGGATGTGGTTAACAGTGAAATCAAGCAACTGGGTGGCTCGCTGAATATTACATCTGAACCTGGAAAAGGCACACGATTCGTTATCCGTTTACCGCTGACACTGGCCTTGAATCATGCCTTGCTCGTGAAGGTTAGTGATGAGACTTATGCGATACCGCTGACCAGTATAGAAGGTATTGTGCGCATGACCCGCGATGAGCTGGAATCATACCATTCGAATCCTGATAGTATGTATCATTATGCCGGTAGCGATTATCAGGTGCAAAATCTCGGTTCAATATTGCATACGCAGTATTCGGGGTTCACCTCTGCTGAAAAGCTTTTCCCTGTCTTGCTGGTACGTTCGGGTGATCATCAAACTGCCTTGCAGGTTGATGCGCTGATGGGTAGCCGCGAGATTGTTGTTAAATCGGTTGGTCCACAGCTTAGTACACTCAGGGGAGTCTCAGGTGCGACTATTCTGGGTGATGGTCGCGTTGTTCTGATTCTGGATATGGGTTCGATTATACGTCTGAGCGCAGCTATGAGGCTCTCTGATGCGCAAGGAGTCACTGAAGAAGTCCAGGATGATCGTAAGCTCAATGTGATGGTGGTGGATGATTCTATCACTGTGCGCAAAGTGACGACCCGTCTACTTGAACGCAATGATATGCATGTGATTACCGCTAAAGATGGTGTGGATGCGGTCGCAACATTACATGACCACATACCTGATGTTATGTTGCTGGATATCGAAATGCCGCGCATGGACGGGTTTGAACTCGCAACCTATATGCGAAATGAACCTCGTCTGAAGGATATCCCTATTATCATGATTACATCTCGTACAGGCGATAAACATCGCCGCCGAGCAGAAGAGATTGGTGTACAACGTTACCTGGGTAAACCATACCAGGAGCATGATCTACTTGAAAATATCAATGCCGTGATCGAGGAAAAACATGGGGTTGCTTAATCCAGTCAACAATATTTTACGTGTCGCTATATTGTCGCGATCGACGCGCGAGCGTGATTGTCTCAGTGAGATACTGGAAAGTAATGGACTGCATATAGTAGAAGATGAAGCCTATAGACAAAGCATTATGTCTGGAAGCGGAGAGGATGTGGCCGATGTCATTCTCGTGAACCTGGACGATAGTGACGATGCCGAGCTGGATGAGCTGATAGACCAGATCGAAACGCCCATGTTATTTAATGACAGTGCCTCGATCAGAAAACAGGTGACAGCTGGCGGTCGTGCCTGGGGGCGTCGTCTGGCAGAGAAGCTGATCGAAACGGCAGGTGAAGAATTCAGTAAGGCATCTGATGATATAGCCGAAGAGGATGCCGATTATGTTGATGTTGCCGCAAGTGATAGTAATACAGCTGATTTGCTGACTCTGGACCCTGATATTATGGATTCGCTGGACGAGGTTGAAATCTCGACCAGCTATCAGCCAAGCGATCCGAACACACCTTATAAGGACATGCCGACAGCCGAAATATTGGCGATGAACAAGGATGGCAGCCTGGATAATGTTGCTAACAGGGCACGTCGAATCTGGGTGCTGGGTGCCTCTATTGGTGGCCCTCAGGCAGTCAAGCAGTTTCTGGCGCGCCTACCGAAGGATTTGCCTGTCTGCTTTATCCTGGCGCAACATATCGGTGTTGGGTTTGTGAATTTATTGGCTGAACAATTAAGCCGTGTGACCAGCGTCAAGGTGACAACGCCGGAGGACGGGATGGTACTGGAGAAAGGTCATCTGGTCGTGGCGCCAGTTGACAAGCGCATTAATTTCAGTGAGCGTGGTACCATTTCAATGGAAAATATTACCCAGCGTAGTATATACAGTCCTTCGATTGATGATGTAATGACCGTCGTTTCCAAACATTACGGTACAGATGCCAATGCCATCATATTCAGTGGAATGGGTAATGACGGTACGGCAGGTTGCCACTTGATCGCACAGAAGGGCGGTATGGTGTGGGCACAGGAACCTAAGAGTTGTGTCATAAGCAGTATGGCTGATTCTGTACGTTTTGCAGATATAGTCAGCCTCAGCGCAACTCCCGAAGAATTGGCGGATAATCTGGTTGAGTATCTTAAAGGTGAATATAGCTAATGAGTGGTATAAGTGTATCCGTCCGTAGTTTGATGATCCCTATGATGCATGACAAGATTTTATTGCCTAATGCCTCACTGGCCGAAATTGTTACCTATAGTGATCCTGTCAGTGTCGACAAAAGTCCCGACTGGTTTCTTGGCCTACTGGAATGGAGGGGCTTGAGAGTACCACTGGTTTCGTTTGAATCCATCCAGGGAGGCAACAAGACTGATGTTGGAAAACATAGTCGCATCGCCATCTTCAATGCTCTGGGAGGCAATCCCGAACTACCTTTCTTTGCTGTTGTGGTGCAGGGTATTCCGCATCTTATCCAGGCGAATCAGAGTGTCGTTACTGCCTTGGCTGAAGAGAGCGGTGATGAGGAAGGTGTGATGGCGCATGTATTGATAGAGGCCGAACCTGCCATTATCCCGGATCTGGATAAGATAGAATCTATCATTATGGCTGAAAAATCGTTCTTTATATAAATCCTGCCTGGGTAACGATTTCTGNTTGTCAGGCCAGGTCTCCCCAACAATTCTGAATAATACTGATGACGGTCAGTGCCGCTGTTTCCGTGCGAAGAATACGTGGCCCCAGTTTAATACTCGTGAACCCATGTTGTTGGGAAAGCTGGATTTCATCCTGGCTCAATCCGCCTTCAGGTCCTACCAGTAAGCTAATATCCTGATGATCCTTTGCCAATGATTGCAACGTGCTCGAAGCATCAGGTGCCAGGGTGAGTTTGAGTGAAGCATCATCACATGCTTGAATCCAGTGCTCGAATTTCTCTGGTGGCTCAATGACAGGGATGCGATTGCGCCCGCATTGTTCGCAGGCACTGGTGACGATCCCCTGCCAATGCCTGATGCGTTTTTCGAGGCGATCGGCTTTCAGTTGAACGGTGCCATGCTCGGTGAATATTGGGGTGATGTGTGTGACACCCAGCTCCACGGCTTTTTGTATGGTGTAGTCCATACGGTCACCTTTTGAGATGCCTTGGCACAGGCGGATAGTGAGTGGTGATTCGTTATCGACAGCCTGTCTATGCGTCACTGTCGCCCAGGCACGATGACGATGTATTTGTGACAGGCGCGCTTTGTATTCCATGCCATCGCCGTTAAATATAACCAGTTCTGCACCCAGTTGCATTCTCAATACTCGTGTCAGGTGCGTCGCCGCCTTGGTCTCGAGTTCGACTTCCTCATCGATTGACAAGGGGGCTGGGTGATAAATTCGGATTTTTCTCATATCATCGACAATACAAGAAAAAACAGTTGGCTTACAAGACTCAACTGTGATGATCAGCAGTGGCGAGATGGATACCTTCTATGGCAACCCGGCCCATGTGGGTGATTTGTTCTGGTGTGATCACATAAGGCGGCATAAAATACACAACGTTCCCTAATGGTCTCAATAGTACCCCATTGGCAAGCCCGTGACGGTATACCGTGAGCCCGCGACGTTCCTGCCAGGGATAAGGTGTTTTATTGTGTTTGTCTTTTACCATCTCTATCGCCAGTATCATACCTTGCTGGCGGATCTCTCCAACATGAGGATGCTCGCGAAGTTCCTCCACCGATTGCATCATTAACGCACTCAATCTGCGGTTGTTATCAATGACCTTATCTTCCTGGAAAATATCCAATGTGGCCAGTGCCGCACGACAACCCATGGCATTGCCTGTGTAACTGTGTGAGTGCAGGAAGGCCGACAGCTTGTCATAGTCATCATAAAAGGCCTGATAGATATTATCGTGGGTCAGTACCACGGATAATGGCAGGTAGCCGCCTGTCAGNCCTTTGGANAAACACATAAAATCTGGGCTGATATTGGCCTGTTCACACGCAAACAAGGTTCCGCTGCGACCGAAACCGACNGCAATTTCATCGGCAATGAGGTGGATATTGTATTTATCACANGCTTGTCGTAACAACGTCAGGTAGACAGGGTCGTACATACGCATATTGCCGGCGCACTGTACCAGTGGTTCGATGATAACAGCACAAGTTTCATGCGCATGCTGCTCAAGTACTTCTTCCATTTTTTTGAACATACGCCTGGAATAGTCATGGCAACTCTCGCCGTTTTCGCGATGATAGCAATCCGGGGAGGGGACAGTAATCGGTTGCATCAATAGCGGTGCATACGTGTTTTTATACAACTCGACATCGCCTACTGCCAGTGCGCCGAGTGTTTCGCCATGATAGCTGTTACTCAAATTGATAAATCGTGTCTTGTTTTTTTGTCCCTGATTTTGCCAGTAATGAAAACTCATCTTCAGTGCGACTTCGATCGCAGAGGAACCATTGTCGGCATAGAAGCAGCGAGATAAACCTTTTGGTGTTATATCAACCAGGCGTTCGGATAACTCAATAATCGGTTCATGGGTGAAGCCGGCGAGGATCACATGTTCCAGGTCGTCGAGTTGTTTTTTTAATGCCTGATTAATGCGCGGGTTGGCGTGACCAAACAAATTGACCCACCATGAGCTGATGGCATCCAGATAACGATTGCCTTCAAAGTCCGTTAGCCAGACCCCTTCACCTTTTTTTATGGGGATCACAGGTAAAGACTCATGATCCTTCATCTGCGTGCAAGGGTGCCAGAGGACATTTAAATCACGTTCGATGTAGTCTTTGTTTTTCATAGTTCATTTTCGTATGGTAGTAAAAGTGGCTAGTTGTTAAATATTCCCAAAATAAAAGCCCAGAGGGATTTCCCCCTCCTTAGAGGAGGGGGATCTGATGTATCCCGCTGAGCCCTATTTAGGGTGATCAATGACTTTGTAATCATTTTATTTCTATCTGTTGCATATTAACCTTTACAGTTAGTGATCAAGGTTTTTGCAATTTACTAGCTACTAGCTACTAGCTACTAGCTACTAGCTACTAGCTACTGGCTACTGGCTACTGGCTACTGGATTTTATCCCCAGATTATCCCAAATGGCCTTGCTGGGTGCGACTTGATTCATCGTGTAAAAGTGGAGGCCGGGTGCACCGGCCTGCAACAGTTTCTCGCACATCTGAGTGACCACTTCTTCTCCAAAGACACGGATACCCTCTCGGTCATCGCCAAAGCTTTGCAGGTGCTTTTTAATCCAGCGGGGTATTTCAGCGCCACACATATCCGAGAAGCGTGCTAGCTGTGTGTAGTTCGTGATAGGCATAATGCCAGGTATGATGGGTAAGTCGATGCCGGTTTTTTCGCAATCATCGATAAAACGAAAATAGGCATCGTTGTTATAAAAATATTGGGTAATGGCAGAATTGGCGCCTGAGCCTACCTTGCGTTTGAAGTTGGCCAGGTCACTTTGTGTATCTTGTGCCTGTGGGTGTACTTCGGGGTAGGCGGCGACTTCGATATGAAAAAAATCGCCATACTCGCTGCGAATGAATTCCACTAATTCGTTAGCATATCTGAATGAGCCGGCTTCCTGCATTCCCGAGGGCATATCGCCTCGCAGGGCAACAATTCTGTTAACGCCGTTTTGTTTATAGGTATCGAGAATTTTGCCAATACTTTCTTTGGTAGAGCCAATGCAGGAAAGATGTGGTGCGGCTGACAAGCCTGCCTTTTGAATGTCCAGAACCGTATCAATCGTTCCCTGTTGGGTACTGCCGCCAGCGCCAAAGGTAACTGAAAAATATTTGGGTTGTAATTTTGCCAGTTCATTGCGTGTAGCAAGAAGTTTCTTTGCTCCTTCCTCTGTTTTGGGAGGAAAAAACTCGAAACTGAACTGAGGGGGATATTTTTTTTGACTGTCCATAAATGCAGATTCAAGATTGAAGATTAAAGATACAAGAGCCGAGATACAAGATTCAAAGGGTAAAGATACAAGGGAGGGCAAAAAATCCCTCCCTCGTATCTTGCCTCTTTTACCTTTTATCTGCTCTTAATTAATAACGGTAATGTTCGGCCTTGAACGGACCTTCAACAGGTACGCTAATATAGTCAGCCTGTTCCTGTGATAAAGTACTGAGGAAAGCGCCTACTTTATTCAGATGCAAGCGCGCCACTTTTTCATCCAGTAGTTTCGGTAGAATATAAACTTCATTGTTGTAATTTTCGGCGTTTTGGTAAAATTCAATTTGCGCCATGACCTGATTGGTGAATGAAGCTGACATAACGAAACTTGGGTGGCCAGTGGCACAACCCAGGTTAACCAGGCGACCTTTAGCCAGGATAATAAGGCGTTTGCCATCAGGGAAGATAACGTGATCAACTTGTGGCTTGATTTCTGACCACTCATATTTTTCCAGGGAGGCAATATCAATTTCTGAATCGAAATGACCGATGTTGCAGACGATAGCCTCGTTTTTCATGGCTGCCATGTGGTCATGCTGGATGACGTGCAAGTTGCCTGTCGTGGTGACAAAAATATCGCCCATTTTACAGGCATCATTCATATCAACAACGCGGTAACCTTCCATGGCTGCCTGTAATGCACAGATGGGATCTATTTCTGTTACCCATACCGT
>JGI24023J19991_10000238_pt1 | contig 42019 bp, 46 predicted proteins | sample Cruoilmetagenom1_FD_19991 | JGI IMG/M metagenome (IMG submission 19991)
TTACGCGAGCGCATCGAAGACATACCATTACTGATCAATGAATTAATTTCACGAATCGAGCATGAAAAACGGGGTTCGGTGCGTCTGACACCAGCGACTGTTATGGCTATGTGTCAGGTTAAGTGGGCGGGTAATGTCAGAGAATTGGCTAACCTGATCGAACGTTTGGCCATTTTATTTCCGTTCGGCCTGGTGGATGTCCATGACCTGCCTGAAAAATACCGTCCTGAAAATGGAACGGCAACAGCGGCAGTTTATGCCGATACCATGCCGGTCATGACCGATATGGGTGAGGGTATGTCAGGCGATGCCCGATTACCGCGTGATGGCATTGATTTAAAAGAACATTTAAATAACATGGAAGTCAGCCTGATTCGACAGGCACTGAATGAAGCCGATGGTGTCGTTGCCCATGCCGCTAAATTACTAAATATGCGCAGGACCACCCTGGTTGAAAAGCTGCGTAAATATGGTCTCAACAGGAATATCGAAACGACGTAAATTTGACCCTCTCTATCATTAGGTTTTCTATCTAATTGTAATTAAAGAACTATTTTTTTAGGCACGGTTTTTGCTCCTCTAGCTTGTAGCGTTAAATTGATGACAAGTGAGGAGCGACAATGTCGCAACACAATACCGAACAGGCACGACATCTGGAACAGGCATTTTCTGCCTTTAACCGCATGTCTGTGCAATTGGAATCCTCTTATCGTGATCTTGAAAACAAGGTCAGTGACCTCAATCAGGAATTGTCCGCAGCGCGTAGTGAACGCATACAGCAACTCGCCGAAAAAGAAAGCCTGGCAGAACGCCTGGAACGTCTTCTTGAATTATTGCCTGGTGGAGTTCTGGTACTGGACGGGCAGGGTGTTGTAACGCAGACCAATCCAATGGCAGAAGCATTACTTGAGCATAACCTGCCGGGCAAGTGCTGGGCGGATATCATGGCTGAGCATTTTGATCATGGCTTAACCGGTTTTAGTGAAGTGCTGTTAAAAAATGGCAGGCATGTCACCCTTTCCAGGCGATCGCTGGATGCAGAGCCAGGCCAGATTGTTTTATTAATGGATGTTACCGATCAGTACGAGCTTAAAAAAACACTTAATCGCCAGGATCGTCTGGCATCCATGGGTGAGATGGCAGCGAGCCTCGCTCATCAAATACGCACACCATTAAGCACCGCACTACTGTATGCCTCTCATTTTCAGAAAGACACATTAACCAGCAGTGATCGTGAAAGGATGTCAACCAAGGTGGTGGAGCGTCTCAAGCATCTCGAACACATGGTCAATGACATGCTCAGGTTTACCCGAGGTAGTTCATTGGTTACCAGTACCATTGACCTGCAAGGTTTACTGGAAGAATTCAGACAAATTATTGAACCTCAAATAGAACAGGCAGGGGGTTCATTATCATTTATAGATATGCCAGGTCGTGTTGATCTACAAGCAGACCCAGAGGCGCTACTGGGTGTCTTTCTCAGCCTGGCAGAGAATTCATTGCAGGCAGGTGAAGTCACAACTCATATTACTATTCAAATAGAAAATGTTAGCGACAGGGAAATTACCATCAGTTTTACTGATAACGGTCCGGGGATTACGAGCGATATATTAGAAAAAATATTCACTCCTTTTTTTACCACACGAAGCGAAGGCACAGGTCTGGGACTGGCTGTCGCACAGGCCACCATGCAGGCTCATCATGGCGAATTAAAATATCGGCAGTGTGAAAGTGCAGGCGCCAGTTTCGAGATAGTGATACCACTGGCAGACAGCCATGGTTTATTACCAAGTGGTACAGGTGAATTCAATGAAAATTATCAATAGACATTTAGACCGATCATAAAAGAGGTTTCAGAGTATGTCATTAGGTTCTGTTTTAGTTGTAGAAGATGATCTGTCATTACGGGAAGCCTTGTGTGATACCTTGCAATTGGCAGGATATCCAGTACTGTCTGCTACCGATGGTAATGCCGCATTATCGATCATAGACCAGGAGCAAATCTGTGTGGTCGTTAGCGATGTGCAGATGAAGCCCATGGATGGTTTCAGCTTGCTGAAAAAACTCAAGAGTAGTCGCCCAGATATCCCTGTCGTATTAATGACGGCGTACGGGACTATACAGAAGGCCGTGCAAGCGATTCGTGAAGGTGCGTCAGACTATCTGGTCAAGCCTTTTGACTCTGATTCACTGATTAATCTGGTTAAGCGTTACATGTTCGAAGAAGACGAAAGTGAGTATTCATCACTGGTGGCTGAGGACGAGGAAACACGACGCCTGGCGGAATTGGCCAGACGCGTGGCCGACAGTGATGCCACCGTCATGATTACAGGCGACAGTGGTAGCGGGAAAGAAGTGTTTGCACAATATATACATCAAAAATCAGCACGAGCTGATGGTCCCTTCATTGCCATAAATTGCGCAGCAATACCGGAGAATATGCTTGAAGCAATGATCTTCGGATATGAAAAAGGTGCCTTTACGGGTGCCTACACCTCGACACCAGGTAAATTTGAACAGGCTAACAAAGGCACTATTTTACTGGATGAGATTTCAGAGATGAGCCTGCCCCTGCAAGCCAAATTGCTGAGAGTGTTGCAGGAACGTGAAGTCGAACGACTGGGTGGCAAGCGAGTGATCCCTCTGGACGTGCGTGTTCTGGCAACGTCAAACCGACATCTTCGTGATGAAGTAACAGATGGTCGTTTCCGTGAAGATCTGTTTTATCGTCTTAATGTGTTTCCCCTGCACTTGCCTCCATTGAACGAGAGGACGGATGATATCATTCCATTAGCTGAAAAGTTATTACTGAGATGGACAAGAAACAGACGACCCAGACCGCAGTTGACAGAACAAGCCCGCGCAAAATTAATGACCTATCACTGGCCTGGCAATGTACGGGAACTGGACAATGTTATTCAAAGGGCGTTGATTTTAATGGCTGGTGAAAATATTGAGGAATGGGATATCTGTTTCGAAGTTGCTGAAAGTCATCGACCTGTTATGAGACATGTCGCCAGTAATGATGATGTTATTGTTGAAAATGCAGCGGATGACGAAGCATTAAAACTGGGCGAAGATTTAAAAACACGCGAACAACGGTTAATTATTGATGTGTTGAAGTCTGAAAAGGGTAGTCGCAAAGAGGCGGCCGAGAAATTGGGTATCAGCCCGCGCACCCTGAGATATAAAATTGCTAAATTAAGGGAAATGGGCGTGGAAATACCATCCTGATTGGAGCGAATTATGCATATAAAACCACAGATTCATTGTTTATTGCTTAACTTGCCAACAGGCAGGCAGCAGCAGGAGGATTTATGAGCGAGATCGATATTTCTCAAGTGATTAGTCAAATGCGGGTGATGGCCTCAAAGGCACAGGCGCAGCCAGTGAATACAACACCGACGTCTCAAGGTCTGGACTTTTCCAGTATTCTGAAGCAGTCAGTTAATAGTGTTAATTCTACGCAAAAACATGCGGGTAAAATGAGCGAAGCCTTTCAGGCGGGTGACCCGAATACCAATATAGCTGAGGTAATGGTTGCCATGCAAAAGGCGAGTGTTTCATTTGAAGCGATGAAGCAGGTCAGGAGCAAACTGGTCGATGCCTACAAGGAAATTATGAGAATGCAGGTATAAATAATACCTTGTACACAATGAATACTAATGAATAATTATCTGGAAAATAAAATATGTCAGTCATAAAAGCAGAAACAGCACAGGGGTTTTCCGGGTTACCCGTCATCCGTCAGTTAGGTTTAATGATTGGTCTCGCTGCCAGTGTCGCCCTCGGTTTTGCGGTGATCTTATGGTCTCAGGCACCGAGTTATACCTTACTGTATGGCAATTTATCCGGCAATGACTCGAGCCAGGTCCTCGACGTGCTACAAAAGGCAAATATTCCCTACCAAATGGAAGAGCAGAGTGGCGCCATCATGGTCGCCTCTGAAAAAATTCATGATGCCAGGCTAAAACTCGCAGCCGAAGGTTTACCAAAAGGGAATGGTGTTGGTTTCGAGCTATTTGATAAAGAACAGGAGTTAGGCACTAGCAAGTTTATTGAACAGGCGCGCTATCAGCATGCTGTCGAAATCGAATTGGCTCGCTCAATTACCACTATGCGTGGGGTCAAGAATGCCAGGATTCATCTGGCCATCCCAAAACGTTCTGTGTTTGTTCGTAAAAAGGAAAAACCAACCGCCTCTGTCGTCCTTGACCTTTATGCAGGGCATGGCTTGCGCGATGGTCAAATTGCCTCAGTGGTTCATATGGTTTCTTCGAGCGTACCCGGGTTGATGCCTGAAAATGTAACGGTTGTTGACCAGAATGGAAATTTACTCTCGCGAGTAGCCAAGGATGACATGCTAACGGTCAGTGCAGGACAATTTGAATTTTCAAGAAAACTCGAAGATAGTTATAAGAAACGCATAGAGGATCTGATTTCACCCATCGTTGGGCCTGGTCGTGTCAGGGCACAGGTAGTGGCCGATATGGATTTCTCAATGACAGAAAAGACACGCGAAAGTTATAACCCTGATATGCCTGCACTGCGTAGTGAGCAGACGGTTACTGAATCCAGCGGTAGTTCGACAGGCAGTGCGGGAGGCGTACCAGGGGTATTATCAAACCAGCCACCAGTGGGCGGTACGACAGAAGCCCAACAAGCCAATGCAGGTGCCAATGCTTCATCACGCAGTAATAGTCGAACCACCAGAAATTACGAGCTGGACAAGACGATCAGCCATACACGCTCGTCCGTGGGTAGTATCCGCAAATTATCAGTCGCAGTGCTGGTTGATGACCTGCAAAAAATTGATGAGCAGGGTAAGGTCGTGCGTTCACCCCTGAACGATGCCGCTATTACCCGTTTGCAGACGCTGGTTAAAGAGGCGGTTGGGTATGATAGTAACCGAGGTGACAGTGTCAACGTTATCAATGCATCATTTTATGTGCCCGAAAAACCTGAGGAATTACCAGAGCAAGGCATGTTTGAAAAACCCTGGGTACAAAATCTGATCAAGCAGGTTTTGGGCGGACTGGTTGTTTTGATCCTGATATTTGGCGTATTAAGACCCGTTATGCGTAGTCTGTCGGACAAGGGAGAGAATGAGCAGAAATTACGCTTGGTTGATACCGCCGGTGGTGATCATGAACTGGGAGAAGACAGTGTGCAAATATCATCTGAAGGTGGCCACTTACCCCAACTAGGTTCAAGTCAACAGGTGGAAGAGAAATTGCAGCTAGCAAAATCGATGGTTAATCAGGATCCAGGGCAAGTAGCGCAGGTAGTGAAGACGTGGGTGGCCAGTGATGGCTGATAATGCAGGAAAATCAGATGGAGCAGAACGTGCTGCGATCCTGTTAATGAGCCTGGGGGAGCAGGAGGCTGCCGAGGTATTGAAATTGATGGGGCCAAAGGAAGTCCAGAAGATCGGACAGGTCATGGCGACATTGCAGAATGTCAGTAAGCAACAGGTCGGCGCAGTCCTGGATGATTTTATCTCTGTGGTCGATGAACAGACTGCATTGGGTATCGGTAGTGAAGAATACATAAAAAATATGCTGGTACAGGCCTTGGGCGAAGACAAGGCGTCGGGCATGATCGATCGGGTACTGATGGGCAGGAGTTCAAAAGGACTCGAGGCCTTGAAGTGGATGGATCCACGGGCAGTGGCCGAGATTATCCGCCTGGAACATCCGCAGATTATTGCGATTGTACTGGCTTACCTGGACCCTGATCAGGCTTCGGAAATTCTTGGGGTATTACCTGAAAAGACGCAGTCTGATATTTTGATGCGTATCGCCACCCTCGAAGGCATTCAGCCACAAGCTCTACGTGAGTTGGATGAAATCATGGAAAGACAGTTTTCAGGCAATAATAATCTTAAGTCATCGTCAGTCGGCGGGGTTAAATCAGCCGCCAATATTCTTAATTTTATGGATAGCAGCATAGAATCAGCCATCATGGAGAGCGTTCGGGAAACGGATGGTGAACTGGGTGATCAAATTCAGGATCTCATGTTTGTGTTTGAGAATCTTGCTGATGTCGATAATACAGGTATACAGGCCTTGTTACGTGAGGTTTCAACTGAATCTCTTGTCTTTGCCCTGAAGGGTGCTGATGAAGCTGTCAAGGAGAAAATATTCTCTAATATGTCCAAGCGTGCAGCAGAAATGTTACGTGATGATCTCGAATCGAGAGGGCCTGTCAAGTTAAGCGAAGTCGAGGGAGCACAGAAAGAGATACTCACAGTTGCCAGACGTTTAGCCGATAGTGGTGATATCGTACTGGGTGGCAAGGGTACTGAACAATATGTCTAAAGTGATCAGCAAGGACGAATCACAGGATTGTGAATCATGGGTGCTACCCTCCATCTCTGAATCGGATGACGATAATAGCATCAATATGCTGACGGCCAGTCAGATTGAAAGCCTGCAAAAGCAGGCTTATGAAGAAGCTTATGCAGAAGGTCAAAAGCTCGGTTATGAGGCAGGACTGGCTGCAGTAAAACAGGATATACAGGCACGTATTGAAACGTTTAATGGTTTATTAAACAGCCTCAATATGCCATTTGATCAACTCGACAAGCAGGTCGATGAAGAGCTGGTCGTATTGGTCCAGGCCTTGGTCAAGCAAATGATCCGACGCGAGATCAAAACCGAACCTGGTCAGATTATCGCTGTCATTCGAGAAGCTATAGAATCCTTGCCCGTCGCTTCCAGACAAATTCAATTACGCCTGCATCCTGAAGATGCCTCACTGGTCAATGACTTTTATAAAATGGGTGAGAAAGATCAGGCCTGGAACATAGTAGAAGATCCTCTGATCAACAGGGGAGGATGTAAAATTATTACCTCGGTGACCCAGGTTGATGCCACCCTCGAGACCAGACTGACCCAGTTATTTGCACAAGTATTTGGCGAAAGGCAGCAGGATACATCTGAGACTGACGGGAGTAAGTGATTTGGCCGAGTTGCATCCACAATCGAATCGTACAGGAAACTGGATTAAAAAAATAAATGCTTACGAGAGCAAGATCAGCAACAAGCCATTGCATGTCGTCCAGGGTAAGCTGACCCGCATGGTGGGCCTGACGTTGGAAGCGGTTGGATGTCAGGCTGCTGTGGGTGCCCGTTGTGTGGTGACAGGTCCGAACAATGATGACATCGAAGCAGAAGTGGTTGGGTTCTCGGGTGAAAAATTATATTTAATGCCGACAGGCGATATTCAGGGCCTGACCCCGAATGCCAAGGTGATTCCTGTTGATACCGTTTCTTATGCCCCTGTTGGTGATAATCTTCTGGGTCGAGTGATCGACGGCTCCGGCAAGCCCCTGGATGGTAAGGGTCGCCTGGATACTGAACAATCGTCTCCGTTAACGGGGAGGCTGATCAATCCATTACAACGTAGCCCGATAGAGGAGCCCCTTGATGTGGGTGTGCGAGCCATAAATGCTTTGCTGACTGTCGGTCGTGGTCAACGTATGGGGCTGTTTGCGGGTAGTGGTGTAGGTAAAAGTGTATTACTGGGTATGATGACCCGTTACACCACGGCAGATGTCATTGTTGTGGGTATGATTGGTGAACGTGGCCGTGAGGTTAAGGAGTTTGTAGAAAAAATTCTGGGTGAAGAAGGGATGTCACGTTCGGTCGTTGTGGCGACACCTGCCGATAACCCACCCTTGATGCGCCTGCACGGTGCCATGATGGCAACCAGTATTGCTGAGTATTTTCGCGATCAAGGTAAACAAGTATTGCTACTAATGGATTCACTGACACGCTATGCACAGGCACAACGGGAAATCGCTCTTGCTATTGGCGAGCCACCTGCGACCAAGGGCTATCCGCCTTCTGTCTTTGCCAAAATCCCGCAGTTGGTTGAACGTGCAGGAAATGGCGATAAGGGTGGCGGTTCTATAACTGCATTTTATACTGTCCTGGTAGAAGGTGATGATCATAATGACCCCATAGCAGATGCTGCAAGGGCAATTCTCGATGGCCATATTGTACTCTCACGTGATTTAGCTGAATCGGGTCAATATCCTGCTATCGATATTGAAGCATCCATCAGCAGGGCCATGAATGACATTACCGATATTGAGCATCAAAACAAAGCGCGACGATTCAAAAAGGTTTTATCGGTTTATCAGCAAAACAGTGATTTGATCAGTGTCGGAGCATACCAGCAAGGTAATGATCCGCGTATTGACGAGGCCATACAGTACCAGCCGAAATTACTCGATTTTCTGCAACAGGATATGTATCAGCCTATACATCTTCAGGATAGTCTTGATGCATTATCGGCATTATTGCCGCAATAGTGACACTGGAATGGAGTCATAAGTGAAGCGATCCAAACGCATGCAGTCTGTTGTAGAGATAGCTAAAACAAAAGAGAAGAATGCAGCTCGACTCCTGGGTCAGAAGCAGCAATACCTCTCTGGGCAAAGACAGAGACTGGATGAACTTATTTCCTACAGGGAAGAATATGCGCGAAAATTTCAGTCACAGGGTAGCATTGGTTTCGATGCCCGCCGTCTGCATGAATACCGTAGTTTCCTGGAAAAATTAAATCTGGCCATTGTCCAGCAAAGGGATCGAATCAACCTGGCTGCAGGTGAATGTCATGTTTGCCAGCAGAGTTGGCTAGACAGTCGAGTGAATAGCAAGGCGCTGGATAAAGTGGTTGATCGTTTCCGGATGGACGAAACCAGGAAAAAAGAACAGCAGGAGCAAAAGGAGTTGGACGAAAGGGCCATCCAACTGGGGCTGGCAAAAGCCAGGGAGTAGGGACTGGGAGCAGCCAGATTTCTGTAGGCAGCTATGGCATGCAACTTGCTCTAGTACTGGGTAGTGTCTTATAGCTGAGTGCTTAAACCATGAATTTATTGCCAGTAACGCTAACAAAAAATATTAATAGCCCGGGTGCCAGTGGCGGAAACATTCTGTCTGGGGCCGAAAATACAGAGCAAGTGTCTGAATTTACGGGAATATTATCTGATTCCCTGATTCAGCAAACGCCCTCTCCTGAGACGACCGAGCTCGCCGCCCAGTCTCTGCTGCCGTTGCCGGTACCTGTGGTCAGCGGACAGGATTTGCCGCAGACAGGTGAAGGTTTGCCGCTAATCAGCTCGGCAATTATTGCCGATGGTGCTGTGGCTGAAGGTGATGTACTCGCCAGCCTATCCTCAACGTTCTCACTGACACCTGTAGAGTCTGCTGCGAGTCCAGTGCCCGTTATTCCAGCGCTTGAAGCGGCCACTGGCCTGGCGGCAGGCGTCGTCGTGGAAAAACCGGATACGACGTTAACCATGGCAGTCGGCGTTCTCAATCAGGAGGGGGTGAGTTCGCAGCTGAATTCGCTATCTCGTCATGCGGCTCCTGGGGCTGCATTGAATGCACAGGCCGCTTCGCCATTGCTAACGCTGAGTCATCCAGGACAAACATCAACCGGTGATAACAGTCTGATGGGTCAGTCACAGGCAATGCCGGTGGCAGAATTTATGTCGGCCGCCACGGATGACAAGCTGGACTTCAGTCGTATCATTGAGAAAGGCTTGTTGCAACTGACTAAAGAGCCTGTGTCCGCTCAGGGAGTGCCTGCCACTGAATCCACGTCACGAATCAATCTGGACAGCGTTAAAACAGCGACGGACAGTCTGCAATTACAGCACTCGATCGATAAACCAAAATGGTCGCATGATTTCGGCTCCAGGATGGTATGGCTAACTAAAGAGGGTGTGCAAACTGCGCAACTGAAGTTGACACCAGCCCATCTCGGCACCATCGAGGTCAAGATCTCGATACAGAATGACCAGGCCAATGTGAGTTTTATATCGCAACATGGTTCGGTAAGGGATGCAATTGAATCCAGTTTACCGCGTTTACGTGAGATGATGCAGGAAGCAGGCGTGAAACTGGAGCAGGCCAATGTTTCCTCACATTCTAATGCCAATGCACAACAACATTCTTCACATTCCGACAAGACAGCGGGTCATCAGTCAGCTGCTAATGGTCTTGGCCCATTGGGTGAAGATGAGCTTTCGACAGGCTCAGCAGTATCGGTCGGGCATGAGTCTGGATTGTCTGGCATCGATTTTTATGCATGAGTATTGTGTGGGTCTGCGCTAATACTGGCCCACATCCTCTCTCGTGCCAGAAGGGATTTGAGTCAATAATTTTATTGCCTGAGATCTTTGTCTCAGCCTCGTGTTCTGTATTCACCCATCCCATCAAAGTAAAACCAGCATAATTAGCCCAGCACCTGGCTCAATGACAGGCGAGAATGACAATAAGCTGGCGCATTCACAGGCCTGTTAACGTCAAGGCATTGTCGGCGCGTTAAACACCCTCTATAAGCCATTGTTTATATTATAAAAATAAAATTATCCAGTATGGCATAGGTCTTGCTAAATCAATAACAGGAATAATTATTCAATCGAGGAAGACAAGATGGCAAAAGTCGATGACGACCTGGACCTGGATGTAGAAGCAGGGGCAAAAAAGGGTGGCGGTAAAATGAAATCAATCATTATTTTCTCCGTGATTGGTGTTCTCCTCATTGGTTTGAGTATTGGCTTAACCATCATGTTGGTCGGTGGTGATAAAGAACCAGCAGCCACGACAGAAAAACATGCTGAAGGTACAAAAGGTGCCGATGAAAAACATGGTGATGAGGAAGTTCACTCCGGGTCTTCCACCGTGGCGTATCTGGACCTGGAACCTGCCTTTGTCGTTAATCTTGATGGTAAGGAAAGTGATATTCGTTACCTGCAAATCCGCATGAGTGTCATGGTCGAGAAAGAGGGCGATCTTGACATCGTAAAAAAACACAGTCCTGTTATAAGACATCATCTGAATATGTTATTCAGTAGTCTCGATTTCAATGAGATCAGTAGCAGGGAAGGCAAGAACAAGCTGACAGAAGAAAGCCTTAAAGTCATTCGCGACTCACTGCAAAAGGCCGAAGGGATTCCTGTCGTAAAAGCCGTTTTTTTCAATAGTATAGTCGGGCAATAACATGGGATCAGATTTACTCTCACAAGACGAAATTGATGCGCTACTGCATGGAGTCAGTGGTGATGATATTGATACCGGTGATGGTGGCAATATGGATGATGGCTCCGCCTCATCCTATGACTTCAATAGCCAGGATCGTATTGTCCGGGGAAGACTACCCACACTGGAAATGATTAATGAGCGTTTTGCGCGTTATTTCCGTATCAGTTTATTTAATATGTTACGTCGTACGGCAGAAATTGCTGTGGGTGGCGTACAGATGCTCAAGTTTGGTGAGTATATTCACAGTTTGTTTGTTCCAACCAGCCTGAATCTTGTCAAAGTCAATCCACTACGTGGAACGGGTTTGTTTGTCATCGATCCCAAACTGGTGTTTATCGTCGTTGATAATTTCTTTGGTGGTACCGGGCGCCATGCAAAAATTGAAGGAAGGGATTTCACCCCGACGGAGAACAGGGTCATCAAGATGTTATTAAAGCAATCTTTCGATGACTTCCAGGAAGCCTGGTTACCGGTTATGCCTCTTGAATTTGAATATCTCAATTCAGAAGTCAATCCACAATTTGCCAATATCGTCAGTCCCAGTGAAGTCGTTATTGTAACGACCTTTCATGTAGAACTGGATGGCGGGGGCGGTGAAATGCATGTGGCATTCCCTTATTCGATGATAGAGCCTATCAGGGAAGAACTGGATGCCGGCGTTCAGAGTGACCGTTCTGAAATTGATGAACGTTGGTCAGATTCATTAAAAGAAGAGATGAAAGAAGCCAAGGTAACGATCAATTCCACCATGATAGAAAAAAAGGTCACTCTGAAGCAGGTAATGGACTTTAAAGAGGGCGACATTATTACTATTGATGAACCTGATAAAGTCCTGCTGAGTGTAGAGGATTTGCCACTGTTCAGAGGTACATTTGGCGTATCGCGTGGTAATAAGGCGGTCAAAATTACAGAGAAAATCAAACTGGTAAATTAAACCTGATCCGGTTTCAGGAGTATAAGATGAGTGAAGAAATAGAAGACGCAACCAAAGAACAAGATACAGCTGACGATTGGGCAGATGCACTTAATGAACAAGCCGAGACGGAAGCTGGCGCAGACGATGACTGGGGCGCTGCCCTGAATGAGCAGGCAGAAGCGGAAGCTACGGGTGATGATTATGCAGCGGCTGAAATGACCCCACTTCAGCCTGATGAGATTATCGGCTCGGATGACGTTAACCTCGATGTCATCCTGGAAATCCCGGTAACCCTGTCGATGGAAATAGGTCGGACCGAGGTGAGTATACGTAACCTCCTGCAATTAAATCAGGGTTCTGTTATCGAACTCGATCGATTGGCGGGCGAGCCAATGGATGTCATGGTGAATGGCACCCTGGTTGCACATGGTGAGGTGGTAGTGGTTAATGAGAAGTTCGGTATTCGCCTGACAGATATTATAAGCCCTCAGGAACGGGTCAAGAAACTTCGCTAGCAGAAGATGAATAGATGTTTTCTTTCAAACGGACTGATACAAGAGTTAATAAATGATGAATCCAGCCACAGTGATGTCAAGACTTCAATGTATTAAACATTTCGTCTTTAATATTGCCATTATGTCAATTCCCTTGATGGTTGTTTCAACGGCCCGTGCAGAGACTGATAAAGTGTTGACCAGGTCTTCACCTGTTGATTCAAAGCAAACGGTTATGGGTAGTGACAGTGTCATTAGTGTGGTCTTCTCATTGATCCTGGTTGTCGCCATTATTTTTATCCTGGCCTGGGCCATGCGACGTATGGGTGGAACTACATTCAGATCGAATTCATTTTTGAAAATCATCGGTGGAGTTTCCATGGGTGCGCGAGAACGTATTGTCCTTGTGCAGGTGGGTGATGAGCAATTATTACTCGGAGTGGCACCCGGTAGAATACAGACCTTGCATAAACTGGATAAGCCGTTGGAAAGCAGTGATACGCGTGATTCTGCGGGCGCCAGTTTTTCTGAACGACTTAAATCCATTGTCAACAAAGAGAAATGATATGAAAAAGCTGATGCTCTTTGCTGCAATATTATTCCTGTTTCATGGCAGTGCAGGTGCAGAACAAAACCTGACACTGGTGACGACGTCACCGACGGCCTCGGGAGGGCAGGAATATTCAGTGACCCTGAAGATCCTGTTCCTGATGACAGCGCTGACATTTATACCTGCTGCTGTCATGATGATGACCTCTTTCACGAGGATAGTGATAGTCCTGTCGATTTTACGCACGGCACTGGGTACACAGCAAGTACCGTCATCCCAGATTATTCTGGGTTTGTCACTTTTTTTGAGTATGTTCATTATGATGCCCGTACTGGAAAGAAGTTATACAGACGCCGTTGAACCCTTTATGAACGAAAAAATATCGGCAGAGGTCGCTCTGGAAAAAGTGAAGGAACCCATTCGTGGTTTTATGATGGGGCAAACCCGGGAATCAGACCTGGCCTTGTTTAGTGGATTTATAAATAAAGAAGGTTTTGAGAAACCCGAGGACATCCCGTTTTCTATTCTGGTGCCGGCGTTTGTTACCAGTGAATTAAAAACGGCTTTCCAGATCGGTTTTCTGATCTTTGTCCCCTTCGTTGTTATCGATCTAGTGGTGGCCAGTGTTTTAATGTCCATGGGTATGATGATGTTGTCACCTATGTTGATTTCGATGCCATTCAAGTTAATGTTATTCGTATTGGTCGATGGCTGGTCATTAATCATGGGCACGCTTGTGGCCAGTTTTGCGGTGTAGGGGGGAGTTGTTATGACACCTGATGTTGTTTTGGAGATAGGCCAGCAAGCACTCAAGGTGACAGCCTTGCTGGCTGCTCCGATGTTATTGTCTGTTTTGGTTGTTGGTTTGATCGTGGGTATGTTCCAGACAGTCACATCGATACAGGAAATGACCTTGAGTTTTATCCCGAAGTTAATTGTACTGGCATTAGTGCTGGCACTGGCGGGACCCTGGATGTTGACCTTGATCATGGATTTCATGATACAGATTATTGAAGATATACCGCAATTGATCGGATGATAATCAGTGCCTTTTGCAAGTCATGACATTATCAACCTTATCAGCAGCTACTTCTGGCCGTTTGTGAGGATCAGTACAGTGCTGATGGCGGCACCTATCTTTGGTGCTGTTACTGTCGTACCCGTCAAGGTGAGGCTGATCCTGGCGTTAACGATTACTGCCGTTGTTGTACCTTTAATACCTGAAATACCCTCGATCGATCCATTAAGTGCGACAGGTCTGCTGATTATATTACAGCAAATCCTGCTCGGACTTGCCATGGGATTTTTGCTACAACTGGCCTTTGCTGCACTTGCACTGGGTGGCAGCAGTATCGCCATGCCTATGGGCCTGGGATTTGCCAATATGGTCGATCCGGTGAACGGTGTGCAAGTCCCCGTATTGAGTACATTGTTCACAGTGATTGGAACATTATTATTTTTATCGGTGAATGCCCATTTGATACTACTCCAGGTCGTTGTCGACAGTTTTATCAGTATGCCCATAGCCGCAATTGGATTGACCCAGGAAAGTATCCTTAAAGTGGCCTTGTGGGGCGGACGTGTCTTTATGGGAGGAATCCTGATTGCACTACCTGCCATTATGATCATTACCTTGATCAATATTGCCTTTGGCATTATGACGAAGGCGGCCCCGCAACTTAATATTTTCGCGGTCGGTTTTCCTACGACCATGGCGGCCGGTTTTCTGGTTATTTTTTTAACTTTACCGAATTTACTGCCTCGATTTATGCAGATAGTCCAGCAGGCATTCGATACCATGAACATCATATTGAGTGTGAACTAAAATGGCACAGGAAAGCGAAGACGGCCAGGAAAAAAGTGAGGAACCCTCCGCAAAACGACTCCAGGATGCGAAGCAGAAGGGGGAGGTTCCGCGGTCACGGGAGCTCAATACCACGCTTGTCCTGATGGCAGGAGCCATCGGCTTACTGATTATGGGTCGTAGTATTGGAGATGGGCTGGCGACCATCGTTAAAACGAGTTTGAACCTAGAACGTCAGGTGATGTTCGAACCCATGCTCATGATGAAGAGTGCCGTCACTACATTGCTTGACGCCTTTATCCTGATTTCTCCATTTGTTGGTTTGTTATTTCTATCGGTATTTATCAGTCCGTTAATGATTGGCGGATTTGCTTTTTCCAATAAAAAAATTCAGCCAAAATTATCCCACATGAATCCTATAAAGGGACTGAAAAAATTATTTGGCTTCCAGGGTTTGATGGAGCTGGTGAAGTCAATCCTGAAAATAATCCTGGTCGGTGGTCTGGGGACTATTTTGATCATGGCCGTATTTGATGATGTACTGCGGATCAGTCGATATGAATTTACCACTGCCTATAGTCAATCAAGTCAGATAATAGGCTGGTATTTTCTTGCTGTCTGCTCAACAATTATTATCATTGCAGCTATTGATGTCCCTTTCCAGATCTGGCAACACAAGAAACAACAGCGTATGACCAAGAAGGAAGTCAAGGAAGAAAGGAAAAGTACAGAAGGTAGCGCAGAAGTTAAAGGAAAAATTCGCACCTTACAAATGGAAGCCGCGATGCGTCGGATGATGGAACAGGTGCCCAAGGCCGATGTTATTATCACAAACCCGACACATTTTGCGGTGGCCCTGAAATATGATGACGCCAAAATGGGGGCACCCAAGCTGGTGGCCAAGGGAACAGAATTGACAGCTGCAAGAATACGCGAAATTGCAGAGGAAAATAATGTACCCATGGTTTCCGCGCCGCCTTTGGCCAGGGCTATTTATTTTTCTACCGATATCGAACAGGAAATACCGGCACGTTTGTATCTGGCTGTCGCCCAGATCCTGGCCTATATCTACCAGCTGAAACAAGCCACCTCCTATGGTGTTGAACCACCACAAATGCCGACTGATCTCGATGTGCCGGAAGATATGTGGAAGGGTAAACATTAAGGTAAGGGGTGATGACTTTGATAGATTGAGTTTCTGCGAGACAACGCCCCGTTCAACAGATAGAAAGCAGCGGATTGAAGCCTGGCCACCGGTTGAATAAAACCAGTGAGTGACAGGGCTATGTCGTTAGCTTCCAAGTGATGATAGATTTATCAGCTATCCCCCTCAATTTTGCAGTGTTTATCATTGTTTCCAATAACAAGCTGGTTTTTATTTTTTCCTTTCCCATTTTGATTGATGTTGTTTGGGCATGTCTTTTGCACTAACCCCTGTAACGACCATTTTTGACGATTTATTGGCGCTTCATCGAAAGTCACCAGTAACGCCATGATTAAGCAGTATTATTAACAGAGGTTAGTATGGCAGAAGTAAGTTTATCATCCAGTTTTCAACGAGTCAGCCAGCAAGGGATCGGTGTACCTGTCATGATTATGGTGCTGCTGGCGATGATGGTAATCCCGTTACCGCCATTAGCACTGGACATGTTTTTTACCTTCAGTATTTCCTTGTCACTGATCGTATTACTGGTGGGTGTGTATGTTTTACGGCCATTGGATTTCGCCATCTTTCCCGCGATCCTGTTGATTACCACCTTGTTCAGGTTGGCCCTGAATATCGCTTCGACACGTGTCGTTTTGCTGGAAGGTCATACCGGTACCGGCGCTGCCGGTAAGGTTATTGAAGCCTTCGGCGAGTTTGTTATTGGCGGTAATTATGCCGTCGGTCTGGTGGTTTTTGCTATTCTGGTGATTATCAACTTTGTTGTTGTGACCAAAGGCGCGGGTCGTATCGCAGAAGTCACCGCACGTTTCACCCTGGATGCCTTACCAGGTAAACAAATGGCGATCGATGCGGATATGAACGCGGGTATGTTGACCCAGGAAGAGGCGAGCAAACGTCGTGAAGAGGTACGCAGTGAGGCAGATTTTTATGGCTCAATGGACGGTGCCAGCAAGTTTGTTCGTGGCGATGCTGTGGCAGGTATTCTCATCCTGTTTATCAATATAGTTGGTGGCTTAACTATCGGTATGGTGCAACACGAATTACCTTTATCCGAAGCGGTTAGAAACTATACATTACTGACTATCGGTGATGGTCTGGTCGCACAGATCCCTTCATTATTGATCTCATCTGCTGCGGCGATTATTGTGACTCGTGTATCCAGTCAGCAGGATATGGGTAAACAGGCAGTAGGGCAGTTGTTTGGTAACCCGAAAATCCTGTTTATCACCAGTGGCATTCTCGCCGCCATGGGCATCATTCCTGGTATGCCGAATTTCGCATTCCTGACAATCGCAGCCGCTATCGGTGGTCTGGGTTACTATCGATTAAATGCCAAGGAAGTACCTGAGCAGGTAGAAGAGCCACAAGAAGAGGAAGAAGTTTCTGCGGAATTACGTGACTTATCCTGGGACGATGTCAGGCCAGTGGATGTGATTGGCCTGGAGGTTGGATATCGCCTGATCCCACTGGTCGATCGCAACCAGGATGGTGAGTTGATGAGCAGGATAAAAGGTGTTCGGCGTAAACTCTCACAGGAGCTTGGTTTTCTGGTCCAACCTGTGCATATCCGCGATAACCTCGACCTGTCTCCTAACAATTATCGAATCGCTATCAATGGCGTCACCGCGGGTGAGGCTGAAATTTACCCGGATCTGTTCATGGCTATCAATCCTGGGCAAGTCTATGGCGAATTGGATGGAATCAAAACCATCGATCCGGCATTTGGTCTGGAGGCCGTCTGGATCGATGCCAATAATCGCGAACAGTCGCAGACACTAGGCTATACCGTTGTCGATCCCAGTACTGTCGTTGCTACCCATTTAAGTCAGATTATCCAGAACAACGCCAGTCAGCTTATTGGCCATGAGGAAGTTCAGAAAATGCTTGATGTGTTGGCTAAATCGGCACCGAAACTGGTCGAGGACCTGGTGCCCAAGTTATTGCCACTGGGCTCAGTGCTGACCGTTCTGCAAAGCCTGCTGGAAGAGAAGGTACCCATCCGCGATATGCGCACGATTGCCGAGACCTTGGCGTCTTTGGCTCCCAAGAGTCAAGACCCCGTCATGTTGACCATGTCAGTACGGTCAGCACTTAAACAGGCAATTGTTCAGAATATCAATGGCATGGATCCGGAACTCGCCGTTATGACCCTGGATCCAGGCCTGGAACAGTTATTGCTACAGAATATACAGGGAATGGATGGCGCTGATGCCGGCATCGAGCCGGGTCTGGCAGAAACACTGTTCCAGTCCCTGAGAGAAAATGTACAACAAGTTGAGCTGAGCGGAAAACCATCCGTATTAATTATTGCTCCAGTGCTCAGGGAGTGGTTGGCGAAAATGGTCAAACATACCATTCCTTCATTGCACGTTTTGTCGTACAACGAAGTGCCAGACAACAAACAGATAAAAGTAGTGGCCACCCTGGGTCAGGCCTTGCCAGCAGCATAGCCAGACAGGATCGCACAAAGTGAACGGCAGTTTTATGCCAATATGAGAAGAGGTTTAATAGTCGTATGAAAATAAAGCGTTTTTTTGCCAAGGACATGCGACAGGCAATCCGAAATGTACGTGAGGAACTCGGTCCTGATGCGGTCATTCTATCCAATCGAAAGGTCAATGGCGGTATCGAGATAGTCTCGGCTATTGATTATGATGAAGCACTATTTTCCAATATGTCCACGACGTCAGAGCGCCCCCTGACGGATACTGGCATGGCCCAGCAGGAAGGCCCTGCCGACCAGGCCGAGATGGCCGCTGCAGAAACAGACTATCTAGCGCGTCCAGAGCCTGCTACCCAGCAAGCAGAGTGGATGGAAGATCCCATGCTCATCCAGATGCGACATGAACTGAAACATCTTAGAGGCGTTCTGGAAAACCAGTTATCGCAATTCAGCCAGAGCGATATGCAACGCAGGGAGCCCGGTAAGGCAGCTATTGTTCAGCGTCTGGAGCAGTTAGGGCTGGATAATGAATTAAGCCAGGCCTTTGCATCGACATTACCCGCAGATCTGGACTCAGAGCAAGGCTGGCATCAAGCCTTGGCGACCTTGTCTCAACAGCTTGATGTTACCGATGATGATATCCTGACACGAGGTGGTGTCGTGGCTCTGGTGGGCCCTACAGGGGTCGGCAAAACAACCAGTGTTGCCAAGCTCGCGGCACGCTACAGCCTACGCCATGGCAATCGCCAGGTGGCCCTGATATCCACCGATAATTATCGTATTGGCGCCCAGGAACAATTGCTGAATTTCGGTCGTATCCTGGATGTGCCTACCTACTCGGTCGGCAATGCTAAAGAGCTTGCAGAGAGACTCCGGGACCTGGCAGATAAACGCCTGGTACTNATTGATACCGCAGGCATGAGTCAACGCGACATCCATTTGAGTGAACAATTACAGACCCTGAGTGAGAGTGCCAGCCGTATCAGGAGTTACCTGGTGATGGCCGCCAACACACAGGCCAGTACCTTGAATGATGTCATGCGAACATTCCATAAATCACATATAGAAGGCTGCATTCTGACCAAGATCGATGAGACCACCAGTTTGGGTGGTGCTTTGTCGGCCATTATTCGCTATCAACTGCCCATAGCCTATCTGAGTGATGGTCAGAGAGTACCGGAAGATATGCATCCTGCGCGTGCGCATGCCCTGGTGAGTCGCGCGGTTAGTATGATGAAAGAATTAGAAATAACATCAGAAAGATATCCTATGCACATAAATATAAACAGGAAAATGGCAAATGCTCATGTCTGAGAAAATAGTGGATCAGGCCGATGGTCTGCGCCGGATTGCACATCCAAAACCCGTTCAGGTTATTGCCGTATCCAGCGGTAAAGGAGGGGTAGGCAAAACCAACGTGTCAGTCAATCTGGCATTGGCGATGGCCGATAGTGGCAAAAAAGTATTGATCATGGACGCGGATCTGGGTCTGGCCAATGTTGACATCATGCTGGGCCTGAAACCTGAATTTAATCTCTATCATGTCATGCGCGGTGAGCGCACCCTGGAAGAGGTCATTGTCGAGGGTCCAGGGGGCGTCAAGATTATTCCGGCGGCGTCAGGTATTAAACAGATGTCCGAGCTGACACCGATGGAAAATGCCGGTGTTATCCGTGCATTCAGCGCTTTAAGCAATGATGTGGATGTCCTGATTATCGATACGGCTGCCGGTATATCCGACAGTGTTATCGCCTTTGCAAAGGCCTCACAGGAAGTTATCGTCGTGGTGTGTGACGAACCAGCTTCCCTGACCGATGCCTATGCCCTGGTCAAGGTCCTGAATACCGATTATGGTGTGCAAAAATTCAGGGTCTTGTCAAACATGACTCATAGCGCACAAGAGGCCAGAGAGTTATATAATAAGTTGGTAGCGGTAACAGATCGTTACCTGGACGCAACACTAATAAATGCGGGGACCGTCCCCTATGACGACTATCTGCGTAAGGCCATCAAGAAACAGCGGCCGGTCGTAGATGCTTTTCCGAGGAGTAGATCAGCCATGGCATTCAAGAATTTGGCACAAAAGGCCGATAAGTGGCCAAGACCTGATGCAGCAGCAGGACATTTGGAATTTTTTGTAGAACGACTTATACGTTCGCAGCAGGCACAACCGGAGTCAAGGATATGAATGGATACGCTATGTTTGTAACCAAGGATCCAACTGAACAACACAACCTGGTCGAAAAACATGTCGGACTGGTCAAGCGTATCGCCTATCACCTGGTGAGTCGATTACCACCCAGTGTCCAGGTCGAAGATTTGATTCAGGCGGGCATGATTGGCTTGTTGGAGGCCTCTAAAAACTATAACCCGCAACAGGGAGCCAGTTTCGAGACCTATGCCGGTATCCGTATTCGTGGATCGATGTTAGATGAAATTCGACGTTCGGACTGGACACCAAGATCAGTACATCGAAAAGTAAGAATGGTGTCCGATGCAGTCAGGCAGATAGAGAATGATAAAGGGCGTGATGCCCGTGATCATGAAGTGGCTGAATTACTGGAAATGGATATTAATGACTACCATCAGATCCTCCAGGATGCTGCGGGTTGTCGGGTGTTCAGTTTCGAGGACCCCGGATTTTTTGGCGAAGACGGGGGTTGTGACTCTGTCGCCGAGACCAAACAGCAAGGGCCGATGGAAGCGTTGCAAAACGAAGATTTCCAGCAAGGTCTTTCTGATTCGATCTCAGGTCTGCCGGAAAGAGAGCGCCTTGTTATGTCGTTATATTATGACGAAGAATTGAATTTAAGAGAAATAGGAGAAGTTTTGGGAGTTAGTGAATCAAGGGTTTGCCAGATCCATGGACAGGCATTGATCAGACTACGCGCAAGGATGACTGAGTTTTTCCCGAAATCGAAGGATTAAGATACTCGAGGCAGTATCGATCCAATAGGTTATTAAGTAATTTGGAATCCTTATTAGGAGGTTGTTTTGGACACTAATATGAAAATCCTGATCGTTGATGATTTTTCAACAATGCGACGTATTATTAAAAATCTGTTACGAGATCTTGGATTTAACAATACACAAGAAGCAGATGATGGCAAGACAGCGTTGCCGATGCTGCAGGCTAATAATTTTGATTTTCTCGTTACTGACTGGAATATGCCGGGCATGACAGGAATAGAATTACTCAAAGCAGTTCGTGCGGATGAAAAATTGGCTTCCATGCCAGTGCTCATGGTCACGGCAGAACAAAAACGTGACCAGATTGTTGAAGCAGCACAGGCTGGTGTTAATGGCTATATAGTAAAACCTTTTACAGCCGCTACCTTGAAAGAAAAGATCGATAAGATTTTCGAAAGGCTGGAGAGCGCATAAAACCTGCAGGGGAAATTGAATGAGTAACTCAAGCTCAGTATTAAGTGAAAAAACTCTCAGTCATGCGCGCAAATTGATTGATAGTATAGAATCAGGTAACGAGACTGATGCCAGAGCGATTATGGATGAATTGTCCAGTTTGCGAGAATCAGACTTGTTTTGTGAAATGGGTAAGTTGACCCGTGAGCTTCACGATTCACTCAATAATTTTAAACTGGATTCAAAAATAGCGGGTCTGGCTGAAAATGAAATACCGGACGCGACCGAGCGTTTGAATTATGTCATTACCATGACAGAGGAAGCGGCAGATAAAACTCTCAGCGCAGTAGAAGACGCAATTCCTTTATCTGATGATCTCAAGGCGTCATCTCTTGAATTGCAGTCACGCTGGGAAAAATTTAAAAACAGAAAATTAAGTGCAGATGAATTTAGGGAGTTGTCACGCGATCTTGAAGAATTTTTTCCGAAAATATCCAGTGGCACAGTCGAACTCAATACTAAATTAAATGACATATTGATGGCTCAAGGATTTCAGGATTTAACCGGACAAATCATCAGGCGCGTTATCAACCTGGTTCATGATGTGGAAGAAGGCCTGGTTGAAGTCATCAAGATGTCTAGCGCTCATGTCAATGCTAAAGACGATAAAAAACAGGAGCAGAATGTCGAGCGGGATATCGTGGCAGAAGGGCCGGTTGTGCCTGGTGTCGCACATGCCAGTGAAACATTAAGCGGGCAGGACGATGTAGATGACTTATTATCTAGTCTGGGATTTTAAGGGGTAGATCAGTGGCAATTGAAGCGGATGATGAAATATTACAAGACTTTCTTGTAGAAGCGGGAGAAATACTCGAACAGCTCAATGAGCAGCTTGTCGAGCTTGAACAAAACCCACAAGACCTTGATATGATCAATGCTGTCTTTCGTGGATTTCACACTATCAAGGGTGGTGCTGGGTTTTTGGGACTTGAAGCGATGGTTGCTGTTTGCCATAGGGCGGAAGATGTCTTTAATGTCCTGCGTACAGGAGAAAAAGTTCTTAATGCCACGATGATGGATCGCTTCCTGGAAGTTTTGGATATCCTCAATGGGCAATTTGAACAAATTACTGCTGGAGAGGAGCTAGCTTCTGCCAGTGACGAATTACTGCTCGCACTGGAAAAAATGACTAATGAAGATGGCAGTGCTGGGACCGATACCGAGACTGTCAATGCTGCACCACAGGATGTGACTACCAACGAGGCCAATACGTCGTCCGCAGGTGATATGACAGATGATGAATTCGAGGCAATGCTGGATGGCAGGGAAGCATCAGCAGAAAATTCCGATGATATGTCATCGGATGCCAAAGCAGCTGTAGAGTCTTTTGTTTCTAGTGGAGATGAAATCAGTGATGATGAATTTGAAGCGCTTCTTGACACACTACATGGCGATAGCAAGGGGTCAGTAGAAGCGAAAAATACTGAAGATAAAAAACCTGACAATAAAACGAATACCGCATCGCCTGATGAAATCAGTGACGATGAATTTGATAAGTTACTCGATCAATTGCATGGTGATGGTAATGGGCCAACCAGTAAAGGTACTGAATCAGCTAATGCTGCACCTACCAATCAGGATGCAGAGGCAGTTGCCAGCCCAGCCGAACCGGCTCAAACAGCAGTTAAAAAAGTCACTGTGGGTTCCGACGTAAAGGATACAGCTCCGGCAGGCAAACAACCTGCAAAACCGGTGGCTGAAGCAACCGTTCGTGTCGATACACGTCGCCTTGATGACATCATGAATATGGTGGGTGAGCTGGTATTGGTTCGTAACCGCTTGCATACACTCAAGGAAGCCATGAATGATGAACAGGTTTCCAAAGCGGTATCGAACCTGGATATCGTGACCTCCGATTTGCAATCGGCTGTGATGAAAACACGCATGCAGCCTATCAAGAAAGTTTTTGGCCGTTTTCCTCGTGTTGTTCGCGATCTGGCACGCAGCCTGAAAAAAGAAGTCAACCTTGAATTGGTTGGTGAAGAGACTGACCTGGATAAAAATCTGGTGGAAGCGCTGGCAGATCCATTGGTGCATCTGGTACGTAATTCAGTCGATCATGGTATCGAAATGCCTGACGTTCGTGTCGCCAATGGTAAACCACGGGCGGGCACTGTCGTTCTTTCTGCCGCGCAGGAAGGGGATCATATACTGTTGCTCATCACAGATGACGGCGCTGGGATGGATCCCGATATATTACGTGAAAAGGCGGTTGAAAAGGGTGTTATGGATAGTGAAAGTGCTGCTCGTTTAGAAGACAGGGAGTGCTATGAACTCATCTTTCATCCCGGCTTTTCTACCAAGACAGAAATTTCTGATGTATCCGGCCGTGGTGTGGGTATGGATGTGGTCAAGACCCGAATTGCACAACTAAACGGCTCTATCGAAATTGATTCAGAGTTGGGTAAGGGTACCTCATTAAGTATCAAATTACCTCTCACACTTGCCATATTGCCAACGCTGATGGTGAAGGTTGGGAGCCGTAATTTTGCCCTGCCTTTATCCAGCGTGAATGAAATATTCCACCTGGAATCATTCAAGACCAATGTGGTGGATGGACAGTTGACCGTGATGGTTCGGGAGAAGGCCATGCCACTTTTCTATTTGAATGAATGGTTGGTCACCAATATGGATGATAATGACGATGCCAGTGAGGTGGAAGAACAGGTGGTGGTAACACATCTTGGTAGCCAGAGAATCGGTTTTGTTGTATCGCAAGTGGTGGGTCAGGAAGAGGTGGTCATAAAACCGCTAGGACATTTACTTCATGGTCTGGATGGTTTTGCTGGCGCGACGATTACGGGTGACGGTCGCATTGCCTTAATACTGGATGTACCCAGTTTGATGCGAAGACATACCGGTCGATAGGGAAAGTGAATGTCAATACGTGTATTGGTAGTAGACGATTCAGGATTTTTTCGACGTCGTGTGACTGAAATGTTAAAGACCGATGCGCGCATCGAAGTCGTCGGTACCGCCGCTAATGGTCGTGAAGCTATTCGCCAGACTCAGGAGCTGAAACCTGATGTTATCACCATGGATATCGAGATGCCGGTTATGGATGGTATTACCGCTGTACGCCGCATTATGTCCATCAAGCCCACCCCGATTCTCATGTTTTCTTCATTGACCAATGAGGGTGCACAAGCCACTTTTGATGCGCTGGAAGCGGGTGCGATTGACTACCTCCCGAAAAATTTTGATGAATTATCCACGCAAAGAGATGAAGTTAGCAAGATCCTGTGTTCCAGGGTCTGTTCAGTTGTACAGCAAGGCCTGCCTGTAAGAAGCAGGATGCCTGTCCGAAAAGCAGGATCGGCAATGCGTAGTCTATCGACTGCAAGAACAGCGGTTAAAACGCCTGTATCTGTCGCGACGAGAAATACTAGTGCGGCTAATAAGGGCAAGGTTAAATTGTTGGCTATTGGCGCTTCGACGGGCGGTCCTGTTGCACTGCAGGCCGTTTTAACGGCCTTACCCGCCAGTTTTCCTGTCCCTATTGTATTAGTGCAACATATGCCTGGTACTTTTACNCAAGCCTTTTCCAAACGTCTTGACCAAATTTGNAATGTCAGTATCAGGGAAGCACAGGATGGTGATCTGCTAAAACCCGGCCTGGCCTTACTCGCTCCNGGNGGAAAACAAATGGTCATCGAGGGACGTGGTGAGGCNATGCGTATTAGAATCAGCGAAAGTGAACCCGAGCAGAATTATAAGCCCTGTGTGGATGTCACCTTCAGTTCTATCGCTAAAATCATGCCTGCAAACACCTTGGCCGTCATCCTCACTGGAATGGGTGCTGATGGTCGTGATGGTGCTAAATTATTGCATCAGGGTGGGTCAACTGTATGGGCCCAGGATGAAGGGACCAGTGTTATTTATGGCATGCCTATGGCGGTTGCAGAGGCGGGCATCGCTGACAAGATCCTGCCTTTGCAGGATATCAGTACACAGATAGTGAATTATGTTTAAGTCTCTCGACATATTAACCGTGTTGGGATTGATGGTTGCCCTGGCCGCTATTATCGGTGGCAATATACTGGAAGGTGGAAAAACGCAAACCCTTGTACAATTAACCGCACTGGTTATTGTCCTTGGCGGAACCCTGGGCGCCATTATGGTACAGACACAACGCAGTACGTTTCTTCGTGCTGTACAAATGTTTTCCTGGGTGTTCACTCCCCCGGAGGTTGATGCGGAAGCGACCATAAAGAAAATTGTAGGATGGAGTCAGACTGCCCGTAAGGAAGGTTTGCTGGGCCTGGAAACCATCGCAGACAAGGAGCAGCATGATTTTTCCAGAAAGGCATTGCAGCTACTGGTTGATGGCAGTGAACCTGAAACTATTCGTAATATTCTCGAAGTGGATATCATCAGCACGGAAACATCAAGAATGGATGCCGCTAAGGTATATGAATCAATGGGGGGCTATTCACCAACAATAGGTATCATTGCCGCGGTGATGGGCTTGATTCATGTGATGAATAACCTGGCTGATCCAGCCGCACTCGGTGCCGGTATAGCCGTTGCTTTTGTTGCGACTATTTATGGCGTTGGCCTTGCTAATCTGCTTTTTTTGCCGGTATCAAATAAATTGAAATCCCTGGTCAACACCCAGACCCGTTATTATGAAATGGTAATGGATGGCGTCAGCTCCATTGCCGAAGGCGAAAACCCGCGAAATATAGAGACCAAGCTACAGGGTTATTTGTTGTAAACCTGTTTATGGATATGTTGAACGATGCAACGCAGACAAAGGCAAGCCGAAGTTCAGGAAAACCAAGATCGCTGGATGGTGTCCTACGCAGATTTTATTACCCTGTTGTTTGCGTTTTTCGTCGTCATGTATGCTATTTCATCGGTCAATGAAGGTAAGTATCGGGTGTTATCAGAATCAATGACAAAAGCATTTAGTGTTAGCGCAAAATCGATGGAGCCAATACAGATCGGTGAATTGGCGCGCAGTGGTAGTCCCCAGTCTGTTGAGTTTATCAAGCGTCCCGCCGTTGCAGACCGTTCCAATATACCCGTACCGGTTGCGAAAACAAGTAAGGGCGAATTAAAAGACGCGGGCGATAAACCGTTGCAAATCCTGTTCGATGGTTTACGTACCGCTGTTGCGGAGATAAGCGATAAAGGCCTGATAGAGGTCAACAGTAATGATGATGGTGTCGAGATTGAAATCAGTTCGAGTATTTTATTCGACAGTGGTGAAGCGATCCTGTCTGACAAAGCAAGACCGACCATGACAAAACTGGCCCAGGTATTAATGCCTTTTCCTCATGATGTGAATGTCCAGGGTTACACGGATGACCGACCGATCAAAAGTCCCTTGTATCCATCAAACTGGGAACTGTCCGCAGCGCGTGCCGCCAGTGTCGTGCAATTGTTTGTCGCGCTGGGAATGGCCCCTGAACGTTTGTCTGCCACTGGATTTGGCGAGTTTCGTCCAGTGGATGATAACGATTACGAAGAAGGTCGAAGTGCTAATCGACGTGTTGTCATATTCGTGCCGGTACTGAAAGACAAGGCGCGTGTTATGGATGCTATTAACCGCCTCGGGGCAAGACTGAACCGCGGTATCACTTTTGAACAACCAGCCAGCCCGGAACCCAGCGAAGGCCTACGCCAGAGCAGTGAGGTTGCACCTGGCCAGATAATAGATTCCCCCGCAGGTGAAAGCCGGTTTTTTAATGCTTCGCCTACTGAATTGAACAAGCGGGCAGTGGAGAGGGAAAGGGCTTCTGAAGCCAGTCCATCGTTAACAGAGAATGTGACTGATAAGCCCGATGGCGAACGCCATATTGCTCGTGAGCCGATAGAAGGGGTGCGCAATTCCGTCAATCCTGCTGGGGCAAACCAATGAAGATCTGGAGTGTAGCCAATCAAAAAGGTGGCGTGGGTAAGACGACCACAGCGGTGTCCCTGGCAGGTATGTGTGTATTGCATGGGGCTAAAACCCTGTTAATCGACATGGACCCGCAAGGTTCACTGACATCCTATTTTGGCTATGATCCTGAAAGTATCCAGCCTAGTCTATACGATATTTTTCAGACCGAACAACTGGGTAAGGCATTTACAAAATCACTTGTGCGCAAGACCCAATTAGAAAACCTCGATCTGCTGCCTGCATCCACTGCCATTGCAACGCTGGACAAACAACTGGGCGCCAAAAGTGGTATGGGCCTGGCGGTGGTGAATGCCATCCAGTTTTTTGTTGACGACTATGATCATGTTTTTATCGATTGTCCGCCTATGTTAGGTGTTTTGATGGTGAATGCGCTGGCAGCCTGTGATCATCTGGTTATACCAGTACAGACAGAATTCCTGGCGATGAAGGGCCTGGAGAGAATGTTAAACACCTTGAGCATGATAGAGCGGGCAAAATCAATTGATATTAATTACACCATTGTCCCAACCATGTTTGATAAACGCACCCGTGCCTCGGTTGAAAGTCTGCAATTCCTGCGGGATAACTATCGAGAACATGTATGGAGTGCAATGATACCGATTGATACTCGATTCAGGGAGTCCAGTAAGGAAGGAAAACCCATTAGTCATTTTCGCGTGAGCACACGAGGTGCGCGTGCGTATTCAGCTTTGCTGGATGACCTGTTACAAGGGAAGTCCATTGAGAAAAAGGCGGCCTTGTTATGAGCTATTCCGATAAAAAAGACCCGCAGCTGATGGAGCAGCAATCCGCTGTGATGTCTTATCTTGAAGATCTTTTAAAGGAAGTCCCGGAAACCATTGTTGAAGAGATTCCTGACAATGTCGTCAAGGTCTTTCCTAAACAGGTACAGCCCGTTGAAGTACTGGAGACGCCTGTTACGCAAACAGTAAGCCCGGAAGCACAGGAAGAGGTTGTAGCGCAGCCCCCTTCGGAGGAAGCACAAGCCCCTGCCGCACAAGCGTATCCCGACTGGGCCGAAGATGAATTCCAGTGTCTCATGTTTAAAGTGGTCGGTATCAGTATGGCAGTCCCACTGGCCCGATTGAACGGTGTGATACCCTGGAACAATAATCTCACTCCCATGCCGGGCCATAGTGACGCCTTTCTGGGCCTTCTTCGTCACCTGGACAAAAACGTCAAGGTGATGGATACAGCAAAGGTCATCCTGCCGGCAGAGCAATTGCAACAGCTCGATACCGAAGACGAACGCATCAATAAAATATTGTTGATGGATGAAGGCCGTTGGGGTCTGGCATGTGATGATGTGGGCGAAGTCATCACGCTCAAAAAAGATGAAGTGCGTTGGCGTACCGCATCCGGACGTCGGCCATGGCTGGCCGGTACTATCTCCGAACGCCTCTGTGCATTGCTGGATACCGAAGTATTGGCAGAGATATTGAGCGCAGGAAAATAGATCTATAGAGGGGTGGTTTTCATAAAAATGGCATGAAAACTGCATTTATAATTAATAATGATTAAGGTGACTGGATTTTGACATGAGTTTAGTTAATAGACTCAATAAAACCATTATCAGGGTACCGATGAGCAAGAGGGTAATAATATGAGCCAGGCAGCAGAAAGCGGATTTGATCCAGTTATTCAATGGGTTACATTCAAACTCGATAATGAAACCTATGGTATACGCGTGATGCAGGTGCAAGAAGTGCTGCGTGTATCTGAAATAGCACCTGTGCCCGGTGCGCCTGATTATGTCATGGGCATCATTAACCTGCGTGGTAATGTTGTCACTGTGATTAATACACGCTCGCGCTTTGGCCTGCCGTTGACGGAAAACGATGATTCAACCCGCATTGTCATACTCGAGTCTGATAATAACGTGGTAGGCATCCTGGTTGACAGCGTGGCCGAGGTGGTTGATCTCAACCGCGACCAGGTGGAAACATCACCTAACGTGGGTAACGATGAAAGCTCAAAATACATCGAAGGTGTTGCCACACTCGAAGGTGAATTACTGATCCTGATCGATATCAATAAACTGTTGTCTGATGACGAATGGCAGGAGCTGGAAAGCTTCTGATATATGAGCTGAGAATATGGCTGATGTGCCGACAATCACTCCTGCGAAACCATTGTGGCCAATCCGGCGCGATGGTAAAAAACCGGCGGATAAACAACGGGAAGAGGAGAGTGATGACGAGAGTAATGACGAGAGTAATCAAGGCAAGCATGATAATCAGACTGACAACAAACAACCTGCACCGCCTAAAAGTGATCCTGATGGCCATATCGATGAATACGTATAGAGGGCTGAGTTATGTTTGAAACCATACATATTGTTACCTTGGCACTGATACTGGCATTAGCAGGTATGATGGTAATGTGGTGGTCAGGAAGACGCCATTGGCGCAACATGCAGCTTGCCATGACAGAACAAAAGCAACAAATCGACATCATGAAAAATGACGTTCGTGCCCTGTTTGCAGGGGCTGTTGGTGGTGATTCACGTTTATATAAATTGGAAACCCGCTCACGCAGAATCGTCGAAAGACAGGAACAGATGGAAAATAACAAGCAAACAGAAAGACCCTATGAGCAGGCCATTCGAATGGTGCACCAGGGCTCCAAAGTTGAAGATATCATGGCCGTCTGTCACCTCAGTAAAGGTGAGGCCGACCTTATCATCATGATGCACAGTGCGGATAAAGCAGAATCAGAACCCGCCGAGCAATTTCACTAGTACCCACCTTTCAAACTATACTTTAATTAGGCACACTGTTTTCTGAAAAAACAGTTGCCCTGTTCACGAACAATACACGTCGTCACGGCAGATAATTTCTGTTTCGTTCACTAAATTCTATCATGACAGTTTTCTGCTGCGAATTATGAAATCATTTAGCGTGATGTCATTGATTATGTTATGGGTAAGATGCTATAACAAACCTGACCTGAAAAATGAGACGCAGGGTTTCATTAAGCAAACAGTCATAGGCAATATTGTGAGATAAATCATGGAACGATTAGTCATCTACCTGGCCCTTCACGGCGTCCTGGCCCTTATCGTCAGCCTGGTCAGTGGCCGCTGGTTCTCTAAAGCGATTACCACGGGTGGCAACGAGGTGGCCTGGCGTGTCGTGCACTCGGGCGGCAGTATGGGTGGCATCATGTTAATCGCGTTTTCCTCCCTGCTACCCNTTATCGTTTTACCTCATTGGGGCGTTCAACTGTTTGTCTGGTCTATTATCGCAGGCACCTGGTTTTTTATCATCGCCATGATCGTGGCAGCAGTCACAGGGGAGCGCGGACTAACAAGCGGTGGTTCACTCATCAACCGCTGCGTAAAATATGGTTATGTTATTGCTGCGCTACTGTCGCTTGGTGGTTGTATCGTATTATTGATTGGATTGATTAATGCACTATGATTAAGGAAGACACATGGCAGGACAGTATCCCGATAGAATAAAACAGTTACCTTTATACGATGGCCGCTTTGATGCCTACAGGCTGGCGGCAAAAGATAGCAATGTACTCTTTGCCTCTTATCCAGCAGGCACAGCCATTCCCGCACACCAACACGATACCGATAATTACGGTGTGATTACACGCGGTGAACTCATACTCACCATGAATAATGAGGTCAGTCGATATGGCGTCGGCGACTGGTACCATGTGCCCGCGAGTATAGAGCACGCTGCGCTATTTGAGACTGAAACCGATGAAATAGAGTTCTGGTTTGATGTGCATACTTAAACAGTGAGCATGCATCTACTGATTAACTTTTTCAACACAGTAAGGAGATAAGGTTGAGTGATATTAGTACGGTGTGAAACAGAGTTGATGCAAGTAAGTAATAAAGTAGTATGAAATTAATATTATTACCGGGCATGGACGGTACTGGTCATCTCTTTGAGCCATTACTTCATGAGTTACAAGGTGAAGTTGATTGTTACGTGATTTCGTATCCGCAGAATGATTGCCTGGATTACAAACAACTTGAAGTATTTGTATTGGATAAACTACCGAAAGAAGACGACTTTGTTTTATTGGCGGAATCATTTTCCGGTCCCATAGGCTATGGGTTGGCAAAAAGAAACCTGGTCAATATGAAAGGTATCATTTTTGTAGCGACTTTTTTAAAATCCCCTGGCCAATTTTTGGCTAATTTAGTTAGGTTAATGCCCCTTTCATTGGTCCTAGTTCTACCTATACCCAGTTTTATAATTAAACAATTATTTTTTGGTAAAAACCCGGATAAGCATTGTGTCTCTCTTTTTAAAGATACTATAAGAAACATGAGTAGTGAGGTTCTTTCGTTCAGAATCAAAGAAGTGTCACAATTATCTTTAGATCTGGAGAAGATGGAAGTAAATACCTATTACATACAAGCCGCGAATGACAGGCTGGTTTCATCTGACAATCTGGAAAGTTTTAATAAAATCAGTGATAAATTAAAAGCAATAAAAATTAATGGGCCGCATTTTATATTGCAAGCGAAACCAAAAGAATGCGCTGACTTCATTATTAACGAAATGCGTTTAATAGAATGAATTGCAAAATATATTTAGAGATATTCAAAATAGAAAGAATGGTAGAGCAGTCATCGAATATTGGTAATTTACTAGTAATAATGCTGTTTGTTTAAGGAAGTAATAATGGGACATGTAATATTGATAATGAGTCAAAAGTCGGCAATTCTGGAAAGAGCGGTAATTGGGAGGTATCAATGAATTCATTTTTAATTGCAGCAGGATGTCTTACGATTATAGTAGGGTTGATACACTCAGTAATGGGTGAAATACTTATCTTTCGCAGGATGCGTCAAAGTGGATGGATACCCACACAAGGAGGATCTGTTCTCAAAGAGCGCCATGTCAGGATTATATGGGCTAGTTGGCATATTGTGACAATTTTTGGGTGGGGTTTCGGTGCTATTTTGTTACGTTTATCAATTCCATCGTCCGAAAACACACTTCAGATATTTATTGAAAATACGATTATGATGTCGATGTTTTTTGCATCATTACTTGTTTTGATTGGTACGAAAGCGAAACATCCTGGGTGGTTTGGTTTGCTTGGCATCGCAATTTTTTTATGGGTAAAATAAAATGGACTGGGAATCCAGTCTTAATGAGTGTTTGTCTATTAATGTAAACATTATGTTGTCAAGGTAACAGGGCTAATATGGGATATCATCTTGCACAAGCAAATGTCGCCAAAATGAATTCAGACCTGATTGTATTTAACCCGTATGCTAGGACAAATGCAGGTTAAACGTTAAGCGTAGATATTATTTGGCCAATTGACCTGCCCATAATTACTTTGAACGACGTGTAAGGAGAAAAAAATGAAACAATCATTTGTGAATTTCGAAGAACAAGTATTTACTGATCTGGATATTTTTCCGGGTACGAGCTGGACCGTGCTTGCTGAGCCCGTCGATCAAGGCTCCATACATAGGCTCAAGATGAAGGCAGGGACGGTTATTCCCGCTCATACGCACCCTGTTGATGAGTTTGTCTATGTTTTATCGGGCACGATTAAAACAGGTGGCCATGTTTGTGAAAAAGGGTCATTCTGGAAAACCCCTGCCACTGTAAGGCAAGGGCCGCATGAAGCCTTGACTGATGTTGAAATTATGACGATTCGTCTTGGTCCCATGGGGGAGTTTGAATCACTTTAACCTGTGTTGTTTGTTGAGATTTTTGCAAGAATGATTTTAAATATCGGATCATCTTTGCTGAAGCTCAATACGCTCAGGAAGATAAAATGAAATTACATAACTTAGAGAGATCAGGGAGTTGTTACAAGACAAGATTATTCTTGTCCATATCAGGTTTACCTGGCGATTTAATCTAACGAAGCTTAGTGTTACTCGGGAACGCCAGGCTCATCCTTCCTCGACGCAGTCAGTAAAGGCGGTAATTTTTTTGCCGGTCGAGGTTGTTGTGGAATCGGGCAGATTCGTTCTGCCATCAGGTAAGAGAAGGCGATGACCTGTGCGACAGTGACGTATAAACTACGTGGGATTTCTTCGCCCAGATCAATCTGGGACAGTACCTGGGCCAGTATGACATCTTCATACAAAGGAATGTCATGTTCTTCAGCGATGGCCTTGATCTGTCTGGCAATCTCATCTTCGCCTTTAGCGGTGACACGTGGTGCGTTCTTACCGTCATACTGAAGTGAAATGGCGATGTCGGCCTTTTTGTCTGTTTTTTTCTTCATGCTTTTTCGTTAACAACGCCCATGTTGAGTGCGCCGTCTTTTGATTCCGGTGGTTTGCCTTGCAGGCAGTTAATGTGTGTAACAACCAGGCCCGAGTCTTCCAGGTCGTGTTGTAGTGTTTGCATGTGTTGCAGGAAATTGTTGGCGGTCTCTTGCTGTTCGGCCCAAAAAATAACAGACACCTTTTTTTGATGGATAGTGACCTTGCTATGAATCTGTCCTAATGGTTCCAGGTTAAAGGCGATGTTGATGGTCCAGCCTGTGTTATCGTCTTCGCCGGATTCATTGTTGTTGTGAGTATCTTTTTCCAGTTTGAATTGAAAGACATCGATAGAGTCACGATGTTTTACCGGGATTTCAAACAACCAGGATTGTTTTTGTTCGGCTTCTGTCAGATGTTGAGATAATTGACTGTGTTGTATTCGCGCTAAAGATGAATCGGTATCCTTCAGGAACAGGGTCAATATTTTAGTCAGGCTGTCCAGGCGTGAAAAACGTTCCGATGGACGTGTCTCCTGTTGTTCTGCATGCATCCTGAATGGCATGCCATGGTAGAAGTATGGCATGGATGGATTTAATGTTCTTTGTGTCGTGGACAGTTCGGTCTGGCCCGTTGCTGCCGTTTGTGTCAACGTCGTCAACAAGTGGCGTGCGTTCATCAAAGAGGCGGGTAATCCCTGGATGTTTGTGGCATGGATTGCCTGTGGTGATAACGCTGACGGACCCGTGGTGATTGGTGCTGTTGTCGCAGTCGGGTTAAGTGTGTTTTGCGTCGTGGGGCTGCTGCTTATTGGTTTTTGGCTAAGCGCTGCTGTCAGGTTAGCGGGATTTTGTAAAAAGTTAAAACGCGTGACAGATTGATTGATAGCGGTGAATGTTTGGCCCTGGCGTATCAGTAATGGAGTTTGTGGTGTAACCAGGCCGGTTTGTGCTTGCGTTGTGACCACGGCGGGGTTGTTGTAGCTGGTCGAGTGCGTGCCTGATTGTGTCGTTATCGGTGACTTGAGAAAATGTTGCTGGATGGCCGACTGCAAACGTAGCAGCCCCGCCTTGATGTCGGTGTTCAAGTTGACACTATGTGCTTTTTCCAGGCCACTCAGGCGTGCTTCCAAAAATAAGCCGGATTGTCGAAAGGCCTGCTTAATCCCTTCGGCTTGACTGATATTGTTTTTGTCCGGGAACGACTGTAACAATTGTTTGAGTGCGCTTTGTATGTTCTCAGGTAGCTTTGTTAGTTGCTTCTGGCTTAAGAGGATATCAATATCTTTGACAAGCTGAGTAATGCTCTGTTGTCGGGGTAATGTTTGACGAATAGCGGCATCAATTAATTGCTTGAGCTGGTCGTTTCTGAGGCTTTGCAGGATCGGTTTATCACCTGGTGTCAGTACTTCAAGCGCCAGTTTTTCTCCAATTTTGACATTAAATTCAATCTGGGCTGTCAGAATAGTGGCGCCGATACGCAGGCTGACCAGTCCATTTTCAACACTGGATAATACCGTGGCCTGGAATTGTTGGCCGGTTTGCCAGTGAGATACATTTCCCGAAGACCGACTAACGGTTAATGATTGGAAAAGCGAATTCACTGATGGGATTTTCATCGGATATTGTGTAATCTCGTGCTCTGGTTAAGATTAGGGTTATCGTTATATATTAGTTAATATAATCCTTTTTCCATAGTATCAATATCGGCATAATATCTGCATAACTTAATGATATGAATAAAAAAGAAAAATCGAATTATCTCTGGTATATCCGCAATGAAAAAGGGGTAAAAGGTCCTTTCACTATAGGTATGGTGCAGCGCTTTGTGCTGATTGGCCGACTCAAGCAGGATGACGAAGTCAGTCTGGACAAAAAGCAATGGATGCCCGTGAAAGACGTCAGTGACATTATCCCCGAAGAGATGCGTGATATCCATTCTGATGATGATCAGCAACGTCTGTTAATGGCGCAGTTAAGAGAAGACGAGCGCTCCAGGGATAGACGAAATGCTGAAGCGAGTGAGTTCCAGGGGCGCCGTAACAGCAATGAAAGACGACAAGTCGAGGCTATCAATACGCGTATTCATCGTGAAATTAAAAATAAAACGATGACGATCTATCTGGCAGATAAAAAATTCCTGATACCGACAACGCTGAGTATTTTACTCCTTGTTGGTCTTATTGTTCTGGGTATGTTCATCTATATCGAATCGGGCAAGCAGGTTGTCCAGTCTCCTGACTGTAATAATTACCCGGCTCCCGGGGTAAACTGGAACCATTGTCAAATGGAAGGGGTGCAGTTACCGGGAAAGGAGTTGCAAGGCGCGCATTTCAATAACGCAAATCTCACCGCAGCTAACCTGAGTGGGGTTCGACTAAACAAGGCCGATCTTGCCTACGCCAATCTGAGTCTGGCCGTGCTACGTGATGCTGATTTGCAGGGGGCGGTTTTAAAAGGGGCCAATCTGCGCAAGGCCGACTTACGCAAAGCCAATTTTACTGGTGTCGATTTATCTTATGCCGACCTGAGAAATGCAGATATTACCGATGCGGTGTTTACTGATGCGATTTTATATAAAACCATCTGGGTTGATGGTAGTCAGTGTCTGTCTGAAACTAAAGGCGCTTGTATCGAACAGCAGATGCCAGTCAGTAAGTAAAGCACTCGTGGTCTGATTATTGATGATTCTTAAGATTATCCATCAAGGCGTTTCTACGAGGGGCAGGTGAATCCCGTCGTTTGGATTGCAGGCAATAATATTGTCTACCAGGGCTTCAAAATCAATCCCCAGGCCAGGGCTCAATCGCGCTGCGACTGTCCTTAGCCGAGCTATGCTGACCACCTGCGGGACTTGCCTGAAGGCCAGTACGATCAAATTCATATGCTGGCCAACTGACAGACAAAGTGTCTTTTGTTGAAATGCTGCCCTGATCAGTTTGAGTAATTCCAGTGCCTCATGGTCGTTTCTAACCACCAGGTTAATGGCTAACACCCCATCATCGGATAGTGACTGACCCAGTTTGTCGTAGAGTTGTTGCTGGTAAAAGCAGGGGGGTAGGCTGTTATTACCGAAAACATCGACGAAGATGATGTCATGAAGTTTAGAGGATGGGTAATGAGTCAAATTGCAAATGTCATGATTGAGCAAGTCAAAATGTATCGTCTGTGTGCTGAAATATTCATTAAAGATAGCCACCATGANCGGGTTGTTTTCCATGGCTGCCAGCTCTGTTTGCGGTAAGTGGTGATTGAGATAACGAATCAGCTCACCTCCACCCAGGCCAATCACAAGGCACGAGGCGGGTGTTGCGGAAAACAGTAAGGCAGACAATAGAGCGGGAAAGTAGGGTAAGACCGGTTGCCATGACTGCTCTTTGTGCATGGCACTTTGTATGTTGCCATTACCCGTTTGTATCCAGCGATAGGTCTTGTTTTCAAAAATGCTTATATTGGCAATATCATCTTGGTATTCATACAGGAGAACGGGGTCTTTGAACTCAGGCAGGCTCATATATTGTTAGTCTTTATCGGATCATTATGATCAAGCAAGTGCTTCTGGTTAACATACAGTATATAGGCAGCGTAACAGCGCTTCTAGTTTTTTGTTATCAGCTCGGTGGAATAGCGATAGACACGGAGACTGTCCGACCAGTAGTCCTCGGGTAAGCCTGCCTTTAATTTGAGATGATTTAAAAAATCNTTTTTTTCAGGTAAAGATTCCCAGACCGTTGGCAGAAAAGTACCACGCTTGCTCTGGTCTTCAATAACCAGTCCGTCGGCATCGGGTCGTAATTGTTGTAGCAGGTCTTCTTCATCCGTAAACTCAATGGCCTCTTGTGCACTGAGGATCGATACTTCTATATCCACGTGGTCCACTTCGTATCGATTGAGTGGTGGAAAACGCGGATCCGAAAAGGCGGCGGCATAGGCATTGTTGGTAATGTCATCGGCCAGTGGCTGATAGGCCTCCAGGCTGCCGATACAGCCTCGTAGCTGTCGGTTAAAGTTCAGCGTGACAAAACACGCGCCTTTTTCCAGTAGGGGAGCAGGGGTGGTTTTAGGGTCGGGCTTACAGGGGTGTTGGTGTGTAAAACCCTCGATGATGGAGAGACGGGCGAGTTTAATGATAAAGTCGCTGTATGCTTGCAGGCTCATTGATAGAACAGGTAGGCGCCATAACCCACCACCTGGTCTCTGGGGCCTGCGGTATCACCTGAATTTCGCAGATCGAGTGTCTTCACATGAAAATGTCGCTGACGTGCCACTTGTAACAGTCCTCGTACCGGATTGCGCCCACAGGCGTCATCATATTGGATCTTCTCCGGACTCAGGGTTTCAATGGCCTCCGAGGTGCGTGCATCCATTTGTTGTGCTGTTTTATAGTCATGATAATGACTGAGATCAGAACTGATGACGATCAGGGTTTCATCACCACCCCAAAGCGCTTCCAGTATAGTGCTGACATCCTCTATGGATGAATCACCAACAACAATAGGAACCAGCTCAAAATCATTCAGCACCATTTGCAGGAAGGGGAGTTGTACTTCCAGGCTGTGTTCCAGTGCATGGGCTTCATCCATGTTATGCACCTGCGGGTATTTCTGTAGAGCGGCGATACTTGCCTGGTCAACCTTGATAGTACCCAGAGGTGTTAAAAAATGTTCGGCGCTACAAGTGGCAAGACCGATCAGGGGGACACGATGACTGGGGCCCATGAGGACGACACGTTTGATCGTATCCCTGCCGGCTTCGAGTGAGGCATACGCAGTGCCGGCGACCGAGCCGGAATAGATATAACCGGCGTGGGGCACGATCAGTGCCTTGGGCAAGCGTGCCGGCTTGTCATCACTGAGTAAATACTGATTGACCGCAGCGCGTAAATCCTCAGGGTCCTGCGGGTAAAACATGCCGGCAACAGCGGGTAAGCGATCATGCATGACAATAAGGTATCCATAACGTATCCATGTCTTGATTATAGTCAATCCAGCGGGTTTGTAAGTATGAAATGATCATTTTCACCTTGATAAAAATGCATCGAGATCCTATCTATTAGATAGAGGAGATTTATAATGTCTGCTGTAATCAACGATGCCTTTCCAACACAGTATTGGCACAAGCTGGATGATGGCAAAATACAATGCGATCTTTGTCCGCGTGAATGCAAGCTGCACGAAGGGCAAAGAGGTTTGTGTTTTGTGCGGGCCAATCAGGATCAGCAGATTGTGCTGACGACTTACGGGCGTTCCAGTGGTTTTTGTGTCGACCCGATCGAGAAGAAGCCCCTGAATCATTTTTTACCCGGAACCCCGGTACTATCCTTTGGAACGGCAGGCTGCAACCTGGCCTGTAAATTTTGCCAGAACTGGGATATCAGTAAATCCAGAGAGATCGATACCCTGGCTGACTATGCCTCACCTGAGAAGATTGCGCGTGTGGCAAAATCGCTCGGTTGTAAAAGCGTGGCCTACACCTATAACGATCCTGTTATTTTTCTGGAATACGCGATCGACGTGGCAAAGGCNTGTGCAAAGCTCGATATCAAGTCTGTCGCAGTCACGGCGGGTTATATCTGTGATGAGCCGCGCAAAGAGTTCTTCAAGTATATGGATGCGGTCAATGTCGACCTCAAGGCCTTTGCTGAAGACTTTTACTGGAAACTGACCGGTGGTCACCTGCAGGTTGTGCTGGATACTTTGCAATACATCAAACATGAAACCGATGTCTGGCTGGAGATCACGACGTTATTGATACCAGGAAAAAATGACTCCGAACAGGAGCTGGATGAATTGAGTCGCTGGGTAGTACAGACGCTTGGCAAGGATGTACCCTTGCATTTTACCGCCTTCCATCCTGACTGGAAAATGTTGGATATTCCGGCGACGCCTCCTGCAACCCTGACGCGCGCCCGTGAGATCGCACTCGCCAATGGTCTGCATTATGTCTATACCGGCAATGTGCATGACAAGGCAGGTGAGAGTACCTACTGTCATCAATGTCAGCAGCGTTTGATTGGTCGTGACTGGTATGTTTTATCGGACTGGAATCTCGACGCCGAAGGACGTTGCAAACAGTGTGGTGCCACATGTGCGGGTGTGTTTGAGTCGCGGCCGGGTGACTGGGGTGCCAAACGATTGCCAGTTTCGCTGAAAGATTATTCTGATAGTTAAATAAATATTAAGCATTTATTTACCGTGTATTTTATCAATATTTTATGGTTTGTATAAGTGAGAGATAAGTGATTTAGCAGACTGCCTTATCTAAACCAGCGGGCAAGAATCTACCCGTAAGTGATTATTTATTAAGGTTTTCATCCCTTGGCAATGGAAAAAGAAATATGATAATCTAAATACACTCTCCAATCGGGATAAGAAAGAAGGGTTATAAATTCATGGGAAACATACTAAAAGCAGCAATCATCTTTGTATCGATATTCATTTCTACATGCTTTGCCGATACGCTCATACTGTCCACCAAGCTTAAGATTGACTACCCCACACCTACTGTAATATCTCATGGCATCACCGACCTCATTGTAAAATATAACAAAGACAGGTCATTCATGCATGTGGTTGTTGACCCTAAAAACATATATCAGCAAATAGACCTCACCGGAAAGGAGAGAGACTATATAAGGTCAATATTTGACAAAAATGAAAGAGCAAAATTATCCAAAGATCTCGCCGCTATGGCCAAGGAGCAGTCGGATCAATTTGGCGTCACCCCGGATAATGTTGAGCGATTCAAAGTGGGCGATGCCGAGGTAATCGCAGTATATAACAACGAAGATAATAATGGTCAGGTGTTTATCTTTGAAGAGCTTTCTGTACATCAAATATACACCTATGGGACAAAAGCAGAACATGATCTAATTTTAAAGGGTATCAAGGAGCGATAAATGGATTTATATGAGCGACAAGACCTTAAGGATTTTCTGAGATCTCTATTTGGAGAACAGGCTAGTGTTTGGCACATGAATGAAGGGTTGTTCAACCTTACTTATAAATTAGTTGCTGAGTCGGGGCTGTGCTCTGGCGTGATGGACTTCGTCCCTCGACCCATGCCACCTGGCGCCAGTGCTATGAAATATCTGGCGAAACAGGCGCGTGGCATATTTTTAAGAACGATAAGTCAGAATAAAAAGCAATATATTGTTTGTGTAAGAGCAGCCGCATGGAAAATGGTTCGAGAGTTCCAACTTGCTGCAAGGGGAATGTAGTGTAAGTAATCAATGATATAGAGTTTTACCTTACTGCTTTGGTTCCTGATGTCGCTCCTTGGAATCCACGTGGAACCGCCCTTGGAGTAGCGGGATTCATATCTTCAATGCCTTAAATCAAAACAGAATTTTCTCAGTAGCAGAGGCGTATTCATCGCGATGCTTATGTTTAAGGGATGGTGGTTAAAATATAGCCATTACAATATCTTATGTAATTAATTCTATGTTATTTATTGAATAGCTTCAGCATGTGATTAAATGATTATGCTAACTGACCGATCTAATGGGGAATAACAATTATCGGGAGTAATCCGTGCAACAACAGGTCAGGGAGCTCGTTAACAGGATCCAGGACGATTTTGAATCAGGGAAATTGAAGGTGCCGAGCCTGCCCGAGGTCGCCATTAATATCAATAAGTATATCGGTGATCCGAACGCCAATATCGCCAACATGTCGAAAGTGATCCAGATGGATCCTGCCCTGGCAGCGAGGTTGGTACAGGTGTCCAATAGTGCCGCGTATGCAGGCCATAATCCGGTGGATAATTGTCGATCTGCCGTCGTCAGACTGGGTATGACAACGACCCGGAATCTGGTCATGAGCCTTGCCCTGGGGCAAAGTTTCCAGATCGGTTCTGCTATCGTGCGGGATATCGCCAGGGCGACATGGAACAAAAGCAGCGAAGTGGCGGCTATCAGTTATGTCCTTGCCAAGGTGACGATGGGGATGTTGCCCGACAAGGCACTACTGGCGGGTCTTGTGCACAACATAGGCGCCATTCCCATATTGCGTTATGCCGCGGATTATCCTGATTTGAACAAAAACA
>JGI24023J19991_10000242_pt1 | contig 41628 bp, 38 predicted proteins | sample Cruoilmetagenom1_FD_19991 | JGI IMG/M metagenome (IMG submission 19991)
AACATAAACACTTACTTCAGCTACTCCTGCATAAACACATCTTCCAGAAACTGGTGATAACGCTGCCCAACCCACAATTTTGTTTTTGTATAAAGCAACTATTCTACAACTTTTAAGATGACCGTTATCCCATTCTAGGTATGTTGGTGCTTCTTGCTTAAATGTAGCATTGCCTGTTGCAAGACCTTCTTTGTAAATTACCAATAGACTTGCCCAATCATTTTCGGTCATCGTTCGTAATTTGATTTCCATTGTTCTATTTTTTATGTTGATATGATTAATTAATTCATCCAAAATTTTATAACCAGAAGAAAGTAGGAAGTTTGAAGCTTTTCCAAAATTTTTCATTCCAATTACATAATAATCTATTTCGGAAATTAGAGTGTCTTGAAAATTGTATTTCAATGTGTTACAAGTATGCAATTTTGGGTCAATTTTATTTGCTAAGTTTTTAGGCGAATTAAATGTAGTATCCAAATCGAGTGTTATGCCATGTAAGAAACTATAATCGGCATTTGCTCCAATATTTTGAATTAAGTAATTAATCCCTGAAAGTGTTTTACCGTCTTCTGAAATTAAACTAATTTGCTTTTCAAGATTTAAAATCTTTTTTATTTGAAAATTTGTAATTAATTGGATTCTTTTTTGTTGAATATAACTGATCACTTTTTCTTCTAATTTTTTACTTTTTCCACCAACTTTACTTTTACCAAAACGTGGCGCATCACTTCTTAAAATCCAATAAATTTGAGCGTTGGAATATTTAGAGATTATATCAATTGAGTTCATTGCTGAATGACCATTACCAATGATTGCAATAGTAGAGTTTTGAAAATAATCGATTACTTGTTTTGAATTTGGAATACCAAAACAATAGGATTCATGCAATTCAGTTTGATTATTTAATAGTTTATTATAATTTCCCCAAGTACCAGATGCATCTATAACTATTTTAGATTTTACTATTCTGTGTTTTTTGTTTTGATGATAGGTTACGGTAAATTCTTTCGTTGTATTATCAAAGTTTACGTTTATTACATTAGAATTTAATTGGATATTATTCTTTATTGGTTTTAGGTTCGCCAAGGGTTTTAAATACTGTTGAACAAATTCTTTACCAGTTGGGAAATCATTTAATAAATATTTGGGTTGAATGTATTCATTCAATATTTTTTGAGATTTACTGTCTATACATTCCTTCCAATTGCTAAATAAATGAATATGACCCCATTCAAGAATATTGGCTCCAACTGACTCTCCTTTTTCTAAAACCATAAATGAAAGTTTGCTCAAAAATAATCTTATGGAAGTAGCAAGGCTTATTGGACCAGCTCCTATGATAATTATATCTGTTTTTTTTTCTTTATGCATTTTTGCTTTCTTTTTTTATTCGTAAAAGATGATATGTATGTAGAATAACAGCTATTGTACATCCGATAATAACAGGATAGGCATCAATTAAAAAACCATAAATAATATACATTCCATTAGCAATTGCAGATAACTGCCGAAGCCTAATCACATTTGCTCTTGTCATAGAAATTAAATTAAAGGTTAACGCTGTATAGCCTATTAAATCAGTTATTTTCATTAATTATCTATTAGCGATATACGATGTGTTTTAATTAAAAAAATTACAGTTTAGAAATTGCTATAGAAAATTTACTCAATACTTCCTGGTTAACACTGTAGAACGAATATTTATTTGAGTATTCAACAGTAAAAACTCCACAATCCACTAGTTTTTTAACATGCTGAGAAAGACTTGATTGGCTATATGGAAAATACTCAACTAAGTCTTTATTACAAATATCGTTTCTAACATTATTTTTTTGATTTACATAATGAATGAGTGAAACCCTCAAAGGATGTGAAAGAGCGTCTGCTAATTTTGCAATAAGAATAGCATCTTTAGACCCTTCTATGTTCAACTCTTTTTTAATTTTCATAATGCAAATATAATAAATATTTTACATTAGCGATATACGATTTGATATTTTTCTAAGTTAAATAAATTCCGAAAAGTAGATTTGTAATTACTGGCAACGTAAAGTGTATGTGCCGTTTTATAGAACTATTTAAATCTGAAATAATTGATTCGATAGCAACATCCTACTAAAAGAAAACAAATGACTACACCTTTTTTACACCTCAAAGTCCCCTAGCCCTTTGTTTAAAAAGGATTGTTATATATTGTATTGGAAAGTAAATATTGAAAAGCCAAAATTAGTTTAATTGGCCTGTAGTTAAACTTTTGTTACAATTGAGTTTCATTTTATTTTGATAAAACATTAAATTTCCATTACATACTTTTATGTTTTTTTGATAAAAAACCCCATTTGGTTTATTTTTGATTGATTATGATCTTATGGATTAATTTTTAAAATTGAAGTAGCTACATTTTGATAAAAGCCAATTACTTTTTTGCAATGGTATCATTAGTCAAAAGAAATTATCTGAATTGTATATTTATTAAAGAAATTATTTGAGTCATATAATTCTATTTGTTGTATACTTAAATTTATACATCTTTTTCACATCTCAATTAACTGAAAAAACTATATTTGTTGGGATAAAAAAATATTGTACTGGAAAGTAACTTACACTTAGTTGTAACATTGATATGGAAGAAAAAAAAGCTATAGAATATAATTGGGATTCTTTGAATAAGAAAACCTATAATAATAGGGTTGGACATTATAAGTTTAGACGCCAATTTCAATTTATAATTAAAAACGGAAAAAATCATTGCGACAAAGTATTAGATATTGCTGGAGGTTCTGGTAGAATTGCAATACCGTTACTGGAATATTCTAGCAAAATCACGGTACTCGATATCAAACCAAATGCAATCAAAATATTAAAAAAACGCAATAGTGATATTAATACTATTTGTGATAATTTTATGAAAGCAGAGTTTCAGGAAATATTTTCTTTAATTCTGTGCATAGAAGCAATTGGTGCATTTAATGACTGGGAAGAGTTTTTTAGTAAAATTAATACTTTACTTACAGATGATGGGAGGTTTATTTTTACTTATACAAATCCTAAGAGTTGGCGATTTTCACTTAGAAAAATCATGCATTGGAACGACCCTAATAAAGGTGTACAATTAAAGGAATTGACAAAAATTTTGAATAAATTTAATTTTGAAATAGAAAATATGGAAGGCTTTAATTGGATGCCATTACCTCTTTATTCTAATAGTAGATTAGTTTATTTCTTTGAATTCATTGAAAAAATATTTAATTTAAAAAGTTGGTATTCTCAAAGCCCTTGGTTATTAATATCAATAAAAAAAAGAACTTAAGTATTCGTATTTAATATAATTCAACTGGCTTTATTTGTAGAGCTAGTTTTTTTTAAAAGACAATCTAATAAGTCAATTAATAAAATTTACGAAGATAAAAATTATGACCAAATCATTGATTCAGCAAGAAATTAGATGGTATGCAATATATACTCGTCCAAGGTCTGAAAAGAAGGTCCATAAATTACTGACTCAAAATGGTTTTAACTCGTATTTACCACTCATCACAACAATTAGGCAATGGAGTGATCGAAAAAAAAAAGTACAACTTCCGTTAATATCATCATATATATTTGTTAAAACAAATGAAGCTAATTTAATTACAATTCTTAATTTCAACGGTGTTGTAAGAATTCTAAAACATTTAGGTAAGCCTGCTAAAATTCAAGATTATGAAATTGAAAATTTAAAAATTTTATTATCTGATACTGATAGTATAAATTATATAGAAACTCTAGATCTAAAAAAAGGCGATTCAATTATTGTTGAAAAAGGTGTATTTAAAGGTTTAATTGCTGAATGTATTAAACTTAATGGAAGGCATAGAGTTATTGTTAGAATTGAAGGAATTGAAAATATAATTGAGGTTAATATCCCATTAAGTTATTTAAAAAAAACAGCTGTAATTTAAATGCTAATAAGTCTCTTTAATTTTTATTATTTAAAAAAATAAAACTGCCTCAAATAGAATAATTAAAATAAGCCACATCCTTATTTTTTTATATATTTGTATTTAAGGAAAATGCTATGAGTTATAAAATTAGATCTTCTTCATTAGATATGAGTGATGATAGATTAAAGAATATTCACTTATTTCAAAAACAAATTGGGTTATCTTCAATGAATAAACCCTTTGCATGTTTTTCTTAAAACTTAAAAACTAAGGTGTAATAGTATTACTAATTCCTATAAAAATTCTAATAAAATGAAAAGACATAAAACAAACCTAAACTTGAAAAAATATTTACTTTTTTTTAGTATTTCAATGTTAATATCTTGTGGTTCAAAAAGAGATATAGTATATTTTCAAGATGTTGATTCTGTCGGTACTAGTAAATCAATTAATAATTATATTTCTACTATTCAACCAGATGATATGTTGACGATAGTTGTATCTGCCCTTGATCAAGATGCGGCCAGACCATTTAACCTAACATCTGTTACATATGATGGTTTTGGAACTGGTAGGGCAACTCAACAAAACTATTTGGTTAACAGTAATGGCAGTATAGATTTCCCTGTTTTAGGCGCTTTAAAATTAGAAGGTTTAAACAGAATTCAGGCAACATCTTTAATTAAAGATATGTTAAAAGAATACATTAAAGATCCAATAGTAAATATCAGAATAATAAATTTTAAAGTAACGGTACTAGGTGAAGTTAAAAATCCTGGCTCATTTACAATATTAAATGAAAGAATTACAATTGTAGAGGCTATGGGCTTAGCTGGTGATATGACTATTCAAGCAGAAAGAAAAAATGTATTGGTAGTTCGAGAAGAAAATGGAAAAAAAACATATAATAGAGTGGATATGACTTCTGAAGAAGTATTTAACTCACCTGTTTATTACTTAAATCAAAATGATGTGATATATGTCGAACCAAATAATTCCAGAGCCAAGTCATCAACTATTGGACCTAGTACAAATACAACATTAGGAATAATTTCTACCTTAATTACAGTTGCTGCATTAATTATCAGTATTACTACTAAATAAACATAATTACTCTAATAAATAAATGGAATTCGATAAAAGAATAGGTATACAAGAAGCAGATTATTCTGACAACTACAAGGTAATTATCAGAGAAATTATTGATAAGTATCTTAGAAATTGGAAATGGTTTGTTCTTGCTTTTATAATTAGTGTAATGCTAGCCTTTTATAACTTAAATTTTACCAGACCTAGATATCAGGCATCTGGTACTATAAAAATTAACAATGAAAAGGGAGGAGACAAATCTACACTATCTGTTTTTCAAGATCTGGGAATAATGAATGGGTCAAATGATAATATTGAAGATGAAATTGAAATAATAAAATCAAAAAGCCTTATTTCAGAAGTGGTTAAATCTCTTAGTCTAAATCTTAAATTTTATACAGATAAAAATAAAATAAGTAATTTTTTAGATGATAATCTTGGTGGTAATACAGAGTTTTATGAACGGGAAAGGTATACTGACCCACCTCTAAAAATTAATTTTCTAATCAGTGACTCTGAATTATACAAAACTAATGCACAATTTATTATTTCGATTAATTCTTCCAATCGCTATACGTTTTTTGATAAGGAAAAAACTTTTGAAAAGAGATATGCTTTTGGTGAAAAAATCACTACTCGTTTTGGTGACATAATTATAACGCCAAACATTGATTTAAAAAAGAATAACTTAATTGGCACAAATGTTCTTGTTCAAATAACTTCTGTTAAAAGCTTAACAAATTCTTATCTTAGTAGTCTTCAAGTTGAACCTCAATCGCAATTTTCGAGTATTGTAAGTTTAACCGTTACAGATGGTGTTCAATCAAAAGCTGAAGATTTTATAAATGAGTTAGTTAAAAAATATAATGATCGTGCTATATCTCTTAAAGATAAATTAACTCAAAGCACTTCTGATTTTGTAACCAAGAGACTTGAAATTATCTCAAATGAATTATCTAACGTTGATTTAACTGCTGAATCACTTAAAACGCGTTACAGGCTTTCAGATGCTGCTTCTGATGCCGGATTAAATATGCAAAGTGGTCAGGTTATCGAAAATCAAATTGTAGAAGGAAATACACAATTAGAAAAAATTGGATATATCAAAGATTTTGTTTCTACAAAAGGTGATGATGATCTTATTCCTGTAGATGTTGGGGTTACTGATAATAATTTATCTACTTCAGTACAACGATACAATCAATTGATGATGGAAAAAAAGAGATTAAAGAAAAACTCTACTGAAAAAAATCCAATTGTTGTAAATATCAATGAGCAATTGGAGGCTTTAAATAATAATATTAAACAAGGTTTAAATAGTATAGAAACTTCTCAAAAAATATCTTTAGATGCTTTAAATAGGCAGGATGCCCGTATTAATTCAAGGCTTTATTCTGCTCCAAAACAAGAAAGACAATACAGAGATATTAAGCGTCAACAACAAATTAAAGAGGAACTATATTTATATTTATTAAAGAAAAGAGAGGAAACTGCCATTACTTTAGGTGTAGTAGATGCTAATGCTAAAATTATTGATAATGCAGAAAGTGGCCCTAGCCCCATTTCTCCTAAAAAGTTAATGACTTATTTAAGTACTATTTTTGTGGGATTGCTTGTTCCGTTAGGTATTATTTATGTTAGAGATTTACTTGACACTAAAATACATTCTAAAGAAGATGTAGAAAAGGTTTTACAAATTCCTATTATCGGAGATATTCCAAAAGAATCAAAAAGTAGGTATTTAATAAGACAAGATGATTACTCTAGTATTGCTGAAGCATTTAGAATTTTACGTACTAATTTAAGCTTTATTTTACCCGATTTTAAAGGTAAAAATGGAAAAACTATTTATGTAACTTCAACCATTGCACATGAAGGAAAATCACTTGTTGCTACTAATTTAGCAACTGCACTTGCTCATGCCGGTAAACGTACATTAATATTGGGAATGGATATTAGAGCACCTAAAATAGAACCCTATCTAGGCGTGAGGGGAAAATATGGTATTACCAACTATATTATTAATTCAGATATCTCACCTAAAGATATCATTCTAAAAGTACCGGATATTGAAAACTTATATGTTGCATCTTCGGGTGATATTGCACCAAATCCGGCAGAATTATTAATGAATCCAAGAGTTAAAGAATTATTTCAATTTTGTAAAGAAAACTATGAATATATTATTGTAGATACAGCAGCCTATAGCATGGTTACGGACACTTTATTAATAAGTCATTTTGCTGACGCCTTTATTTATGTAATTAGAGCAAATTTTCTTGATAAACGTTATTTGAAATTTATAAAATCTCTATACACGGAGAAAAGATTACCAAATATGGCTCTATTAATAAATGATATTGATTTTAAGAAAGCTTATGGTTATGGCTATGGTTATGGCTATGGCACAAAGTTTGAAAAATCTAAAAATATTTGGAAAAAATTAAAATTTTAATTATTTCCTTTCCTTACAATTAATTCATATTAAAAGCTAAGAAAGAATTTTTAGAAATAAGTGGTGCAATTTCAATTTCATCTAAAAAAACCTTTAGATTTTTCTGTTTTTCAATATTTAATTTGAAACTAATTTACAAAATCTTTGTTAATGATTTTTATAATTAACTAAGTGATTAACTCTAAATGAATGTTGAAAAAAATTAATAAACAATATTAGAATTAAGTTGTTCAACTAATCTCTTTTATTTGAATAATAATCACTATTTCATTCTTATTTTTACTTTGACAAATTTTTTAAACTAAGGCAATTTATCTCAGGACATAGCAATCGTTATCCAAATCATTTACTAAAATAAAAAAGGCCATATCGTTAAAATTCTTTAATGAATTAAAAACAAACTTATATTCCATCGGCATTCTTTATAATTTACTTATAGGTAAAATTAAGATCCATACTTTTAAGTATTCTTATCATTTTCAGATTTTACTAATCTAAATACTAATATGCAAATCTTTAGTTACTTCAAATGTGTCCTAAATAAAAATAATAATCCTGTTAAATATTTCTATTTAACAGGATTATTTTTAATTGAATTTCTATTTAAGTTTTACCTATTACATTAAGCACTTCTTTTATTTTTGAATACAATATTATATATTGCTTTAAAGAAATATTTAGTATCTGTAAAATAAGGGTTCTTAATTTTTTCTTCGAGATATTCTTTTTCGGCTTGTAATACACTATCGACAGAACCTTTTCTATTTAATGCCACGTAGGGAGGAATACAACCTGGTTTTTGAGTTAAACGCAGCTTTTGAATATCTTTAGGTATGTCTTGAAAATAACGTTGAGATACTGGTCTAACACCCACTAATTTTAATTCCCCTTTAAATACATTTATAAGCTGAGGTAATTCATCTAACCAAAAACGTCGCAAAGATTTACCCCAAGGAACTAATCTAAAATCGTTTGCAGGTTTACCACTATCGGCATAACCATTTAATTTTAATACATAGTCTTGTAAATATTCAGAATAAGGATGCATTGTTCTAAGTTTATACACTCCAATTGTTTTTCCGTTTTTACCAACCCTTTGCATTTTAAATAAAGGTCCATAACTGGGATTCATATCATATGAAGGCTCTTTCACTTTTTTAGCAGCAAAATAATATAACCCATCTATAAATTCATAGCTCATAATTTCAAATCCACATGAAACTAACCTTCCTAAAACTTCAGCTTTAGAAAGTGATCTATTTATACCTTTAGTTACAAAAAAATATAGTTTTTTAACGTATGGTAATTTAGGGAATACTCTATTAAAGATAAAATCGAAACCGCAATACATTTTACTTAAAACTGGTATTCTATTAATAAGCCTGGTTTTTGGTCTACAAGAAAATGTTTCAAAACTCCCCATTAAGATTCCAGCATCAGGTAATTTACAATTTACTTCTTCAAACTGTTTATTTATTTGCCTGAAATTATTAACCTTATTAAGTAGAATTATATTTTTAATTTCATTAAAATTACTGTAACCAGATAATATTTTTCCTTTTGGTATTACCAAATTTTTCAATGAAGTAAGTTCGTTAACATAACTTCTGAAAAAGTTATATGCTTTTAAACCTGATTCATTAAGTATTATTTTTCTATTCTTAGATGTAATTGCTTTTTGTAAGATCTCTTTTTCTGAATACCTATTAAATGATTCTAAAAAATCTTTTTTCCATTCTAAATAAACTTTAAAAGGTATTCCTTCATTTCTAGATATTTCCTTTTCATTAACATCACCGATTAAACCATCAACAACTATCCTAATTCTATCCAAAGAAGAAAAATCTGATGTTTTTTTAGAATTGATTATTCTATTCGAGAAAAGTTTATTCTTAACCCTGTTAGAATCAGCATTGAAGTCATGGCTAAGAATAATATCATTTTTAAGGAAAAAATTTCTATCAAATGAAGTCTCTTTTTGCAATGTCTGAGTTGAGTAATCTTTTATCATAGCAATAATTTTTAATTACAATTCAACTAAATTATCTGATAATTTAGTCGACATTTTAAATTTTAAAAAATTTACTATAAAAGAAAAGTTTAAAATACCCAAACAAGATGATAAAAATTTGAAATTTATAACCTCTATTCGGTTATTCACAGAAATTAACATAAACCTATCTATACTATATAATATAGAAGGTATAATATTTATTTTAAAAGAATGTCTGTATGATGGGGTCGTTGACATTTTAGGGGTTTTCTCTTTATAGCTCTGCAAATATATAACTTTTTTTTACTACAATAACTAGAAAAAACAAAATAATCAATCATTATATAATTAAATGATTGATTAATAGCGTTTTAAAAAATAATATTTATATTGTAATTCTACATTTTTACTTGATTATTAATTTTTTACATAAAACAGCCTCTTAACTACATTTTTAGTACTTTGTAATACCAGTTCTTTACTCCACATAAAAAGGTTATCATTCCAGCGTTGAGGGTGAAATGTAAACATTATTTTATCTGGTAATTCATTTTTATCAATAGCATTTATTATATCTTTAGTAAAATGATAAGAAAGGTCAAAAGAAGAATTAACTCTATCTCTTACACTTACCTTATTTCCATCCCATTTTCTTCCTGTATCTGTTATATAAAAAACTTCATTAAAATCAACATCGAAATAAGGTTCACCAATTATATCATAATCTCTATAATTATATTCTTTCCAAAGGTCTTTAGAGTCATACTTAGACATTGGGCTTCCATGCATACAGATAGTAGAAACAAGAGCAAGTTTTCGCAAAGCCGCTAGATTTTTATCAAAATCTTGAATGCCTTTAGACAAATTACCTTTAGAAGTTGTAAGACATTCATAATGATAACCAATTTCATGACCTAATAAAGCTATTTCTTTAATAACTTTTTCGTTCCAACTTTCAGGAACGGCCCTAAAATAATAGGTACCTTTAATACCAACTTCATTTTGAATTTTTGCGAAACAAAGTGAATTATAGGGTAATAAATCAACATCATGGCGAAGTATAATTGATTTGGGTTTAGGATTGATTAAAAATTCTTCAAAGGTTTGAAACAAAAAATTTTCACCTTTTAAAGCTAATAAAAGTTTCTTATATTGTCTAACTGTGAAGTCCATTTACTAATTTAAATTTATTTTGGAAAGTAGGGTTGTTTTTTAATGTTTTTATACTTTTTGGATAATTTTCAACAACCCAAATTAAAAGTAAAGTCAAATTTATCTTTTTACTTAATAAAATGTTTCGCCTACTCTGAAATAATGCTTTTCTATCATGTATACCCTCTAATTCTTTAATTTTTTCTAAAACTCTTTCACCAGACTGAAAATTAAAAACTAATCCATATTTCTCCTGATCTTCATTATTACAAGCTTTTAAGGAGTTAACATAAATTGTAGGAACACCCAATACGCCTGCTTCTGAGGCCATAGTTGCCCCTTCACTAACTACTAAATCTGCATAAGCCAAAGCATGGTGTATCTTATCTGGTGGAATCTTAAAAATATATTTTTTGAATTTTTCGGGAACATCTTTTTCTGAAGATATAAATAGTTTATAATTTTTTGACAAATAATCTACTACCTTGTCTTTTTGACTTGGACTAAAACCACCCTGGCCTAAATCATGAGTTGCATTCCATGCTACAAATCTAATAATTGCAAATTTTTCATTAGGATTAATATTTAAAAAATTATATATATTTTTATCTGGAGTAAAATGTAGTGGGTTCAAATAAGCTAATTCATGATAGGAATGGTATCTTATTTGTTTTTTTCCTAAATCTTGAGAAATTTCAAAAGGTGAGAATACTGCTTTTGTAAATGGCAAATATAATCTGACTTGTTCCATATTTCCAGTATCCTCAAGTGTAATATGTGGTTTTCGTAGTAAAAAAGACACTTGAGCAGCATACATTGATCCAACACTTAAAAATAAATCTGGTTTAAATTTAAGTGCCACTCTTAACATTTTGTAATTAAAAATAAACAACCCTTTAATTTTTCCTTTTAAAGATTTAAATTTTTTACCAAATGAAAAATAATTAAATCCGGCCGCTTTTAATAAATCAATCTCAAACTCTTTCTCTCTACAGGTAAATAAAATATGATGCCCTTTTTTTTGCATTTCTAAAGCAAAATTTCTGTATAAATGTACATGACCCGGATGGCCTATATCAATTAAAATATTCATTCTATTTTTTTAATATTTTTAAGGCAGTTTCTCCCATTTTATATACTATCGGATTATTTATTTTTAAAAATCTACCGTATTCTACAAGTTCACCTCCAAATTGGGATTTAAATTTACGGACACCATATTCTTCACCTTTCAAACCAGCTCCCATAAAATCAAACATTTTCAAATCATTATCTAATCCAAATTTCAATACAGCCCAAGCAGCTATTGTACTAGGATATTGTTTTTTATAATCATAATCTAGGCCTCCTCTATACCAATCATAAATATTTTGGTCATCTCTTAGAAAAAAACCTCCCCCTATAATTTTATCTTCATATTGAATGGATACAATTCCGGCAACATTCAATTTCATTAAACTTATAAAAAACTCAAATGTTGGTAAGGGTTTTTTAACCTTTTCCTTATAAATTTTAACAAGAACATCATAAACTCCTTTAATATTGATATCGGTCTTATCATATGAAATTTGAACTCCTTCTCTTAAAGCCTTTCTAATTTGTCTTCTTTTTTCTGGTTTAATTTTACTAAAAACCTCTTCTTCAGAATTTAATGTTATAATATAATTTTGATAGGGTCTATAAGTCCATTTACTAGTATTAAAAATTTCTTTTAAGTATAAATCACTATAAAAATTTCTGATTTCTGTATAAATAGATTTTTTCTTTAAGTAACCTTCCATTTTAAGTACTAAAAAATTAAGAATCTCTTCTTTATTTTCATTCTCATTTATTAAAGGACCTCCAAAAAAAATGGCTCTTTTACTTAGCAGTTTCATTATAGATTTGCCATTATACATAATAACCCCGGTACAAAATGCTAAACATTCTCCATCGTCTGATTCAATAAAAAAAATGATAGAATTATAATTCTGCTGATTTTTCCAAAATTCAAACATTTCAAAAGATTGGAAAGTATTACTATTTGTATGATTCTTAATAAAAACTTCCCATAAGTCTTTATTAAAATTTGAAAAATTAGTGTAAAAACGCATTTAAAATCTTTTAATTTTTATCAATAAATTTCTGAAACCAAATTTCTAAATTAATCCATTTCCAAATTTCTTTCGAAATATCAACTTTACCTTCTAGATGTTTTATATATTGATTATTAGCAATCTCAACATCAAAATACCCCCTATTTTTAAAACTTTCAGAATTAATTAATTTTATGATATAATCTTTAAATTCTTCTGTCCTAAACCATTTGGCTCTTGGGTTTGTAAACCCTTTTTTATCTTTTCTTTGTGCAATCTTTTCTGGTAAAATATCTTTAAGCGCTTCTCTCAATATATGTTTGGTTTCCCCTTTATTTATTTTTTGATTTGAAGGAGTTGATAAAGTAGCTTCAACTAGTCTATAATCTAAAAAAGGAACTCTAGATTCTATTGAAAAATGCATTCCGTTTAGATCTTCCCACCCTAATAAATGCTCTAATTTATATTCAAAATGTTGAACTAATGAATCACTTAAGTTTTTTGGCTTATAGAGCATTTTATTTACGTCATATGCATTATTATACTTATTAAAAAAGTCTTTGTGTATTGAAGGGAATATTTGATTGCTTATTTTATTTTGAAAATTTACCGGAAGTAAATAATAAGCGAAATATTTTAATGCATTTAGAGATTTATGCTTCTTAAAATATTGCATATTCTCTCCTATAAACCTTAAGAATTTAAATTGTTTAATCAATTCAATATAATAACTGCCGAAAAAATAGTGATACCCGGCCAGTTGTTCGTCAGCTCCTTGCCCATCTAAAGTAACTGTTACGTACTTTGAAGCCAGCTCCATTACTTTATATTGAGCATATGGGCTTGTATCTGGTATTGGTTCATTGTGAGCGTCAATAAAAATATTAAAATCTTTAAAAAAGTCATCAGCGTCTGGTGATGTATAAAACATATTTTTTACAATAGGCTTAAACTCATCTATAAACTCACTTTCATCTGAATCTTCATTTTTTCCAAAAACTGCAGAAAAAGTATTTAAATCATTAAGTTCAAAATCTTTTATTAATGACGCAACAATAGAAGAAGAGTCTATACCTCCACTTAATGTAACACCAACAGGCACATCAGATCGTAATCTTAACTTTAAAGAGTCTTTAAATAGTTCTCTATATTCTTCTGGAGATAAACTAGTATTATCAGATATTTTGTCTATTAAATTGTACCATTTATTAAAAATTACATTGTTATTATTAATTTTTAACCAAAATCCATGTTGTAGCTTTTTAATATTCTTAAAGAATGTTTCTTCAGTGTGACTTGTTCTATTGAATAACAAATAATCATATATAATCTTATCATTGGGCTTTTTATTATCTATTAAAGGGAGAATAGATTTAATCTCAGAAGCAAATATAAATCGCTCTTCATCTTGATAGTAATAAAATGGTTTAATTCCGAATCTATCTCTTGCCGCAAATATTTCTTTAGAAATTGTGTCATAAATTACCAAAGAAAACATACCATTAAACTTATCTAAACACTTTTCACCCCATTCTTGATAAGCAGCCAATATTACTTCAGTATCTGTACCGGTTTTAAATTCATATTTATATTTCAATTCCTCTCGAATTTCAATATAATTATAAACCTCGCCATTAAAAATAATCACGTATTTACCGTTATGACTAAACATAGGTTGATGTCCTGCAGGACTTAAATCTAAAATGCTCAATCTAACAAACCCTAAACCAACATTATTATCAAAAAAAGTACCTTCATCATCAGGACCACGATGCTTCATTTGTTGCATCATAGTTCTAATTTCATCTTCTTTGACTGGTTTATCATTAAAATTAATTATCCCCGAAATTCCACACATTATTTTTCTAATTTTTTTTCATATATATTAATAATTTTTTGAGCTACTACACTTGCTTCCAAATGCTTAATATTTGCTCTACCTTGAGATTTTTTATCAAAGAATAGTGCTTTTTTTATTTTAGAAGCCACATCTTCAGGTTCGAAAGTTGTAATAAAACAGCCTTCCGTTTTTCCAATTACTTCATTAACATCACCAACATTTGTAGAAACTATAGGTATATTACATGCCATTGCTTCCTTTATAACATTTGGAGATCCTTCGTGAAAAGATGTCAATAAAAGACAATCTGCTGAATTATAATAGTAGACCAACTCCTCTTGATTTATACCATGAATACATTTAAGTACTATATTATCATCAGAAAGGCAATTAACAGCTTCTCTTGCTAATCTATAGTTCTTTTCAGGTCTGTCTGGATTAGAACAAAATAATACTTTTTTAACATTTACATCTTCTCCTAAAAATTCTTTAGCNNTAATTTTATCAATNTCATAAAATCTATTNAAGTCTACACCATTAGAAATGACTTCACAATTTGATAAATTAAGAACCTTTAGCATTTCATTAGATTTAACAATATTATAATGAAAAAAATATTTTGCAAAAAATTTATTTAGTTTGACTATCAACTTACTAATGGGTTCGATTCTCCCCTGATAATCGTTAGATCCGACCAAATCATCCCCCATAAACGAAACAATAATTTTTTCTTTCTTTTTAGCAAAAAAAGCGACTATAGCAGACAACCCATAATGTGCATGTATTATACTATATTGTCCCGTTTTTATATAGCTTCTTAATTCAAAAATGCTTTTTATATAGCCTTTTATTCCTCCACTTTTGATAGTGAAATATTCAATATTAACTCCTTCTTTTATTAAAGATTCTCCTTGACTTTTAATGATGGGTGAGATACCTTCTTTTGAATTTCCGCTACTTACAAATAAAACTTTCATCACAGGCCTAATTTGCTATTTCATTATATAAAGCTTTAAATTTATCAATCATTTTTGTAATATTAAATTTATCAATTACAATCTTTCCTGACATCCTACCAAACTCATTCAGCCTATTTTCATTTTCTAAAAGGTATAATATCTTACTTACAATTCCTTGAAAATCACCTACATCTAATAAAAAACCATTTTTATCATTCAAAATAAGCTCTGAACATCCTCCTTCACCTGTTACGACCACAGGTTTCTCTAGAGCCATAAACTCTAATAAAGAATTTGAAATACCCTCTGTAAAAGTAGCCAATACTCCAATACTACATATATTCATAATACTTTCAACATTTTCTTGTTTTCCTAAAAAAAGAATTTTGTCTTTATTTTCAGGTTTAACCATTTTTTTAAATTGGCTAAATTCTCCAGCTCCTATGCACAAAAAAGTTATGTCTTTTTCTTCCTCTAAAATAAGGTTCGCTGCTTTAATATAGCTGTTATAATCTTTTTTTTCTGTAAAAGAAGCAACCATACCTATTACATATTTCGTATTAATATTGAATTCTTTTCGTATTAAATCCTTTTCTTTAAGATTTTTAATTCGGTTAAAATCAAATCCATTATAAATTACCCCACTTTTATTTTTAGGAGCATTAAACGATTTTAATCCAGCATATGAATTGGCGATAATTCTATCTGAAAAAAGAAATGGCAATTTATGTCCCAATAAAGATTTAGAAATACTAATAGGGGCAGAAGTAATTTGATTATTTATCATAGGTATTTTTAATAATACCTTAGCTGGTATTGCATAAATTGCAGGTAAATTCCCCCATACATGAATAATATCTGGTTTGAATTTTTTTGCAATTTTATAAAACTTGAAGAAAATTTTGGGATCTTTCTTTAAATGCTTACGAGGGGTAAAATGAACTTTTATATCTGTTGAGTATATTTCTTTGTAATGAATTTCTTCTTTGGTTAATACTAACTCCATTTCAAAATCAACATGATTTGAAAGTCCCTTAACTAATTCTACTAAACGTCTTTCTTTTCCTCCAGCTTGAAGACCTTCTATAAAAAATAAAATTTTCATTTTATATATCTTGCTATTATATGATACATTGTAAAATAACTTATAAAATCTATCGAAATGAAAATTATATTAAAATTTTTTATCAAAACTTTTTGTGCTCCAAATTCAATTATTAAGAGATCTCTGTTAAGATGTTATCAAAGATAGGGTCTTTGCTATTTTTTGATGAAGGTATAAATATCTCAATTCGTAACATATTTTTAAAATCTAAATATTTTAACCATAATAAAAGAAGGTATAAAGGTCAATAAAGCCCATATTTTAGCTTTTGTTTTTTTTATTTGTTTAATTGTCGATAATGGAGACCCTTTTATTAATAAGGTTGATTTCCAAAGAGAGGCAAATGCCTTCAAAGTATCTAAAACAGTAAGGTATTCACTTACTTCAGGTAATATAGTATTAATCCACCAAACGGTGTAAAAATTCCTACTCTTTAATACATTCATTGATAAATCTTCACTATTGGTTAGTTGATTACCAGCATCGAAGTAAACTGTATATAGAGGGATATTCATACATACACAATCATATTTCACTCCAATCTGAGACCAAACATAACTTTCAGGGAAATATTTAACTCCAAACTTATCAGGCCACCTATATTTTTTTAAAATATCCACTTTCATGCAGCCGAATTTATCACCGCCAATTTTATATTTATAAACAATATCTTTATAACTGGAAATTCCTTCAATAGGAAATTTATCACCTATAATATTATTATCTTCATCTTTACATAATACAATAATTCCTGATAAGGAATCATTCTTATATTCTGTCCATAATCTATCAAATGTTTCAACAGTTGTAGCATCAAAACCATCATCTGAATCTGCGTCAATCAATAATTCACCTCTCGCTTCTTCAATAGCTTTATTAAATGCTATATGCTTGCCACTATTTTTTTGATTAAAAATTCTTACATCAAAATCGGCTTTTTCTTTATAACTTTCAAGTAAAGGTTCTACTCCATCATCAGAACCATCATTTACTATAATCCATTCAAAATTTTTATTCGTTTGTTGAATCAAACTTTCCCATACTCTATGTATAGTATGTTTACGATTATATACAGGGGTAAAGATTGTAAAAAAAAGTTTTGACATTTATTGTTTTATTTTTTTAGAGAAATCTTTTGAAAATATATCAGACCCCAATTATTCATATGAAGTTGGTCTTTAAAAAATTCAGGTCTTTTATACAATTTAGAAAAATCTGAATAGTCATAAAATTCTATATTTTCTGAATTAAAAATATCTCTAATTTCATTAATAATTGTGTTATTAACATCATATTTATCATATGTAGGTGAAATTACACTAATAAGCTTAATATTTTTAATCTTACATAAATTAATTATTTTTTTAATATAAATTATTTTATTCGGATCAAAGTATTCTTTTTCTAAATAAATAGGTCTATAATCTTTTTCATTCATTCGAGCTTCTAATGGTACATACCCATTTTTATCATTGATATTTTTATCAAAAATATCTCTAGAAAAATCATATAATACCGAATTATAAACATATAAATTAGAAATCAATTCTAATTTTGAAAATTTAGAATCTAAAAGTATTATCTCTTTAAAAGATGAATAGTTTTTATAATAAGGTAATAACGTATTTAATTTGGTGTAAGATTTATTATCTATAATTACATTAGGGGACAAATCAAGAATAACAATTTTTGGTAATTCATTTTTAGCTTTTTCATTTAAAATTGCGTAATTATAAAAAAGACCGTATCCCCCTAACCCAGAGTTGTAACATGAAAGGTTTAAATTTCTGAAATTATCTCAGAATTATAATGGTGCATGGCTCTTGAGCTTCCTAAAATTAGTATTTCTGCATTTGATTTTAGGCTACTATTAACTATTCCATAAGTTCCAAATGAAATTTTCTCAAAATACTTCTTTAAGATTATGCCTCCAACAAAATCTATAAATATTATTATACCAAAGAATAGAACGATATATTTAAAATATGCTTTTTTCATTAAAATTGAAAATAAATAAATTGTCCTCCATTAAAGACTCCTATTGATAATAAAATACAAATTAGAAGTGCAAAATAAATAGCTGTTTTATTATCTAATTTTGAATTCAAAATAATTGAATCTTTATTATTTTCTACTATAAAATCATTAATAAAAAGAATTAATAATCCTATAAATCCATAAAAAAACACTTTATAATCTATAAATAAATCAGAGCTAAAATTTCCAATATTCTTAACAATATAAATAGCTTCAGTTATATTATTAGCTCTAAAAAATATCCAAGCAAAATCAACTAATAAAAAAACAATTATTGCTCGTAACATTCTTTCAAAATTAGATATCTTCTTTTTAACCTGTAATTTAAATAGATTTTCTATAACAATATATATTCCATGCAAAGCTCCCCAAATAATAAAAGTCCAATTTGCTCCATGCCATAATCCACTTACTAAAAAAGTTAAAAATAAATTTACGTACCATCTAGGTATACTAACTCTATTCCCTCCTATTGGTATATAAAAATAATCTCTAAACCATGTAGATAATGATATATGCCATCTATGCCAAAAATCTCCAATTGAACTTGCAAAATAAGGTCTATTAAAATTGGTCATCAATTTAAAACCCATAATTCTTGCTATGCCTATTGCAATACTTGAATAGCCTGCAAAATCACCAAAAATTTGAAATGCAAATAAAAAAGTTGCAATTATAAAGGTTAAGCCTGAATGTTGAAATACATTATTATAAACAGAATCAACATATAAAGCCAGTCTATCAGCAATTACAAGTTTCATAAAATACCCCAGAATAATCCATTTTAATCCCATAATAAGATTATCAAGAGTAAATTTATGTTTTACCTTAAATTGAGGCAATAAACGTGTGCTTCTCTCTATTGGGCCGGCAACAAGTTGTGGAAAAAATGAAACATAAAGTGCATATATACCAAAATGTCTTTCAGTTTTCATACTGCCATTATATACATCAATTGAATAACTAAGCGTTTGAAAAGTATAGAAAGAAATTCCAACTGGCAATAACCATTTCAAGTAAGGAATTTGATTGTCGAAATTGAAAAAATTAAAAATTGAATTTATTGATGTTCCAAAAAAATTAAAATATTTATAAAAAAATAACACTCCCAGACTAATCACTATTGAAATAGTTAAGTAAATATTCTTCCTCCTTTTTGTCTTTGATTTTTCAATTTCTATTGCACATAAATAGGATATAATAGTCGTAAAAAGTATTAAAAATACATAATTAGGATTCCAACTCATATAAAAATAATAACTGGATATTAATAAAATAAGCCATCTCCATTTAAATGGAGAAAGAAAGTACAATATTAATACTACAGGAAAAAAATATATGAATTGGATTGAATTAAATAGCATTATCTTTTATAAAAATATCTTAAATAATTTGGCATTAGTTTTCATTTGTAATAAAAAGATTTAGGTTTTTACTATACGTTTGGAAATTGAATATTTTCTTCCCCAATTTATAACCATTCAAACCTATTTCATCTGCATATTTCGGTTTTTCTATAACTGAATTAAGATTGGCTGCAAAATCTTCAATAATATCAGTTTTAGCAATATAAGCATTAACATTATGCTCAAAAAATTCCATTACTGCTCCAGAATTCGAAGTAATAATAGGCCTTTTAGATGCAGTATATTCACATATTTTAAATGGAAACCTTGCTTGATCTTGTATACTACTACCAATTGGAATTAACAATGCTTTAGCTGACTTATAATAAGACACTAAATCAAAATAAGATAACCCTGACATAATTTCAATGTTTTTTTCGAGTTTTATTTTTTTTATATATTGGTCTAATTGATCTAATTGATTTGGAGAACCATTTATTATTAACTTTAATTCATAATTATTTGGTATTGCATTAGATTTAATAAATGCTTTAATTATATACATAATAATATCCTCATAATTAGCAGAACCGCAAAATAGAAAAAATGGATTTCCCTTAATTTTATTAGTTATACTATCAAAGTATGAAAAATCAATTGTTGGAGGAATCTTAATTATTGGTTTAGCTGGAGCAATATTCTTTACGTGATTTTCTAAAAAATCACTTATTACTATTACTTTATCAGTATATTTATGAAACTCATAGTCAAAACTTTTATCTAGGTCTTTTAAATTTTTCTTGTTTCTATTTCCCAAAGAATCATAAAATTCAACATAATCATAAACTATTTTTAGTTTAAACATTTTAGAAATAAAATAATAATATTTTGAGCTACCTAATTCATTTGCTCTATACAATAAATATTTTGCATTTTTAAAAAGACGGTAATATAAAATAATAAAGAATTCATTAATAATTCCAATAAATTTAAATGCATTTCTCAAAAAAAAATTAGTTGGCTTATATGTAATAAGAGATGAATAAATGTATTCTACACCCTCATGAAGACCATGAAATAAAATTTTTTCTCTTTTAGAAATTGACTTTGAATGAGCACTTCTTTTATTAATTACTATTACTCTAAAATCAGCTTGTATTAATGATTTCGCTATTTGAATTTGCCTTTGTATTGTTGCTGTTCCAAATGGAAACCCCATCGTGCCAAGGTACAATAATGTATTCTTATTTTTTCTATTCACTTATTAGAGGTTTTAATACCTTGCAGGGGTTACCAGCTGCAATAACGTTTTCAGGAATATCGCTCACTACTAAACTATTTGCTCCTATTACGGTATTTTTTCCAATAGTGACTCCTTTTAAAACAACCGCATTTATACCTAACCACACATTATCACCAATCGTTATAGGAGCACTTATAACACCTTCACTTGTATGACGTTTAACAGGGTCGATGGGGTGCCAGTCAAAATCAGTAATTAAAACATTTGCTCCTGACAAAACATTGTTACCAATAGTAATAGAATTTGCCGCACCAATTACGGTTCCACTAAACCCAGAATTATCGCCAATTTTTATTTTTACCCCTTCATTAAAGGTAGAGATGATACACCTTCTATTCAAACCTACTAAATTAGACTTTTTATCAGACCTAAAAACACATTTAGAGCCAATTGAAATGTTACTATTATAATGTCGATTTACAATAGGAATACCAAAAAACAAACATTGTTTTTTTATTTCTATCTTTTTTAGCCAAAAAAGTACATAGCTAAATTGAGTAGATAAAAATGAAAAGAATGTTAGTCTATAACCTCTTAATTTTGAAAATAAGAACCCAGAAAAATCTGTATTTATTTTTTCTTTAATCTTCTTAATCATCCTTTTAAATAATTATTATAAACCGCTAATAAGCCATGATTTAAGTTAATTTTTGGTGACCATTTTAATCCATTTAATTTAGAGGTGTCTAATAATTTTTGAAAAGTGCCATCTGGTTTATCTGAGTCCCAAAAAATTTCACCTTTAAATTTGGTAATTTTTTTAATCATTTGTGCTAATTCTCCAATACTTTGATCAATACCACAACCAATATTAATATGTGTATTTTTTATTTCCTTATCTTCTTCAAGAATATCTTTAAAATCAATATTTTCCATAATATAATCACATGCATCTGCCAAATCATCTGCATGAAGAAATTCACGTCTAGGTTTTCCTGTACCCCATAACGTTACTGAAACAGTATATTTAGTCGCTGATTTAGGTTTAAAATATTCAATACCATATTTTTTTAAAATCTGAAGAATTTCATCTTTTGTACTATTTCCATCTATAGTTTCAATTGGGTTCTTGTTTAAATCTTCCTTAATTGCATCCCAATCTGAATTTTCTAAACATTTACCAAAATGCATTTTTCGAATTAGTGCAGGTAATACATGTGATTTTTCTAAGTCATAATTATCATTAGTTCCATAAAGATTTGTTGGCATTACGGCAATGAAATTAGTGCCATATTGGATATTATAAGATTCACACATTTTAATACCGGCAATTTTTGCAATTGCATATGGCTCATTGGTGTATTCGAGTTCAGAGGTCAATAAATATTCTTCTTTTAATGGTTGTGGTGCATTTTTAGGATAAATGCAAGAGCTTCCAAGGAAAAGTAATTTCTTGACATTATTTAAATATGAATTATGTATTATATTATTCTGTATTTGAATATTATCATAAATAAATTGTGCCCTATATTTATTATTAGCTACTATTCCTCCAACCTTTGCAGCAGCCAGAAAAACATATTCTGGTTTTTCATTTTCAAAAAAGTTTGTCACCTCCCTTTGATCTGTCAGGTCTAACTCTGATGATGTTTTCCCTATTAAGTTGGTAAACCCTTTACTTTCTAGCTTGTGCCAAATAGCTGACCCTACCATACCTCTGTGCCCAGCAATATATATTTTTGCGTTTTTATTCATCTATCTAACAATATGATTATTCGAAATAATTCATGGTTTTGTAACCACCTTCTTTTAAATATTGTTCTTTTTGCATTAACATAATATCGTTTGTCATCATGTCATTAACAAGCCCTTTCAAATCATATTCAGGTTTCCAACCTAATTTTGTAAAAGACTTAGATGGGTCTCCCAATAACAATTCAACTTCTGTTGGCCTAAAATACCTAGAATCAACGGCTATAACTTCTTTTCCAATTTCAATTTGATATTTCTCATTATTACACGCTTTGATGAAACCTTTTTCTTCTTTTCCTTCTCCTTTGAATTCTAATTCAATTCCTACTTCTAAGAAAGCCAACTTAACAAAATCTCTAACTGTTGTTGTAACTCCTGTTGCTATTACCCAATCTTCAGCAACATCTGTCTGTAAAATCATCCACATCATTCTAATGTAGTCTTTTGCATGCCCCCAATCTCTCTTAGCATCTAAATTTCCTAAATAAATTTTTTCTTGTAAACCTAGTGCCATACGCGCTGTCGCCCTGGTAATTTTTCTGGTTACAAAAGTCTCACCTCTAATAGGTGACTCATGATTAAATAAAATACCATTACATGCAAAAATACCGTAGGCTTCTCTATAATTTACAGTAATCCAATACGCATACATTTTTGCAACGGCATAAGGAGAACGTGGATAAAATGGGGTTTTTTCTGATTGCGGAACCTCTTGTACCAAGCCATAAAGTTCAGACGTAGAGGCTTGATAAATCTTTGTTTTTTTCTCTAATTTTAAAATTCGAATTGCCTCTAAGACTCTTAAAGTACCTAATCCATCTGCATTTGCAGTATACTCTGGAGTATCAAAACTAACTTTAACATGTGACATTGCTGCCAAATTATATATCTCATCAGGTTGCGTTTCCTGAATAATTCTAATAAGATTTGTACTATCTGTCATATCTCCATAATGCAAAATGAAATTTGCATTTTCTACATGCGGATCTTGGTAAAGGTGATCAATTCTATCTGTATTGAACAATGAAGATCTTCGTTTAAGACCATGTACAACATATCCTTTTTTTAATAAGAATTCACTTAAATATGCCCCATCTTGTCCGGTAACACCAGTTATTAAGGCTGTCTTTTTTTTCATTTATCTACTAATTTGATTAATTAATTTATGATACTAAATAGTATAGAAAGCATTATTATTTATTATGATTTCCAAATTCCTATGGCTTTCTTATTTATTAATTTTTTATATTGAATAGGAGCGATTATTATTCCATAAAAATTGCTAAATATCATTGCTATCAAAATACCTTCTACACCCCAATTAAAATATTTTATCAATAATAAACTTGATAGAATAAAAACTATAATTTCACCAACAGAACTATACATTTGTAATTTAATATATCCTATACCATTAATAAAAGTTCTAAATATTCCCCCAAAAGTCAATGCGCTAAAATATATTAAAAATACCAATGATACTTTAAATGGTATTTCAACTTTATTTCCTATCCAAAATTTATAAAATTCATTTGAAAAAAACAGCATTACTATACCTGTTACAGTAATTCCGACCCAAACTAATAATAACTTTGATATTGTATTTTTAATCCAATCAATTTCGTTTTTTGTCCAAGCTTCAGTAAATGCAGACCAAAAAGGCATTACAATTATTGAAAATGCCATAATCATTATAGAAAAATATTTATAACCTATATTATACACTACAACTTCATCAGGCCCAAAGAATTGGGCTATAATGATACTACTTGACTGATATACTACCAAGCTTGATATTTGTATGACAAAAAATTTTACACCTAATCCGAGTAAGTCTTTTGCATAATTAAAATTTACAAACTTCAATGAAGGTGATAAAAAACTATATTCAGTTCGATAAAAATATATAGATGCAAATATTAAAACCAATGCAGGCATTACACTAAAAACCCAAGCTATATAAAATAAAGAGCCTTTTGTTGTCAATGTTAATATATAAATAAGAATTAATGAAATAAGGTTTCCTATGGGGCCAAAAGTATTGGAAACAGCCGTTCTTTGATCTGCCAGTAAAACGACAACTATTAAATTTAAAATAAACCTTGAAAAGAAAAATCCAAAAACTACGAATGCTACATTTCTTAGCTCATTTGACATTATTTTATCTGTGTTTAACAGACTTGGCCAATCAATAAAAAAATTACCTATAAAAAATAATATTGCTATAAAAATAAAAATCATAGATATTAACGCATAGGTTGTGCTTACATATGATTTTGCCAACTTATAGTCTTTAACGGCGAGTGCTTTGGCTAATTTATTCTGCAATCCTTTTCCTAGTCCAATTTCAAAAAAAGCAAACCACGCCAAAAACGATGTTAAAGTTAACCATATTCCATACTTAGTTTGATCTAAATAATTTAAGGTAACTCTAATCGTTAGAAAACCAACTATAATACTTACACCCTTAATTCCAATAGAGGCAACTATATTCTTTTTTGCTTTAACTGTTCGTTCATTTCCTTTAAAAAAGGCTTTAATTATCTTAATCATTTATATTTCTCCTAATAAAACTCTGTGTTGGCTGTAAAACTTATCTGCAATCAAAATAATAAGAAAACCCATTTGCATTACAGAAAAATGTACCAACGTTAAATTGGCCAAAACTAATCCCATCATTCCTAAAAAGGGAGCCCAAATTCCTACAATTTTGGCATTTTTATATAGTTGTTTTAAAAAAAGATATAAAAATCCTAAAAAGAAAAAACCTCCAACTATACCATATTTATATAATAGTGACAAATAACCGACATGTATTTGCGATGAACGTCCTTTTAAAATTCGCCTCAATTCAAGATCTTGTTTACCTGTACCTCCCATACCATATCTTTTATTCCCATTTCCCAAAATAGGTTTATTCCAAAATAATTTGCCAAATGCTTCAAATGCTAAAAGTCTTGTACCGGCCGTCGTCTGTTTCATATTGGCTTTATCTTTTTCTAAAATTCTTTCATTTACAATTCCTGCAGCATCAATTCCTACCGCTTTCAAAGCAAATAATGATAAATATATAATTAAGGGAATAAAAAATAAGAATTTAAAAAAACGAATGGTTTTATCTCTGTGATTTATAAATAATATTACAAATACCAAAAAAGCATTGACCATAATCCATCGAGCCTTGCTAAGTAATGCAAACGTAAGTCCAATTAATAACCATTTTAATATTTCTTTCTTTTTTTTATCTAAATCTTCTATAACAAGTAAGAATATTGGTACAAAACCAAATCCTACTGCCTGTAAATTACCCAGCCAAGAATAAATAGAATATAATCTATTATCATTATCACTTTTTAAAAAATCTTCACTTATAAAGTCAGGATTCATAAAAATTTGTGGATTAATAGCCTGCTGCATAAGAATTATTAAAACAGCAATTAATAAAATATACTTACTAATTTTTATTATTAAATTATAATATCTTTTTGTAATAGTTATATTTTCAATAATAAACATAAAATTCAAACCTCCAATTAATTCATTCTTAAAAAGATATATCACTTTAAAATCTCTATCAAGTTGAATAAAAGCAGAATGAAATACATATAAGACAAATAATAAATAAAATAAAATATATTTAGGAAATTTTAAAGTAACATTCTTAGGTTTAAATACAAATAATGAAATAACACCTATATAAGATAATAATTGCATCACCGTAACAAAATCAATGTTTAAAATACCTAACATAACATACGCTACAAATGGAGCACATGCAAAAAGCAATAAAAGATATCGATTAAATTTGTATGTTGAATTATCAAAATATTTAATTTGATTCTGCATCTATATTTATTAAAAAAATAGCTTTTTGCTTTTATCAGTCAAAACATTAATTTTTATATTTCTCTTTTTCAATAAATTTTATATAATAATTTATTGTTTTTTTTAATCCTATTTCCAAACTTGTTGATGCTCTCCATTTAATTTTTTGAAAGGTTTTATCAACATTAGCATTTTTTTCTTGTTCCAATGGTCTATCTTCAGTTGCGCCATATTTAGGAGTTATTGATTTATCAACAAGCTGTACAGTTAAATCGACAATATCTTTAATTGATATTGACTTTCCTGAACCAACATCTATAGTTTCTCCATCAATATCTTTAGCAATTAACATATGTAATAAGCCATCAACTACATCATCAACATAAATCCAATCTATCATTCTAACACCACTTGTGAGTTCTGGCACTTCTCCTTTTGAAGTTTTTAAAATAGTATATGGAATTAATTTTGTCAAATCAATTTGACCAGGACCATAAACCATATATAAGGAAGCTATACATACCGGTGTTTCATAAAGTTTATGGAACATTCGTGCATAATTAGTAGCTGCAATTTTTGCAGCAGCATAAGGCGAACTTGGTATTTTAAATTTCTCATCAGAGTTCCCTTCTTCAAAAGATCCTGCTAAAATTAAACGTTTACATGAGAATTTTTGAACAGCATTTAAAATATTAACTGTGGTTACTAAATTCGAATTAAATGTTGACAACACATATTCAATATCTCGTGCTCCTAAAACATGGCTGGCTAAATGAATGACAAAGTCAGGTTTAATCTCTTCAAAAACTGATTCAATAAATGTAAGATCACTTAAATCTCCCTTATACCATTTAATATTGTCATTTTTAGCTTTTTCGATTCGAGAAATACCATATACAAGAGCTCCTATTTCATGAAGTCTATTGGATATATTACGACCTATAAAACCCGAAGCGCCAGTAACTAAAACTTTAGAATTTTTAAGTTTATCAAAATTCATATTAAAATTAATCAAACTATTTCTTGTAATAATTTTACTTTATTTAATGCTGTGGCCGCATTCTCTAAAACATTAAACTTTAAGCCTGATTGAATCGAAATATCAACAATTGAATTATTACCATCTGACATATTTAGCATCCATAATAAAGCCATTTGATATTCTTTCGCATCACTTTGTCCTCCTACTTTTTTGAATAGGCCTAATTTTCCTAGTTGTGGCTCACCTTTAGGTTTCGTATTCAGATATTTTTTATTTGCTTCAATAATATTAATTATAGACATTATAGAGTTGATAGATTCAAAGAGTTTATCTGGTTTAACAAAATTAAGGTTATCTGCGGAAGTATGATATTCAGGAAACTCTCCATGTATTGATCTTGAAAGTCTTCCTACGGGTAAATTAAACCCGGGAGAACAATATTGTCTTTCATCATATCCATACGGGGCAAAATCTAAGATCTCATATCCTATCTTTGAATCTCTAAAATGGTTTTCAACTATTTTATCAATTTGGGAATCACCAATCCGTGATTTTTTATAATTAAACTTATTTTCGTCACCAAGTAATGTTAAAACCAATCCGTACTTAATATTCTTAACTTTATCTTCATTTAAACTTAACCAAGTAATAGAGCCAATGGTAACGGGTATAAATAGAAATCTGTAAGAATACCTCAATTGCATTTTACTTAATTGTTCTGCAAGGTTTGTCGCTACGGCAATTCCAGATAAATTATCATTTGCAAGTGATGGATGGCAAATGTGTGTTGAAATTAATATTTCATCTTCTAACGCTCCTTTAATATAATATTCGCCATAAGTTAATGAGCCTTTTTTTAAAGATGAATCGATGAAAATTTCATACTCGGTATCATCTAACTTTTTTAATTCATTATGAGTTAAGCAAAAACCCCAGTTCTCATTATAATAAGATGTTCTATATGGGATCCAATCAGGAAAATCTGGCAGTGTATATANATGATCTTTTAATTCATNAATTGTTACTTTTTTATGAACTGGAACACTATAATTTAATACATGAAGATTAGAGTTTTTAAAATCAATAACTTTCTCGCCTTTACTGTTTTTAACCCATGCATCGCTTATATTCCATTCTTTTGGAACTTCCCAATCAAGAACTTTGGTTCCTGAAGGAACTTCATTAATTTTTAACGGAATAGTCTCTAAAAGAATTGATAATGTTTCACGTACTCCATTACCGGTAATACTTCTATTAAGCGGAAACAATTTTTCTATCAACTTAAAAAGTTGATTACCTATATCTTTATTATCAGAAATATTATTGATAAATTTATTTGATTAAAAAATTGATAATTCTGGAACAAAAATCACAAACTTTCCTCCCCACTCTTTAATATAAGCTAATTGTGAACTAATCTCATGTTTTAAATTCCATGGTATAATAACTATATAATCTGGTTGTTCATCCTTTAATGTCTGCTCATCTACTACAGGAATATGACTACCAGGCAAAAACTTATTTTGTTTATGAGGTGATAAATCAACAACAAAATTTATAAGGTCTGTTCCTTTGATACCACAATAGTTAAAAAGTGTATTTCCTTTTGATGCAGCTCCATAACCAACTACTTTCTTCCCTTTTCTATTTTCTTCTATCAAAAAAGACCAAGTGTCAAATTTAATTTTTCTAATTTTATCTTGATATCCTAAATAGTAATTCAAATTATTAATACCTCTCTCTATCTCGTCATTCAATAATTCAGTAACATTAGTTGATATTTCTTTAGAAGTATCTTCTCTGTGTTTTGCGAAAATTCTTAAAGAACCTCCATGAGTTTGAATTTTTTCAACATCAAACATTTCTAAACCTTGAGCTTCAAATATTTTATTTACTGTATAAAAAGATAAATAAGAAAAATGTTCATGATAGATCATATCAAACAGACAATCGTCAACTAACCTAACCAAATGAGGAAATTCCATCGTAATAACACCATCAGCTTTTAATGCTATTTTCATCCCTTTTACAAAATCATTGATATCAGGCACATGAGCCAATACATTATTTCCTAATATTAAATCTGCTTTTGTTCCTTTATCAGCTAAAGTCGTTTTTGAAAATTCAGCTCCAAAAAACTCTACTATTGTTTTTATACCTTTGTCTTCAGCAACTTTGGCGGTATTTGCAGTTGGATCAACTCCTAGTACCTTAATATTGTTTTCTTTAAAATATTGAAGTAAATAGCCATCATTTGATGCTATTTCAATTATTTGAGAATTTTCATTATACTTAAACCTTTCTATCATCATCTCAACATATTTTTTTGAATGCGCTAATAGAGATGTAGAGTAAGAAGAAAAATATGTATATTCTTCATCAAATATTTTATCAGCTTTTTCCATTTCGTCTACCTGAACTAGAAAGCAATTATTACAAACAAATATTTTAAGTGGAAAATAGTTTTCTGGCGCACGAAGCTGAGCTTCTGTTAACATTGCGTTAGAGATTGGAGAATAATCTAAATCGGCAAATACGCTATTCAATTTGGTTTTACAATGTCTACATTTCATAATTTATACTCTTGTTATTTTAATCTCATTAATAGATATACCTAAAATCAAATATATTTTTTTTAAGTATTATCTCTTTATTTTCTTTAAATTCTTTCCATGCAGTTAGTATAACTAAATTTTCTGATTGATTAAGTATTGAATCTAAATCGTCAACGTAATTAATATCTATCTCGGGATATGATTTTTTGAATGATTCATTTGCAATAGGATCATAAGCTACAATATTTGAAAAGCCTTTTAACAAAAGTCTTTCAATAATATCTTTACTAGGAGACAACCTAACATCATCTGATTCAGGTTTAAAAGATAAACCTAATATTCCAATACTATCATTTTTACTTAAATTTGAAGTGATTTTGTCAACAACAAAATCTTTTATATTATCATTGATCTTTAAATTTCCACTTAACACTTGTGTATCAACACCATTTTCAATTGCAATACTATTTAATGCTGAAGTATCTTTAGGTAAACAATACCCCCCATAACCACAACCAGGATATACATAACTAGCCATACCGGCTGGGTTGCCAGACCATCTTTTATCTTCATGTAAAATTCTAAATGCTTTTGGTACATCTATACCGCCAATACTATCAGCAATCATTGACATTTCATTTGAATAGCTTATCAAAGTAGATAAAAGCGTGTTTGAAAGATATTTTATAAATTCTGCAGAATTATAAGACACATAATGTATTGGTGCATTGAAAGGTTTATATATTATATCAAGAATTTCTTTTGATTTCTCATCTTCTACCCCAAGTACAATTCTATCAGGATCAATAAAATCTTCCCAACAATAACCTTCTCTTAAAAATTCAGGATTTGAAGCCAGTCCAACTTCTCTATCCAGTTTATTAATTTTTTCTTGAACGTAGGGTTTAATCTTTTTTGAAACCGTTGAAGGCGGAACCGTAGATTTTGTAATTATAACTTTAAACTTATCATCTTTAACGTCTAGTATTTGATCAATTGCCTTTAAAATATATTTTAAATCGGCACTTCCATCAGATGCAGATGGAGTTCCTACACAAATAAAAATTGCTTCACTATTTTTAATAGCTTCTTCAAAAGAAACATCTAAAAAAAATGTTTTACCTAATGTTTCTTCCAATATTTCCTTTAAATGAGGTTCATGAAAAGGAATTTTATAGTTTTTCAGCATATCAATTCTTTCGACATCAATATCTACTCCATATGTCTTAAACCCTTTCTTACTAAAACCTAATCCGGTTGTTAAACCTACAAACCCTAGACCTAGAATTGTTATCATAATAATTCTCCTTTATTTATTTTTAAAAATTGTAAATATCGTCCTATTCCTTCATCAACATTTATTGTTGGATTATATCCTAAAACTCTTTTAGCTTTTTCAATATTTGGACATCTTCTATTCGGGTTATCTTTCATATATTCTTCATCAGAAGATATTTTAAATACTACTTTACCTTTGTAATTATGTGTCTCTTTCGCATTTTTTAAAAATAATTTCGCAAACTCAGCAACAGAAACTTCCGGTTTATCAATCCCTATATTAAATACATCAAGTTTTCCATACAACATTACTTTAAGGTAACCGGTAATTGCATCTGCTATATAACAAAATGTTCTTGTAGGTTTACCATTTGAATACATAATCAAATCTTTACCTTCATGAACTGCTTTAGCAAAATCAGCAGGTAACCTTTTATCGTTAATATTCATACCGGGTCCATAATTATTAAAAGGCCTGGCAATAGAAATTGGAATATTATATTTATTGTGAAAAATATAGCACATTGTTTCGCCAAATCGTTTGGCTTCATCATAACAAGCTCTAGGCCCCATAGTAGCCACATTACCTCTATATTCTTCACTTGTTGGAATAAACTCAGGAAAAGGATCTCCATAAATCTCACTGCTTGAAAAGAAGAGGAATCCATCAATATTTTTCTCTTTATAATAGTCTAACATTCTTCTCAAACCAGTAATATTGGCATCTATGGTTTCTTCGGGGTAAATTCGATAAAAGATTGGTGATGCAATAGAGGCTGCATGAATAATAAAGTTGGCTTCAGAGGCTCCTTCAATGGCTGCTACATCATCAGTTATAACATTAAATTCTTTTAATACTACATTTGAGTGTTTCTTTTCTAGTGTTTCTAACCAATCTCGGGTTCCTGTTAAAAAATTATCTAAACCAATAATTTTTTTTATTCCAAGTTCATTACTACAAGCTGCAAAAAAGTGCATAAAGTAATAGCCCAAAAAACCTCCACAACCTGTTATAATTATTGTAGAATTATTTAATTTCTTTTTTTCAAGTGAAGATAATTTATTAAGAATATATGATATATCTTCTTCTAGTATTTTATTTGTTTGTTGTTGGCTCATTTAAAACTAAATATTAAAAACTATTTCCAAATTTTCCAGGGTGCGTTGTTACTTTCCCAATGCTGCATTAAGACTTCTTTATCTCTCAAAGAATCCATACTCTGCCAAAAACCATCATGCTTGTAAGCAGAAAGATTATTATTCTTAGCAAGGTTTTCCATTGGTTCTCGCTCCCAAATGGTTAAATCTCCTTCAATGTAATCGAAAATTTCAGGCTCTAGTACAAAAAATCCACCATTTATCCATGCATCATGATTACCATCACCTTTAGGTTTTTCTCTAAAACTAGTAATCGATTTTCCACTTCCATCCAAATTAAAAGCACCAAATCTACCTGGAGGTTGAACCGCAGTAAGCGTAGCATACTTATCTTGTGCAATATGAAATTCTAATAACTTTTTTATATCTACATCACTAACGCCATCTCCATAAGTAAGAAAAAAGCGTTCATTATTGATGTATTTTTGTATTCGTTTAACTCTTCCTCCCGTCATACTATTTTCACCAGTATCAACCAATGTTATTTTCCAAGGTTCAGTGTTGTTCTTATGAATCTCTATTTTATTATTTTTGAGATCGAAAGTGACATCTGAAGCTCCTAAATAATAATTTGCAAAATACTCCTTGATCATTTGTCCTTTATAACCACAACAAATAACAAAATCATTAAAACCATATGATGAAAAAATTTTCATGATATGCCATAATATTGGTTTATTACCAATTTCGACCATTGGTTTCGGCCTCACTCCTGTTTCTTCACTTAGTCGTGTACCAAAACCTCCTGCCAGTATAACTGTTTTCATATTAAAATTTGGTTTTTATAAATATTATTATAATTGAAAAAAAAGATCTAAAAGTTAAAATCGGACTCCTTAATAAATCTAATCTTGATTTTTTTCTGCTTGTTTTAATAAACTCTTTGGTTAAAAAACCTCTTTTGTCAAAATCAATGTCTATGTTGTTTTCTTTGAAAAAGGGTATTACCCATTTTTGCCATTTACCTTTAAATAGTCCCCCACTTGGTCTGCAATCATAAAACTGTTCCTTATTATCTTTTCTTTCACTTGATACAGCATAAAATTTATGCTTATAAATCCATGATCGAAAATCTCCAATTTTTTCAGACATAAAAATGTTTTCAAAATCAAAAATATATTTTAAAAGAATGTTTTTTTTCCATAAACCGGGTAAATAAATAAAACGTAATTTAGTTTTTTGCTCAATTTCATCCAAATTATTAAATTCTGAGGGTTTTGTTTTAGTCCTATCTCTAGTGGATAATAATCTGATATGATCAATTTTTTTAGAATTTTTTATTAAAACTAAAAACTCATTAAACATCTTAATATTGATTTCTGATTTTAAAAATAAATCTTCAACTAAAATCAACACGATGTCATTTTTCGCCTGCTCAAGACTTAATCTTAATCTCTTAGCCCATGGAACTTCCTTTCCATGTGCCAAAGTTTTAATATTTAGGTCTGAATATTGAAAATATTTTGTATTTGTACTCAATAAGATTTCATGCTTTTCTATTTCTGGAAAATTCTTTTTGATAGATTTAAAAAAAGGAATCCAACAATCTGAATAACCATCTGACGATAAAACTATAATCGATAACATCTTTTAATATAATTTATGCCAATTTATATTTATGAATTAGTGCAAAAATCAAAAATTTCATTCCCTATTATTTCAATTTTATATTTATTGGCATCTTTTTTTACTTGATTAGAAAACTTATTTCTAAGTTCTTTATCATTTATTAATTGTTTAACTCTATCGGTAAACATATCTACATTTTCAACAGGAACTAAAAATCCATTATCTCCATCTATTATCATTTCTCGTGGACCAACGTCACAATCAAAACTTACAGAAGGTAATCCTGCTGCCATTGATTCTGCAAGAGCAAGCCCCCATGATTCGGAAACTGAAGGAAAGGCAAAAATTGATGCCTTTGCCAACCATTCATCAACGTTTTTTACAGCTCCCGGCATAAATACATTGTCTTTTATATTTAGTTCAGTAGCCAATTCTTCTAATGAGCTTCGAAGAGGTCCTTCTCCTAAAATAACTAGTTTCCAGTCTGGATTATCCAATTTAGCAAAAACTTCTAATAAATATTTTTGCCCCTTCTCACGTACAAGCCTTCCAACGTTTATAATAATTTTTTCTTTTTCAATGTTGCTAAAAGTCTTTATATCTTTTACCGGATTATGTATAACTCTTATATTTTTGCTTTTTGTTTCTTTAAATATAATCTCTTTTGCTGTTTTTGTCAGTGCTATAACACCATTCGCCCTTTTATAAAATGTTTTACGCATTTTTTTTTCGAATGATGTTCTATACCTATAAGGACTCATGATATCATTCACATATACTTTAGTTTTTAATTTTCGTGTAGCAAAAATTGTCAATATATTAGTTGAACTTAAGATACTTAGTACAAAATGTGGCTTAATTTGTTTTATCTTTACTCTTAATTTATAAAGAGTTCTTACACCACTTATAATTCTAATTAACTTACTCTGTCCTTCATTGTGCAAGTATCCAAGTTCATGAATTTTAACTTTGTTAGAAACGGGATAAAATGACTCTCCTGAACGAAGTAATATAATTGAAACTTCATGATTCAATTTAGCCCAATAATTAGCTAGTTCTGTGATAAATCTTTGCCCTCCCCCATGGTCTAATAAAGGTGTTACCAATACAATTTTCATGATAGTTCAAAATTTATACACATAAAAAAACTTTTTAGTATTAATGAATTTTTTAAAGGTTTATTTAAAGTTTACTCTTTGTATAACATTGCTAAAAGAGTTTTTAAATTTTGTAATGTTAAAATAAGTTTCAACTTTATTCATAAATCTATATTTATAAGATTCTAAACCGACTCCCAAATCAAAAATTTCCATTTCATTACTTACATTATATTCCAGTAATTTCATCAACAGTATGCTACCGGGGCTTTTAGGCTTATAATCTAAATTATAAGCAGGAATTTGATAAAGAAATCTATTTTTAGAAATAAAACCATAGTGCATAGCTATTATATCATCATCAGCCTTTATAAAACTTATAATTGCTGAACCAATTGAATCAATATTTAGATTTGAGAGTTTTCTATAAACATCTTGATATTCTTTAGAATTGAAATTACTATTACTCCTTCTTTTAATATGTAGTTCAAAGAATTTATTTAAAATATTCTCGGGAACATTATTCGTTAAATGTTGAGTCTCAATATCGAACTCTTTACTTATTAATTTATAACGTCGTTTTAAATCCCTTTTTTTACTTGCTTTGAGTATATCATCTTCCAAATTAATCAAAATAGGATTATCTATCACATTTCGAACATATGATCTTTTAACAGAATCTATAATTCTATTTTTAAAAAAACTTGGGGTATGTTGAAAATATACATTATAATTAGTTAAAGCATCATCCAAAACTGTAAAAAAATCACTGATATATCTTTCATCAATAATTGGATAATTATATTCAGCCACACTAAAAGCTGCAGGTACTAAAAAGTCATATTTAATTTTTCTTAAAGTAAGCATTTTTGTTCTAAAAGCAAGATACCCTATTAATTTATCACTTATATAAACAGACAACAAGTAACATTTTGTATAATTAGAAAATACTGAAATACAAGCATATTGAAACTTAGGATGATGAAAATAATCTTGATGGATTAAATTTTGGTTTTCATAAACATCAAGGTATTCTTTAGAGTTTAAATTAGAAAAGTCTTCAGAAAAAGTAAATTTTATCATAGAGAGTTACATTTTATCTAAAAATTAAAAATGAAGTTTTTAATGATTATTTTTTAACATTTTCAAAAGAATATCTCTTTCTTCGAGCGTTTTGTTTCCATTCTTAATCTTTGTCAAGGTATTCCAATATTCCCACAAATATAATTTATTTTTAAAATTAAATTTGCCATTTGATATTTCACCTCTTGGTATTTCCATCAAATTATCACCTCTTGTAACTTTTTTAAATTTAGTTGAAAATGAAATTTTAATCCCTTTCGATTTGACATATTTCATTTCTCTATCAGAATAATCAATTTTTGGTATACCATTAGGGTATGCAAAATATTTGATTTCTTTATCTAAAATATTACTCAATTCATTTATAGATTCTTCAATTTCATATTTAGAGACGTCATTATCCTCATTATATAATATTGGATGATTCATAGTATGAGCTCCAATAGTAACTAATCCTGTCTTTTTTACCTCTAGCAAGTTATCAATAGTCATGTTTTGAAATGATTTTTTATTAACTTTTGCTATTTTTTGATATCTAGAAATGGCCTCTAAGACTTCTTCAATTTTTATGCTCTTAATGATTGTTAGTATACCCATTTCATTTAATACCATAACGGGAATATTAATAATATCAGAAAATATTTTCTTTAATAGTATCTCGTCAAAATTCTCAATTTCTTGCCACCAAAAGTTTTCTTTTTCTTTACAAATTTTTGGAGATGCAAATAATGCAATTGGTACTTTATGCTTTTTTATAACAGGAAAGATATTGTCATAAAATGATTTATGCCCATCATCAACGGTGAGAAGGTAAGATTCTTTTAACTTTATTTGATTATTTAAATAGGCATATAAATCGTCACAAGAAATTATCTTTTTATTATTTTTTAAATATATAATAATATCTTCGAACCATTTAATATCATAAACTTCATGAAAGTTTATAACTTTTACATTATCTTTTAGCCTAAACATATTTGTTTAGCTATTTTTTTTAAATGGGTGATTAGTCAATGGAAATTTAGCATATGGGTGATAACTTCCTTTTAAAGGCATTATTTCAGCATTTCTAATAGTTTGAACTATTTCAATAGAAGTTCTGGCATCAGAAAGCCCGAATCCATTACCGGCAATTATGTCTTCATAACTTCTTGTATGCAATTCTGTAAACCCACCACTAAATTCTATTTCATCTCCATCAACTTTAATAGAACGATAGGTGCGTTGACCTTTATCTCTTATTTCTTGTGGGATTACATCATAATCAATTGACAAAAACCATCTAACTCTTGCCTTTTCAAACTCAAGATACCCAGCTGCTCTGTCATGCGCATGCATATGTACTACATTTTGTTTTAGATCTCCAAATATCCATGATAACATATCATAAAAATGAACTCCGATATTTGAGGCAATACCTCCAGATTTTGAAACATCACCTTTCCAGGAAGTATAATACCAATGTCCTCTTGAGGTTAAATACGTTAGGTCAACATCATATATTTTATCTTTTGGTCCATTGGCTACTTTTTCTTTAAGAGCAATTATACTTTGATGTAATCTTAATTGTAAAATAGTGTAAACTTTCTTACCTGTGGTTTTTTCAATATCTAATAAAGCATCTATATTCCAAGGGTTAAGTACTAAAGGTTTCTCACAAATTGCATGAGCATCTCTTCTTAAGGCAGATCTAATGTGCGCATCATGCAAGTAATTTGGAGTACAAATACTTACATAATCTAAATGAATATTTTTTTCTCTTTTTAATTTTTCAAGGTGCCTGTCAAAACGTTCAAACTCAACGAAAAAGTCAGCGTTTGGAAAGTAACTATCCATTATCCCAACTGAATCAAATTTATCTAAAGCCGCTATTAAGGTATTATTGGTATCTTTTATAGCTTGTAAATGTCTTGGCGCTATATAACCTGCAGCTCCTATTAAAGCAAAATTCTTCATTATTATCTATTTGATTATTAATATATTATGCATTGTATTTTAAAATTCAAATTTTGATCATTTGTTTAGTTAATTTCATGGCTTCGCCATTCTTAATCCCATTAATTATGAGTTAATATTAATTATTAACGAAATGTTGATATTCTAAAATCTTTTTTCAATCACTTCACCTTACACAGGCAAATTCCTACAACATTTTAAAACAACGTTTTAACATTATCTATGTTGTATACAATTTCTACAACCAATACAAACAAATACAAAAGTTTAGATACTTCTTTTGCTTGCTTGTCATTTTGAAATATTAATTTAAATAAAGGAAATGGGAAAGTATCTCTAAAGGTTTGTAATCTCTCATATACTATCTTTACAACAGTGGAACATGTAAACATTAAGCTCCTAGTTTGATTAAGAGGGGATAAAGTCATTGGTATTAGGTGATTTCTTTTTCTAGCTGACACAAAAATAAGTTATTATTATTAAAGTTACATTAAAAAATTAAATAATCTTAAGTAACTTTAATTAAAACTCTTTTATTCTTTATCTTTAAGCGTATTGAAGTTTCACTTAATAAATATTCTAAATTATTTCTGCTTTTCAGAAGAAAATAGACTTTTAATATCAGATGCCAATATTTGTGTAAATAAGCTTGTTCCTTTTTTATTTAAGTGTTGAGAATTATAGAAAAATTCTTTGTTCTTCGTAATGAATAAGTTTGAATAGTCTAGAAATAATAAATTATTCTCACTAGCAATAGACCTGTAGGTATCTATTATATCGTTTCTATTTGTAATGTACTTTTGAGACTCAATGTATGTAGGAGGGTATACTAGAATTATAGTGACTCCTTTTTGCTTTTGTTCTTTAATAAATAATTTAAAAAGTTGCAATGAGACATCTGTTATGTCTAGAATTATCCCATTTGGATTTAATCTGACAAAGTCATCAAACGAACTATCCCACTCTCTATCAACACTCAGATAGCCTTTATATTTTGCAGACTTTTGTACAACATCAACTTGAAAATAACTCGAGGCACCTTTTATTGCAATAGTTGGATATCCAAAATACCTTATTAGTGGTATGCTATAATCTAAATAGGATAGTCCTTCATATTCTTCTGTTACATTTTGCATGATAGAATCCTCTAAATAGGGAAGAAATTGAGCCATATCATATAAGTCATTTCTTTTATTTAAAGTTCCGTTACTAACGATTTGAATAATTATGTTAGGAGAGTTATTATAATTAGAATAAATATCATATTTATACTTTTGCATAAAAAAATCGTGCCCATCGATCCCAAGATTATATGAATTAACGTCAAGAAGGGTATCTAATATCATTGGAGATATGTTGGACATAGCTTTCGAACTACCATTAATTATTAAATCCGCATTTATTTTACCAGCATAAATTCTATTCCAATCAATGAACATATCTGAATTGTTCTTCTTTAAACCTTTTGTTATAATTACATCTGTACTATAAAAAACAATCAAAGTCAATAAAATGAAGATAGATAATTTAATTAGAAATTTCTTCATGATTTTAAATTTTAAAATTGAAAATAGATAAATTCTTGTTGATTCCCTCCAAAAATTATAATTAACCAAAGAATTCCAATATATAAACTCCAACGAATTATTCTTGGAATTTTTATTAATTCTAATTGCAAACCATGTTCTTTATCTCGATGTATCCATTCTAAAAGAATAAAAAAGCAAATTAAGAGAATATTGATCGGCATAGTTTTATCAATTACCTTAGGAATTGATAAAAACGTTATGGAAAAAACACCTCTAATATAATTTAATGCTTCACCAATTGTTTCTGCTCTAAAAAAAATCCATGCAATTACAGTAATAAAAAACGTGCATAGCATCTGAATGAATTCTTTAATATTAGGTAAAGATCTTCCTTGTGCAATAACATTTGTATTCACTCTATTTCTATTTAACAACATTATTGGTAGAAAATAAAGTGCATTTATAAAACCCCATACTATGAATGTCCAATTTGCGCCATGCCAAAACCCGCTAACTAAAAATATAATAAAAATATTCCTTATTTTCATCCAGGTTCCTCCTCGACTACCTCCTAAAGGAATATAAACATAATCACGAAACCAAGTTGATAATGAAATATGCCAACGTCGCCAGAATTCTGCTATATCTCTTGAAAAATATGGGAAAGAAAAATTTTGCATTAAATTAAATCCAAATAATCTTGATGTTCCTATTGCTATATCAGAATATCCAGAAAAATCACCATAAATTTGAAATGCAAAAAATACTGCTCCTAAAAATAGAGTACTTCCAGAATAATCTCCATAATTATTAAATATTTCATTTGCATATGTGGCGGCGTTATCAGCTATTACAACTTTTTTAAATAAACCCCACAAAATTTGACGCATTCCATCTGCTGCTTTTGAATAACTAAAATGTCTTTTTTTATAAAACTGAGGTAAAAGATTAGAAGCTCTTTCAATTGGGCCTGCAACCAATTGCGGGAAAAAACTTACAAAAGCAAAAAATGATATAATATCACTGGTGGGCTCTAATTTTTTCCTATAAATATCTATTGTATAACTCAACGTTTGGAAAGTGTAAAAACTAATTCCCACAGGTAATATTATATTTAACCGAGACGATTCTATATGATTACCTAATAATGTAAAAGCATCTGCAAAACTTTGTGTAAAGAAATTATAGTATTTAAAAAAACCTAAAAATCCTATATTAACTATTATACTTACCCATAGCAATATTTTTCTTTTTTGCCTATCTTCTGTTTTATATAAAGTAATTCCGACAAAATAATCAATGAAAGAGCTAAATACTATTAAACTTAAAAAACGCCAATCCCACCATCCATAAAATATATAACTAGCAACTAATAAAAGTATATTCTGTACTTTTAAATTTTTATTTGTTATAAACCAATAAAATATAAATACTATTGGTAAAAATATTGCAAAATCTAATGAATTAAAAAGCACTTATAGAATTTATTATTGATAATACTATGTTCTGTTTTGAAACTTCTACTTTGAACGTACAATAATCTTGGTTATTAAATGAAATTTCAAACCTTGCAAATATATAAATTTTCTAGTGCCGAAATCTAAAGGAAATATCTGTATAAAAAAAA
>JGI24023J19991_10000246_pt1 | contig 41518 bp, 39 predicted proteins | sample Cruoilmetagenom1_FD_19991 | JGI IMG/M metagenome (IMG submission 19991)
TACCGGCGCGCCGCCCGACCCTCATGAAACCCGCTATTCCGCACATCGACCAGGTCCCCGGCGCCGCACACTTCGTTTTGGTCATCTAACTCATCAAACGAGTTAAAGCCCAAGACCTTATAGGCGATTTTGGCGGCGCTGACCTCGCAGACTGCTATGCCTGCGTCCGGCACGAACTCAACCATACCCGCCATCGCCCTTCCAGCAGACAGCAACAGGCCGCATGCCGGCTGACCGCGACTCGCATAGACTGTCCCCATGAGCAAGACCGCTGTCCAGATTCTTCACGACGTGTTCGGCTTTGCAGCCTTCCGCCCCGGACAGGAGGAGATCGTCGACCTTCTGGCATCGGGCGAGAATGCGCTCGTCGTCATGCCGACCGGGGCGGGCAAGTCGCTGTGTTATCAGATCCCGGCGCTTCTTTCGGACCGCCTCACAATCGTGGTCTCGCCGCTCGTGGCGCTGATGGACGATCAGGTGGCGGGGTTGCGCGCCAACGGCGTCGCCGCAGCCTCGGTTCATTCGGGACTAGCGCGTGATGAGCAGGTGGCCAATTGGCAAGCTGCCGCGGCAGGTGATTGCCGGCTGCTCTATCTCTCGCCCGAGCGCCTGATGACCGAGCGCATGTTGACCGCCTTGGCAAAGCTTGACCCCGCCCTTTTTGTCGTGGACGAGGCCCATTGCATTTCCAAATGGGGCGCAAGCTTCCGCCCGGAATATGAGCGCCTCTCAGCGCTCGCCGAGCGCTTTCCGCACGCCGCGATTGCGGCCTTCACGGCGACCGCCGATAAGGCGACGCGGGCGGATATCGTGCAAAAACTTTTGCGCGGCAAAGGCCGCACCATCGTGCACGGCTTCGACCGGCCCAATCTTAGGCTCGCGGTCCAACCCAAGAACGACTGGAAGACGCAGTTGCTCAGCTTTCTTGAAGACAAGGCCAATGATGCCGGCATCGTCTATTGCCTGTCGCGCAAGTTCACCGAGGAGGTCGTCGAATTTCTGAGCGCCTCGGGTTTCGACGCGGTTCCCTATCATGCGGGCCTGGATGCCGGCACCCGCAGGACAAACCAAAACCGTTTCATGAGCGAGCAGGCGGTTGTCATGGTGGCGACGATCGCCTTCGGTATGGGCATCGACAAGCCCGACATCCGCTATGTGTGCCACCTGAACCTGCCGGGCTCCATGGAGGCCTACTATCAGGAGATCGGGCGGGCCGGACGCGACGGGTTGCCTGCCGAAACCCTCCTGCTCTACGGCCTCGCCGACATGCGCCTGCGCCGCCAGTTCATCGAGCAGGACGGCGAGGACGAAGCGCACAAGCTGCGCGAGCACAAACGGCTCGACGCGCTGCTTGCCTATTGCGACGCGTCCGGCTGCCGGCGCACGGCGCTGCTGTCTTATTTCGACGAGGAGATGCAGGCATGCGGCAATTGCGACAACTGCCTCGACCCGCCGAAATTGGTGGATGGCACCCAACAGGCTCAGATGCTGTTCGANGCGATCAAGGAAACTGGCCAAATGTTCGGCGGNGCGCACATTATCGACGTGCTGCGCGGCGCCGNCAGCCAGAAGATCACGGACCGCGGCCACGACCGGCTACGGGCCTATGGTGCTGGCGCCGAGCACACCAAGGACTATTGGCAGGCCTTTATCCGCCAGGCGGTTGCCGGCAATTACCTCACCATCAACATCCAGAAATACGGCGCGCTTCAAATCACGCGCCGCGGACAGGCCGTCCTGGAAGAGGGNGAACGATTTGCGCTGCGTGAGATCGACACCAGCAAGCCCGCACGGGCGCCAAAGGCGCGCAAGGCCGGCAAGCTCGCCATAGCCGAAGGCGACCAGGACCTGCTTGCCGCCCTCAAGAAGATCCGGCTGGAGCTTTCGCGCACGCGCAAGGTGCCGGCCTATGTGGTGTTCCCCGATGCAACATTGATCGAAATGGCGCGGGAACGCCCGGCGACGCTTGATGAGATGTCCGGCATCAACGGCGTTGGCCCGGTCAAACTGAAAAACTTCGGCGAGGTGTTCTTGCAAACGATCGCGGCCGAGCGCTGAGCGCGCTTGGTCGGCGCCTGCCTGCCGCGCCGTTCCAGATCGAACGGGTCGCCATTGCGCTGTCTGCTTTGTTGCTCGAATTATCGCCTGAATCGTGTAGAGGTATCTCCACCAAGCATGAGTCCTTTCATACTTGCCGGCGGAAAGGTGAAGCTGCCATGACGAAAGCGAAAGCCCGGGCCCGGGCAAAGGCAAGAGCCGTGGCTAAGGCGGCAAAGCCCAAGACCAAAGGCGCAAAAACCGAAGCCAAACCACCGGCGGGACGCTTCGACACCATGTCCAACACCGCGCGGAATGCCGCCGCTGGCGCCAATGTCAGGGTAATGGCCGGAACGAAGCGCGGCGCCGCCCGCTCGCGCTAGGCTCTATAGGGCGGAGCGCTTGCGGCACTGGCAAAACGCGTCCGCGCGCCGCTCATCGTGTCCGCTTTGGGTCATTAGCGGACATATTGAAATACATCATCGAAACCGCTCGTGTACTGGTCTAACCTAGCGGCCGTGCGCTAGCCGCGGGGTATTGTGGATCCTTAGCCAAACAGTCATCTTCCACACTCAGACGCAATCTAAACCCCTGATTCTAAAGAGAGAAAAAAGGAGCCCCATATCAAACTTCGACCCTTGATCGCTATTCTGTTGGCATTGACCTTTACAGTCTTATTGCTAAGCGGTGGCATCCTATTCGTCGCCCCAAACGGGCGCATCGCACGCGAGATTGGTTGGGGATTTGCTGCCCTCACGCGCCAGGACTGGTTCACTGTCCATACGGGATTCGCAATTATCTTCGTGATCGCGGGCCTCATTCACATTACTCGTCACTGGCGAGCAATCGCGAACTACGCAACGGGGTTCCGCACCGGACGATGGAAGCTGGCAGTTGAGGGGATCGCTGCCTTGGTCATTACCCTCGCACTCATAATTGCTATAATCGCCCAACTGCCTCCTGTTTCCTACATTACGGACTTGCACCGCTATTTCAGGACACAAGCCTGGAGTGCAGACACGCCCGAGCCCGAAGGCCGTGGCATTGGTCCAGCTTGGCGGAGGCGTCAGTAAGCGGTTTGATGTCCGCTTTGCGCCCCTAAGCAGCCATCGGATATCGAGGTATCTGCTAACATGAAGGGACTTGTTGGTTGGATCCACTTTATCTGTTTAATGAACGCGTCTGGGAGGAATCAAAATGGCGAATGTAACGGAGACCATTCACATCGCGGCATCGGCCGATCAAGTCTGGGACATGATTGGAGATTTTCACGGTCTCGCTAGCTGGCATCCTCTGATTGCAAATTCTGAGGCGGTTGAAGAAGGCGGCGTGGTCTATAGAAAGCTTACCCTCGGGGATGGCGGTGTCGTCGTTGAGTCGATGGACGACCAAAACGATGAGCGTCGCAGCAGCACCTACACCATGACCGATGTCGGTCCAATGCCGCTGGCAGAGTATCGGGCTACGATTACGGTGAAGGAAGCCGAAGCGAACACATCTATCATCGAGTGGTCCGGGACATTTGAACCAAAGGGGGCGCCGGCTGAGGAAGTGGCACAGGCCGTCTCGGGTATCTACACGAGTGGCTTTGGTGCGGTCGTGGAACGTTTCGGCACCGTTGGCTGAGCAGCAATTGCCGCCAACGTCCGCTTTGGGTAAGGAGCAGACGCGCCCGGGACTGGCGTGTGGAGTCCGCTACTAGCCAATAGCGGACATTGTGCAAACTCTCGCTTGTCTAGCCGAAACGTCTGATTTTCAGATTTTCTGCTTCGGCGGCAATGACACGCTCCGGCCAAGCTCGGAGATGAAATTCCTCATCGCCGCCACCTCTTGGCGATACGCGCCCGCCAGTCAGATTCTGGACTTTTCCGGCAACCGTCGTTTCACCACCTGAAGGTCGAGCCGACCATGGGTCCATGGAAGAGCAAATCAAAGCCGATCGTACGGTTGCCGCTGCCTTGCTCGTAATCGATGTGGAGCGCGCGATAGCCCACAAAGTTCGTCATCTCGAGGCCCAGCAGCTGTGTCTGAAAGCTGTAGCCTGCTATCGCCTGCCAGGTGAAATCGCTACCAACTCCGAAGCCGCCGATGTCGCCCTTGACCACCAACTCGTGACCGGGCGCAGGCGCGTGGCGCACTCTCAGGCCAATGAGCGGATCCCACCAATCGATAGTCTTCGAGCGCGCGATGCGGCGCGCGCGGACCGCGGTGAGACCCAGGGCCGGCAGGTTGATTGCTGCGGTAACATTGAGATCGAGATCGGGGCGCATATACCAGTAGCGTGCGCCACCGATGACATCGACAGAGGTGGTGGGTGCAAACGCCGCCGGATCATTTTGCTCTCCGGGCGAGGACCATCGGAAGACCTCCAGCGCGGCGCCGGGCTCCAATACAGCCAAATCGAACCAAAGCTCGGCATCGGCCACGACACTGACGTTGAGGCCGGCGATTGGGTTGATGCTGCGGAAAGCGGACTCCTTGATCTTGATCTTGGTCCAGAACATGTCCCCATAGATCCCGAGCCGGTCCTTGCGCAGCTCCTGATAGCTCATCCAAGCGTAAAGCTCGTCGGACTCATCGATAATGTCGAAAAGGTTGGTGTCGACATCGACGCTGCTTGAGCCAAGCGTCTGTTTGCCCTCGATAAAGAGTATCCAGGCGAATGGCGTGAAACTCAGCTCCCAGCCCTCGCCCAAATCGGTTTCGGCGCCAAGCCCCGTCGCGTTCGCCCGGCTTGCAGGTTGCAAACAACCCACCGTCAGCGCCAAGCACGCGACCAAAAACCACCGTCTCATGAGCACTGCCCTCAAATTCCAATGCGCGATCTAAGGGTATCAAGCAGCCGGCTAAGGCGAAATAAAATACCCGGTTCCACCAGCCAATCGACGTTGGTCGTGTGGCCAAGCCGCCACGCCGCAAAGTCGATGATGAGGGGGATTTTCTTCCTAACCCCTTGATCCGCAAGAGATCCGATCCGCCCGCATCTTTTCAGCCAAATTGTGCCCAAATGCCGAATGTCCGCTTCTAGCCAGAAGCGGACAAACAAAAACCGCCCCCGAAGGGGCGGCTTCCAGTCATGGCGTTTGGTCGGCGGTGGGCGCTAGAACTTGATTTTCGCGCCGGCCGAGACCGTGAACAAATCCTCGGTCGAGAACTTGGCGCCAGCCGGTGGGTTGTTCGGCAATGGCGCCGGGCCATTCGTCGCGATGCGCACGTCCGTCTGGTGCATGCGGGCGCCCAGATAGAGTTGCATGGCGGCGGGGTCGACGTCTTGCACGATACCGAAGCCCCACAGATCGGCCGATGAATCGGTGATCTCGCTGTTGGCGCGGGTGAAGAGGCCGCTTGGCCCGCCAAATGCGGCAGCGTTGCGGCCCACGCCGAAGTCGTTCCACTGGCCGTACTCGGCATAAAGCGTGGTCTTGCCGAGATTGGGCGCCAGCAGTCGGCGCTTGATGCCCGCCTGCAGGTACCAGGTCGTGGCATCGGGTGCTGAGACGCGCCCATTCACCGGCGAGAAGAACTGCGGCGCGGCGCCATCGGAGCTGTTGTTGAAGGCGCCGAACTGGTCATGCGAGGCCGCAGCATAAACATAAAGGCCGGTCGGAATATGCATCACCGAGGCCGAACCCACGAGGCGCTCGATATCGACCCGCTCGTCCACGCAGTTGGCCGCGTTTTGAGCATTGCCCAGTCCGGGAGGCGGACAAACAACAGTCCGGTCGGGATCTTCGTCCGTATCCCAAAGATAGCCGATGCCGGCGACCAGTCGGATCGAATTCATCTCTTTCTTGTAGCGGANGGCGATGTCCACCAGATCGTCCTCGCCATAGAANCCCGANATCACCAGGCCNAACAGCGACGGCGAGTCATAGCGGATGCCGTTGCCGCGCCGCGTATCGATGTTCGCCATGATCGTGTCGAGATTGACGCTGGTGCGGCACGAAGCACCGTTGCACCCCGACGTTCCCTGCGGCGCCACCAGATGGAAGTCGCGCATATTGTCGAAATCCGCATCGGCAATCGGGTTCTTGGCGATGTTCAGCTGGTTGATGTCGTCGGTCGCCGGCGAATCGCGGCCGACCGTGATTTTGCCCAACTGGGTGTTTTTGATGAACCAGGACATCTTGCGGGCGTTGATGACGCCATCGGAGTTGTCGTCGCCATCGTTGCTGCCGTCGGGCGTTGCGTCGTCGCGCAGCTGATCGACGGTGGAGCCTTCCGCGTCGACCACTTCCATCTCCATCTTGAAACCGGCCGTCCAGCCAGGTGCAACATGGGCATCGCCGGTCAAACGGAACCGCGTCTCCGATTCGGAGTTATCCAAAAAGTAGGTGTCGTCATTGATGCCGTCGTCCCAGTAGACGATCATCCGGTTGACGTGGCCCGAAAGCTTCAGGGAAACCTTGCGGTTGCCCTTTCGGACGGTCGTTGCTTCAAGCTCGGCGACCCGCTCTTCGAGGTCGGCGCAACAATCGCCGCCGAGATCTGCGGCGCGAGCGGGCGTCGCCGCCGGGCTGCTTGACATCAATATCGCCACAGCCGCGGTTGAAACTGTGGTTCGCGCCAGTCTTCCCAGTGCGCGACGGGAAACCGCGTTCCGTATGTTCTTCATTTAAACGCTCTCCTATGGTTTGCCACGGCGCACTGCCTTGTGACGCCCGTGCACAATCCATATTTTTCGCCCATGAAGGATTGGTGGCGCGCCGATTACAGTTTGATGACACCGGCTGTTTGGCTTCGATGCTGTGACAATTGAGACACAGCAACGCCCAGAGGAGATGTGATTGAGAGTGGTCTTCGACGTCTTTGGTCCGGAGCCAAGCCGGACGGTTTAGACGTCGGAATCCAAGGAATATCCGGCGCCGCGAACGGTGCGGATCGGGTCAGGCGCTCCGTTCCGGTTGAGGGCTTTGCGCAGCCGGCCGACATGCACATCCACCGTTCTGAGATCCACATAGGCGTCATGACCCCAGACCCGGTTCAGCAACTGCTCCCGGCTAAAGACCCGCCCGGGCTTTTCGATGAACGTGGAGAGCAAGCGAAACTCCGTGGGTCCCAATTTCACGGCCTTGCCGTTACGCGTCACTTTATGCTGTTCGGCGTCGAGGCGAATATCGCCAAACTCCAGCGTTTCACCGACACCGCCAGGCCGCGTCCGGCGCAGCATCGCGCGCACCCGCGCGATCAGTTCATTCACCGAATAGGGTTTGACGACATAGTCGTCCGAACCGGTTTCCAGACCGCGCACCCGGTCGGCCTCCTCGCCGCGCGCTGTCAGCATGATGATGGGAATATGCTTCGTTTCGGACCGCGTCTTGAGGCGGCGGCAAACCTCGATGCCCGACATATTCGGCAGCATCCAATCAAGAATGATCAGATCCGGCTGCGTTTCATCCGTGATCAAAAGCGCCTCTTCGCCATCGCGCGCGTGCGCCAGCCGAAAGCCTTCAGAACCAAGATTGTAGCTCAGCACTTCGAGCTGCGCCGGTTCGTCTTCAACGATCAAAACGAGGGGTTCGGTTGCGTTTGCCATCGCTATCTCACTTGCGCAGGGTCTGGTTATTCCGCGGCATTGGGCTCAATCAGCGTCGTGCTGGTCGTATCGCTCTTTGGGCGCTCCACATCGATGAAGTCGCCGGTGACCATGTAGTGCACCTGCTCGGCGATGCTCGCGGTGTGATCCCCCATACGTTCGACGTTCTTGGCAATAAAAAGCAGATGCATGCACGGCGTGATGGCGCGGGGGTCTTCCATCATGTAGGTCAGCAACTCGCGAAACAGCGTGTTGTGCATCTGGTCGACTTCTTCATCGCGCAAGCGCACGTCGTCGGCCGCCGCCTGATCGCGCGCCACATAGGCGTCGAGCACGGACTTCATCATCTGCTGGACGATTTCGCACATGCGGCCAATCGTACGGGTCGCAGACCCAACGGGCTTTGTCTGGGCCAGGACGCTGGTGCGCTTGGCGATGTTCTTCGCATAGTCGCCGACGCGCTCCAGATTGGAGGCGATTTTCGGCGCGACCACGACGGCGCGCAAATCCTGCGCCTTGGGCTGCCGCAGCGCCAGGATGCGCACAACGGCGGAATCGACTTCGGCCTCGAGCACGTCGATCTGGGCGTCACCGGCGATAACCTTGCTGCCAAGCTCGACATCGCGCCGGCTCAGCGCGGTGACCGCATCGGTTATCTGGGCCTCGACATGGCCGCCCATTTTCTTGATGAGACTCTCGATCTGATTGAGGTCTTCGTCGAATGATTTGACAATGTGATCCTGAGTCATGGTTGGTCTCCGAGCGCTAGCCGATGCGGCCCGTAATGTAGCTTTCCGTCCGCTCGTCTTGCGGGGCGGTGAAAATCATTTCGGTCGGTCCGTTCTCTACAAGAATCCCGAGATAGAAAAACGCCGTTCGCTGCGACACGCGCGCTGCCTGCTGCATCGAATGGGTGACGATGATGATGGTGTAGCTCTGGCGCAATTCGTCGATCAGTTCCTCGATTCTTGCGGTGGCGATCGGGTCCAGGGCCGAGCAAGGCTCGTCCATCAGTATGACCTTGGGCACCACGGCGATGGCGCGCGCGATGCACAGGCGCTGCTGCTGACCGCCCGATAGGCTCGTGCCTGGCGCGTCCAGCCGGTCATGGACCTCATCGAGCAATCCCGCCTGGGCCAGGCTATGCTCGACAATGTCGTTCAGCTCCGCCTTGGATTGCGCCAATCCGTTGATGCGCGGGCCATAAGCGACATTCTCGAAAATCGACTTTGGGAATGGGTTGGGCTTTTGGAACACCATGCCCACCTGCCCGCGCAGGGCCACCACATCCACGTCCGGGTCGTAGATGTTCTTTCCGCCAATCGTGATCTGACCCTCCACCCGGCAGATATCGATCAGGTCGTTCATCCGATTCAAGCATCGCAGAAATGTTGTCTTTCCGCATCCAGACGGACCGATCAGCGAGGTCACCTGATTGACCGGAATATCGAGGCAAATGCCATTCAGGGCCTGTTTCTCGCCATAGAAAACATTCACGTCGAGGGCCTTGATCAGGGGCTCCTCCACCGGACTGATCCCGGTCGCTGCCCCGGGCAGGTCGTCTCTCAATGCGTAGGCCGGCATCTTCTTATTCCCTGCTAAAAGCGCTGTTCAAATTTTTTGCGCAACAGAATTGCCACCAGATTCATCAACACCAGGAACGCCAACAAGACGACAATCGCCGCCGATGTCTTTTCCAAAAAGGCTCTCTCCGGGCTGTCGGCCCATAGGAAGACCTGAACGGGCAATGCGGTGGCGGGCTCCAATATGCTGGTTGGCACATCGACAATGAAGGCGACCATGCCGATCATCAGCAATGGTGCGGTATCGCCCAGCGCGCGGGCCATGCCGACGATTGTGCCGGTCAACATGCCCGGCAATGCCAACGGCGCCACCTGATGGAACGTGGTCTGAACCCGGCTTGCGCCAAGCGCCAGTGCAGCCTCGCGAATGGAAGGCGGCACAGCTCTCAGCGACGCCCTCGAAGCAATGATGATGGTGGGCAGCGTCATCAGCGCCAGCACCATGCCGCCAACCAGCGGTGTGGAGCGTGGCAAACCAAACATGTTCAGAAAAATAGCCAACCCCAATAGTCCGAACACGATCGACGGCACGGCTGCGAGGTTGTTGATGTTGATCTCGATGATGTCGCTCCAACGCCCCCTTGGCGCAAACTCCTCCAGATAGATTGCCGCCATGATGCCGGTAGGGAACGACAGAACGAAGCAGACAAAGAGGCTCAGCGCAGAGCCCATAAGTGCGCTCAAAATGCCCGCCAGCTCCGGCTCGCGCGAATCACCGTTGGTGAAGAAGGACAGATTCACGGCCCGCTTTATGTCGCCCTCGTTTCGGAGTTTTTTGAGCCAGCCGATCTCCATATCGGAAACGCGGCGCGATGAGTCCGGCAGCGAGGTATCGATATTTCCATCCATCAGCATGTCCACGTCGTCGGACGCCACGAACCAGAATTTTTGCGTTGTGCCGATTAGATCAGGATCGGCGGCCACTTTCCGACCCAGAGTGAATTCGGCCTCGGAACTGACAAGACCGTACAGCTTGCGCTTGTTTCGGCGTCCTTCGACATTGGGAAAAGTATGCCGCAGCGCAGCCTTGATGAGGGACCCGTAATTCGCCCGCCTGATGATCGCGGAATCGCGCGTGCCATCGGGATCGATGACGCTTTTGTCCAACCGCACACTCAGCGCTATTTGCGTCTGCGAGAAGGCGCCGATGCTGTTGTAGCCGATGACGCCAATCATGATGACAAGAAATCCAAGTGCGATCGCGATGGCAAGCTGACCATACAGTCGGAACCGCCGCTCGGCGGCGTGCCGCTTTGTCAAACCGGGCCGGGACGTGATGAACGTATCAGTCATATTGTTCCCGGTAGTGCTTGACGATTTGCAGGGCTGCGACATTGAGCAGCAACGTAATCACGAACAACAACAGGCCAAGCGCGAAGGCCGAGAGCGTCTTGGCGCTGTCAAATTCTTGATCGCCNGTCAGCAGCGCAACGATCTGCACCGTCATCGTCGTCACTGCCGCCAANGGATTGGCGGTGAGATTGGCNGCCAATCCCGCGGCCATGACGACAATCATGGTTTCCCCGATNGCTCGCGATGTCGCGAGCANCAGACTTGCCGCAATGCCGGGAATTGCNGCCGGCAGAACGACCTTCCTGATGGTCTCCGACGACGTCGCGCCGAGCCCGTAAGACGCGTCGCGCAGAGCCTGGGGAACGGCGTTGATCACATCGTCGGACAGGGAGGAAATCAGCGGCACGATCATGATGCCCATGGCAAGGCCCGCGGCCAGCGCGCTTTCAGATGCGACCTCCAGCCCGAGTTCGGTGCCCGTCATGCGGATCATTGGAGCGATTGCCAAGGCGGCGAAGAAGCCATAGACGACCGTCGGGATACCAGCCAAAATCTCCAGCGTCGGCTTAATCAGATCGCGGGCTCGCTTGCTGGCGTACTCCGCCAGATAAATGGCCGAGGCCAGTCCCAATGGCGTGGCAATGGCCATGGCGATCGCGCTAATTAGTAATGTGCCGGTCAACAGCGGAATGACGCCGAAGCTTCCCTCGGCGCCGACCTGATCGCTCCGGATCGCCGTTTGCGGGCTCCATTGAAGCCCGAACAGAAAATCCTGAATTGGTATCCGCTCAAAGAAGCGGGCGGCCTCGAAGGCAAGCGAAAGCACGATGCCGGCTGTCGTCACGATGGCCACAAGAGAACAGGCGATCAGGATTATCCTGACCGCCCGTCCCAATACCCGTGAGCTCCGCCTGGTCGTGACGTCAAATGATCGGCGTTCGGCGGAACTCATGACGTCGCGTTCAAACCTTACATCGACAGGTTTTGGAGGTTCTTGACCTTCGCCGCCCACTCACTGCTTTCGTCGCTGGACATCGGGATCAAGCCTTTTTCCGTCAGATATCCATCTTCGCCTCTGGCGCGGTCGCTGGAGAATTCCGCCAGATAGGCCTCGATGCCCGGGACCGCAGCGAGATGGGCCTTCTTGACGTAGAAGTAGAGCGCTCGGGAGACTGGATAACTGCCATCGGAAATGTTCTCGAAGCTCGGCTCCTTATCGTTGATCAGGCTGCCCTGGACCACATCGGCGTTCTGGTCGAGGAAGCTGTAGCCGAAAATGCCGAATGCCTTTGGATTGGCTTCGAGCTTGCGGACGATCAGATTGTCGTTCTCGCCGGCCTCGACGAAGGCGCCATCTTCGCGAACCGTGTGGCAGAGCGCCTTGTAGGCGTTCTTATCGGACTTCTTCAGTGACTTGATCCAATCGAAGGTCTTGCAACCGCCCTCCATGGCGAGTTCGACAAAGGCATCGCGCGTGCCCGACGTGGGTGGCGGACCCAATACCTCGATCTTCACATCGGGAAGGCTTGGGTTTACCTGTTTCCATGTCTTGTAGGAATTTGGCTTCGTCTTGCCATCGCCGTCCGGTACGTCCTTGGCAAGCGCCAAGAATACGTCTCGAAGGCTCAATTTGACCGGCGCGCCCTTCTTGGAATTGGCCAGCACGATGCCGTCATAGCCGATCTTTACTTCGACGATGTCTTTTACGCCGTTGGCAGCGCACAACTCGACCTCTGATTTTTTGATCCGGCGCGAGGCATTGGCGATATCGGGGTGCCGATCGCCAATACCGGCGCAGAAAAGTTTCAGTCCGCCGCCCGAACCCGTGCTCTCGACCACCGGCGTCTTGAAGTCCGTGGTCTTACCGAACCGTTCGGCCACCGTCGTCGCGAAGGGGAACACCGTCGAGGACCCAACGATGCTGATCTGATCGCGAGCCGCTGCCTGACCGGAATACGCTGTCAGCGCAAGCACGCCGGCTGTGAGAAAGGATGATAACTTCAAAGTGTCGTTCATCTCGAACGCTCTCCTGTGGTTTGCATCAGAGGCGCGAACACAGCGCCACCAAGCCCTCCATAGGAATTGGATCCTTAGGTTTTATGTCGGTTGTGTAACAGTTTCATGACACCGGCTTTTTTTGTACAGCCAGAGGCAGCGGCAAACAGGCCGTGAATGTGCTTCCGACTCCCTTTTCGCTTTCTATGATCAGCCGCCCACGGTGCCGGTTTAGAATATGCTTCACGATTGCCAGACCCAGCCCCGTGCCGCCTTTTTCGCGCGAGCGGCTGCCATCGACCCTGTAGAAGCGTTCCGTCAGCCTGGGAATATTGTCAGCAGCAATACCCTCCCCCTGATCCTTGACCACGATCCCCAACGCCGGACCCTCTATGCCCGAGACCCGGTCAAGGCCTGAAAACGACACGCTGACTTCGCTTTCTTCGCGGCTGTATCTCAGAGCGTTTTCGATCAGGTTCTGAAAGACCTGCGTCAGCTCATCCTCATCGCCCAGCACGTACCAATCGTCCTCTGGCCTCTCCAGCCGTATCGGTTTTTTCTCCGCCCGCGCCTGTGTTTCCAGCGAAGCGACAACGCTCTCAACCACGCCAAGAACATTTACCTTCTCTGACGGACGCACGTGTTCGTTCACCTCGACGCTAGAGAGCGACAGAAGGTCTCCGACCAGCCGGTTCATGCGAGCGGCTTCGCGTTCCATGATGTCGAGAAACCGTTTCCGCCCGGCTGCGTCCTCTTTGGCCGCTCCCTTCAAGGTCTCGATGCCACCGCTGAGCGCTGTGAGCGGTGAGCGCAATTCGTGGCTCACATTGGCGACAAAATCGCTGCGCATTTGTTCGGCTTCCAAAACATGCGAAATGTCATGCAGGCTGATTACGGCCGTAGCGCCGCTTTCGTCGCTGCTACCGAGGCGCATGGCCGAAACCCTGTAGGTCGTGCGCACCGGAACGGGCAGCGAAATAACTGTCTCGGCTTTTGCCTGGCCAGACAGAACCGCGTCTATGCAGCTCAATGCGTCGGGGTGCCGCACGGCGTCCAGAAAGTCTTTGCCAATAAGCCCTTCGCCGAAAAGCTCCCGGGCAGCGCCGTTTGCCAGCGTTATGCAGCGATCGGCGTCAGTGAGAAAAACCGGCTCCGGCAGCGCATTCAAAATGATAAGGAGACTGTCTTTCATCATTGGGCCGAGTTCGTCGACACGTCCGGGTCGTTAGCATGTATTGGGTCCGGTGAGGTGAAACACCAATCAGCCAATTCCGCAAGCCGCGATATTGGCCTGCGATCATTGGCCCAAGGGGCGGGCAGCGCCCCATAACGTCAACCCCCAGCCTGAAGCGAAGCTTATCGGTAGACGAGCACAGGGAGCGTGCTGTGGGTGAGGACCTTGACCGTTTCACTCCCCAAGACAATGGCCGAAACGCCGCGCCGGCCGTGTGAAGCCATGACGATCAAGTCGCATTTCTTCTGAGCGGCCGTGTCTAAAATGCCTTGATATATATGGTTATGCTCGACATCGACGGTCTCGCATGAAAGGCCGTCACGCTCGGCGGTGGTCTTCGCGGCGGCAAGATGCTCGCTGGATTCCGCTGTGAGATAGTCGTGAACGTAGCTTTTGTATTCGTCCGGCATCTTCACCACCATTTCGGGTGTCCCGCCCAGGCCCATCGTATGAAACGGCTTGCGCACCGCAACGAATGTGAGTCTTGCGTGAAGAATCTTGGCAAGCGAGACCCCATGGCTAACCGCCTTTTGGGATAACTCCGAACCATCGGTGGGGATCAATATGTTTTTGTACATGGTTCCTTCCTGAACAGACGCCGAGGGCCGTATTTCGAATCACACCCCGGCCATTCCGGTCCAGGGGACTGCATGTGGCGTCCGTCGGGACCGTTTTGCCCATCACCGTAAACCCCTGAAGGACCGAGACAAAGCACATGCGCTTCACTTGCTTTTCAAGCTGAGGATGTAGGCAATCACATCATCCTGATCTTGGGCTTCGAGAACGAAATTGGGCATGGTGGGATGTGGGGTCTGAAGCCACACGGTCAACGCCGTGCGGGTCATTCCGGGCGTATTTGCGACTGCCGCAAAGCTCGGCGCATCGATCTTGGGCGACATCGGCGCTTCGGGCTGCACCGCATGACACGGCGAGCACACCTTTTTCACGAAGGCGCGCCCGGCATGGACGTCGCCGAATTCGTCGGCCCGCGCGCTCCAAGCCAGGCAAATCAGTGCGGCAGCTGTGAAGACTTCAACGGCTCGCATGACAAATGCTCCTCTGAGCTTCGCGGCCGCTTCTCACGCGGAGCCACGGCAACAAAACTGACCTGAATCATGATGACACCGGCAGCAGCCCCGGCTTTTGACTTACGTCATCGAGCCGGTCTATGGGGACGCGATCAGAGGTGATGGGCATTGAGGTGCTGCAAGGCTGCCTGCGTCAGTATCGGAGCGCCGATGGGCGCTTATGCAGTCAATCCATAGCCCAAGATCTTATAGGCGATTTTGGCAGCGGTGACGTCGCAGGCCGCCATGCCCGCGATCGGCGATAGTTCGACCACGTCGCCACCGACAATTTTGCCAACCCGTGCGGCAGCGGCCAGGATCGCGCACGCTTCATCGAAAAAGAAGCCGCCTGGCTCTGGCGTGCCGGTGGCGGGCATCAAGCTCGAATCGAACCCATCGACATCAAAGCTGACATAAATCGGCCGGCCTTTGAGCGGCGCAACGATGTCGTCAATATCCCAAACGCCCCGCTCGTGCGCCCAATGAGCGAAGATGCGTTTCCTGTTTTCCTCGATAAACTTCGCTTCTCCGCTTGATACGCTGCGCAGTCCGACCTGAACCAGCCGCACGNCGGTATGATCGAGAACCCGCCGCATCGCNCANGCGTGGGAAAAACGTTCGCCACGGTAGCTCTCGCGCAAATCGGCATGCGCATCGAATTGCAACACAGNCAGATCGGCAAAGGCCGCCGCAAAGGGCGCGATCGCGCCGGCGGTGAGACTGTGCTCGCCGCCAAGCACCAGCGGCAGCTTGCCGGCCGCGAGACTCGCCTCGGTGATTCCCGCCAGCTGATCGAGGGCAGCCGCCAGCGGGGTGGCGATCTTCGGCGTCTCAAGCGTTGCGATACCAAATTCCCGCATCACGTCGCGGCCAAGCTCTTCGTCATAGGATTCAAGGCCCGCCGACGCAGCGATCATGGCCTGCGGTCCCTCGGCCGTGCCCGTCCCGAAGCTAACCGACGCCTCAAGCGGAAATGGAATGAGAAGCACGCGCGCGTCCTCTGGCTTCGGCGCATCGCGCGCCTCTTCTGCCATGAAGGCCTGCGAGGGGGACTGGTATGTGAGCGTGCTCAATTGGCTCCGGCGCCCATCACAGGGCGTTTTGTCGGTCACTGGTCGGTTCGTCTTGGCTCAAATACATCGACACCATCGGCTCATCGCCAAGCACCGCCTCGTCGTATCCGCCAAAGCCGTTGAATCGTGTGGCCAGAACCCGGCCATAGGCGCCGACTTGTCCGATCTCGATATAATCACCCTCGCCGATACATCCCGGCAGCCAATAGGGACCAGGCATCACATCGACGCTGTCGCAGGTGGGGCCAAGCAGCCGGAAGGGCTTGGCCTTGCCCGCCGTGGCGCCATCGGGGCGAACCAGGCGCGCGGGAAAAGTGAAGCCTGAATAGGCGCCGTCATAGAGCGTACCGAAGGCGCCGTCATTGATATGAAGATCGCGGCCGCGCCGCGCTTCGACGCGGACCAATACGGACTCGGCCTCGGCCACCAGCGCGCGTCCTGGTTCGCACATCAGCCGGCAACCCTCGCCGATCGCCAGCCGGCCGCACGCCTCGACAATCGATGCGACGAACGCCTCGAGTGGCGGCGGTTCGGCTCCCACATAACGGCTTGGAAAACCGCCCCCCACATCGAGCTCGTCGATCATGACGCCCGCAGCGCAAATGCGTTCGCCGGCGATTTGCAGCGCCTCGCCAAAGCTCTGTGATGTCATGGCTTGCGAGCCGACATGGAATGTCACGCCAAGGCGCTCGGCCGTCTGCCGCGCGGCCATCAAGAGATCTGGCGCATCGGCTTCACCGGCGCCGTATTTGCCCTCGAGCGGNATGAGGCTATGGGGATTGGAACACGCCAACCGTACGAACAACTGCANATCACTCGCGTTGTCCGTCGCCAGTCGGATCTTGTCGAGTTCATCGAACGAATCCAGCGCAAAGGCTCTTACCCCGAATTCGAAATAGGCGCGCGCAATCGTTTCGCGCGGCTTGACCGGGTTCATGAGATAGATTTCTGCACGCGGCAGCCCCGCCACCATCTCGATTTCAGGCAGAGAGGCGACATCGAACCCTTCGATGCCGGCGCGCGCCACCGCATCGACGATTTGCGGCGCCGTATTGGCCTTCAGCGCATAGAGAATTTGGCCCGGAAAGTGGTCGATGAACCAGCGCACTGCGCGCGCTGCCGCATGGGGCCGCAAACACAAAACAGGTCGCTCGGGCTTGCGATGGCGCACCAAGTCTTCAGCCGTTTCAAAGTCCGCCACCATGCCGGTCCCCTTGAGCCAAGCGCCGTTTTGTAATGCCGAAACGCGTCCGCGCATAGCAGAAAGTGGTGGTGGAATGATCCGCCCTGGAAAGGCTTACGCGGTTATTGTCGGGCCTTCGCGCGCAGGTTGCTCACCACCAGATTTTTTTTCTGGCTGAGCACGGGCCGCTGCAGCAGCCCATAGGATTTGCGCGCCGTGAGCCGGACCATGCGCGCGGTAAAGGCGTAGAGCTCGACCGTCTCGATCCGCCCATCGCCATTGCCGATAGGCGCAATATCGGCCTGCCCCGCCAATCCCTCGATCAGATAACGCGTGAACAGTCCTATGGAGTAGTGCGGGTCATCCAGCACCTTTTGGTCGCGGTCCGCCGCCGTCATGACCGTCAAACCCTGAATAGCGCTTGAGGGAAAAGATTTGACCCACATTTCAGGCAAATTGGGTGGAAAGACGAAGGCGCTCACGTCGCGCCCGAAACTCGCTTCAAGCATCAGCGTAACCGACGTAGCGCCCAACAAACGCAAGCTCTGATAGAGCTCCGACATGGCGTAGCCGCTTTGGGCCTCACGGTGCTTGATCGCATCGACGGGCAACAGGTAGCTCTCGCTCTGATTGGCGTTGGTGGTCGCGTGGCCGGCATAATAGATCAGGACGCGCGCGCCGGGCTCTTTCTGCAGCCGCCGCCACAGGTCGCCCTGACGCTTCTCGCCGCGGCCGAACAAATCCTGCAAATCACGTTTGGTGGCATCGCGCAGGTCGATGATATTGGCTTGGCCAAAACCCAAATGTTCGCTCAGCAGCGCATACATGGCTCCCGCGTTGTTGTGCGCCGTCTCGTGAACCGGAAGCTCGCCCTTGTAGGAGCGGTTGCCGATGATCACGGCAATGTCCTTTTCATGCTTGGCCTTGCGCTGGTATGCCCGATAGATCTCGCGCACTTTGGTATAGGCCTTGCGGGCCCGCTGGGCTGGATGCGACCAACGCGGCAACTGCGTCGGCGGTCGCGTGCAGATCTGCACCTTGGCGCCGCGCTCGATCCGCAGAATATCATCCAGCGGCAAATGCGAGACGAGCTCGATGCAGGATTTGCACCAGCGAACGCCGCGTTTTTTTTCGTAGTCGGCTATCTCTGCCTTGGTCAGCCCTTTCGGGATCGGCACACAGGTCTGGGTACATCGCTTGAGGTTCTCGCGCTTGCCGTAGGTGCGCCGTACCAAGTCGAAAAGATCGCTCGGCAGGCAGCCCGCCTCGGGTTTGGCAAAAGAAGCAGGCGTCGTCGGCGCCTGAACGCTTGCGCGCGCCTGAGCGCCCTTGCCCGTACCGTCTTTGTTTTCATCGCCACCCTTGAGAGCGGTCTCCAGCACCTTGGGACAGAGCGCAAACAACTTTTTCTGTGCCCTGGCGTTGTACATGCCATTTGGCGTTCGCCCCACCTTATGATCGCGTTTGAAGTACCAAAACGCAGACCAGCCGGCGCGGGTCACTTTCTTGCCCACCGGGCCCTTGAGATATCCCGCTTCCTTCAGGCAATTTTGCAGCAACACGAGATCGCGCACGATGGGCCGCGGCGCGTCGGTCTGTGTCGTCTCGCCAGCCGCGGCTGCGACCACTGATGCGGACGGTGCGCCCTTTACGCACTGCCCGCCTTTTTCGCCATAGCCCGGCGCGCACATGCAACCCTGAGCGTCCGGCACAGGCACGCGGGGCCAAAGACATTTCTTGCCCGCATTTGGCGTCGCAACCGCGACACCCGTATCGACACACTTGCCGCCCTGCATCGTCAAGCCAGTGCGGCAACGGCAGGCGCGCGCGCGTTTCGACCAATACCCGCCTTGCGGACACCGCGTGGCAGTGCGAGCGCGCACACACCGCCGCGTGCGCGCCGAATAGATCCACGGCGAGGGACAGCTGGGTCGCCCCCAGCCCTGCGCCAATTCAATCGGCGAGTCCGGGTTCTGCGATTGGGATTTGGCGGAGATGGAACCGAGCACGAGCGCACAGCCCACTGCACAGCACCAGAGGAAAAAGAGGGTTACGTTTCTTTTCGACCACCCGCCCAATTCGGCGGCGATCCTCACGGATTCCATACGCCTACGCTTACCTCACTCAACACCGGCGCAACACACTTGGATGGTGTTTATAGGGTCCACCACTCATGCACCGTTACGGAGATAATAAATCACAGGCCCGCCGGACCGAAGCACCAAATGTCGATCTTGCGTTAATTTGCATCCGCCTGGGGAAAACCGCCTCCGCAGACCATGCGGGACACCAAAAAAGAAGAACCCGGGAGCGGTCTGCTCCCGGGTCCTTGTAGCTCTATTCCTGCGCCCCGAGGAAGGGGCCTGCAGCTGGCGCTAGATGGAGCGCACCTCGACCAGGAACTCGTCGACGCGGGTCTTCAGCGTCTGCGATTCCTGCGAGAGCGTTTTCGCCGCTTCGGTCACCCCGCCAACAATGTTGCCGGTCTCTTGCGAAGCCGTTGAAACACCCGTGATGTTGTCGGCAACCTGTTTGGTCGCAGCCGATTGCTCCTCGACCGCGGCCGCAATGGCCGACGAGATCTGAGCCATCTCATCGATGATCTTGTTGATCGACGAGATCGCCGTGACCGACGTGTCGGTGGCGCCTTGCATGGAATTGATCTGGTCAGAGATCTGTTCGGTCGCCTTCGCCGTCTGGGTCGCCAGCTCCTTGACCTCGGAGGCAACGACCGCGAAGCCCTTGCCCGCTTCACCCGCACGCGCCGCCTCGATGGTGGCGTTGAGCGCCAGAAGATTAGTCTGTTCGGCAATCTCCTGGATCATGCCAACCACTTCGCCGATGGTCCGCGCCGCGTCCGAAAGGCCGCTGATCAACTGGTTGGCTTGGTCGGCTTCCGTCACTGCCTTCTGCGCGATCTCGTTGGACGAGCTGACCTGTTGGGAAATCTCGCCGATCGAGGCCTGCAACTGCTCCGAAGCACTCGCCACGGTGGCGGCCTGCGCGTTGGTCTCTTCGGCCGATGCCGCCATCGATGTGGCGCTCGCCTCGAGCTCGGCCGAGGCCGAGGATACCGCCGCGACAACCGAACCGACATTGCCCTCGAAATTATCAGCCAGCGCCACGCGGTCGGAGACCACCGTCCAGTTCAACATGGGGCCAATATATTCGCCGTTCTCGTCGGTGATCGGGTTGACCCGCAGATCGAGCGTCTCATCACCCAATTTGATCTTAGCGTTGTAGGGAAGATTTGCGGGATCCGACAGGATCTGACGCTGGTGCGCCGGATTCTTATGGAAGATATCGACACACTGGCCCTGGAGTTCGTCGACCGGACACGGCAGCAAGCTCTGCAACGGCCGCAGCGTCTCGACGCTGGTTTTGTTTACATAAGAAATCGTGAAATCTTCCGGCTCGAGCATCATCACGTTGAGCGGCATGTCGTCCAACATCTTCAGCAGTTTTTTGGTCTCGTTTTCGATACGCACCTTCTCGGTGATAACGCTCCATGTGAGCATCGGTCCGACATACTTCTCACCATCGAACATCGGGCTTACCAGCAGATCCAGAACTTCGCCGCCAATTTGGATTTTTGTCTGATGCGGCAGGTTGGAGGGATCCGACAGCAGCTTGCGCTGGTGTTCCGGATTCTTATGGAAGATATCGATGCATTGGCCGACGATATCTTCAGCCTTGCAGGGCAGCGCATCCTCGATCGTTTTGAGGCCTTCCATGGTGGCCTCGTTCACGAAGTCAATTTTGAAATCCTCGAGATTGCAGACCATGACCGCGACGGGCATTTTCTGCACCATCGTTTCAAAGTTCAGCTGGGCCCCGCCGCCGTTCGTGCCGCCATTTGATTTCTTGAACATTTATGCCTCCTTATGCAGAGGGGCTGTGCCCTCAAACATGATTCAAAGATTTGCGCACGCCCACTAGACCAGTTCGCCCGCACAGCGATTGGCCGCTGACCTTCGTGGCAAACGCGCGGTTAAATGATTTGGATGGCGATGATTGACAAGCCAACGACTGTTTTGAGTCAACGAATCCATTCACTTTCTCAGCCCCGATTCGCATTTGAGTGACCGCATCAAGCGCGGTTCCGGTGCTTGTTTCCCACCGTCCGTGCCGCTTGTCGCAGTACGCAGAGATTACTGGAGTAGACTCAACAGAAGTTTTTGAGCGTCATCGCTCATAATCGACTTTGAAGGAGTTTGCGCTAACTGAAACTCGTAACCTCAAAGGCGAATCACTGAACCAATTCTTCTCGCGTTCGAGTCCGCTTGTAAAGCCCGACTGTTATGGTTGGGAAATAGTTAACGGAAGGTCAACAGAACAAGGAAACCCGCCAATTTGCTTTAAATTCCAACACCGCATTCCCTGTTAAACTGGCGCTGGCGGGCGACAGCGGAGCGGCAATTCCATGAAAAATCAGATGTATTTATGAGCAACGCATCGAGCGTCGGCTTGTCCGGCCAGCCGGCTTCAGGCCGCCTTTAGAACGGGCGCATGCGCCGTCAGGACGCCATGTAAACGCAGAAGTTTATCGAATGCGCCGCAGTCTGGATCATCGATCCACTCGCCGATGGTATTCTCAATCGCCTTTCCAGCTCCCCTGTCCGCCAGTTTGGCGATGAGCTGTTCGACCTCACGCAGCAGCACCAGGCATTCGGTCTGCGACAGGTCGCCAAAGAGCTTGCAGAGCGCCCGGCTGAAACGTTGCGGCACCTCGATATCGAGCCGCCGCGCAATTTCGCGCTGCACGTGAAAGGCCAGCACACCGGCAATCAACCTGTCGTCGTGCTGGGCTGGACGCGTCCCATCCTGCGCCGACCAGGTCGCACCGGTCAATTCGATGAACACGCCCGCTTGCAGCAAGATCGCGGCGGCCACATCCGCTGCGGCCAGGCCTGCAAATACCACCGGCACCCGATCAGCCACCCTGACCCCCACCTGCTCAAGCGCGCGCGCAATCTTTCGCCGCACGGCGAGACTTGGATGGCCGCGCGGCGGCTCGCCATAGCTGTGGCGCGCGCACGCCAGTGCATCGGTAACGCAGCGTTGCCAAAGCAGAAATGCCACGTGCCAGCCCGGCTGCCGCGGCCACGCCTCGACGGCCCGCCGTTGCGTTGTTCCGAGCGGGCCCGCCAGCAGCGCCTTGGCCTCCTCGTGCATCAGTCTCAGTTCCGTATCGGAAGTATCCAGCCGGCCTTGCATAACGGCGAACAAGCGCTCGGCTTTCGCGGCCGCCTCCTTGTACCGATCATTCGAACCGTTGCGGTGGACTTTGAGCGCGGCCGTAATGAACACGCCTGCCACGCCGCTCAATTCGTCATAGACGCGGACCGCGACAACTTCGCAGTCAGCCGCGCTCAGAACATCATTGAAGGCCCAGACATGACGAACGATAAGACCATACAGCACACCCATGACATTGGGTGCCAGCCAGTCAATCGCATTGGGCTCATGGCATTGGTCGACACTGGCTCGCACGTGCGGTTTCAGCACCCCCGCAACGTGGCTTTTTACTCGCGCTCTATGCAGAATACCAAACACGCAACCAACCCAACCCACGCCATTATCAGGGGGGATCGGCTGCACCGCAAGCCAATTTCAAATGGAGTGTGAAGTGAATGCTCAACCAGAGCGTCTAACCGTCTCTGCGCCTAAGCATTCCTGTGTTTGCAGTAAAGATTATACAACAGCGAAACAACCTGTGCGGCTTCGCTGCTGCCGATAGAATAGTAGATTGTGCGGCCTTCGCGCCTGGTGTCGACAAGTCCATCGGTACGCAGGCGCGCCAATTGCTGGGACACGCTGGGCTGACGCAAATCCATCAGGACTTCAAGTTCACCGACGGATTTCTCGCCGTCAACCAACAGACAAAGGATCATCAGGCGCGTTTCGTGCCCAATCGCTTTCAACAAGTCACGTGCGGCACGCGCGTGCTCGCTCATTTCGCCCATATTATCGTTGGCGATATTGTCCGTCGAAACATCCATGTCCAAATCCATTTACCTTCATTGTTTTGTTCGCACGTCGCCTGCCCAGCAGCTCCGGTCGAATTTAAACAATTCAACATGATCCAAATATGGAGCGCAATGAATATATAATTATATATGAACGCAGCGCGCTTGCGCTGAACCTGCTTATTGAACGATTCTGAGGTCACGCAAGGGACATAACCATATGATTTCAAGGCGAGAATTTCTGCAGGCGGCCATCGCCAGCGCCGCACTCACGGCAATTGGCGGAACCGGCGCTTGGTCTCGCCTTGCCGCTGGTCAGGCCTTGACCCAGTCGCAGCTCCTCGATTTCGAGCCCCTGGGCAACGTGACACTGATTCATCTGACCGACCTGCATGCCCAGCTCAAGCCCATCTATTTCCGCGAACCCTCACTGAATATAGGCGTCGGCGAAGCAGCTGGCCGGCCGCCCCATGTAACGGGAGCGGAATTTTTAAAGCTTTATGGGATCGCGCCAGACTCACCGCCCGCCTATGCGCTCAGCGCCGAGGATTTCACCGCTCTGGCCCGGACCTACGGCAAAATGGGCGGGATCGACCGTATCGCGACCATCATCAATGCCATCCGCGCCGAACGCGGCGCCAACGCGTTGCTGCTCGACGGCGGCGACACTTGGCAAGGCAGCTATACGGCCCATAAGACCAAGGGCGGCGATATGGTCAATGTGATGAACGCACTCGCACCCGACGCCATGACCGGTCACTGGGAATTCACCTATGGTCAAGAGCAGGTCAAAAAGACGATCGCTGGGCTGCCCTATCCTTTTCTCGGCGGAAATATTTTCGATGACGAGTGGCAGGAGCCAGCCTTCCCCTCGACCGCCTTTTTTGAAAAGGGTGGCGTCAAGATCGCCGTCATCGGCCAAGCCTACCCCTACACGCCCATCTCCAATCCGCGCTGGATGATCCCGCAATGGTCCTTTGGCATTCGCGAGGACCAGCTCCAGAAGAATATCGATGCCGCTCGCAAGGACGGCGCCGGCCTCGTGGTGCTGCTCTCCCACAACGGCTTCGACATCGACCGCAAATTAGCGTCCCGCGTCTCCGGTATCGACGTTCTGTTGAGCGGCCATACCCACGACGCCCTGCCAGAGCCCGTCAAGATCGGCAAAACACTGCTGATCGCGTCGGGCTCCAACGGCAAGTTCGTCTCGCGCCTCGACCTCGATGTGGACTCGAATGGAGTGAAGGCATTTCGCTACCGCCTCATTCCAGTCTTCTCGGACGTCATCGCCGCAGATACCGACATGGCGGCCCTTATCGCCAAACAGCGCGCGCCCTACGCCCGCGATCTGACGCATGTGGCAGGTCATACCGAGTCGTTGCTGTACCGCCGCGGCAACCTGAACGGCACCTTCGACGACCTGATCTGCCAAGCGCTGCTGGAGCAACGCGACGCCGAAATCGCCCTCTCGCCGGGCTTCCGCTGGGGGCCGTCATTGCTGCCCGGCACGCCGATCACGCGCGAAGCGATATTCAACATGACAGCCATCACCTATCCCCAGGCCTATCGCACCAACATGACGGGCGCCCGGCTCAAGGAAGTACTGGAAGACGTCGCCGATAACCTCTTCAATCCCGACCCTTACTATCAACAGGGCGGCGATATGGTGCGCGTGGGCGGAATGGGCTACCGCATCGATCCCAAGGCGCCAATGGGCGGGCGCATTTCGGGCATGACATTGTTGGCCAGCGGAAAACCGATCGAGGCCAGCCGAACCTACCGGGTCGCTGGATGGGCCAGCGTCAACGAGGGAACGGAGGGACCGCCCATTTGGGATGTCGTCGAAGACCATCTGGCGACGCACAAATCAGTCACCGTGACGCCCAACGCAGCCGTAAAGCTCGTTGGCTGATCCATATCCAACCCAACTTCTGGCACGGCCGCTGGCGGCCGCGCCAGATCTGCTGCCGAGCTAGCTGGCCCCCTGGCCCTTTTGCGTCGCGTTCACCAGACAAGCCATGTTGCCCGATGGGTGCTTGTTGTCATGCATCAGTTGATGGGCGTGACCGATTTCGTCGAACGCGTATAGGCCCGAGAGGCAAGGATCGACCTTGTTGGCGATCACCAGCTCGTTGACCGCCTTTGCTTGATCGTCGTTCGCCAGGTGCGAGCCTTGGAAGCGCTTTTGCATCATCCAGTGATAGCGCAAATCCATGGTGACGTTGTAGCCGGTGGTACCGGCGCAAATGACGATCATTCCGCCGATGTCACAGACGAATCCCGAAGTCGGAAGCGTCGCTTCGCCCGGATGTTCGAACACCAGCCGCGGACTCTTGCGCTCGCCCACCGCCTCCCAGATTGCCTTGCCAAAGGCGCGGGCGCCCTTCATCCACGTGCCCCATTCTTGGGAATTCGTGTCGGGCATTTTGCCCCAGTGATCGAAATCCTTACGATTGATGACACCGACCGCACCGTGATCGAGGCAAAATTGGCGCTTGTCGTCTGAGGAAATAACCGCAACGGGCTTGCCGCCCTGAGCAGCGACGATTTGCAACGCCATTGAGCCCAGCCCGCCAGCCGCGCCCCAGACCAGCACGACGTCGTCTTTTTCAACGACGTTTGGCGCCCAGCCCATCAGCATGCGGTAGGCGGTCGATGCGCACAGCAAATAACACCCTGCCTGCTCCCAGGTGAGGTGCTTGGGCTTGGGTTGGCATTGATGCGACTGTGCTTTGGCGAATTGGCAATAGGAGCCGTAATTGGTCTGATAGCCCCAAATGCGGACGCTGGGCGCCAACATCGGATCGCGGCCCGAAACCACCCATGGATCTTCGGGCTCCCACCAGCCTGAATGAATCACCACCTCGTCGCCAATTTTTACGTTGGTCACGTCGGAGCCCACGGCCCAGACGATGCCCGAACAGTCTGAACCGCCGGCATGAAAGTCTTCCGGCTCGCCCTTTTTCTGGCGATCGGCGATGACGTCGACGGGCGTTCCGAGCGCCGCCCACACATTGTTATAGTTGATGCCGGTGGCCATCACATAAACGAGCACGTCCAGCGGCCCGATCTCGGGCACCGGAATGACCTCCCGCTGCCAAGCCGACTCGGGCTCGCCGAAGCGATCCTGACGCACGACAAAGGCGTGCATGTTCTTGGGCACAACGCCCTGTTCGGGCATGTCGCCGAGGTCGAGAATTTCAGGTCTGTCGTTTGATTGCTGCATCATACCCCTTCCAAGGCGCTGGCCGCGCTGCTCATACAAGCCGCCAAAGGCCACGCGCCGCGCTAACCGGCAACTGTGGATCAAAACAATATTGCATAGGTGTCTGGCACCCGACTGTGTGCCGAAGCCGTTCATTTATCCAACACCACCTACAATGGCAATGCACAACACGGCGCGACGTCTTTTGGACGAACGACCGCTGCGACCGAAAATCACTGCGGCGGCGTTTCTCGTTTGCGGCTTTCGATCGCGGGAACCGATTTTAGATAGGCGGCAATTGCCCGGCGGTCGGCATCGCCGAGCCGCGCCATATTCTCCTGGACCTTGGCCATGGTGCTGCCCAGCACATCGAATTCGGGCGTGAAGCCAGACTTGAGCGCATAGGCGATGTCCAGCAGGCTCCAGTCGGCAAGCCCGCTTTTATGCGGCGTGAGATTGGGCGTGCGCCCCTTACCCTCGGGCGCCGGCGCGCCTGCCAGAGACCTATCAGCGATCAATCCGCCAAAGCTGTCGCGCGGCGTGTGGCATTCGGCGCAATGGCCCGGACCCTCGACCAGATAAGCGCCGCGATTGACCTCATCGCTTTTTGCGGGATCTGGCGCAAACGTCTCGCCATCGAGATAGAGCAGCTTCCAAAAGCCGAGGCCCCAACGAATAGAATAGGGGAAACTCAACTCGTGCTCGGTCCGTTTCGATCTGACCGCAGGCAGGGTGTCGAGATAAGCCTTGAGATCGCGCACGTCTTCAAGGGGCATGCGCTGGTAGGAGGTATAGGGAAAAGCTGGATAATAGTGCTCACCCGATGGCGAAACGCCACGCAGCATGGCGGTGACGAAGTCGAGCTCGCTCCAGCTTCCGATGCCGCTTTCGCGGTCGGGTGAAATATTGGGCGCATAGAAGGTGCCAAAGCCAGTGCGCAAGCAGCGGCCGCCTGCAAGGTCCAGCCGGTTGCCGCTCTTGGGATCGTCGCACGCCTTTCCCTTGGCCGGGGCCGCGTGGCAGGAGGCACAGCCGCCTGCGTTGAACATGACCTCGCCGTTTGCCAGATCAGGCTGATAGGGGATAAGCGCCGAGGCGGAGATCGTTCGTGGACCAGACAGAAGCAGCAAAACGCCAGCGCCAATCAAACCAATACCGGCGATGCTCCACAACAGCCGGCTCTTGGCGCTCTCTCGGGGTTCAGGCACCCAATTACCTCTGAGACTAGTCCTTCTCGACGCGGTAAGCGTCGTGACAGCCCTTGCAAGCCTTGAAGACGTTGCCGAACGCGATCGCGAACTGCTGCTGTCCTTGCTCGGCGGCCACGGCCGCAGCGGCACTGGTGATCTTGAGCTTGTCGGCTGCTGCCAGGAAACCAGCCATATCCGTCCAGATCTTAGGCGAAGCCTCCGACTTGGGATCGCTCACCGAATCCGTTCCTTCGGGCAGCAGTTTGGCCAATTTGTCGGGCACCTGGCTGATCGCCTTCATGGCACCGCTTGCCATAGGCGCGTTATAAGGGATTTCACCTTTGGCCAATTGATTGCCAAGCTTGGCGTTCTTGCCCGCGACCTCCTTCATCAATGTCTCGCGCGCCTCATGGGCATCGTCTTGGGCCAAGGCGGCGGGCACAGCAAGCGCCAATCCGGCGCCCAGCAAAGCAATTTTTGCGATTGTTCTCATGACGGTCTCCCTGAGAATGGCGCCCCCCGCGGCATATCGACTGCTGCGGTCGAAGGAAGGCCCGGGGGGGCGTCCCGCCCGGGCCTTATTCATACGTCACTGCCATGCAGGCTGTTAGCCGCTGGCGCCCTGTTGGACCATGTGCTTAAGCAGCGGCTGCGATGCCTGACCGTCGACAAGCAGGTTGTTATCTTCCTGATAGGCGACGATCGCGTTCGACGTGCCCCGGCCAAACTGCCCGTCGATCGGTCCTGGATCGTAACCGAGCCGTACCAGCTCCCGCTGGACGTCGTGAATCAGAGGCGAATAGTTTGAGTGCCGGTGATGTCGCCGCGGCGGCGGAGCGGAGTGGTAAACCGGCTCAGGCGGCGGCTCGTAGCGGTTCCGTTTGTTCCTTTCGATGCCGCCGACCACGGCGCCTGCGGCGCCACCGATCAGCGCGCCCTTGCCGGCGCCTTTACCGCCACCGGTGATGGCGCCGATACCTGCGCCGATCAGCGCGCCTTGCACGCCACGTTCGACAACCTGCGCCGAGGCGCTCGCCACGGAGACCAGCATGACGGCCGCCGTCAACAGCGCAACAGAGGCCAATCCAGCCAAAAACCGAACNGGTGAACCATNTGAATGCGTCATCAGTNTCTTCCCCAATTGATCCTCGAACACGGTGTTCGAGGCGAAAGCCCCCGTCGGGCCGAGAAGGGCAAAGCCTTCGATCTCCGGTCGATTCTATGGCGAACATCGGCGTTACGCAACACATTGCCCACGACGCCCTTAACCGGANAGAACGGCAGCTTTGCACAGGTCAAAACGCCAAACTGTGTCATTTGACCCAATTAATGTGGCGGGTCCATGGCCCCATTGCAATGGCGTCCGCCAGCTTTAAGGCATCGGAATCTCAGGGTATTTTGTCGCCACCGCATGGCCCCGCTTGACCGCCGCACGATCGGCAATCGCCAAATACCACCGCAATACGTTGGGATAATCGTTCAGATCCTGCTGCTGCCACTCGAAACGTGAAATCCATGGCCAGATGGCGATGTCGGCAATCGAATAGTCGCCCGCCACATACTCGACCTCGCCAAGCCGCGTATCGAGCACCTGATAGAGACGTTTGGCCTCTGCCAGAAAACGCTCTTCGGCATAGGGCGCCTTACCCGGATTGAACGCCACGAAATGGTGAACTTGCCCAAGAAAAGGACCCGGTCCGCCCATCTGCCACATCAGCCACTCCACGACCCTCCACTTGGCTTCGCCCTCTTGCGGCCACAGCTTGCCCGTCTTTGTGGCCAGATACATCAAGATGGCTCCCGATTCCATCAGGCTGATGCCGGTCTCATGGTCGACGATCGCCGGAATCTTGCCGTTTGGCGAAATCTTGACGAAGTCCGGCTTGAACTGCTCATCCTCAAGGATGTTGATCACGTGCGGCTTATAGTCGAGCCCCACTTCCTCCAGCATAATTGTGATCTTGCGCCCGTTGGGCGTACCAAAGGTATAGAGATCGATCATAAATTCTCCTGTTGCTCGCAACACCGGCAGCTTAATTGTGGATTCCACGTCGTACAACGCCGCCGTGGACGTTGACCTTTGGCGGCTTCTCACTCATCCATTGGGCCCATGGCACGGACCCAAGGAGAGCACGCCGCGAACGATAAATGCGCGTTCGAGCGTTACGCCGTTTTCTGGGCGCCTGCGCCGGAGTCGCGCTTGGCGCGCTTTGGCGAGCGCTGGTTTAGCGCCCCGCGCGAAACCGCCGCCACACTTGGCCTGGCTGGCGACGACGTCAAGGCCGCGATCGCTGAGCCCAAGCGCTATGGTCTGCACGCCACCATGCTCGCGCCCTTCCGCATTCAGCAGGACAAAAGTTTGCAAGCGCTCATGGTTCAACTCGAGGGCTTCGCCTCGGCCCGCTCGCCCGTGCCCCTCAACCCCTTGCGACTTGATCGCATCGGTTCCTTTCTGGCGCTGGTGACCACGGCCCGCGAAGCCAGCATTCGCTCACTTCATATCCAGTGCATGTTTGCCCTGGATAGTTTTCGCGGGCCAGCCAACGCAGAAGAGCAACACCGCCGACAATCCAGCACCGGCGAATCCACTCAAAAACTGCTGCTTGCCCAATGGGGCTATGCCCACGTCCTGCATCTCTTTCGGTTTCACGTCACGCTGACAGGACGCCTGGGCGACGCAGCCGCCGCCAGTTTCAGCACAGCACTGGCGGGCGAACTCGAAGCGCTCAACGCCGAACCGCTCGCGCTTGATGCCTTGAGCTTGTTCGGCGACCCGGGCAGCGGGCGGCCCTTCGAGCTGATTCGCCGTTTCCCCCTCGCCTCCCATGAGATCGGCTGAGCACCCCGCCGCCACGATTGCCCTGCTATTTCCTCCCCAAGGCCCAAGTTTCGACACATGCCATTGTCATTCAGCGGCATCCGGTGGCTGGGGCATCATTGACGGGGGAATACCCATGCCGGAATATGGGAAAATACTGGCGTTTCTTGCGAATAACCCGCCGCAATTCGAGTCCGAACGGGCGCTGCACGCCTCCCTTCTGGAGTTGTTGGCGTCGTGTCTCAGAAGCGAGAATGGTCTGCTCGAAGCACCACAAGGCACGGACGACAATGGCGGTGATATCTCGAAACGTATCGAACAAGATCACATTCACTGGGTGAATTTCAGTTGAGGAGTCCGCCCTGCGTTATATGGGCGTAACCGGCGCGTCTGTTCCTGCCGAAGGAATTGCCCTACCGGGCCGCGAGTGCTAAGGAGCGCCGCGGCCTTTTTCTTGCCGGGCCCATGCCACCAGGCTCTGCTTGGTGTCTACCGCGACAGCCGCTAATGTGAGGGCGCTGAAGTTGAGAGCGTTCGAATAGGAGAGCGATGAAATTGGTGTTGCGCGCCAGCCCATCGCAGCGCGCTGACCCATCGCAAATTCCAATCCATCGAAACGCGTCAACCGGCGCCAATCGTAAGAAAGCCGACCCATGTCAGTTTCAGCCGAACCGATCGTCCAGTCTTTCCTCTCAAGCGTCGATACCGGAGCACACGCAACCACGCCCTACGACCACTGGTCCTTGCGGGGATGCCTGCCCTCCGAGGCGGTCGATGAAATTCTTGAGTTGCCCTTCGAGTCGCCCGATCTTGAAGGCGTTTCAGGCAAGCGCGAATTGCACAACGCGACGCGGACTTATTTCGATGTTGAGAACCGCAAGCGCTTCCCCGTCGTTGAAGCCGTAGCCCAGGCATTTCAGGACAAGCGCATAACCGACCGCATCACGACCGAATTCAACACCGATATCCAGGGCGCGTATCTGCGCATAGAATTCGCGCAGGATACCAACGGATTTTGGCTCGAACCCCATTCGGACCTGGGGGTCAAGCTCTTCACCATGCTGCTTTATATGTCGAAGGACGAGAGCCACGCGAATCTCGGCACCGATATCTACGACCAAAATTTGAAACCCATCGCCCGCTCGCCGTTTGCCTCCAACAGCGCAATGGTGTTCATCCCGTCGGGCATTTCATTTCACGGTTTCGAGCCGCGGCAAATCGAAGGCATTCGCAAGTCGATCATCATCAATTACGTGACCGACGAGTGGCGCGCCCGCGAGCAGCTCACCTTTCCCGACGCGCCGATCAGCTAGGCGCTGGCCTGCCTCAACGGCCTTGCCTCAAGCCGCGCGCTCCGCCGCTCCGGCCTCGCTGTAGACGAGCGGCAATTCGGTCGTGAATTTGATCTGCTCCATGGCGAAGCTGGAACTCACTTCCGTCAATTCAATTCTGGCAATCAGCCTCTTATAGAAGGCGTCATAGCTCTCGATATCGGGAACGACGACACGCAGAAGATAATCCACCTGTCCGCTCATGCGGTAAAACTCGACCACTTCGGGAAATTCTTGAATCGCTTCATGAAACCGCTCGAGCCAATCAAGACTGTGCTGGCTGGTCGAGATGGTCACGAACACCGTGACGCCAGCGTTCACCTTTTTGGGATCCAGCAGCGCGACCCTGCGGGCGATCACACCGCTTTCCTCGAGTTTTTGGATACGCCGCCAGCAAGGCGTGGTCGACAAGCCCACGGCCCGCCCGACTTCGGCCACCGGCATCGTGCAATCGTGTTGCAAGATAGCCAAGATCTTGCGATCCATCTCATCGAGACGAACCTGATCCTTTAAAATTTTCTTTCCAGTATTATTCGGTTTTTCAGGCATTATTTTCTCATAAAGCTTCTAGTCTGCCTTAAATCGGATGATTTTTCTAACACATCGCAATTCGATTCCCAACCAAATACTCAAGTTATCCGCGCTGCCGCTGTCTCTAGCCGAGCATCCGGCGAACCTCGCAGCGCAAATGCGGCAGCACCTCTCGTTCAAACCAGGGGTTCTTCTTAAGCCATGCATTGTTGCGCCAGGAGGGGTGCGGCAGGGGGATCGAAGGCGCCTCACCAGCCGCCACCTGCGCATACGTTCGCCAATTGGCGACCGTATCGCTGACCCGCGCCGCCGCTTTTCGGCCCAAGCGCCAGCGGTGCGCATATTGTCCGACCAGCACAAAAAGTTCGATTTGCGGCAATTGCGCAAATAGCCTGTCGTGCCACAGCTTTGTGCATTCGCGCCGTGGCGGCAGATCGCCGCCTTTGTCGTCCAGCCCGGGAAAACAGAACCCCATGGGGACGATGGCGATGCGCGAGTCGTCGTAGAATTCGTCGTCGCTGACGCCGAGCCAATCACGCAAACGCACGCCCGATGGATCGGCGAACGGTACGCTCGAAGCGTGCACGCGCGTTCCCGGCGCCTGTCCCGCGATGCAGATGCGCGCCGTCGTACTCACGCGCAGAACCGGGTTAGGCTCGTGCGGCAGAGGCGCGCCTTCCGCCTGCTCAACGCAGTGGCGGCAGGCCCGGATTGCGTTCACCACGTCGTCCAGTAAATCGGCCATCTTTTGTTGTCGTGGGCGGCGCCTCAGGCTTGCGCGCTCGGCCGCGCCGCCAACTCACCGTACCAACGCGCCACGTTGGTATGTTCTGCCGGCAACTCAAGCTGCGCCGGCTTCATGAAATCGATAGCGCACAAGCCGGTGATATCGGCAATCGAAATGGTATCGCCTGCAACGAACGGCTTATCGGCAAGATGGGCATCCAAGATTTTCAGAAAATCCATGGCCCGGCCCTTGTTGATATCGCCCCACTGGGCAACTTGCGGATCCTCCAACACTATCGCGCGCGGATGGGTGTGGCGAAAGTAGGAGCCGACGGTCCAGAATAGGTCGTTTTCCATGCGCCGTTGCCACATCTCCACTGTCGCTTTGCCGAGCGCGCCCTCGCCCATCAGGACGGGCTCGGGCTGCAGTTCCTCAAAGTAGCGGCAGATGGCGACCGTCTCGGCGATTGTCGTCCCGTCATCGAGCACCAAAACGGGCACGCGTTGCATCGGATTGATCGCTGAGAAGGCTTCGGAGCGCTGATCGCCGCTCATGATGCTGATCTCTTCGTACTCTATCTCGATGCCTTTTTCGGCGAGAAAGATCCTCACCCGCCGGGGATTGGGCGCCTGCCGCGTCTCAATGATTTTCATGACATTACTCCAGCCAAATGTGCTCTTTGGTTCAGTCGTAGAACAGCACCTTGCCCCGCGCAAGGCGGCCAGCCCGACGCCTTGCATCGGAACATACGCCGGTTCTCAGAACATACGATTGCCCGCGCGCCAATCGCTGGGCAACTCAAAATCGCTTGCCCAAATTCCGCGCTTGGCCGCGCGCGCTTGGCGCTCAGCGCCATGATAACCGCCGAAAGACACCGCCCAACCCTGCTCCACCAGCCAACGGTTGATCTCGACCTCCCCCAGCCAACAGCGTGTCAGCAGCCGGCCGTGCTGATCCTCTTGGTGCCCTTCGCAGCGCACCCGCCTGCTGCCCAACAGGCCCGCCAAGCGCCTGCTCGCCTCCCGGCCGCAGGCCCAGTCTCGGCCACCCTTGCGGCATGTCTGCTCGGCCTCCGGCGCATCGATTCCCTGGAGCCGCATCTCGACCTCGGCGACCACAATGCTGTCGCCATCGATCACCCTGGCCCGCCCCTCCGGATTGAGGCTTTGGGTCGCAGGCAGCAGAAGCACCAAGCCGAGCAGCGCCAGAACCACCAGCGCGAACAGCACAAGATCGATAAGGCGTGAGCGCCGCGCGGCATCGAAAAGACGTTTCATCGGCCTGGTCCCAATAATGCTATGTTTAAAGACCCTCGCCGCGTCCCCTGGCCTTGCTTCATGACATGTGACATCTCATCTGCCGCCTGCTATCGGATTGCAGTCATGTTGTATCGCACTGTGATCGCCGCCGCCCTCCTCGTGCTCGGCGTCTCCGCCGGTCCAGCCCAAGCGGCCACAACGGCGTGCGAGGTCGACCGTCCCGTCCGCATGGCCGGCCTCGACTGGGACAGCAACCGCTTTCACGTCGCCGTCGCGGGCTACATCCTGAAGCACGGTTTCGGATGCGAAAGCGAGTCACTGCCCGGCTCCACAATCCCCCTGCTCACCGGACTAGCCCGCGGCGATCTCGACATCGTCATGGAGGTTTGGAAGGGCCAACTCACCGAGGTATGGGACAAGGCCGAACGCGCCGGCAAGGTCAAATTGCTCGGCATCAACTTTCCCGACGCCGTCCAGGGTTGGTTCGTGCCCCGCTATCTGGTGGAGGGCGAAAACGCTCCAGCCAAGGGTCTCGTCTACGTCACCGATCTGCCGCGCTATAAGGCGCTGTTCCGCGATCCCGAAGAGCCCGACAAGGGGCGTTTTTACAACTGCAAGCTGGGCTGGGACTGCGAGACGATCAACACCAAGAAGCTCGGCGTGTACGGCCTCACGCCCCACATCAGCAATTTCAGGCCCGGAAGCGACGCCGCGCTCGCTGCCGCGATCTCGGCCGCCCACGAGCGCAAGAGGCCAGTCCTCTATTACCATTGGGGACCAAGCTGGATCATGACAAAATATGGCGGCGTGATGCTCAAGGAGCCGGTCCACGATCCCGAAGTCTGGAAAGCGTTGAAGGCGAGCGATACGCCGCAGAAAGCCTGCGCTTATCCGCTTGTGACCGTTTATACCGGAGCCAACTCAGCCTTTGCCGAGCAAGCGCCGGGGATTGCCCGCTTCCTCGCCGCCTACCGCACTTCCAACGAAATGGTGGGCAAGGCCCTTCTCTATATGCAAACAAACAAGAGAGCTGGGGTAGAGGGTGCCGCGGTGGACTTCCTGCGGCGGCGCGACGACGTTTGGACACAATGGCTGGAGCCCGAGCGCGCTGGTCGCGTGCGCGAGGCGCTCGAGCGCTCGGCCCGCAAGGCCAACCTCTAGGGCCCGCGCCGGGAGAGAAAGCGCAAGCGCCGATGTTTCCTGAAAAATTTCGCATACCGCTCGGCGACTGGGTCAATCAGGCCATCGAGTGGCTGGTCGCAACCCACGGCGCCCGCTTCGAGGCGTTCGCCGAAGGGTTGCTCGTCGTCCTGCTCGCCCTTGAACAAACCCTTCGCTCGCTCCCGTGGTGGGTGGTGATCGCGGCCATCGGCCTGCTCGCCCTCGCCGCCACGCGCAAACCGCTCAAATCAGCCCTGCTGATGGCGGCCATGTTCGTCATCGGTCTTTTCGGCCTATGGGATCTGGCGATGCAGACGCTGGCCATCATGCTGGTCTCGATCGGCATATGCGGTGTCATTGGCGTGCCCACCGGGATCTTGATGTCTTTTTCCCGCCGCGCCCGCACGCTCATCCTGCCCCTCCTCGACGTCATGCAGACCATGCCAAGCTTCGTTTATCTGATTCCGGCGCTCATGCTGTTTGGGCTTGGAAAAGTGCCTGCAATCCTGGCCACGGTCATTTACGCCGCCCCGCCGCTCATCCGGCTCACCGATCTTGGCATTCGCCTAGTCGATAAGGACATCGTCGAGGCGGCCGATGCCTTCGGCGCCAGCCGTTGGCAGAAGCTCACCGGCGTTCAGCTGCCCTTGGCGCTTCCCACCATCATGCAGGGCGTCAACCAGACGACCATGATGGCGCTCTCCATGGTGGTGATCGCCTCGATGATCGGCGCGCGCGGCTTGGGTCAGGAGGTGCTGCTCGGCATCCAGCGGCTGGATTTTGGCCGCGGCGCCGAAGCCGGGCTGGCCATCGTCGCTTTGGCCATTGTGTTCGACCGCATCACCCAGGCCGTGGCCTCGAGCGATCGCAATGGGCGCCGGCCGGCGGGTTGACGTGGCAAAAATCACCTTCCGCGATGTCAGCAAAATATACGGGGCACAGACCGCGCGCGCGCTCGCCATGCGTAAGGCCGGCCGTTCCAAGGATGAGATCAGGGCTGAAACCGGCGCCACGCTTGCCCTTGATCGCGCCTCGCTCGATGTTGCCGAAAGCCGCATCCAAGTGGTTATGGGCCTTTCTGGATCCGGCAAATCGACGCTGGTGCGCCTGGTAAACCGGTTGATATCGCCAACCAGCGGCCAAGTCGCCGTCGACGGGCAGTTGCTGGCTGATCTCACGACGCGCGCTTTGCGCGATTTTCGCCGCCACAAGGTCTCGATGGTCTTTCAGGAGTTTGCCCTGTTTCCCCACCGTTCGGTCCTCGACAACGTCGCCTATGGACTTGGCGTGCGCGGGCTTGATCGAAAACCCCGCTACGCCGCGGCCGAACGCTGGATCGAGAAGGTCGGGCTCACCGGATATGAGGCAGCGCTGCCGGGCGAACTCTCGGGCGGTATGAAACAGCGCGTGGGCCTGGCCCGTGCGCTTGCCACCGACCCCGAAATCCTGCTGATGGACGAGCCCTTCGGCGCCCTCGATCCCTTGATTCGCCGCGATATGCAGGACGAATTGCTCGCCCTGCAAAAAGACCTCAAGAAGACGATTTTGTTCATCACGCATGATTTGAACGAGGCGCTGCGTCTGGGCGACCGCATCGCCATCATGAAGGATGGCGAAATCGTCCAACAGGGCACGCCGGCCAGCATCGTGCAAAAACCCGCAAACGCCTATGTGCGGGCCTTTCTGCGCACTCTGCCCGAGCGTCCCAAAACCGCCAAAACAGTGGCTTCGCGGGCCAAAAACGGCCAACAAAGTAAACGCCAAGTTAAGTAATTAGCCGGAGACTGGGACGGGTCGGATTCGCGGCCCGTCCACAGCGTCTGGCGAGCCCTGCCGGCGCAGATCACATTCGGTCGCGTTAGAGTATTCGGTCGCGTTGAAGTATGAGCACCCAAGCAGGCACAACCGATACCGCCTCGACGCGCTTTCGCCGTCAGAGCGCCGACCGCATCAAGGAGGTGCGCGAACGCCTGACCTACGGCAGCGCCTCGCGCCCGGAATTCGATTACGAACTGCTTCTGATGTTCGTAAAGAACGAACTCAGCGCCTCTCTCACGATCCCACTGTTCGCCATCGTCGTCGCGCTCGCCTTCATGTTCTGGGCGCCGCCCGACGAGCTCATTTACTGGCTGGCAACCGTGTTGATGTCCAAGGGCATTTTGCTCAGCCTATGCCGCCAATTCCAAAATAAGGCGGAAGCCGACGTCAATGTGAAAGTCTGGCAGGCCAAGTTGACGGCCGGCGAATTTCTCTATGGCGTCACCTGGGCCGGCATCGCTTTCATCGATATCAACAGCCCGTATCCGTCCGCCCATATTTTCGTCTTCGCCGCCAGCACCGTGATCATCTCGATCCGCATGATGTTTGCCTCGACCGCGATGCCCATTGTCTACGCCGGAACGCTGCCCATGACGGCCGCCCTGGTGTTGCGCTTCCTTCTGCTCGACAACGCCTTCTACTGGGCCATGGCGGCACTTGCAGTGGGCCTGCACATCTATTTCATTTCGCTGATGCGCGGCCACAGTTCCAACGTGCTGGCGATGCTTGAATTTCGGGCCGAAAAAGACGCGCTGATTGCCGAACTCGAAGAGGCCAAGTCCATTTCCGACGAAGCCCGTCACCGCGCCGAGGCCGCCAATATCGCCAAATCCCGCTTCCTCGCCACCATGAGCCATGAGCTGCGCACGCCGCTGAACGCCATACTCGGATTTTCGGAGGTCATGAAAGAAGAGATCATGGGCGCCCACAAGGTCGCCACCTACAAGGAATATGCCGGCAACATTCACGAGAGCGGCGAACATCTTCTGAATCTGATCAACGAGATCCTCGATCTCTCGCGCATCGAAGCGGGGCGCTATGAGCTACACGAGGAGGCGATACTGCTGAGCGACGTGGTCCAGGACTGCCACCGCCTGCTCAATCTGCGATCACAGAATAAGGGATTGAAAATCACGGAGAATTTTGAAAGCGGCTTGGCGCACTTATGGGCTGATGAGCGCGCCGTTCGGCAAATCTGCATCAACCTCCTCTCCAACGCGATCAAGTTCACTCCGACCGGCGGCGACATCACGCTGTCGATCGGCATGACCCGCGACGGCGGCCAATTCTTGAGCGTGCGCGACACCGGTCCCGGGATTCCCGAAGACGAGATCCCGAAGGTCCTGAGCACCTTCGGCCAAGGCTCCCTGGCCCATGAAACCGCCGAGGGCGGCACCGGTCTGGGCCTGCCGATCGTCAAAAGCCTGATGAAGCTCCATGGCGGCGAATTCGAGCTCAGAAGCAAGCTGCGTCTTGGCACCGAAGCAACCGCTATTTTTCCGCGCCAGCGCGTGATGCAGGCGCTTCCACGGCTGTCCGAGCCCGGCGATTCGCCGGCAAATGAACGGCCCTTGAGCATCTGGACCCACCCCAACAAGCGCCGGGCTTGATCGGCAGCAATTGTTTCGCCTGCGCCACATCCCTATCTTAATTGCATCCCTTACTTAGCGGGTATCCACAACCGGAGGCCTCGTCATGGGTTCCTGGCTGGCCCTATCGCTCTTGATTGTCGCTGGATTGATCCTCGTGCTGCAGCACGACGCCGGTACCATTGCCGGCCTGCAGACGGGCAACTTCGCCGCCGTTGCGGCGACGGCGGCGTTGTTGATCTATTTGAGCGGTTCGCTGTTTGCCGATTACCGGGGACGCAAGGCCGATGCGGCGCGCGACGCCATAACCTGGGCCGGTATCGGCCTGCTGCTGATTTCGCTTTACGCTCTGCGCGACGAATTCGAGCCTTTGGTGGCGCGCATTGCGGGCGAACTGGTCCCGGGCGCGCCTGTCGCGGTTCAGACCGAGCCCGGAGCGGCGCCCACCGTGCGCATCCGGCGCCATGGTGACGGTCAATTCGTCGCCCGCACTCTGGTGAACGGCGCCTCCGTCACTATGATGGTCGACACCGGCGCGGCTTCCGTGGTGCTCAATGCGCGCGACGCCCGCCGCATGGGCATCGACACCAGCCGTCTGAGCTACTCGGTCCCCGTACTGACCGCCAACGGCACCAGCCGCGCCGCCCGAATTCGTTTGCGCTCGATCTCCATCGGACCCCTGGCCATTTCCGATGTGGACGCGTTGGTCGCGCCGCCGGGTTCTCTCCACCAAAGTCTGCTCGGTATGAGTTTTTTAAGCCGTTTGCGTTCTTATGAGTTCTCCGGCGATTTCCTGACCCTGCGCGGCTGACCTCCGATTCCTCTGAATTGGCCGCCCAGGTCGCACATTCAGGGAGTTAATCAAATGGGAACTGGCCTTCAACACGTCTTGCGCGAAGCGATTATCTGGTCGGCTGCGGCCTGTGCCATCGCCATCGGTCTGTATTATGTCAACAGTATCGACATGACCCTCGAGGAAGCCACCGCCAGGGCGCGCGTGGCAATTGAGCAAAACGCCGTCTCCACCGACGATTACAGTTCGGATGGTTACGAGCGCAGCGTACGCGTACACGCCGACGCCCGAGGCCATTTCGGGCTCAAAGCCTACGTCAATGGCCGGCCGGTCGATTTCATGGCCGACACCGGCGCGACGGTCGTTGCCCTCAGCTATGAGGAAGCCAGGCGTCTGGGATTAGCTGGCACGCTGGAGTTCACGGCCGTAACCAAAACCGCCAACGGCACCGCGCGCGTCGCGCCCGTCACCATCGACCGCATCGAAGTCGACGACATCATCGTTCGCAATGTCCGCGCCATGGTCGCCGAACCCGGCAAACTCAACGTTAACCTGCTCGGTATGAGTTTCATTTCCAAGCTTTCGCGCTTCGAGATGCAAGGCAGCGAGCTGATCCTCGTCCAGTAAGGCGATAAAACGCCAGTTGACGCAGGCGAGCGCGGACCCGATTGTTCGCCCGTCCCAAACGGAGTACCCGAATTGGACCAAGCAGCAATGCTTCAGAAACCCCGCAGCGACCTGACACCGCAATCGCCGGAGTTCGAGAGTCAGCCCTTCATCAAGGCGACGGGCTTCCGCGAATACGACGCCCGCTGGCTCTATCCCCAAGAAATCAACCTCAAGGGCATCGAGGCAATCGGCTTGGGGCTGGCTGAGCTTTTCCATGCCCGCGCCGTGGCGCCGCGCTTGGTCGTGGGCCACGACTATCGCTCCTACTCAGTCGATATCAAAGAAGCGCTTGTTTCGGGCCTGATCGCCGGGGGCGCGCAGGTTCACGACATCGGCTTGGCGCTCTCGCCCACCGCCTATTACGCCCAGTTTGCCCTCGACGTGGAAGGCGTCGCCATGGTTACGGCGAGCCACAACGACAACGGCTGGACAGGCATAAAAATGGGTCTCGATCGCCCCCTTACCTTCGGTCCAGACGACATGGACGAGCTCAAGGACATCGTGCTCACAGGCCGTTGCACCCTGCGTCCAGGCGGCGAACGGATAGACGTTGCCGGTTTCGCCGAGAGATACATCGCCGACCTCACCGACCGGCCATCTCTGTCGCGTCCGCTGAAAGCGGTCGTGGCCTGCGGCAACGGTACGGCGGGCGCATTTGCGCCACGGGTGATCGAAGCGCTGGGGTGCGAAGTGGTGGCGCTCCACTGTGAGCTCGACCACAGCTTTCCCCATTACAATCCCAACCCAGAAGACATGGCCATGCTGGAGGATTTGCGCCGGGCCGTGCTCGCCTCCGGGGCCGATCTGGGGCTGGCCTTCGACGGTGACGGCGACCGTTGCGGTGTCGTCGATAACGCTGGCCATGAGATCTTCGCCGACAAGGTCGGCGTTATGCTGGCGCGCGATATCTCAAGCCAACACCCCGACGCCCACTTCGTCGCCGACGTCAAATCGACTGGTCTCTTCATGACCGATCCGGTCCTCAAGGCCAACGGCGCCACCTGCACCTATTGGAAGACCGGCCATTCCTATATCAAGCGCTACAGCCACGAGACCGGCGCTCTTGTGGGCTTCGAGAAGTCGGGACATTTCTTTTTCAATCCACCCCTAGGCCGGGGCTATGACGATGGCATTATCTCGGCGCTGGCCGTCCTCGACATGCTGGACCGCAACCCGAGCAAGACCCTTGAAGACCTCAAAGAGGCACTGCCCCGAACGTGGCAGTCGCCCACAATGTCGCCTGCCTGTGGCGACGAGGTGAAGTACGACGTGGTTGCGGGAGTCATCGATCATTTCACGGCCATTGCGGATAAGGGCGGCAAGCTCGCCGGTCAGTCGATTCGAGAATTGATCACCGTGAACGGCATCCGCATTGTGTTGCAGGACGGCACCTGGGGGCTTGTGCGCGCCTCTTCCAACAAGCCGGAACTGGTGGTTGTGGTGGAAAGCCCAACGTC
>JGI24023J19991_10000248_pt1 | contig 41440 bp, 37 predicted proteins | sample Cruoilmetagenom1_FD_19991 | JGI IMG/M metagenome (IMG submission 19991)
AGCTTTTAATCTAATTTATAATTTTGCAAAAGTAAATTTTTTAAGTAAAAAAACAAGCTTTTTATGGATTATTTTCAATATGATAAAAGAACGTATTGTATTTAACTCTTTTTAGCTAACTTTCTTTCTTAGCAATCCAAGCAATTTCTTCTGCTTTATTATCGATTGTCAATTTCCGTGCCAACACAAAAAGGTAGTCAGATAGTCTATTTAAATATGCCAATACATATTCGTTAATGGGTTCTAATTCATTTAATTGAACGCATAATCGCTCGGCTCGTCTACAAACACATCTAGCAATATGACAGAATGACACCGTTTGATGGCCACCAGGAAGAATGAAGTTAGTCATTTGCGGTAAAGACCTTTCCATGAAATCAATTTCACTTTCAAGATAAAGAATAGTTTCATTAGATATTTTATAAATATTCAATCTGTCTTTTCCACTTTTTAATGTTTCTTTTTCAGGAGGTGTCGCTAACATTGCGCCTAATGTAAAGAGCTCATTTTGAATTTTGAGTAATGATTTAGTTGTTTTATCATCTATATGTTGATCTTTGAGAAGCCCTATATGTGAATTTAATTCATCTACAGTTCCATACGTCTCAATACGTAAATGATATTTAGGTACTCTGGTGCCTCCAAAAAGAGAAGTCTTTCCTGAGTCACCGGTTTTGGTATATATTTTCATTTTTTAGTTTTTTTCTTTTTTAAAGATAACTATCTATAATTATGTTGAATATTATATTCTAATTATAAAATGTTCTTTCTTTTGTTCTTTACGGAAAAATACAATTCCCCAAAAATAGGTGTCAACAGTTGCAGTAACTTTAGGATGAAGTTTAATATATAACCATGCTTCTTTCATACCTTTACTCCAATATATATCATCAAAGATAAAAACGGAATCATTATGAATAGTTGAAAGACATTGTTCAAAATAATTAATTGTTGCTTCTTTTTTATGATTACCATCGAAATAAATAAAATCAAAGGTGTCTTGTTTTACAACTTCAGTTATGGTTTTGTCAAAATTTCCGGTAATTATGCTAATATTATCTAATTTGAATTTATTAAAATATTCATTTGCAATGTTTGCAGTAGACGTACAGCCTTCAAGGGAGGTAATAATAGTAGATGAATTGGCAAAGCTCATTGCTGCAGTTGCTAAACCGACAGAAGTCCCAATTTCTAAAACCTCTTTAGGATTGAAATAAGCAATCATCCTACCTAATAATTGCCCTTTTTTTAATGAGATACCAGCTTTTTTAGCAATTTTTGAAATTTTTCGCTTGTTCTTTTTAAGTGATTTTGAGCCCGCTCCAAAATCTTCAATAGAAATGATATCTGTATTTTTTAGTAGAGAATTTCTATAATTTTCCAATTGTTCATACCATTCTTTTTTATTTTTATCTCCAAAACATTGACTGACTAAAGCATAAATGAAAGGAGAATGAATTCCAGGTTGTAAGCTAGATTTAACTAAAAATTTTATATAAGATTTAAGTTGAAAAACCATAGTTATTTTTTTATAACTTCGAAATTAAGAATTATTATTATAATAACTTAGATTATTAATTGGTATTCATTTTGAAAACNTAANATGTAAATATGTTTGTTAAGTACGAANGTTTTAAATAGTAAATTGACNCCCTCTTGACAACCTTACATTAAATGTAAAAAAAGCCTAATACTTTTAAGTATGATGATTAATTAGGTTTCTAGTAGATTATTTATGAATAATTAAGGGAAGAAACAATTAATATATAAACTCATAAAGACTCATTTTTATTTAATAGAGCTACNAGTANATAAGGTAGCTTTTGTTTTCTTAAGTTTTAGGTCTAATACATTGGTAGCTTTATTNAAAAAAATAAAACTTGAATGTATGATGTTATTTTTATAGGAAAGACTAAAAAGTCAATATGAGTTCATTATATTTGCCATTAAGATAAAATTGAAATGACTCGTAAGATTATACTCATAGTTGCCGTTGCAATATTTTTCACTTCTTGTATTCCTACCAAAGATTTAGTTTATTTTCAAGGAGAACCTACTACAAATAATGCCGTTCATAAATTATTAAATGAACCTTATAGGTTGCAGGTAAATGATATTTTAGATATCCGTATCAAAGCAGAAGATGAAAAATTAGTTTCTTTGTTTAATCAATCTGTTGATCAAAATATTCAATCTGCAAGTCTAATTAATCAAGGAAATTTTTATTTTAATTCTTATACTATTAATAGGCAAGGGAATATAAGATTGCCATATATAGGAGAAATAAATGTATTGGGATATACTGAAAAAGAAGTAAGAGAAAAGATTGAAAAAGGATTAAGTGGTTTTTTCAAAGATATTAATGATGTTTTTGTAACCATTAAGTTAGCTGGAGTTCGTTTTACAGTTTTAGGTGAAGTAAAAAGCCCAGGAACGCTTGTTTTGTTTCAAAATCAAGTAAATATCATAGAGGCAATTGCCAATTCGGGTGATATTACTTTAACAGGGAATAGAAAAAAGGTGATTGTAATACGAAAAGATACAACAGGGACAAAGAAGTTTATCTTAAACTTGACCGATGTGTCGATGTTTAATTCAGAGTCGTTTTATATTCAACCAAATGACATTATTTATGTAGAACCATTAAAGCAAAAGGCTTGGGGTACCGGAGCTACTGGTGCTCAGACTTTTTCTACTTTAATTTCAATATTGTCATTAGTGACTACTACAATTTTATTAGTGAAAAATTTATAAATTATAATGAAGCGAGGAAATAAGTTTGATATAAACATTGATGAACTGAAATCTTTTGATATAAAAGAGTATGTTTTAAAAGTAATTTCGCATTGGAAATTATTTTTAATAATGCTTATTATGGGTTTATTGATAGCGTCGTTTGTAAATAAACGCGCACAAAGAATTTATAGTTTAAATAGTGTCATTACAGTCAAGGAAGAGCAGAACCCATTATTTAGCGGTAGTACTAATATAGCTTTTAATTGGGGTGGACCTAGTGATAAGGTTGAAAATATAATCGAAATTTTAAAATCCAGGACTCATAATGAAAAAGTTGTCAGTAAATTAAGGTATTATATTGAGTATTTTCAGGAAGGCAGATTTAGAATGGTTGATGCATATGGAAAAGCCCCTTTTGAAATAGAATTAGATTCTTCAAGCTATCATCTAATGAATACACTCATCGAATTTGAGTTTTTAGAGAATGATGAAGTGATATTATCTGTTAATTTTGACAATGAAATAATGTCAATGATTAATTATGGCGACAATTCAACCTCTAATTATAATACTGAAAATACATCTTTTTCCAAAAAATATTACGTAAACCAAGTTATAGAAACACCATTTTGTAAGATCAAAATTAGAAATAAAAAAAGTGCTATTAAGTTAAAAGGTAAAACTTACTTTGTAAAGTTTAAAAGTTTTAATAACGCTGTTCAAGCATATCAAAATATAAATGTAAAAACCTTAACAAAAGGAACTTCTCTAATTGAATTGGAGTTAAAAGGATCTAATAAAAAGAAGATAGAAGATTATTTAAATACTACTGTACAAGTATTAGATCAAGATCAAAAAAATCAAAAAATTCAATATGCCATTAGAACTAAAGAATATATTGATACTGTTTTTGATTTTGCTTCAAATAGTTTAAAGACAATTGAAAAAGATCTAGGCAACTTTAAGCAAAAAAATAAGGTGTATGATCTAAGTGTTGAAGGTGAGTCATTGATGACACAAGTAACAGAACTTGATATACAACAGCAGAAAGTTACAGACAGGTTAGAATATTTTAATAATCTTGAAAGTTATATACTGTCTAATAGAGAAATAGGTGATGATATACCGGCTCCAGTCAATGTTACGATTGAAGACCCGAATATTTCTAAAAATATAGTTGAATTGGTTGAATTGTCAAAACAAAAGAAAAGCCTAGAACAAACAGTTACTTCTGATTATCCACCACTAAAAAATATAAATGATAACATAAATATAACACGAGATGTTGTATTAGAAAATATCACAAATTTAAAAAATGCTACTCGAATTAATTTAACAAATATCAGTAAAAGATTAGGGACATATAATTCTAGATTAAATACATTACCTAAAAAAGAGCAAGGTTTGGTTAAATTTCAACGTGATTATAATTTAACAGCAGCTAACTATGAGTACTTAAAACAAAAGCAATATGAAGCAGGAACAGCAATCGCTGCCAATGTTTCTGATATTAAAATTTTAGATAAAGCTAAAGACGTAGGCCAAGGCCCTATTAGTCCTAAGCCTGCGTTTAATTATTTAGTTGCGATAATGTTAAGTTTGGGAATTCCTTTTTTGTTTATTATTGTTAAGGAAGTATTAAATAATAAGATTATTACAATTGAAGAAATTGAAAAGATGTATGAAATTCCCGTTCTGGGTGTTATAGGTAGAGGTAATGTTGATAGTTATTTGGCTGTCTTTGATAAACCAAAATCTTCTATGGCCGAATCGTTTAGAGCCTTGCGATCTAATATTCAATTCTTATTTAAAAAAGGAGGTGGTTCAAAAACAATAGTTGTCACGTCTTCTGTGAGCGGTGAAGGCAAAACTTTATGCTCCATCAATATGGCCTCGGTCTTTGCCATGAGTGATAAAAAAACCATTTTGTTAGGATTGGATTTGCGTAAACCCAAGTTGCATGAAGATTTTGATGTGAATAATGATATAGGTATTGTAAATTATTTAATTGGTCAAAATGACCTTGAAAGTATCATTCAAAAAACCAAAATACCTAATTTAGATATAGTCACTTCAGGACCTATCCCACCTAATCCTTCTGAATTGATTTTGACAGAACAAACAAATGAGTTAATGACCTTTTTAAAAAATAATTACGATTATATAATTATTGATACACCACCCGTGGGCTTGGTGGCAGATGCCATTGAACTGTTTAGACATGCCGATGCAATTATGTATATCATCAGACAAAACTATACACAACAAGGTATGCCCAAAATGATTGATGATAAGTATAAGAATGGTGAGGTGAAAAATATTAGCTATGTGTTAAATGATTTTGCGGTTAAAGATAGTTACGGCTATGGCTACGGTTACGGCTATGGTTACGGTTATGGTGGTTATGCGTACGGAAAATACGGTAATGGCTATCATCAGAATGAAAAGAAAACATGGTTTAAAAAATTATTCAAATAAAATTGTTATATGCTTTATAAAAAATAGCAAATAGTCAAACATTTATTTGATCTTACATTTTTTTTCTCATAGAGATCATAAATTTCTTTACCTATACTCTTTTTTAATAAATTTATCAGCTCTTTAATACAAATTCGGGTTATTTGTTCAATCATAGATAAGGCAAAATGCGAGTTTTTTTCAATATATAATATTAAGACTATGAGGTATCATAGTAATGTAAATATTATCACTACAATAAACTATTCAAGAACAACAATTATTGATAGCTCTTTAAGAAGATCAAAATTAGATGGTTTTCCTCAATTTTATAATGTCTTTATCAGCAATATGAGTTTTCTAGATCCAAGACCAGATGCCCTTGGTTATTCTGATAAGTGGGAATGAGAAGATCGCATATTACGGTTTGTAAAAACTAGTAATCCTAGCCCAGCCACATTGAGATACTGTAATGAAGAATTATTATTGTTGCAACAAGACCCTAAAGAATACGGCGATACGGTAATCTGGAAAGAAAAAATACGAAATAATTAATTATATGCACAGAAATGGTCATTTTTAGGAGATTTAAATTATATTTTTAAAACAATTTTTACCTAAATTTGTACATTAAAAATAGAAAATGAAAGAAACAAAAATTGCTATAATTGGATTGGGTTATGTAGGATTACCTTTAGCGGTAGAATTCGCTAAAAAATATCAAGTAGTTGGTTTTGATATAAATAAAACCAGAATAAATGAACTTAGGGATAATTTAGATGTTACGCTAGAAACAGCTTCAGAAGAACTTGAGCTTGTTAATGTTGCATCAATTGATAATCTAAATAGCTCAAAAACAGGGCTTTGGATAACGGATGACCTCAACGAGATAGCAGCCGCTAATTTTTATATAATTACGGTTCCAACTCCAGTTGATAAAAATAATCGACCTGATTTAAATCCATTGTATAAGGCAAGTGAAACGGTAGGAAATGTGCTGAAAAAAGACGATGTTGTTGTATATGAATCAACTGTTTTTCCTGGAGCTACTGAGGACGAATGTATACCTGTATTGGAAAAATATTCAGGACTAACCTTTAATAAAGATTTCTTTGTTGGTTATTCTCCTGAAAGGATAAATCCGGGAGATAAATTACATACAGTTACTAAAATATTAAAAATAACATCTGGTTCAACTCCTGAAATTGGTAAATATGTTGATGAAATTTACAAATCAATTATTGTTGCTGGTACACATTTAGCCCCATCAATTAAAGTAGCGGAAGCAGCAAAGGTTATTGAAAATTCTCAACGTGATATTAATATTGCTTTTGTTAATGAATTATCTAAGATCTTCCGTTTAATGAATATTGATACCAATGAGGTCTTAGAAGCAGCCGGGACCAAATGGAATTTTTTACCATTTAAACCAGGTTTAGTTGGTGGACATTGTATTGGTGTTGACCCTTATTATTTAGCTCAAAAAGCAATGGAATTGGGATATAATCCTGAAATAATTTTAGCAGGAAGACGATTGAATGATAGTATGGGGCCTTTTGTATCTCAAGAAACGGTAAAAATGATGATTAAAAAAGGGATTCCAATCAAAGATGCTAATGTATTGGTATTAGGAATTACTTTTAAGGAAGATTGCCCTGATATTAGAAATTCTAGAGCCATTGATATTGTGAGAGAACTAGAAACTTATGGTGTTATTGTTGATGTTTTTGATCCATGGGCAACAATATCAGCTGTTAAACATGAATATGGAATTGAATTGATTTCATCTGTTGGTGATATTAATAAAAAATATGATGCTGTTATTGCTGCAGTGTCTCATCAAGAATTTATTACATTAAATTTAAAAGATTTGGTTGCAGATAATCATGTTATTTTTGATGTGAAAGCAACGTTTCCAAAAGAAAAATCACATAGTAGATTATAATAATTATTTTGATAATTTTAAATTTGTTATTTATGATTTGTTGTTTGTAATTTATTGAAATTCAAAAAATGAAGAAAGTATTAGTTACAGGAGCTGCCGGATTTACCCAGTGAAATACATTCAATTAATGAAGTTTTATTATGTTTATGTATTATTAAGTGAAAAAGACTGTAAGTATTATGTAGGTTATACAAAAGATTTGAATGTACGATTTGAGCAACATCAAAAAGGTCAAGTTAAATCTACAAAATTTAGATTACCTTTTAAACTTATATATTATGAAGCATCAATTACAAAAGAAGATGCATTAAAAAGAGAAAAATATTTAAAATCATATTATGGAAAAATGTTTCTTGCTAAAAGACTCAAATCGTATTTCACAAGGCAAGAAGAATTAGAATAAAAACAGCAATGCAAGAAAATAAAAAAAGTAAAATTTTAGTAACTGGGGCTGCTGGGTTTATTGGTCATCATCTTTCAAAATTATTAGTTAAAAGCGGATATCGCGTAATAGGAATAGATAATATCAATGATTATTATGATCAAAATTTAAAGTTAGCCCGTTTACAAGATTTAGGAATTATTACTGCAAATATTGAAGAAAATATACCATTAGAAGGTAATATTACTTTTGTAAAATTAGACTTAAGAAATGTCAATGATGTAATGCAATTGTTTAAAAAAGAGCAATTTGATTATGTTGTAAATTTAGCGGCCCAGGCAGGTGTTCGTTATTCTTTAGAAAATCCACAGTCTTATATTGATAACAACATAACCGGATTTTTAAATATTTTAGAAGCATGTAGACGATATCCTGTAAAACATTTAGTCTATGCGTCTTCAAGTTCTGTGTATGGTCTAAGCGAAGAAATTCCGTTTTCTACAAGCAGTCATACAGACCATCCTTTAGCAATGTATGCTGCCAGTAAGAAGGCAAATGAAATGATGGCACATTCATATGCACATTTGTTTAGAATACCAAGTACGGGACTTCGATTTTTTACAGTCTATGGCCCTTGGGGAAGACCAGATATGGCATTGCATATTTTTACTAAAGCAATTGTAGAAGATAAAGAATTTGAAGTGTTTAATCACGGTAATATGAGTAGAGATTTTACTTATGTTGATGATATTGTTGAAAGTATTAAGCGATTGATACCAAAACCACCACAAGAAAATAATCCTGATTTTAATCCTAAAAAACCAAATCCATCAATGAGTTCTGCGCCGTACCAGTTATTCAATATTGGTAATAATAGTCCGGTCGCTTTAATGGATTATGTACATGCTGTGGAAACAGCATTAGGCAAAAAAGGGAAAATAGTATTTAAACCCATGCAACCTGGTGATGTAGCTGCTACTTATGCTAATGTTGAAAGTTTGTTTGACTATATAGATTTTAAACCTTCTACTACAATTGAAGAAGGTATTCAAGCATTCGTAGAGAAATATTTAGAGTTAAATAGTTGATGGCTAGCTCCATATTTTAATTATCTTTTTATAACATAAATCAAGGTTAAATCTTTTTTTTTGACTTTTTTAAACAATTTATAATTGTTAATTGGTCTGTTTATTTTTCAATTATAATAGTATAAAATACGACAAGTTTAACTATTAAAAATTTATATTTGTATAATATAACCCAACTTGTTATTCCCGTATTTTTGATAAATCGGGAGATATTATAGTAAAGCTATGTATAATTTTTAATAACTAATTTTTAGACTGATTGATGAAAAAAGTAGCCTTAATAACCGGAGTGACAGGCCAGGATGGTGCTTATTTAAGTGAGTTTTTATTAAAAAAGGATTATATAGTTCATGGTTTGAAAAGACGATCTTCTCTTTTTAATACAGATAGGATAGATCATTTATACCAAGACCCTCATATTGAAAACCAGAATTTTGTTTTGCACTATGGAGATATGACTGATAGTACAAACCTCATTCGTATTATTCAAGAAGTACAACCAGACGAAATTTACAATTTAGCAGCAATGAGTCACGTTCATGTATCTTTTGATATGCCTGAATATACGGCTAATGCCGATGGTATTGGCACTTTAAGGCTGTTAGAAGCTATTAGAATCTTAAATATGGAAGACAAAGTTAGGATCTATCAAGCTTCTACGTCTGAACTCTATGGCAAAGCTCAAGAAACTCCACAAACAGAATTAACACCATTTTACCCTAGAAGTCCTTATGCTGTAGCAAAAATGTACGCCTATTGGATAACTGTTAATTATAGAGAAGCCTATAATATTTTTGCATGTAATGGCATCTTATTTAATCATGAATCTCCGGTTAGAGGAGAAACTTTTGTAACTCGTAAAATTACAAGAGCAGTATCGAGAATTGCTATGGGAATTCAAGATCAATTTTATCTGGGAAATTTAAACGCTCAACGAGATTGGGGGCATGCAAAAGATTATGTTAGAATGATGTGGATGTTACTACAATACGATAAAGCGGAGGATTGGGTAATTGCAACAGGTAAAACGGTTTCAGTTAGAGATTTTGTAAAGATGGCTTTTAATGAAGTAGGGATAAAATTAGCGTTTAAAGGAAAAGGGGTAGAAGAGAAAGGATATATAAAACATTGTACCAATCCAAATTATCAATTAGAAATTGGCAAAGAGATTATTGCAATTGATCCTAGATATTTTAGGCCAACAGAAGTTGATTTGCTAATTGGTGATGCTTCAAAAGCTAAGGAAAAATTAGGATGGATACCAGAATATGATTTAGATAGTTTAGTAAATGAAATGATGCAGTGTGATTTAAAATTAATGAAAAAAGATCAATATTTAAAAGAAGGTGGCTATAATACTTTGAATTATTATGAGTAGAAAGTGAAATAGTGAATTGGTGAAATAGTGAATGGGTGAGGGAGAGAAGGGATGACAGGTTATTTAGTAATAAAATAATAAAGTACTCAGTAAAAAAATGACGCATAAAGATCTGGAAGTTTGGAAAAAGAGCATGGATTTGGTAGAGGACGTTTATAAATTAATGAAACAGTTACCGGATAATGAAAAATATGGACTGATTTCTCAAATCAAACGATCGTCGATTTCCATTCCTTCCAACATTGCTGAAGGCGCAGGAAGAGCAAGTACAAAAGAATTTATTCGTTATCTAGATATTGCAACAGGTTCGTTAAGTGAGTTGGAAACTCAATTATTACTTGTTCAGAGACTTGGATTTTCCAATAGCGATGAAAGTTTAGAGGCAGAAATAAATTCCATAGGTAAAATGTTATATGGTTTAAAATTATCCTTAAAGAAAAAAATTAATTAAACCATTCACTACATCACTCTGTCACAATTTCACTGTAAAATGAAAAAAAACTCAAAAATATACATTGCAGGTCATCNGGGNNTAGTAGGAAGTGCCATACTTCAAAATTTACAGTCTAGNGGTTATACTAATTTTATTACCAAAACTCATGTAGAATTAGATTTAACAAATCAAAATGCTGTTGCTCAATTTTTTGAAATTGAAAAGCCTGATTTTGTTTTTCTAGCAGCAGCTAAGGTTGGTGGTATTATTGCTAATAATAGGTTTAGAGGCGAGTTTATCTATGAAAATTTGATGATTCAGAATAATATAATTCATCAATCGTATCTTCATAATGTAAGGAAATTGATGTTTTTGGGTAGTACCTGTATCTATCCAAAAAATTGCCCTCTACCTATGAAAGAAGAATACTTGTTAACGGGACCATTGGAATATACGAACGAACCTTATGCTATTGCTAAAATTGCAGGTATTAAAATGTGTGAAAGTTATAATTTACAATATAAAACAAATTTTATAGCCGTTCAACCCACAAATTTATATGGGCCCAATGACAATTTTGATCTTGAAAAATCTCATGTGTTACCGGCATTAATCCGGAAAATACATTTAGGGAAAGCCTTGGAAAATAACGATTGGAAAGCGATTAGAAATGATCTAAACAAATTGCCGGTTGAAGGTGTAAATGGAAATAATTCAGAAAATGAAATAGTAGAGATTTTAGCAAAATATGGAATCCATTTAATAAATAAAGAAGGTCATTTTGATTCCGAGTCCTCGGGAGGAGAAATCTCATCAAGCCGGAAACAGGCAGATAGTCATTTCGAACCGAAGGGAAAAATCTCATTGTCAAGGGATAATAATGATATTAGAAATGTCCAAGTCGAGGTATGGGGCTCAGGCAAACCGATGCGTGAATTTCTTTGGAGCGAAGATATGGCTGATGCGTGTGTACATCTAATGGAGAATATTGATTTTAAAGATATTGTCAAGCTAAGTGCAGTCGAAGGGTCGCAACCAACGAACCAGAAAATAAATAACCAACAGCCAACAGCCGACAACCAACAACCGATCACAAACACTCATATCAACTTAGGCACAGGTAAAGAAATCTCGATAAAAGAATTGGCTGAAACCATCAAGTACTTAGTAGGCTTTAATGGAAAATTTTATTTTAATATTGAAAAACCGGATGGTACCTTACGCAAATTGACCGATTCGTCGAAATTAGAAAATTTGGGTTATAAATATAATATTGAATTGAAAGAAGGAATTGAAAAGTTGTATAATTGGTATTTGAATTAGCCAGTTAATTTATGTAACGTACAATCGATGTTATTCCGTAAAACATTTACCAACTCATTTGTAGAAAATATTTATAGAAGTAGTAAGCCAAGATGAGATCTATTATCCTTGGCTTTTTTATGCACTATAAAATTGTTAATTAGTATGTTGATTTTTCAGTTATATTACTATTAAATACCACAACTTTTTACTATTTAAAATTTATATTTGTATGTTGCAATACAGCTGGTTTATTCCCGTTTTTAATAATGAAATGGGAGTGACAATAGCGAAGCTATGAATAAATTTTAGCAATTAAATTTAAATATTCTTTTGTAGAATTGACATAAATAAAATAATACTATGTTAGATTTAAATAATAAATCAATTTTAATTACTGGTGGAACTGGCTCATTCGGAAAAACATTTACCAAACTTATTTTGGAGCGTTTTCCAAAGGTAAAAAGACTGGTGATTCTATCTCGAGATGAGCAAAAACATTTCCAGATGGCGATGGAGTATCCAGATTCAAAATATCCTGCAATAAGATACTTTATTGGTGATGTAAGAGATGAAAAGAGGCTCTTAAGTGCGTTTGAAGGCATTGATATTGTGATTCATGCAGCCGCAATGAAACATGTTCATTTGGCAGAGTACAATCCAATGGAATGTGTAAAGACCAATATATTAGGGGCTGAAAATGTGATCAATGCAGCGCTGCAAACCGGCGTAAAGAATGTGGTGGCGTTATCTACTGATAAAGCTGCAGCTCCCATTAATTTATACGGAGCCACCAAATTGGCTTCCGACAAGTTATTTGTTGCTGCAAATAATATCAAAGGATCTAGAGATCTTAAATTTTCTGTGGTTAGATATGGCAATGTAATGGGGTCAAATGGTTCTGTAATGCCATTCTTTTTAGATAAAAGAAAAGAGGGGGTGTTACCAATTACAGACGATAGAATGACGCGATTTAATATTAGCCTGGAAGATGGTTGTGAGATGGTTTTTAACGCTATTGAAAAAGCCTGGGGTGGTGAAATATTTGTCCCGAAAATACCGTCCTATAAAATTACTGATGTGGCAACCGCCATTGCACCCGAATGTGAACAAAAGATAGTAGGTATTCGGCCTGGAGAAAAATTGCATGAAGAGATGATCACCATGTCAGATTCTTTTAATACCTGGGACCTTGGAAAATACTATGCCATACTTCCTCAAAAAGCCAATTTTAAACTGGAGGATTATGTCAATCATTTTAATGCTAAAAAAGTTGTAGAAGGTTTTAGCTATAATTCAGGTGAGAATAGTGATTGGGAGACAATCGATAGTCTAAGAGATTTGATTAAAGAACACGTAGATCCAAATTTTAAGGTATAATGAAATCAATACCTTACGGAAGACAAAACATTACGCAAGTAGATATAGATGCTGTTGTAGCAACACTTCAGGCTGACTTTTTAACTCAGGGTCCAAAAGTAAAGGAGTTTGAAGATAAATTTGCAGCATATATAGGGTCAAAATATGCGGTAGCCGTTAATAATGCTACTGCAGGTCTCCATCTTGCAGTGTTAACAATGGGATTAAAAGAAGGTGAACGAGTGATAACTACACCAATTACGTTTGCTGCATCGGCCAATTGTGTACGCTATGCAGGAGGAGAGGTATGGTTTGCAGATATAGATCCGGAGACTTATTTACTTTCATTAGAAAGTACAAGAAAATTAATAGAAAGTAAACCCAAAGGGTTTTTTAAAGGACTTATCCCGGTTGACCTAGCCGGATTACCTCTAGATTTAGAAGCGTTTAAAAAATTAGCAGATGAACATGGCTTATGGATCATTGAAGACGCTTGTCATGCGCCTGGTGCTTATTTTACAGATTCAAAAGGAATAAAACATAATTGTGGGAACGGCAATTATGCTGAGCTCGCTATTTTTTCATTTCATCCTGTAAAACACATAGCTTGTGGTGAAGGTGGCATGGTAACTACCAATTCTGAACAGCATTATAAAAAGCTATTATTGTTGAGAACACACGGTATCACAAAAGAGAATATGTTAGAAAACCATGGAGGTTGGTTTTATGAAATGCAAGAACTAGGGTTTAATTATAGATTAACTGATATACAATCTGCACTTGGCATTACACAATTAGCTAAAAATACGACAGGCGTAATACAAAGGAATAGTATTGCAGATACCTATAAAAAGGTCTTTAAAGACAAGATTAAATTTCAAAGTCTTCCTCAAGGTTCTTATAATGCACACCATTTATTCGTAATAGAAGTTGAAGATAGAAAAGGCTTGTATGATTATTTAAGAGCCCATCAAATATTTGCACAAATTCATTATATTCCTGTTCATACATTGCCTTATTATCGAGAAATAGGGTATGATAGTGCTACTTTGATAAATGCCGAAACATATTATTCAAAATGTATGAGTTTGCCAATGTATCCAACTTTGACGGAAAAGGAACAAAACTTTGTGATTGAAAGAATTTTAGAATTTGTTAGTTTATAAATGCAACAACTGAAAAACATAGCAATCATACCTGCAAGAGGTGGTAGTAAAAGAATTCCTGGTAAAAATAGTAAGGATTTTTTAGGCAAACCCATAATTGCCTACTCTATTGAAGCTGCACTAAAATGTAAACTTTTTGATGAGGTCATGGTTTCAACCGACAATAAAGAAATCGCTAAAATTGCCGTACAATATGGGGCAATAGTCCCTTTTTTTAGATCTGAAAAAACAGCGGATGATTATGCTACTTTGGCAGATGTTCTTCTTGAAGTAGTAGATGAATATAAAAAAAGGAAGGTAAATTTTGACAATATTTGCTGTATTTTACCAACGGCCCCATTTTTAAATTCAAAACGTATCAAAGAGGGGTATGAATTATTAAATAACAACAAGTTTTATTCGGTATTTCCAATACTTGAATTTTCATATCCAATACAAAGAAGCTTAATAAAAAATCAAGATTTAAGTGTAAAAATGGCTTATCCTGAGCATTTAAGTTCTCGTTCACAAGATTTAGAAAAACATTATCATGATTCTGGTCAGTTTTATTGGATAAAAACAAAGATTTTGATCAAAGAAAAGACATTATTTACAACAAAATCAGGAATAATTGAATTGTCTCAACTAGAAGTACAAGATATTGATACTTTAGATGATTGGCAGAATGCAGAAATCAAGTATCAGATAATTCATGGTGAATAAAAAGATCATAATTCGTGTTGATGGAAATTTTAAGATTGGTTTAGGACATATTTATCGTGGCCTTGCATTAGCAGAAATGTTGAAAGATGAATATTTGATTGAGTTTGTAACAAGATTTGATACAACTATTTCCCCTCTACAGAATTCAGGATTTGATTATATTTTTATACCTGAAGCAATAAAATTTAAGGACGAATCCAATTGGTTTAAAGAAAATTATTCAAAAAGAACAATAATTGTATTGGATGGATATGATTTTAACCAAGAATATCAGCAGAAGATCAAGGATCTGAATTATAAACTAGTATATATTGACGATCTGTCTAAAGGTATTCAGAAAGCCGATATTGTTATAAATCATAGTCCTGGGGTAAAACCTTCTGATTATAAAGCAGATCAACATGTAAAATTTGCTCTAGGGACAAAATATGCTTTGCTTCGACCTACTTTTTTGGAAGCAGCTAAAGAAGAACGCATTATCGATAAAATAGATACAGCATTGGTTTGTTTTGGAGGTTCAGACGTCTATGATATAACCTTAACGGTAACTAAGGCTTTATTAAAAATAAAACGATTTGAAAAAATTAATATTATTATTGGAGCTTCTTATCCGCACAATGAAATATTTCAACTAAGTAAGGAAAACTCTAAAATTGAAGTTTATCAAAACTTATCTGAAAACGATTTAATAAAAGTAATGCAAAAGAGTAACTTTGCTATTGCTCCGGCTAGTACTATATTGTATGAATTGTGTTGTATAAAAATGCCAATTTTGTCAGGATTTTATGTAGAGAATCAAAGAAATATTTTTCAAGGCTTACAAGAAAAAAAAGTAATTTTTTCTTGTAATGATATGACAAAAATGTCTGAAAATGATTTTGAAAACAAAATTCTAGAATGTTTTAAAAAGGGTTTTCATGACCAATTGGATAATCAGACAAAATTATTTTCAGGAGGAAATAAAAAACGATTGATTAATTTAATTAGATTGCTCATAATTAAATTTAGAAATGTAGAAGAAAAAGATTTAAATTTATTCTATGAATGGGTTAATGATACTGATGTTAGAAATAATGCAATTAACCCGAGAAAAATAAAATTTGAAGAACATAGTGATTGGTTTAAAAAAATTATAAAAAGTAAAACATCTAAGATCTATGTTGTCGAAGATCAAAAAGGTACTCCTATTGGGCAAATTAGATTCGATTTTAAAGATGAAGAATTTGTAATTGATTATTCAATTGATTCAAATTTTAGAGGTAAAGGTTATGGTAAATTTATAGTTGAATATGGCGTTCAAAAGTTAATAGCGCAATTGAACAAACCAATTATAAGAATAACCGCTAGTGTCAAAAAACAAAATATAGCTTCACTTAAGGTTTTTAATAGTTTGGGGTTTAATATTTTGAATAGAAATAACGGCTTGGTCAATTTTAACAAATTATACACAGAAAAACGGTAAGCATGATAATTAAAAAAGATCTAGGAAATAATTCATACTTTATTGGCGAAAGCTTTAATGTAGGAGAAAACTTCTCAATAGGAAGTAATAATACAATTAGAGCCAGAAATTTTGATTGCAAAGATAATGTTACCATCGGATCAAACAATGTGTTTTTGGTTGGCGATACTTTATCATTTGGAGATTGTTCTTATATTGGGAATAATAACGATATTACCGGTATAAATGCCAAGTTTGGAGATTATTTATATTTTGATTCGAATGTAATTATTGGACATGGAGGCAAGATGAATTATGATTCTGAAATTTATATAGGTGAAAGATGTATGATATGCTCTTATGTTAAGCTTAATATTAATTATAGAATAGACATTGGTAATAATGTAGGAATTGGAGAATTCGTAGATATATGGACACATGGATCTTATCCTCCAGTATTAGACGGTTTTCCTTCACAATTTGGACGAGTAAAAATTGGATCTAATGTTTGGTTACCAGCAAAAAGTACCGTCATGCCTGGTATTGAGATTGGTGATAACATAGTTATAGGAGCTAATAGTATTATCAATAAAAATCTTCCATCTGGTAGTTTATGTGCAGGGATGCCGGTAAAAATTATTAAAGAAAATATGTATCCGAAAACTTTATCTTTTGAAGAAAAGCTTCGAATAATTAAAGACTCTTTAAAAGAATATGATAAACTAAAAACATTTAAGAAAATCGACTTTAATTATTTGTTAAATGAAGAAAAATTATTGCTTAAGGCCAATTCCGGAATGTTTGATTTTGAAGGAATGACCATTACAGGAAATTTATCTAAAGAAGATGAAGATTTTCGTGATTTTTTAAGAAGACGAGGAATGAAATTTTTTACAGGGAAGCCTTTTGTTTCGATTATACCAGAAATTTATAAAGATTTGATTAATTATGAAGGATAAAATTTTTATTGGTAAAAGAGAAATTAGCCAATATGCTCCTGCTTTTATAATTGGGGAACTTTCGGCAAATCATAACCAAGATTTTGATCTAGCTATAAAAACTGTTGATGCCATGTTTGATGCTGGGGTAGATTGTTTAAAATTACAGACTGCAAAACCAGATTCAATTACTTTGGATTGCGATAATGACTATTTTAAAATTAAAGGAGGTACTATTTGGGACGGTAAAACATTTTTTGAACTATATACCAAAGTTTATACACCATGGGAATGGCACAAACCGTTAAAGGAATATGCAGAATCTAAAGGAATGCTATTTTTTTCTTCACCATTTAGTCATGAGGCTGTAGATTTTTTAGAAGAGTTAGATGTCCCAGCATATAAAATAGCATCATTTGAAATTACCGATATTCCACTCATAAAATATGCTGCTTCAAAAGGGAAACCAATTATAATTTCAACAGGAATTGCCGAAGAAGATGATATACAATGTGCTGTAGAAGCTTGTTTGGAAGTTGGTAATGATAATGTAATTTTACTTAAATGTACTTCTTCATATCCAACACCTTTAGAAGAAGTGAATTTAAATGCAATTAATACGATTAAGGAAAAATTTAATTGTATTGTCGGATTGAGCGATCATACTATAGGTACTCTTGTTCCAATAGGAGCTGTAGCTTTTGGGGCGAGAGTAATTGAGAAACATTTTATACTTGATAGAAAATTAGGAGGCCCAGATGCTGAATTTTCAAGCAATCCTAATGAATTTAAAGATATGATTAAACAAATACGTAATTTAGAAAAATCATTCGGTACGAAAGAAATCGTTATTTCTGATAAAGTGAAGGAGAGTAAAAAATTTGCTAGATCATTATTTATTGTCGAGGATGTTAAAAATGGAGATGTATTAAATTCTTCTAACATCAGGTCCATCAGGCCGGGACATGGTCTACACCCAAAGAATTATGAAGATGTTTTGGGTAAAAAATTTATTAAAAATGTTTCTAGAGGAACACCATTAAGTTATGATTTAATTGAGTAGTTTATGTTAGAATTATTTAAAAATAAGAGAATATTGGTTGTGGTCGCTCATCCGGATGATGAGTTATTAGGCCTTGGAGCAAGTATGCATAGATTAATTAATGAATGCAACTGCACCATACGAGCTGTAATTTTAGGAGAAGGACTTACATCTCGATCTGCCAAAAGAGATACTAAATTATGGCAAGAAAAACTTAAAAGACATAAACAAAATATTGAATCTGCTAGATTGGCAATTGGTTATGAATCTATAGGGGTACATGATTTCCCGGATAATCGTTTTGATTCGGTCGATTTACTCGATATTATCAAGATTATAGAAAGTGAAAAAGAAAAATTTCAACCTGAGGTTATCTTTACACATCACGGAGGGGATGTAAATATTGACCATCAACGTACTTTTGACGCTGTTATCACGGCAACAAGACCAATGGAATTTGAAAAAGTGAATACTATTGTAACATTTGAGACCCCCTCTGGTACTGAATGGAGAGCTGCTTCTGATCCAAAACATTTTATTCCTAATTTCTTTATTGAAGTTTCTGAAGAGGATATGAAAGCAAAAATAGAAGGTATGGAATATTATGAATTCGAAAAAAGACAATATCCACACCCGAGATCACCAAAAGCATTAAGAATCCTTGCCCAGCAAAGAGGTATTTCTGTAGGTAAAAATAATGCCGAAGCNTTTATGATAGTCAGATTAGTGAATTAAATTTATATTAATGCGCTTAATTAGTGATCTCTTAAATTAAAAAAATATTGCTTAGTAAATTGAATGTTGGAGATTTTGGTAAAGTACTGGTAAAGTTTGCAAGCGCTCAGGTAATTTACAATGTATTAAGGTTAATAGCAGGATTTTTAGTGGTAAGAATAATTGCACCTGAAATTTATGGGCTTTTTTCAGGAGTAGGAATTTTTTTAGGTTATATTATGCTTGGCCATATCGGGACGATTAATGGTTTGGGGAGAGAATTACCTTATCAATTGGGAAAAGGAAATGATGAATTGGTAAAAGATTATGCTAATACTGGCTATTGGATTAGCTTATTTATTGGAAGTATTGCTTTCTTATTATTTTCTTTCTTAGCAATAAAAAGTTATAATAATCAAGCCGATTTTAACCTTATATTGGTTTATGCTACTTATGCAATTATTGGTTTTTTCCATATTATGAATAACGCTTATTTACCTGTTTTATATAGAACCAATAGTGATTTTGATAAATTATCTAAAATTAATATTACTTCTGCATTTATCAATATTATTACAGTTGTACTAGTTTATTATTTTACTTTTTATGGACTTTTAATAAGAGCAATAATTTTAATAATAGTAAGATTTATATTGCTTTACTATTTTAGACCCCTTCAAATTAAACCAAAGATTGATCTAAATTCATTTAAAACTTTGCTAAAAGTGGGAATACCAATTTATGCTGTTGGCCAAGTTCGCCCACTTTGGAGTACTATTCAAAATAATATTCTATTTTCAGTTGGTGGTGCCTTACAATATGGGTATTATGCATTGGTAAATATCATCAATGGCGCAATAGGCGTAATTCCATCGGCTTTTAGTCAGGTTGTCTATCCTCGAATGGCCATTCAGTTAGGAAAAGGTCAGACAAAAAAAGAAATATTAACTCAGGTTAAAAAACCCACTATATTTCAATTTTCATTATTATTTGTTATTGCAATTATTGGGGCTGTAGTATTACCCTATATTATACCCATAATATTACCGAAATACAGTAATGGTATTGCAGCGGCACAATGGGCATTTTTTATACCCGTAGTGCAATCTTTAGGTCTTGTGAATAATTACTATAATGTTATTAAAAAACAAAAATATTACCTTATTTCTTTACTTATCGGGGCAGTGATAGGCTTAAGTTATGTACTATTTATGCTGCATATTAATGATTTCAATCTGGTTTATTTCCCTCAAGGTGTTATAATTGGAAGTTTGATACAAATATCATTGAGTCTTTATTTCCTGCTCTTTAAACTAAAAGATGACTGATTTTATAAAATTAGAAGAAGATCTGAATAGCATAAAATATAAGGATGTTGGTATTGGTTCTTTATTAGCTTTAGAGTTTGGTTTTTTACATAAAGAAGCTTATCAAACCAAAGTGTTGAAAAGCTATTTAGTATTTATTAAAATAGTATTTAGAGCATTTTTAAATAAAACACCAATTTTCCCAAATAATATTATTTTATATTATAAATCAGGAGATAAAAATCATCATAATCAAATCTATAGCCCATTTCAAAATATGAAAGAAACTGTAATTTTAGTAGGCGGAACTAAAGACGCGATTATAAGTTCATCAGTTTTTAATATTAGTATTAAGAACCTTAAAGATATAGTTAAATGGATATTTAGTAACTATCAAAAATTTAAAACTATACTGAATAAAAATCTAATTAATAAAAATGAATTAAGTCTATTTCTAGATTTGATTATAAATCTATTAAGACTTAATTTCTGGAATGATTTTTTTCAAAAGAATAAAGTAAAAACTTTAATAGGAGATTATGATAGAGGAAATGCTTCAGTTCCTTTATTTTTGGTTTCAAATAAATACAATATTCGGTCATTGGTAATTCAACATGGAGTAATCAACCCTCCTTATGGATATACACCCTTAATAGCCGATATTGTTTTTGTTTGGGGAACTATGCAAAAAAGACAATTTTTGGAATTGGGAGTTGTTGAAAATAGGATTTCTATAACAGGAACACCAATAGTATCTAAAATAAAAAAGAATACTACGGAAAAACAGAAGATAAAAAAGAATATAGTTTTGGCAGTTAATCCTATCAAAACAGAATATATAAAACAGCAAATAGATGCTTTTGGCCAATTAAGTTTAGAGAATGAGTATAATTTATATATTAAGATTCATCCTTCACAAACTAGCAAAAACATCGAAAAATTGGTTGACAATAAATCAATAACTATTCTTCCCAAAAATATTGAATTCCCCAACTTTGTACAAATGTGTGATGTATTAGTCACTCATAATAGTGGTTTGGCCAATGAATGTATATTGAATGATGTGCCTGTGATCATTTTAAATAATTTACCAATAGTTGCCGGTAATGGTTTAGAGTTACATAAATATTGTAATGTTCCTTTAGTGCATAATGCCGAAGAGTTAAATGGGCAATTAAAAAATATTGATACTGTTTCAATAAGTAAAAAGAACCTTTATTATAAAACGGGTCAAGAAGCGAAAGTAGAAATACAAAAAGAAGCTTTAAACTTTATAAATTAGTGATATGAATCCCTTAAAAAATGGAATAAACAAATTTTTACTTCGGCTTGCTAAAAAACTAAGAACAGTTATAATCAATGAAAAGCAAAATATTCAAAAAAATATGGCTTCATTGACCATTGGCAAGCATACATATGGTATAGAAAATATTAGTATTGATAGGTATAAAGGAAGTGATAGTGCAATTACAATTGGAAAATACTGTTCTATTGCTACTAATGTAACTTTAATAACTGGAGGAATTCATCCTGTAAATTGGGTATCTACATATCCATTTAGAGCCAAGTTTAATTTAGAAGGAAAATTTGAAGATGGTATGCCTTATTCTAAAGGAGATATTTTCATTGGAAATGATGTTTGGATTGGAACAGGTGTTACTATATTATCTGGTATTAAGATAGGTGATGGGGCAGTTATTGCATCAAATGCTACTGTTACTGAAGATATTCCTGCCTATGCAATAGCAGGTGGTGTCCCTTGTAAAGTAATAAAATATAGATTTGATAAAGAAATTATTAAAAAATTATTAGAGTTGGAATGGTGGGATTGGGATGAAAAATTGATATTAGAAAATATTGATTTTTTATCAGGAGCAGTAGATAATAATTCCATAAATAAAATTTTAAATAGTTAATGAGAATAGCGGTATTATATTCTTATGCACCACAAGCGGGTATCATTGGAGGTTTTAAAGCGCTAGGGTATGAAGTTGAAAGCTTTTTTTATGGAATAGATAAGGTTTCTTTATATCAAAGAATTAAATGGAAATTTTTTAAAACCCAGGATAGGTTTTTAACTAAAAATTTTAATAAGCAAATAGATAATATTTTTACTGAGCATCTAAAAGCAAATTTTGATATCTTACTTATTATTAAAGGAAAAAAAGCGACTCAAAAGTCTAAGAGTCTCCTTAAAAAAATGAATTCAACTTCAAAAATATTATGGACCACAGATTCTGTTGAAAGGTTTCCACATCAATTATCTGTTAAAGACCTCGTTGATAAAGTTTTTGTTCAAGATGGAGATGATGTGAAATTTATAGAAAATTCAGAATGGTTACCGCTGGGTTTTGATGAAACTATTTATAAAATATCAGATGAAAAGAATATTGATATTTTACTTTTTGGTAATTGTGATACTAAGTTTTATTCAAATAGGGTTGCATATTTTTTAGAAGCTTCAAAATTAGGAGATAAATTCACCATTAAATTTATTGGATCAAACCTTGATGATAGGGCTAAGAAAATATTAATTAAAAATAATGTTGAAATAATTAGAACATTATCTTTTAAAGACTTCGCAAATAAAATTTCTAGATCAAAAATTGCCATTAACATCCATCAGGATGATGGTAGCAAAGCAATTAACCCTCTATTTTTTGCAATTCCCGGTAGTAGAACGGTTCAGGTTACCAATAATAAAGAATATTATAAAAGCTGGTTAGCAGCTGAAAAAGGATTTTTTCCTGTTGAAAAAAAAGATTTAAATAAAAAGTTAGAAAGTATCATCAGTGATTATAATAACTTTAAACTATCGAAAGAATATCTTGATAAGATAAATAAAGTTCATACTTATAAAGGTAGAGCGTTGAAATTATTAGGTAAAAATGAGTAAATATAGAATACTACAATATAAAATTAAGGATGAGGAAGTTGAAAAATTTATTTGGGATAATGGAACAGTATTTCATCAGTATAAATTTTTAAATTCAGTTGGTGATAATTACGTTTGTCACGTTGTAAAAAGAAATACTTCAGATGACATTATTGGTGTTTTACCCTTGGTAAAAATAAACAAATTTGGTCTTAAAAGTTACCACATCCCCTCTTATACTTATCAATTTGGACCTATAGTTTGTAATAAAGAAGGCTCTAAAGAAAGAGAAGAAGTATTAGATTTATTACTAAATGAAATTAAAGATAATAAACAAATAGACTTTAATTTATTTATCGGAGATGCGAATTTAATACCTTATAAAAATGCAAATTATACTATTGAAGCAAATCAATCACACTTATTAAATTGTGAAAAAGAATATGGTATTGAATTGCTTGGCAAAGGTAAGAAGAGGGATTTGAAAAAATTATTAAAGCTTGAAGAAGATAATGAAATTCAAATTGTTGAAAATTCAAATTTAATTACAGATCATTTATTTTATTTGTTAAAGGAGACGGCAACTAGAGCTAAATTTAATCCACATATTGATATATTGAAAAAAATTATTGATTCGGGCATTAATTTTTATACAAATACGGTATTTGATAGTGATGGAAAACCCTTAGCAGCAACATTTTGTCCTTTTGATAAGACTACAGCATACCACTTGATTAGCGCTAGTGTACGTTCAGAAACTAATATATTATCGAGTGCAAATTCGCTATCTTTATTTCTGGCTATTACATATGCGAATAAAAATAAATTACATTTTGATTTTGAAGGATCAAATATGAAAGGAGTAGCAAATTTTTATAGATCTATGGGGGGGAAACCTGTAATTGTATATAGATTTCAGAAAACGAAATCGTTTTATTATAATTTGTTAAAAGAAATAAAAAAAAATAAAAGTTAAGATTAATGAAGTTAAATATAAGCCATTTATCTAAGTTTTATTGGTTTCTTTTATCATGGGGCGTTATTGTTTTTTCATTGTTTAACCTTGCGTTAAACCAAGTAGTATTAAAAATTCTAGTTCCTGTTATTTTTATAAGTGTAATTTTTTTGGAAGGAAAAAAATTTCTATTTAATAATTACCTTTTAATTTATATAGTATTCTTTTTATGGGCGTCAATGTCGATTTTTTACACCATTAACATGGAGGACACTTTAAAATATTTACAACAGTTGCTTGGAAATATAATTATTTGGTATACTACAATTAGGCTATTTGCATACTTATCTAATAAATATACTTTTTTTTTAATTTTGGGTTTAGCATTTTTGTTTCATGCAATATATGCTTTTATGTTTCCAAACATTGATGACGAAACATTTAGACTGGCCGGTCTATATACAAACTCAAATGCTTTAGGGTTTGCAATGTTTTATGGAGTAGTTATTATTAACTTTCTATATAATTTCAGCAAAAATACCCGTTCAAAAATAATTTTCATAGTTATCATTGTGTTTATGATTGCAGCTTTATTTGAAACCGGTTCAAGAAAAAGTGTCTTGGCAGTTACAATCTCATTAGCTATTACCTTGTTTTTAGTTAATAGAAAAAAAAGCCTAAAACTAATCTTGATTTCGTTTTTTGTATTTGTAATTACTATAGGATCTAATTTTATGACTGGCTATTTGACTGAAACAGCTTTTGGTAAAAGAATTGAAGCAACTGAAGTTGAACAAAGTGCAAATGTAAGAGCCGATTTGATATCAGAAGGTTTTGGGTTTTTTATAGATCATCCTTTCCTAGGTATTGGTTTAGGAAGTTTTACAAGTTATTCGTCAATGGGTATTATGTCACACAATGATTTTATTGAAATATTGTCTAGTATGGGGTTAATTGGCTTATTTATATATATAAGCATTTTTTTTCTATTCTTTAAGGATATTCAATTTTTAATTAAATTTAAAGGAACTAATAAAATTGGGATAATTGCGACCTCTTTTATTGTAGGTTATCTTATTTTGGGGATGGGTCATCCTGCATTTTTAAGCCCTGTTTCTATATTGGTTTTTGCTTCTTTCCAAGCGTTAATTGAACATGAAGTAAATAGAGTTAAAAGTAAGATTTATGAGATAAATGAAGGAATTGATTAAAGTATTAAAAAGCATATAATTTTAATGAAAATTTGTCATATTACTAGTATGCATGATTGGAATGATGACCGTATTTATCAAAGGGCATGTTTGGGTCTTGCAAGAGAAGGATTAGAAGTGCATTTGGTAGCTACAAGACCCAAAGAATTACCCGTAAATACCGAAGTAAATTTTCATTGGATAAAACAAAGAATTGGTTGGAAAAGAAGGTGGTACTCTTCAAAAGAAGCTATTGAAAAGGCCATAAGGGTTAAAGCGGATATTTATCATTTTCATGACCCTGATCTGTTGCCTCATATTGTAAAACTTAAAAATAGAGTACCATATTCAAGGATAGTATATGATATTCATGAAAATTATACCGCAAGATTTGGTCAATGGAAATATACCAAAGCTTTTAGTACTTTTTTTGTAAAGAAATTTAGAAACTATGAATTAAAAATTATTTCTAAAATTGCTGGATATACAGTTACTACACAATCAATGCATGAACTTTTTAAAAGCACTAATAAACCTTGGTTAGAAATTAGGAATACAGTTGATATTAGTAGAATTAAAGATATTGATTTAAATAAAGAAAGCAAATTTGTAAATCCAACTGTTTATACATCCGGTACAAACTCAGATGCAAGAAATGTAATGGAAACGGTACAAGCATTGCCACTAATAATTGAAGAGTACCCTTCAGTAAATATGATGTTTGTTGGTAAATATCAGGATGATCTGAAAAACAGAATAAATGATTTTAGGATTGATTTTAATTTAGGAGCTAGGTTGATAGCCGAAGGGATGTTGCCTTGGAAAGAAAACTTTAAAAGAACCGCCAAAGCCTTTTGTGGTTGTGTTTTTTATGAGAATAATGTGAATAATAAAGTTACTTTACCCAACAGACTTTATGAATATATGTATTGTGGTTTACCTGTTGTAGCTACAGATTTTCCCGAATTAAGAAAAGTTATTAATGATACAAATTGTGGCATTTTGATAGATTCTGATGATCCAAAAGCAATTGCAGAGGGCTTTATTTTCCTTTTAAACAATCCTGAAGAAGCTAAAAAAATGGGAGAAAGAGGTAAAAAAGCAATTGAAGAGAAATATGGCTATCACGTTGACCTAAAGAATACTATTAATTTATATAAAGAATTAATTTAATATGGGAGGCTTCGCAATATTACCAAAAAACTGTAGCTATAAAAAAAGTATTTTTAATAGTTTTGAAAAAAGAGAGTTTAATACTCCAATTCAGTTTAAAAATTTAAATTTTGATATTTTATATTATCCAAAATTTAACGGTGTAAAACAGTATGTAACTGATAAAGACGAAAACGTATTATTTGTCTATGGAAGTCTATGGTATAATGATATTGCTTTTGAAAATAGTAAAGATATTTTATTGGATAAAATTATCACAAACACATTAAATGAAGAGTTGCTCACTGGTACATTTACATTAGTTTTCTTTAATGAGCAAAAAGATGGTATTAAAATTCTACATGACGCCAATGCTGTTAATCGGTTTTATTTTGATGGAACTTCTAAAATAATATCAAGTTCATGGCTAAGTTTAGTTTGGTTAGAAAAAAGAACAAAGGAGCAAATTAACTATAATGCAATAGCTGAAAACCTAATTTTAGGATTTAATATTGGTAAAAAAACATTTATAAATAGTATTGAAAGGATAAAACTAAATGATAATTTACCAAAAAATATTGAGTATACTCGTTTACGATGTTTAATTGAAAAGAGTATAAAAACTAGAGATCTATCAAAGAGTATCAGAACTTCTATAAAAAAATTACAAAACACATTAAACCCAAAACTAAAAAGTTATAATAAAATATCTTTAGGTATTTCTGGTGGTCATGATAGTAGATTATTGCTTGGTACTATCGACAAAAATATCTTAGGTAATAAGTTAAGCTTTTTTACATTTTATAAGCCAAAGGATAAAGATCTTGAAATTGCTAAAATTATTGCTCATGAATTAAAAAAGAAAATTGAAATAATAAAAACAAATGAGATTGATACACAAAATGATCTAGAAAATATTTATTACAGAGCATTTCTTTTTTTTGATGGTCAATGTGGCACACTATTACAATATTCTAAAAATGATTATACAAAAAAATTTCGAGACAAATTATTAGACAAAACCGATTTACACCTTTCAGGTGTTGGTGGTGAAATTTTTAGAAACTATAACCATCAGCCAAGAATTCCTCTTTCCTGGGAATTTTGGATTGACCAGTTTTTATTTGGTGGTAATTTAAAATCTTGTTTAAATAAGAAAGAGGTTATAGAAAATATTAAAAAGGAAATAAGAATTGATTTAGGAGTAAATTCAGAGAAAATTAATTTTGAAGATAGAAAAAAATTCTATGGTAACATCTTTTTAAGCGATTGGCATGGAATAAGAAATTCTATAGAAAACCAATATGCTAATTATTATTCGCCATTTACAGATATTAACTTAATTAACTATAGCTATCAAACAATTAGGTTTCATGGTTCTGGAGGCGAATATGAGTCTGAAATGATAAATAAGGCATCACCAGAACTAGCTAAAATAAAAAGTGGTTATGGTTATAATTTTTCTCATATTCCACTCAAGTTCAAAATTATAAATAAAATTAGATGTTTGGTTAAACTACCTTCATTTGCATCGATCAGGAAAATTAAAACAGTTAACAAAAAAGATGTTGATTTATCACAATTTGAATATGGTGTTTTTCATGATTTTAAGAAAAATTTCAATGATAAAGATATTAATTTTGATCTGTTACTAAATAAAAAGAAGGACCATATGCTTATGGTATCTTATGCACTTAATACTCTAATAAAACAAGTATAAAATGAATATAAGGACGTCAATACGTACAAATATAAAAAAATTTATATATGATTCTTATATGGAAAAACAATGGAGAGATAGAAATCCGTATATAGGAACTCATGAAGAATTTGAAAAGATATTTGACACTAATAAACCGGTAATAGGTATCCTATATGATATAGCCTATGAGCATCAGTATTATCAAAATGCATGTATTGATCTAAAAATAAATTATAAAGTTATTGATATTAGACCTAGCAATTGGATTGCTAAAATTAAAGATAGTGGATGCGATATATTTCTGGTATGGCCAACTATTTATAAACCAATTCAAAAACAATTTTGGGATGAGAGATTACAAATACTTAATCATGAATTAAAAAAGAAAATATATCCAACATTCGATCTTTTATGGCTATATGAAAGTAAAAGAAAAACTAGGGATTGGTTATTAGTACATAATTTACCACATCCAAAAACGGATGTATTTTTCAATAAAACTGAAGCATTGTCTTTTATTGAAAATACTAATTTTCCAATAGTTTATAAAACAGATCAAGGGGCAACAGCCTCGGGTGTAATAATTATTCGTTCAAAAACCCAAGGTTTAAGGATAGTTAAAAAAGCATTCAGTAAAGGGATAAATCTAAAAAACAGGGGCCTTTATGATAGGCATCAAGGATATGTGATATTTCAAAAGTACATTCCAAATGCTAAAGAATGGAGAATGGTAAGAGTTGGTGATAGTTACATCTGCCGTTTAAAACATAAAGTCGGAGATTTTCACAGCGGGTCAGGAAATGTTGATTGGGCGAAGCCTTCAATTGAATTATTAAACAAGACTAAAGAAATTAGTAATATGTTTGATGTTCCAAATATTAACATAGATTATTTTGAAACAGAACAAGGTGATTATTTAATAAATGAAATTCATTCTGTATGGGGTGGGCCTAAGAAAAAGAAGACCAGCGAGTTTGAAGGCAGGTACTTATGGAATGAAAAAGAAAGTAATTGGGTTTTTGAAAAAGGATTTTATTATACAAATAGAACGGCAAACTTAAAATTAGAATGGATTAAAGATAACTGGTTATGAGAATTTTGTTAGTGGTAACAGGCTTTCCCTCAAAAGATAATCCAAGTAGAAGTGTTTTTAATTTGGTAGCAGCTAATTTATTGAGTAGAAAGCATACTATCACTATATTAAGAATTCGAGCATGGAAGCCGGGTAGAAAATTTTTTAAGAGGGACACTTTCAATGAAATACCTATTTTATATTTATCTACACCATTATTTACTAACAGGTTTTTTGATTGTATAGACTTAAATTACTTGTTTTTACAAAAAATAATAAAAATATTTTCAAAGCATACCTCAAAAATAGATGTTATTCATAGTGTAGGAGGAGGGTTAAATTCTTATGCTTCAAGTATAATTTCAAAAAAAAATAACATCCCTTTTATAACTCAATATATAGGAAATGATATAAATTTTTTTATCACAAAGAATTATAAAAAGAAAAGTATAAAAAAATATATTAACGCAGCTTCCTACCATGTTTTTAATTCAAATCAATTAATGGCAGTATTTTCTAGTATGTTTAATGACATTAAAAAAATGAGAGTAGTCTATAGAGGAATTGATTTAAAAAATATTGAAGATGTTGCTATAAATTATCCATATGATCTAAAATTTTTATATTTAGGAGGACTAGTTAGTGGTGATTATGGAGATCCTCATGATAATCTAAAAGGAGGCGTCACTTTGATAAACGCATGGAAAAAATTAGATTCAACTATAGATTTAACTAGTGCAAAATTATTTTTTGGAGGTCCAAATTCAAAGAATGCAATTAAATATATTAGCGATTCAAAAATTAACTACCCAGATTCATTTAAAATAATTGGTGAAATATCAAAATCTGAAGTGAAAAAGCATTTAATAGATGCTAATGTAGTGATAATCCCTTCTCTATTTGAAGGAACACCAAACGTTCTATTTGAGGCGATGGCCTATAAAAATATGATTGTAGGAACTAAAATAGGAGGTATTCCGGAAATTGTTGATGAAAAATTCGGAATTTTAGTTGAGCCTAATAATGAAAATGAGATTGTAGCTGCAATAAAAAAAATAATATCAAAACCTGAAATTATAATTAAATCAGCTAATGAAGCTAAACAAAATATTAAAAAATATGATAATACAAATTTTTTAAAAAGTTATTCTGAAATTTATGAAGAAGTTAAAACAAGTTTTGTAAGTATTGATTAAGCGATAACAAATTGATTAAAAGGAGATATTCTATTATTTAGATAAATTTATGTGTGGAATAGTAATTGGTTCTGGCCAGGATTGGACAGAGAAAAGAACAAAGAAATATTTAGAGCTAATTAAGCATAGAGGACCGGATAATACGGGGTTTTATAATAATTTAAATGTTTATATAGGTCATGTAAGGTTAAGTATAATAGATACGAATGAAGCATCAAATCAACCATTCTTTTTTGAAAATTATGTTGTGTCTTATAATGGTGAAATGTTTAATTATATTGAAGAACGAGAAATATTAAGAGAAAAAGGTTACGCATTTGATACCGAGAGTGATACAGAGGTTATAATAAAAATGTTTAAAGAATATGGTTTAAACTTTATAAACCGTGTGAATGGAATGTTCGTGATTTCAATTTATGACACAGAAAGTAAAAAAATCTTTATTTGGCGAGATAGATTTGGAATTAAACCTTTTTATTATAGTTTATATGATGATTCATTTGTTGGATGCTCTGAAATTAAACCAATTTTACTTGATAAGAATTTCAACATTAAATGGAACAAACATATTTTAGCCAGTTTTATCAGAGAGAATATTATTAATTATTCTGATGAAACATTTTATGAAGGAATAATGCAGTTAGAACCTGGCAGTTTTATAGAGTACAATGCTTTAAAAAACAAAATCAAAACGGAAAAATATTATACTTTAAAAAGAAAACAAAAGACTAATTTCAATGAAATAAAATCATTATTATCAGATAGTGTTAAACTGAGGATGCGAAGTGATGTTGGTTACTCTTCGGCCTTGAGCGGTGGAGTTGATAGTACTTTAATAACCAGGTTAATGCAGGAAAATAATAACGGGAAGGGGATTGATGTGTTTTCAATGTTAAGAGATTCAGCAGATGATTTTGATACTGAATATTCATTAAAATATAAAAATATATTTACTAATAACCAATATACAAGAGTTACTCCCAACAAAGACAGATTGTTATCAATATTAGATGAAGTTTTTTATTATCAAGAAGAACCATTCCAAGGGCCTTCAATGGTTCTTCAGTTTTTAATGTATAGATTGATGAAAGAAGCAGGTATAAAAGTCGTTTTAGAGGGGCAAGGAGGAGATGAAGTTTTTATTGGTTATGAACGATATCTTTTTTCCGATAATCTGGTAAAATTCTTTTTAAAAGGTGGAATTAAACGAATTTCAAATCAAACAAGATTGTCAAAATCTATTAGTGCTTTTTATTGGTTTTATTTTAGATATCCAATTATCAGGAAACTTAAAAATATAAGGACCTTTGGTTTGAAGACTAACCACTTACTGAAAAGATATATTAATTCAAATTATCTTAAAGATTCTTGTAGTGATCTAAAAAAGGGCGAATTGAGAATAAACGAAATAACAAAATTTCAATTAAGAAGACTGCTTAATTACGGTGATAAAAGTTCTATGGCAAATAGTGTTGAAGTTAGGTTGCCTTTTTTAGATTATAGAGTGATTGAAGGAGCTTTGAGTATTGATCACGACGCATTAATTAAAGATTATTGGAGTAAATATTTATTAAGAGAGTTTTTAGATGATTTTGGGTTAAAGGATTTTGCTTGGAGAAAAAATAAAAACGGATTTGACACCTCTGATGATTCTTGGGAAATAGTAAAATTTTATCCTAAAGCAAGTAGTGTTGAAGACTTTTTTAAAATTAATATCGAAAAAATAAAAGACAGAAGATTAGTGTGGAACCTTGTCAATATACGCGCATTGGAAAAAATATATGATATTTCAATTTAATATTTTTATAATTATAGATTAAATGAAAATTATTCTATCCCACGATATAGATCATTTATATTGGTATGAACATTATTTTAAAGATTTATATTTACCCGGCACTCTATTGAGAAATACAAAGGGATTTGTTGCCGGTAAATTAGAATTACAACTGTATCTAAAAAGGTTAAAGTGCTGGGGAAGAATTCACAGAATACCGGAGCTTATAAAATATTTTAACCAAGAAAATATTAAGTCGAATTTTTTCTTTGGAATGGATAATGCCCTTCATCTGTCATATAATTATAAGCAAACTAAACCTTTTATTCAAGAATTATTAAAAGAAGGTCATTTGGTTGGTGTTCATGGTATAGCCTTTAAAGAAAAAAACCAAATTGAAATAGAAAATAAAAGATTTAAAGAACTTAGTAATATCAATCCATATGGGATAAGAACACATTATTTAAGACTAAGTGGATATTCACATAATTTATTTGATCAACAAGGTTATAAATTTGATTCTTCCATAGATAGTATCATGCACCCATTTAGAATAAATAACATGTGGGAAATCCCTATCAGTATTATGGATGCCTCTTTGGTCGAACACGCCCAGTTAAATCAAGATATAAATATCTGGAAAAAAAATACTTTAAAACGACTTGAAATTGCAAAAGAAAATAATTTAGCTTACTTCGTAATAAATTTTCATGATACTTATTTTTCGGATGCTTTTCCGGTTATCAAAGAATGGTTTCTTTGGTTAGTTGATAGCTTAAAAGGTGAAAAGTATGAATTTATCACTTTTAATCAAGCTGTTGAAGAGTTAAATAGCAATTTTAATTTATACTTGAAATAAATATTTTAAGAATGTCAAATACCATCTGGATTATCAATCAATTTGCTGGTAAGTCTGATTCTGGATGGGGGGAGAGACACCATTTTTTGTCAAAATATTGGGTAAAAAAAGGATATGAAGTTAAAATAATTTCAGGTTCCTATAATCATTTGTTTATAGATCAACCTATTACTAAAGGGAAAAATTTTACTATTGAAGAAGTTGAAAAAGGAATTACTTTTTGTTGGGTAAAGATACCAAAATACAATCCTAACAGTATATTTAAGTTTTTATATATGCTATTATTTACTAGTAAATTATTTTTTTTAAATAAAAAAACATTAGGATGCCCATCAGTTATAATTATTTCCTCAATGCCAATTTTTTCGGTATTTCCAGCCTATGTAAAAGCAAAGATCAATAAAGCTAAGCTAATTTTTGAAATAAGAGATTTATGGCCTGAAACTCCAATCCATTTGAAGGGGTATTCAACCAGAAATCCTTTTATTGCTACTTTAAAACTAATTGAAAAATTTGCTTATAGAAAATCTGAGAATATAGTTTCTCTACTTCCAAATGCATATAATTATGTAAATAGAATATCTAAAAAACCTAATAAGTTTAAGTATATACCTAATGGAATAGATGAAAATCTTATAAAAAATGAGAATTTATCAGATTTAACTATTAGCCTTATACCAAAAGATAAGTTTATTGTTGGTTATGCCGGAACAATTGGACTTGCCAACACAATGGAGTTTTTTATTGATTGTGCCATTTTAATGAAGAACAATAAGAATATTCATTTTGTTTTAGTGGGTGATGGATATCTAAAAGAAGAATTTCAAATTCAGACCAAAGATTCTAATAATATTACTTTTATTCCAAAGATTAAAAAATCTCAAGTGCAGAACATGTTAAAATATTTTGATGTATGTTATGTAGGGAGATACAATTCACCACTTTATGACCATGGCGTATCTTATAATAAATATTTCGACTATATGCTGGCTAAAAAAATTATTTTAGAATCTTCTAATTTTATAAAAGATCCTGTTGAGTTATCAGGTTGTGGAATTATTGTAGAACCTGAAAATGCCCAAGCGATAAATGATGGCATTATTAAAATTTATAATATGCCTGAGAATGAAAGAAAGGAAATAGGGTTAAAAGGTTATACATATGTAAAGAAATACCACAATTTTGATTATTTAAGCGATCAATACGTGGAATTATTTTAAATTTTAAGACATGATTAAACAAAGTACTTATGACGATTTAAAGAAAATAGCATCATGCCATCGGAAAGCATTCCCAAAATCGTATTCTTCTAAATTAGGTCAAGTTTATTGTGAAAAAATGTTAGAGTGGTTTATATCAAACAAAAATAATTTTCTATTTCACATAGAAAAAGAAGAACAATGTATAGGTTATTTAGGAGGAGTTACAATAAATGATTATAAATCTGCCGGACCCTCAGCAGCAATGATGCGATATAGTTTTAACAGAGCAATTCAATCTTTAATTTTTAGACCTTGGCTTATCTTTCATCCTGAAATATTTAAAAATTTTTCATATTTAAAAACGAATATTTTTAAAAAGATTGGATTGATAAAGGTTTATAACTCTAAAGAAAATACTATAAAAGTAAACCCTTATGCCGGATTACTTGTTATTGGTGTTGATCCTAAATATCATAAAAAAGGATATGGTAGCATTTTACAAAAAGAGTTTGAAAGAAAAGCAAACGAAATGAATTTTAGCACATTAGAATTATCTGTAAAAGCACAAAATAAAGGAGCAATTAGATCTTATGAAAGGAATGGATGGGAAATATTGAGAGCTTCTGAAAACCATATTAGAATGGTTAAAAATATTGAATTAAGTAAGTTATCTGAAAATCTTGAAAATGGTTAATATTATGATTCTCACATCATAAAATAAAGATTTTTTCAATAAATATTGCTTATTAAGTTCGATTTTATGTGGCATAATATTTTCAATATATGTTTTCTCAGGATCGGCAGCCTTACCTAATAGTATGCTTTCATCAATATAAGCTATCGAGGCATAATCCGTAATACCAGGTTTTAATTGTAAAATTTCACGTTGCTCTTTTGAATATAGATCAACATATTTTTCTACTTCAGGCCTGGGGCCGACAAAACTCATTTCACCAATAAAAACATTAAACAATTGTGGAATTTCATCCAACTTTGTTTTTCGTAATATTCTCCCGATCTTGGTTATTCTATGATCACGGTCACCCAATGTTAATAAACCAGATTTATAAGCGTTAGTGATCATAGTTCTGAACTTAAAGATCTTAAATTTCTTTCCATTTTCACCAATTCTTTCTTGCATATAAAAAACAGTCCCTTTTGAGTCTATTTTAATTAAAATTATAATGAGTACGATTAATGGAGAAATCAATATAATGCCAAATGTTGAAAATAAAATATCAAATAACCGTTTACTCATTTTATAGATTTTTTTCTACGGTTTTAGTTACGACATTTATAATGACAGTTAATTGTTTATCTGTTAAATCCTGATAGACTGGTAAACTAATTAACCTTTCATAATTGTGAAAACTATTTGGATAATCTTCTATTTTATTTTCTAAATATTGATAAGCAGTTAACATAGGGAGTGGTTGAAAATGCACGTTGACCGCAACATCATTCTCATATATTTCTTGAATTATTTTATCTCTCTCTGTTTCATTAATCCCTTTAATTCTTAACAGATACAAATGATAGGATGATTCTTTAGATGCAGTTTTAAATATGGGTGTTTCGGCCCATTCAAATTTAGAAAATGCTGATTGGTAGGTATTAAATATTTGTTTTCTCCTCACTAAATTTACTGAATCATAATATTTTAATCCAACCAGACCTATGGAGGCTGAAATATCTGTCATGTTTCCTTTGTAACCCGGCATTAGTATATCATAACGCCAGTTACCTTTAGTTGATTTTGCCAATGCGTCTTTATTTTGTCCATGTAAACTGAATATATTCAAATAATTATAGACTTGTTTATTGTCAAAAGGATAAGGTAGGTTAAGTGCAATAGCCCCACCTTCGGCTGTCGTTAGATTTTTGACAGCATGAAATGAAAATATTGAGATATCTGTTAAGCTACCCGAAACTTTATTATGATAGTTGGCTCCAAATGAATGAGCTGCATCAGATAAAATGAGTATTCGCCCTAATTTTTTTTGAATATCAGAGAATGCCTCAAAACTTTGTATAATTTCATCTTCTTTAACCAATTCGTTTAGCTCATTATAATCAACGGGGTAACCAGCAATATCAACTGGAATTATAACTTTTGTTTTACTAGTGATGGCTCCTCTTATTTTTGAAATATCTAGGTTAAGGTCGTCAGCATTACAATCGACCATTACAGGAGTTGCTCCTGTATGAATTACTGCATTGGCAGTTGCAGCATAGGTGTAGGAAGGTATTATTACTTCATCGTTTTTCGTTACCCCAAACCATTTTAAAACTAGCTCTAAACCAAAAGTAGCAGAATTAACACATAGTAGAGAAGAAACTCCACAATAGGCTGCGAGTTGTTTTTCAAATAATTTTGTTTTAGGTCCAGTAGTGATCCAACCAGATTTTAATGTATCAACTACTTCATCGATAATTTCTTGATTTATATGTGGAGGTGAAAAAGGTATCATATGTTAAATTTACAAACAAAAATATAAATTATATAACGTTAAAAACTAATTAAATTATTTAATTCTTCAATTTTGAAATATTATCAATTAATCTTAAATTGTCATTCAAAATTCATATTTTTTTTATGATTATATATCGATGGTATTTTTTCTATTTAACTACCTGATGCTATAGGAATTATAAAAAATTAAACATGAAGTAAAATTTTAAAATGGGAAAAAAAATATGGTTGTCACCATCTCATTTAACAGGTGAAGAACAAAAATATGTGCAAGAAGCTTTTGATACTAATTGGGTAGCACCGCTCGGTCCCAATGTTAATGGGTTTGAGCAAGATATTTGCAATTATACAGGTGTTAAAGCTTGTTCAGCATTAAACTCTGGTTCAGCTGCTATTCATCTAGCACTGATTTTATTGGGTATTGAAGAAAATGATGAGGTAATCTGTTCTTCTTTTACCTTTTCAGCAACCGTTAATCCAATTCGATATCAAAAAGCAATTCCCATTTTTGTAGATTCTGAAGGAGATACTTGGAATATGAGTCCGGAATTGTTAGAATTAGCAATAAAAGCCAGAACTGAACAAGGCCAAAAGCCCAAAGCCATATTATTAGTACACTTATATGGTATGCCGTCAAAAATGGAAGAGATCATGGCAATTTCTAAAAGGTATGACATTCCCATAATTGAAGACGCAGCTGAAGCTATTGGTGCAACCTACAAAGAAAAGGCAATGGGAACATTCGGTGAAATCGGCATTTTCTCATTTAATGGTAATAAAATTATTACAACCTCCGGTGGCGGGGCTATGATCTCTAATAATGCCGATTATTGTGATCGAGCTACTTTCTTGGCAACACAGGCCCGAGATGTAGCTCCGCATTATCAACATTCTCAAATAGGTTATAATTATAGAATGTCAAACATTTTAGCTGGTATTGGTAGAGGCCAGTTAGAAGTATTAGATGATAGGGTGTCAGCCAGAAGAAAGAATTTTGAGTTATATAAAAAAGAATTAGCAGGCATTAAAAATATTACTTTTGTTGAAGAACCGGAAGGGTTTTATGCTAATAGATGGTTGACTACGATCATAACCAATAGCTATGAAACCAGAGAAAGTATCAGACTTGGTTTAGAAAAAGAAAATATTGAATCGCGACCACTGTGGAAACCCATGCATTTACAACCTATTTTTCAAGAATTTCCAGCATATGTTGATGGTACTTCAGAGGACTTGTTTCAACGAGGTTTGTGCTTACCAAGTGGTTCAAATTTAACTGAAAGTGATTTAAAAAGGGTGGTATTACATATTAAATCTAATGTTATGTCCTTCTGACGGACTAACTAAATATAATTTATTTATTAAGCATAAATACTATTATTTGTGCTTTTTTCGTTTAGATTTACGACCTTTGTTAATATAAAAGGGTGAAAAATTATCAGGATATTTGCTGATATAATTGTTATTATTATAATGTTAAAGTCATTTTTTTTAAAGGGAGCCAATGCCTCAGTTGGGAGATGGGTAGTTTTGTTGATAGATACTTCTATAGTATTACAAACCTTTTTTATTGCCTACCTTATCAATTTTAACTTTGAATTGAACTTCCAACAATTTGGTTTTTTCTCACAAATAGGTTTAGTTACAGTTTTAGCGATACTAAGTTTTTTAATAGTTGGCTCATATAAGGGTACGGTAAGACAAACAGGAACTAAAGATGCCCTTAATGTTTTCTATGGAGTAACCATTCTTTTCTTCATTTTAGCAGTTATTACTAAAATGGATAGAGAGTTTAATATTACAATAAGATTTGCGGTTCCGTATTCAGTAATAACTATACATTATTTATTAAACATTATTGCACTTATAGCAAGTAGGTATATTTTTAAACGAGTAATATTCAGAGTGTTAAATCGATATAAAGCACCTGTGAAAACACTTATTTATGGAGTTGGGGATGCAGGATTGTTAACATATGCAACTATCAATAATGATTTGAATAATACTTCAAACTTAGTAGTGGGATTTATTGATGATGACAAACGAAAAATAGGTAAAAAATACAATAGACTTAAAGTATTCAAACCAACGGCCATAACATATGACTATATTACCAAGAACAACATTCAAGAAATAATTGTTTCCATTCAAAATATCAAACCCTATCGTTTAATGGAGATTGTCGACTCAATGTTGTCATTACCAGTAAAAGTTAAAATAGTGCCTCCTATTGATAAATGGATAGATGGTGATCTAAGTATTGGTCAGATTGAAGAAGTTAAAATTGAAGATCTATTAAATAGGGCGCCAATTCAGATAAGTAATCCAATTTTGCAGAAAGAATTAAATGAAAAGGTGGTTTTAATTACAGGTGCAGCAGGTTCAATTGGGTCTGAAATTGCACATCAGGTAGCTAATTATAATTACAAACATATAATATTATTAGACCAGGCAGAATCTGATCTATATGATGTTCAACAAAGTTTTATTAGGAAGAATGTCAAGAATTTTTCCATTGAGGTAGCCGATATTAGAAATGAGCTTCGTATGAGTGAAATCTTTAAGAAATATAGTATCGAATTGGTATTCCATGCTGCAGCCTATAAACATGTGCCATTAATGGAAGAAAATCCATATGAGGCAGTTAAAGTTAATATTTATGGAACGCGAATTGTAATGGATTTAGCATTGAAAAACAATGTTGAAAAGTTTGTGATGGTATCTACTGATAAAGCGGTAAACCCAACAAATGTAATGGGTGCAACTAAGCGTGTAGCCGAAATTTATGCGAGTTGTCTAAATACTCAAAGAAAAACGAAATTTATTACTACTCGATTTGGTAATGTATTGGGATCAAATGGTTCTGTTATTCCTTTGTTTAAAAAACAGATCTCGGAAGGAGGGCCAATTCAAGTTACCCACAATGATATTACCCGCTATTTTATGACTATTACTGAAGCTTGTAGTTTGGTATTAGAAGCTGGTGTAATGGGCAAAGGAGGAGAGGTTTATGTTTTTGATATGGGGGAATCAGTTAAAATTTATGATCTTGCTAAAAAAATGATTCACCTTTCAGGATTGCGTTTTCCGGAAGATATTGACATTAAAATAATTGGACTAAGACCTGGCGAGAAATTGTATGAAGAGCTATTAAGTTCTAAGGAAAATACGATACCAACCTATAATGAAAAAATTATGATAGCTAAGGTAAGTCCTTTTGATTGTAATTCGGCTAGAGACAAAATACAAAGACTTTCACTACTTGATAATATGGACAATCTTGAAATAGTTTCTTCAATTAAAGAGATAGTACCTGAATATATTTCGAATAACTCTGTCTATGAAACGTTAGATAAGGTTAGTTCAGAATGAGAATAAGCTAGTGCGTTCGCAAAAAATAATAGACTCGATACTACAATTCTTGAGTTAATTTTTGATATTATATCGATATAAAAACGCATACCTTACAGCCAATAATACTAATATAGGAATTAAGCCAACTGAGAATATCTGGATCTTTACTATCCATAGAATTACCGTAAGTACCAATAGTAATATTAAAAATAGAATATATTTTTTATGCCAAGGTTTTAATGCTGTCTTCAATAATGGAAATGCCAGGAATAAATTTGGTAAAAAAGCCCAAAAAATATTATAATTATTTGCTGTAGCAGAATGATCTGTAGCAAACCATAATAGTAAGATAATTAAACCCGTAATACCCGTTGTAAAAAACAACAGAAAATCTAGCCATTTGGTTCGTTTTTTCTTTTTATGGTCATGATTGGTAATCCATAAAACTAAGAATGCTATAATTGAAAATAAAAATAAAGGTGTAAAGAATGATTTTTGCACCATTTCTTCTTTTTGTTCATATAAAATTGTTGTCCGTTTGACAAGAGGAACTTCCTTGCCATTTTGAAGAATCATAACATTTTCGAATCCTTTAAAAACATATTCTGGTAAAAAAGTATATTGCTTAGGAGTTGCTTTTTTATCAATTACAGAACCCAACGCCAAATCAATACCGAATGTACCCCAAGGATGGTATTCCAGTTTTTGATATATTAAATCGCGAAAAGTAAAAGTATCTTGTAATAATTCATCCTGATAGTTTACGCTATCCCCAAGTACTTCGGTTGTAACATCTCTTAATTTAGTGGCACAATTGTCAAAGAAAAAATCATATAAATATTTTTTATTTTCAGGTTTGGCATTATTCTCTAAAAAATCAAAATATTCTTGTTTTTGTATCAAAGTTAATTGTAGTATTTGTTCAATAACAGCACGATTCTGCTTTATATAGCTTTTTAAAAAATAATGAAACGGATAACTTCCAAGATCATAGAGCAATTTTCCACGAGCGAATTTGGTGTAAAAATTTGGTGTATCAAAATCATAAACACCATAATTATATACCTGGTCTATATGATTTGTTTTATCTAATACTCTAATTGCACTATGTCCCCAAGTATCATTTAGTTCTTTTCCTTGGTCAACAGTGATAATACTAATTTCTGCTTGTGGCGAAAGTTTTATTTGCTGGGAATAACCGGCATATGCTAGGATAGTAAATATGAAAAAAAATATTATTTGT
>JGI24023J19991_10000250_pt1 | contig 41330 bp, 41 predicted proteins | sample Cruoilmetagenom1_FD_19991 | JGI IMG/M metagenome (IMG submission 19991)
TGATTGACAAAGCGTTGTAAGATGTTGGTCTGTTTATTATGAGATTTGAAATACCGTTCTCATCATTGCGAAGTACCAAAGTTTCAGAAGTTTTCTTTGTTGCGGGCATCAATTATCTCCATAATATCCCAAGATAATCTTTATTGTATTATATTTGTTGGAAATTTCTAGTTCTAAAAGGTAGGACAATAGTGTAATGCTGAATAGAAAGGATGCTAAATCAAATTAATTGTCTTTTACGCCGTCTGTCAAAATATTTACTTTATCGTCTCTTACGTCTGCAACCCCACCTTCAATGATTAACTTATTTTCAACCCCGCCTTTTCTATACCTTAGTTCACCGGTATGAAGGGTTGTTATAAAGGGGGTGTGACCGGGGAGCACTCCGAATTCCCCTGCTTCGCCCGGAGCTACAACTTCATCAACCTGCTCATCAATAACAAGGGCAGTTGGTGTAATTACTTGCAAATGAATACCGTCGGCCAATTTTCTTTCTCTCCTCTAAATTCTTAACTTGCCAAAGCTTAAATTGAGGGGCATTCAAGCCCCTCAGTCTATATTTTATGATGTAATAATTTCTTTTGCCTTCTCCTGCACTTCATCCAGATTACCTACCATATAAAACGCCTGCTCAGGGATATCATCCATGTTCCCCGCGATAACCTCTTTAAAGGCTTCTATTGTCTCTTTAATAGGCACATATTTACCAGGAGTTCCAGTGAACTGTTCCGCAACATGGAACGGCTGAGAAAGGAATCTTTGAACCTTTCTAGCTCTTGCTACCACCAGTCTGTCTTCCTCAGAAAGCTCGTCCATACCCAAAATAGCAATAATTTCTTGCAACTGCTTGTAACGCTGTAGAACTTCCTGCACCTGACGCGCAACCTCATAGTGCTCCTGTCCGACAATCTGAGGATCAAGAATACGTGAAGTTGAATCAAGCGGATCCACAGCAGGGTAGATGCCAAGCTCAGTTAACTGACGAGAAAGAACTGTCGTACCGTCAAGGTGAGCAAAGGTAGTTGCGGGAGCCGGGTCGGTAAGGTCATCCGCAGGAACGTAAATAGCCTGCACCGATGTAATAGAGCCTTTAACCGTGGATGTAATTCTCTCTTGCAGCTCTCCAAGGTCAGTTGCGAGAGTCGGCTGATAGCCTACAGCAGAAGGAATCCTTCCAAGAAGCGCCGATACCTCAGAGCCCGCCTGGGTAAACCTGAATATGTTATCAATAAATAAGAGTACGTCTTGGCCTTCTTCGTCACGGAAGTACTCGGCAAGAGTAAGCGCTGTTAGGGCGACCCTTGCTCTAGCGCCGGGAGGCTCGTTCATCTGTCCGAATACAAGCCCGGTATTTTCTATAACACCCGAATCCTTCATTTCGTGCCATAGATCGTTTCCTTCACGAGTCCTTTCTCCCACACCGCCAAATACGGAAACACCGCCGTATTCTTTTGCAACGTTATGAATAAGCTCCATTAGAAGAACTGTTTTCCCCACACCAGCACCGCCGAAAAGACCGATTTTCCCTCCCTTTAGAAAAGGAGCAATCAGGTCAATAACTTTAATTCCGGTTTCAAAAAGCTCTAGTTTCGTACTTTGTTCAACAAACTTAGGGGCTTCTCGGTGAATAGGCCAGCGCATTTTAGTAGCTACGGGACCAGCTTCATCAATTGGCTCCCCTACTACATTTACCATTCGTCCAAGGGCTTCTTTTCCTACAGGAACGGTAATACCTTCTCCTGTATTTAGCACATCCTCGCCTCGTTTAATACCCTCTGTAGAATCCATAGCAATGCAGCGGACCCTATTGCCCCCTAGCTGCTGCGCTACTTCAACGATTAGATTCCATTCCTCATCATTAATGAGTTGGTTTGTAAGTTTTAGTGCTGTATAGATTGGGGGGAGCTCGCTATTTTTAAACTCAACGTCAATAACAGGTCCCATAATCTGTACAACTTTACCCATATTTATATTAGTACTTGTGTCCATCTTACTCGGAGCCTCCTTTACTTAATGCCTCAGTTCCATTTACTATATCCATGAGTTCGGTTGTAATCATGGCTTGTCTTGTTTTATTGTATAAAAGCGTTAGGTTCTTTATAACATCATTCGCATTACTGGTGGCATTTTCCATAGCGGTCATACGCGCAGCATGCTCACTTGTCATTGATTCCTGAATTGCCCGTTGAACCCTGACCTGAACATATTGGGGAAGAAGGACGCTTAGAATCCCCTTCCTTTTAGGTTCATATAAATAATCTACAAGGGTCTCATCCTCTCCTTCAGAATCGGTTTCTATAGGAAGGACTTTTTCATAGGTAATTTCCTGGGTCAAAGCGGATTTAAAATAGTTATAAACCAATATAACCTCATCGCTGTCACCTTTGACGAATTCCTTGATTAATTCTTCAGATACTTTTTCTGATATCTGAGAGTAGTTTCTTTCCGTAATGCCCGTATAACTACTTGCGACGCTAATCCCTTCTCTTTCAAAATGATCCCTGCCCCTTCTACCCAAAAAGCTAAATGCAACTTCTTCATATGACTTTGTATCGGTCACAAGATACGTCTCAAGCTTCCTGATAAGGCTGCTGTTGAAACTACCGCAAAGCCCCCTGTCAGACGTAACAAACACAAGATGGAGCTTTTTTGGATCATCGGATTTCCTCAAAAGAGGATGCCATTTCTGATCGCACCTCTTAGCAACACTCTTAGTTGTGTCCTGATACGCATCCGAATAGGGACGATAGGCCACAAGAAGATCCTGAGCACGCTTGAGCTTTACTGCAGAGATCAGCTTCATAGCACTCATTATCCTGCTAGTACCCTTAACACTGCTAATTTTAGTTTTAATCTGTCTTAAACTTGCCATGACTTTTTTAGTTTAGAGATTGGACTATCTCTAATTGACTAATTTAGATCTCCTAATTGATTTTTAAGTTCTGAAAGAGCACCTCTTACACTCTCTTCCAATTCATCAGAAATCACTTTCTTTGTCCTAATATCATCTAAAAGATTCGAATAGCTCGAATCAAAGAATGAATAGAGTTCCTTTTCATATTTGCCTACCGACTCAACAGGATAATCATCTACAAATCCCTTCGTAACCGCAAAGATAATTAGAACCTGCTTCTCAACTGCGATCGGTTCGTATTGACCCTGTTTAAGCGCTTCAACAAGTCTGCTTCCTCGAGCTAGCTGATCCTGGGTTGCTTTATCCAAGTCAGACGCAAACTGAGAAAATGCTTCAACCTCTCTATATTGTGCCAATTCCAACCTTAAAGTTCCGGCGACACTTTTCATAGCCTTGATCTGAGCTGAACCACCTACCCTTGAAACTGAAAGCCCCACGTTAATAGCAGGTCTTACGCCTGAGTAGAAGAGATCACTCTCCAGATAGATCTGACCATCAGTAATAGAAATTACGTTAGTTGGGATATATGCAGAAACGTCCCCGGCCTGTGTTTCAATAATCGGTAGAGCCGTTAAGGATCCGCCGCCGTCTTCGTCTCTCATTTTTGCAGCACGCTCTAAAAGTCTCGAGTGAAGATAGAACACGTCCCCGGGATAAGCCTCACGTCCGGGAGGTCTTCTTAACAGCAAGGACAACTGACGATATGCCCACGCGTGCTTTGTTAAATCATCATAAATAACTAGTGCATGCTTTCCATTATCTCTGAAATATTCTCCAAGCGCACAGCCTGCATAAGGAGCAATAAACTGAAATGGAGCAGGATCACTAGCAGTAGCCGCAACAATAGTAGTGTATTCCATAGCGCCGTGTTCTTTTAATTTGTCCACGACTTGGGCAACTGTGGACTGTTTCTGTCCTACAGCTACATAGATGCAGTATACATCTTCATTTTTTTGGTTAATTATAGTGTCTATAGCGATTGCCGTCTTTCCAATCTGACGGTCACCCAATATTAATTCTCTCTGTCCCCTACCAATTGGGATCATCGCGTCAATTGATTTGATTCCTGTTTGTAAAGGTTCACTCACTGATTGTCTGTAAACAACCCCAGGAGCTTTAACCTCAATCTGGCGGGTTTCCGCGCTTTTGATCTCACCTTTACCGTCAATGGGCTGCCCAAGAGCGTTTACGACCCTACCCTTCATACCATCACCGACTGGAACCTCTGCGATTCTACCCGTACGCTTTACTATATCGCCTTCCTGAACCTGAGTATCCTCACCAAAGAGCGCGATACCAACATTGTCTTCTTCAAGGTTTAGAACAAGGCCCATAACGCCGCTCTTGAATTCTACTAACTCACCAGCCATTGCCTGGTCAAGTCCATATGCGCGGGCAATTCCGTCACCAATAGATATAACGGTTCCAACTTCGGATGTTTCAACCTTAGTTTCGTAACCTTTTATTCTATCTTTTAATATTTCTCCAATCTGTTCTATCTTCGTTTCCTGCATCTTTTTCGCTCCTTATAACTGTCTAACGTATAAGTGTCTAACGTCAAATTATTACTTGTTAATATTGCTAGGATTGAGAGAGAACACCCTTTATTCTCTCAAGTTGGGTCTTAATACTACCATCGAAAACCTTATCTTCAACCTTTGCAATTATCCCCCCAATTATCTCAGGGTCAACCTTAGATGTAACCTCGACCTCTTGGCCCATAACCTCTCTTAATTTAGCCTTTATCCTGCTCAAATCTTCTTCAGAAGGAGTAGCGGCCATTATTACCTCAGCGCGAATTCTACCCGAAGCTTTTCTTAGTTTTTGAACAAAAGGTTCCTCAGAATTCAGAAGTGATTTGAACTTATCCAGCTCAAGGACTAAACACAGGAAATTAGAAGTAAGGTTGTCATAGCCTCTATTTGAGGATAGATCCCTTGTTACTCCCTTTCTCTCGTCCAGTTCAAATGTTGAACTCCACAGCACATTCTTTAGCTCGGGAGTGCCTGATAGCACTGAAAAGAAATCTTCAATGTCAGAAGTTACTTTATCAAGTTTATTCTCATCTTTAGCACTCTGAACAAGAGCTTCAGAAAGATCTCTTAGTGTTGCGATTGATGCCATTTCTCTTCCCCTAAATTATTAGTAAAATCTTCAATGAATCTCTCTTTATCAGACTCGTTTAAATTCTCTTTAATCACTTTCTCGGCAATGGTGAGAGCAATCGTGACTACTTCGGACTGGACCTCACGCCTTGCTCTATCAATCTCAAACTGAATAGTGTCTTGAGCCTCTTTCTTAAGATGTTCAGATGCTATATTCGCATGTCTCAGAATCTCTTCTCTTTCCGTCTCGCCCTGTTTACGAATAGCGTCCTTTATACTGTCAATCTCTTGTTCAATCCCTCTCAATTTTTCAGCATACTCTTCGTATTTCTTTTTAGCATCTGAGATTGTCTGCTGAGCATGATCAATCTCGCTACTTATTGATCCTTTTCTTGCAACTAAGAAATTTCTTACAGAATCTTTTAGAAAATATACTAAGACCCCGAGCAAAATAACCAAGTTAACTGCATGCTCAAAAACATATCTCCAGTTAAAAACCTGTCCGCTTTCAGAAGCATTCGTAATCAAAAGGTTTATTATTTCAAAGTCAATCAAATTCTTGCCTCCTTACCCAAAACTCTTGAAGCTATGTCTTCAGCTAATCCATCTATATCGCCTTTTATTTTTTCTTTAATTTCTTGAGTATCAGCCTCAAGCTTAGTTTTTGCATCTTCTAGAATAACCTCTGTTTCCTCTCTGGCCTTGCCGATTATTTCGTCAGCCACAGTTTGCCCTTCTAGTATTATTTTGTTGCGCTCTTCAATGGCCAGCACTCTGGCCTCGTTCAGCTTCATGTCATATTCTTCTATAATTTTCTCTACTTGGACTTCAAGTTCTTGAGCTTCTTCAATTGCTCCTCTTGTGAGCTTATCCCTTCTATCCACAAGACTAAGAAAGGGTTTGAAAACCAGCTTATTAAGTATGAAGATGGCAATCAAAAATATTACAATCTGAATAAAAACAGTGTAGTTTACGCTCAACAAATCCTCTGAAGCAGCATATGCGTTAGTTGCAACACCAATAAGAAGTATTGAAAAGTAAAAGGTGAAATTTTTCAGTCTATCGAAGCACATTATTCTATCTCCTTAGAATCCCTAAGCGGAATCTTCCGCTGTATCGCCACCCCTGGCAAACATTATCTTCAAGAGAGGAGGGGCAATAAAGGTTGTTAACATAACCATTACTGTTACTGCAGAAAAGAGCTCAGAGGTAAATACTCCGTAAGTAAGTCCTACTTGGGCAAAAATAAGCCCGACCTCTCCTCGGGGTATCATCCCCACTCCAATAACACTCTTCTTTATTCCCTTCTGGAATACTCCAAGTCCGCTTATTAACTTACCCACTACAGCAACAATGAATAGTACCAGAGCGATTATAAGTATAGGTATGTTTTCCTTAACAAACGGATTAAACACCGCGACATCCACAGCGGCTCCGACCATTATGAAGAATATAGGTGTAAAAACATCCGCAACTGGCTTTATACGCTCCTCAATTGACTTAAATTGATGGGTGTTAGCTAGTACAAGACCTGCGGCAAATGCGCCAACTATTGGAGCTAAACCTACAAGACTTGCTAGATAAGAAAAAATAAATGCAAAGGAAATGGCGCTTAACAGAAGGACTCCCCTGACCCTCATTTTCTCAACAAGATTAAACAGCCTTTTAGATGTTAAATTCCCAATTACTATAGCTGCAATAAGAAAACCAAAAGCCTTTAAAAATATTATTCCCACACTCGCTGCCGAGACGCCGCCACCGACACCCACACCGCTTTCTGAAGATTCTATTAGTCCGCTTACGACACCTAATATGATCAAACCGAGAATATCGTCAATCACTGCTGCGCCAAGTATGATTTTTGCCTCTCCGCTCTGGAGACGATTCATATCCGAGAGCACTCTGGCAGTTATACCAACGCTTGTAGCAGTTAAGGTCGCACCCGCGGTTATGGCAATAAGGATAGTAAAATTCGGATCTACATTTCCAAGCATTCCATACTTTTCAAAAACAAGAATACTGGCAAAACCAAGAGCAAAGGGGACGACAACACCTATTATTGCAACAATTGTGGAGGTAAACCCAACTTTTATTAAATCTTTTAGATCGGTTTCCAAACCAATTTCAAATAAAAGTATTGCTACACCCACTTCAGCCAGAAGATGAAAGGTATCGTAACCCAGCATTCCGGGAACAGAGGGTACAATAGCAAGCACACTTCCTCCCAGAATAACGCCTGCTACAAGCTCTCCAAGTACGGAAGGCTGCTTGATACGTTCAGCTAACTCCCCAAAAACCTTGGAGAATATAAGTATCAGAGCAAGTGCGATAAAGAAATGTTCTATCGAGTAATGACTCGATTCTTCTAAGCTCATTTAAAGGTGTATTTCCTTAGGGTAGATATTTAAAAATCTTAATTATTTAACACGATTAAATGTGGGTGTCAAACTTATGTAGAATACAAATTTTAGATTGAGCAAAAGGCTCTTTTGCTCTTAAGTATGATAAGACTTTTTAGCATTCGAACCTTCAACAATTTTCATCCCCTAAAACCCTTAAGAACAAAAAATAATTTAACGATCAATCTGTTTTTTATTTTTATTTCAGTTTATCCCTTTCAATATCAAGCTCTGTATAAATATTGAGTGAATGAAGGGCCTGGTTAGCTTCCTCAAGACTTTTGCAGTTAGATACACATTTTGCCAGTTTGGAGAACTTTTCATAGAGTATTTTTGGTGAGAAATAATAAGTAACGGTTGAAGCCATGGAAAGGGATACGTCTCGTGTACCGCTTCTTATGGTTGTTTCTTCAAACTCCCCTTTTGCATACAATGCCGGCAAACGGCTTGCTTCAGTCGGGACAACGGCGATTACCTCATCGAGTCTTTTAAGAGCATCATGGGTTATACCCCAGCTCCCTATTACCCCGCCTTGCTGTAATATAAGCTTCATTGAGCTCTCAAGCTCTTTATGAGTAAGCTCACCGTCACTCCCAAAGCCGAAAAGGCCAATAATTGAAGGAATTTCGTTCTCTAACCTGGCAAACGCCGCGGTCATAATAGAATCCGCAAGAGGACTCATTAGCCCGGGTTCGTTGCCTTGCGCTATAACATCTCCCCCAACATCTATNCCTATTACTAAATCTGCTCCGAGTNTTTGGGCNGCATCTAAAATCCCATGCGCAATAGCTTCAGGACCGGAGTCTATTCCAACAAGCAGGGTTTCTTGACCGTATACTTCTGAGAATCCGGACTCTGCGAACCTGACTCCGGTACTCGTAACACTATCTTTATTCGCGTACCAGACCACATCGTTTAACTTGCGGACGTTTTTTGTTTCTTCAAACTTTCTGGGCCCAGGTACCGGGTCAAAAACAGATCGCTCCCAAGGTAGCCCACCGAAAACGCACTTAACTCCGAACATCCCTAGAAGATCAGCCGTTGGTATGGTCCCTACAATATCCCCTCCCCCGCCAATACCAATTAGAAGCGCCTTCTTAGAATTCTTTATTATTTCTTTAAAGGATTTTTGGGCGGACAACTAGCTTGCTCCCGGAACAAAGTTTTTACGTTTATTAATCCTACAGAATTGCCTCACAGTTTCAACAAGCTGTTTACCTAACTGGCTGCTCTAGCAATATGTAAAGCACGTTATCGCTAAATGCAGGGTCTTTTGTTAACCCTAGATGATCTGAGAAGAGAAACATTACATTTGACCATCTAATTGGAGATTGAAGATAGGGAGTCCATGTCGCTCCCGCTCTCTCATCCATAAGCGCGCTTGAGCGGGTAACCGTACCGTCACCTGGTTCATAGTTTGTGATTTTATAATGCTCTTTGGAGGAATCCACAGTGACCACTGATCCGGTCGGTATAGCATCCCCGGCTAATAGATATAATTTTAAGTTCTCTGGAGGATTTGCTGATTGATCCATTGCTTCTTGAAACTGTTTTCCCCTTTCAAGAGACTTTCTAAGATGGTCTATTGCAATCTCACGTCTTTCATCGGGATCTGAAATATCGGGGAGCAGCCACTCAAGAACCTCCGCCTGGTTTGGATTTGCAAGTCCCCAGCCATTCTCAATCCATAAATCTGCGTCTAGAATGTCCACCTCATTTCGGTTCTCATCTAATATTGCGCGGTGTCTTGCTCTTGGTAATAGTTGATACGAAGAAGGCATTGTTCCTATAATAGCCGGCTCATATTTCGGCAGAAATGGTCCGAAGTTCGGGCCCTGAAATAAATTTTCGACTGCGCCTACAGCACCGGCGTTGGGCGTTCCGATAATTATCACTTTATCCACATATTTTGCCCCGCCCCATGTCACTTCGGGTATCGAGCCGTCTTGTGGAAGATCATTTCCCCCATAACGCAAGAAATACCTGGTAACGAGACCACCCATCGAGTGGGCAACTATATCAAACTTAACATCGTCCTTGTCAATGCCTCGCTTCTTATATTCTTCTAATATGTAAGCCCTTTTTTCTTCGATGAAATTATTAAGCCTCTTTGCATTTTCCACGTTATCGAGACGCCAGTCATAAGCAAACTGAAAACATGTAAAATGATCATCGCCGTAGTCGATATTGTTTAACCCGTTTGAAGCAAGGGATTCATCTAAATAACCTCCGGCGCCCAATGTGCTAAGGATATTCACATACGCGTTTAATTCTATTGGAAGACCAAAAAGACTTACCTTTACCCTATCCAAAGCGCCGTCTGAATACACATTATCAGTCAGCTCGCTTAAAGGCACTCCCTTTTTCATCGGTATCGCTATAAGCCTTGCACCTTGTGGAGTTTCAGGATCAGCCGTACTCTTCTCGAAAGCTCCCCACACAAGCTGCCCACTCTCACCGTCTCTTAATTTTGAACCGAGAATCCCCGGAATTACTATTACAGCGTTGCCCTGGTCATGCGATCTTCTCGCGGCTTTTGTATATAGTCCCCCTAAATCAGGATGTTTATACTCAGCCTTCCCGCATGCAATAAGTATAGAAACAAATGAAAGTAGAATTAGCCTCTTTTTCATAACCATTCCCTCAGAAATACAGTAACACTTTCTTAAAAAAACCAAAAGCCCCTATAATATAAAAAACATCGCGGGCAATTAGAGTGTAGCGTAGCGAAAAACTTCACCCCTAGAGAATTCGATTACATTTATCTAAACAGTTAGAATTTACGAACCGTATAAGGACAAATGGATGTCAGAATCTCTGCAAACAATTCTTACATATACCCTAATCCCGATAGTGGTAACCATTATTGGGGGAACAATAGCCGCATACAGAACGCCGGGGGAAAAAACCAGAATTACGGTTCAACACTTTGCCGCCGGGGTCGTCTTTGCCGCTGTTGCGCTTGAGCTTCTACCAGAGCTAGTTACCAATTTGCGAATCCTTCCTTTAATTATCGGCTTCTCATCAGGTGTAGCTTTGATGCTGGTTGTAAGATGGGGAGCGGAGAAATTCGAGGGGAAGCAAGGTTCAGGGGGGCTTGTAATAGCTGCAGGGGTGGATGTTTTTATCGACGGTCTTCTTATGGGCGTTAGTTTCGATGTAGGTTTGAAGACAGGAATTATAATAACTATAGCGCTTTCCATTGAACTCTTATTCCTGGCGCTCTCTGTTGCATCATCTCTGGCCAAGGAAGGAAAAAGCAAATCGAGAATAATTCTTACCACTATTATTCTTTCACTGCTCGTACTTATAGGCGCAGCTATTGGAGGCTCTCTGCTTGAAGGTATTCATGGCTCTGCTCTAGAAGGAATTATCGCTTTTGCAGTAGCAGCTCTTCTTTACCTAGTAACGGAAGAACTGTTAGTTGAAGCCCACAAAGGGGGGCAAGACTCCGCTTTTTCTACAACTATGTTCTTTGTCGGATTTTTAATCGTTATGATTTTGGAAACGGCAACTTAATTGTTAAAGGTTTTATAACCCCCCCTTTATCAATTCAATACTCTATAACCTCTGCCCCTCATGCAATTTTTGTAGATGTGATCATAATTCTTATGGTTTTTATAGATACTCGTACCACCACCGGCAACACCGCCTACAACAGCTCCAATACCCAAACCCTTGCCGACACTACCGCCAATAGCGCCAAGCAATGCTCCAGTGCCCGCTCCGACACCTGCGCCAATCGCCGTATTCTTGGCAACATTACCCGCGCCGCCTTTATTGTCTTTGGCAAGCGCTTTGCACTCAGCATTATCTCTGTAGTATTTGTCCTGGTTCTTAATACTCGCAGGATCTACAACAGGATCAGCATATACGTATGTCGCAGAAAATATCAATAAAGCCAATAGATAAGTCATTTTTTTCATTATTATGCCTCCACAGTATTTTTTGGTAACAGAAAATTACTTACTTACAAAAGTCTCCGTAAAATCTCCGCCAATGGGTTTCCCAATCTGGTACCCCTTATACGGCTCGTAATCACCAAGTTCAAAATCACGCACTGTGTAGTTACAAACTGTTTTGGCATCTTGTGCTGAGCAGGAATAGGTTATCATTGACCCTGCTAGAGATAGATTCTCGCCTTCTATCAGAAGCGATGGTGTTAATGAGAAGTTATGTACATCAAACCCGCCTTGAGCATTCTTCCCGACGCGGTAGATTCCGCCGAACTCAGTGCCGTATGATTCCTCTGATACTTCATCCCCTTCCTCAAGCACGCTAATGCCGGAAATTTCTTCCTGGATTATGGCGCGTCCGCCAAGATCGTTGACTCTGTCTATAATATCAACTTTTACTTTCAACTCCATTTTGCCGTCTTTCGTATATGTAATGACCTGAGAGACAGGGACATCAAAATCTCCGTCACCGGTATCAATAGCTTTACCGTAACTCTTTTCTTTTGTTACGACCATCCCATTCTCTCCTGTTTCATTCACAAGAGTTTTCCCAGAGAGAAGACCATCGTATAATTTCCGAAACTCTAAAACACCTAAAGAATCCCCAGCAACAGAATTAAATGATGATAAAGCGCTTATTACAATTACGAACATAAAAATTGAAATTAATCTTAGCATTTACTCCTCCTTAGTCGATCTATACTTAATTATAATTTTACCACATATTTATATCCTTTAGTTGCTAACGCTTAACCTTATAACCCTCTTTCTTCATATCCCACGTGTCTTTTGTAATGCCTTTATCACGCAGTTTGTTCTTCTGAACCCTTAGAGTTCCGGTTTTGGGAAGCGATTTCTCCAACCTGATAAACCTGGGGATCATAAAGTAGGGCATTTTCGGCTCTAGAAATTTAATGAGTTTCACAGGATCAATTGTCTTACCTTTCTTGGGCACAACGACAATCATAAGCTCGTCTTCTGCGTAGCGTCCGCTCTCGGCCTTAACTCCTATGGCTCCGGACTCTTCGACATCATGATGAGAGCCGACAATCTTCTCGACCTCAAAAGAGCTTATATTCTCCCCTTTGCACCTTAAATAGTCCTTAACTCTATCAACGAAATAAATATATCCATCTTTATCCATCCTCCCGGCGTCTCCGGTATGGAACCAGAAGTTACGGAAATCCTCAACCGTCTTCTCTGGCATCTTATTATAGTAGTAGAGCATCACATTTGGTGTTCTAGGTCGAACTATAATCTCCCCTATCTCACCTCTTGGAACTTCCTCATCGGTCTCGGGGTCTCCTATTTTAATCTCATAACCGGGAGCTTCCTTTCCGCATGATCCAACCCTAAAGACCTCACCCGGGCGCATCCAGGTGCACTGGCCGATCTCTGTAAGCCCGTAGCCCTCCATGAACTTAATATTGAACCTCTTCATAAACTCCTTGATTATGTCATGCGGAGCCGGGGAGCCCAATACGAGCTTTACCTTATGCTGCTTTTCTTCAGGCACGGCAGGCGTGTTCCACATAAAGTAGGATATCGTTCCTACAAGATTAAACTTAGTTACGCCGTGATCCACCATCCATTTCCAGAATTTGCTCGCGCTGTATTTCTCCTCAACTACCACCTTGGCCCCCATTATTAGAGCCGGGTAGACACTCATAACCATCGCGTTTGAATGAAAGAGCGGAAGACACGTGAAACAAACATCGTTTGGACCTACATCCATTATCTCGGCATAGTTCCTCGCACTTGAATAGTCGGCGGCGCATGGCCTCACAACACCTTTTGATCTTCCGGTAGTTCCCGATGTGTACATAAGCCGCGCATGATCTACGAAGGTAATATCGACTCCGGGCTCAGCGCTCTTTTGAGGAGTGATAAATTTTGTGTATGAGGTCATCTTTTTAAAATTGAAACCGTGCTTATCGTATTTTTGAGAACCGTCTCTGGTCCACACGATTACGTTTTTTAGCTGTGGAATTTTCTTTGCTATCGGAGGCATGCGCTCAAGATACTCTTCGGCAATAAAGAGAACAACAGAATCTGAGCTGTCTAATATGTACTGCAAAAAATCCATTTTATAACCGGTGTTAATCGGCACCATAACGGCGCCCATTTTCAATATTCCAAACCAGGTTATTACGTAGTCATCTGAATTCGGCATGTAAACCGCGACCTTGTCACCCTTTTTTATGCCCATATTTAAAAGGCCGTTTGCTATTTTGTTTGCCAGTTGATTTGTTTGATAGAAGCTAAGTGGTTTCTTATATCCGAATTGTAAAAACGGCTTCTTCCCTAACTTCTTGGCCTGATCCCTCAGAACTTTCGGTAACACCCAGTTTTTTTTGTCATGATTGAGATACCACTCAACATCAAATTTGCCGTTCTCTCTCTTATAAGTAATCGGATGTCTAAGATCATTAGAGTTTTTTTGTTTAGCTTTAGTAGCCATTCGTTTTGCCCCCTTAGCATTTGTTCAATTTGCCAGTGTAATGAAAAAAATTAATTTCAGTAGGAAAATTTATTTTCTAATGAGAATAAAGTCAATCCGACAATTAATTAAATGTATCTTCTTCAGGGTTTTCTTCTTTCTTTTTCTTTCCAAACATCCATGCCACAATAATGCCGAGCTCATAGAAAATAATTATGGGAACAAACATTAACATCATCGATATAGCATCCGTAGTCGGAGTAAGCATCGCCGCTACAAGGGCACTTATTATAATCGCATACTTTCTTTTCTCCCTTAGCCACGTACTTGTAACAAGCCCTATTCTAGACAAGATAAAAATTATAATGGGAAATTCAAATACAAGACCAAAACCGAAAATTAAAGCCATAAAAAAAGATAACGCCTCCCTAATTGTCGGAAAGGCTTTTACGTAGTCAGATGAATACTCATTTAAGAGAAATTTAAACGCCGGAGGTGAAGCTACGTAATAACAAAAAGCAGCTCCTAACGCAAAGAAAAGTGATCCGAAGAAAATAAACGGAATAATTATTCGTCTTTCCTCTTTGTATAGTGCGGGAGCAACGAATTTCCAAGCTTGATAAAGTATAAAGGGTATCGCAAATATGACTGCGGCAAAAAATGAGACCTTTAAGTAAGTTGTAAACCCTTCAGCGGGCCGGGTAAAAATCAACGAGCTTCCCTCGGGCAGATTCTCAATTAATGGCTTCATTAAAAATTCGAAGATCTCATTGGAGAAGTAATACGCCGGGACAAAAAAGACAATCACGGCAAGGAGTGACCATAAGAGTCTTTGCCTCAATTCTCCAAGGTGATCAATAAATGACATTTTATGTTCGTTCATAAGATTGGGCAAAAGGTTAACTTAATCGCAAGTGGTTCTCAATTGTTGAGCTAAGAAAGCAAGATAGGGGAAGTAGTGAAATACAGATAATTAACATTAATTGATAAGTTTGTAGTACGCATTGGCTTACTTCAAATTGACAACAATTCATAGCTCGCATATATTGTTATGCCGTTAATACCACCCCTAAACATTTCTTGGAGGACAAAATTGAAAGTATTAATAACAGACGGTATGGCTAAAGATGGTCTTGAGATTCTTGAAGCGGCCACTGAACTAGAAATAGATGTAAGAAAAGGTCTACCCAAAGAGGAATTTTTAGAAATTGTGGGCGACTATGATGCCGTAATAGTAAGAAGTGCCAGTACGGTTACAGCAGAAATCATTGAAGCTGCTACAAAACTTAAAGCTATCGGACGAGCGGGAATAGGAGTAGACAACGTAGATGTAGAGGCCGCAACCAAAAAGGGTATCGTTGTAATGAACACCCCAGAGGCCAATGCGATTACAACCGCTGAGCACACAATAAGTCTTATGCTCTCACTTGCCCGGAGAATACCTGAAGCGCATGCCTCACTTAAAGCGGGAAAATGGGAAAGAAGCAAATTTAAAGGTATTGAGATATACGGTAAAACGCTCGGCTGTATAGGGCTCGGCAACATCGGTAAACTGGTTGCAGAGAGAGCCATGGGGCTTAAGATGAACGTTATAGCTTATGATCCTTTCCTAACCCAGGAAGCAGCGGACAAATTAGGGGTCGAGCTGGTTTCACTAGATGAGTTACTAAAAAGAGCCGATGTAATAACTGTACATACACCTCTTACACCTGAGACTAAAGACCTCATTAATAAAGATACATTTGAGAAGACCAAACCCGGTCTAATAATAATCAACTGCGCCAGGGGCGGGGTAATAAACGAACAAGACGTAACAGATGCCGTGAAATCAGGAAAAATAGCAGGGGCTGCTTTTGATGTTTATACAAGTGAGCCGCCTGAAAAAGATAATCCAATATTATCAATTGATGAAAATATCGTGATGACACCTCATCTCGGTGCATCTACAGCAGAGGCTCAAACAAAAGTTGGACTTGCAATTGCTAGGCAAATAGTGGATTTTCTTGTCAACGGAGTTGTAAACAATGCAGTTAATATGCCCTCAGTAAGCCAAGAAGCTCTATCAGTGATGAAGCCTTATCTCAATTTAGCTGAGAAGCTCGGCGCCTTGCAGGGACAGATTTGCAAGGGCGGAATCAAAGAAGTGCATATTGAGTATGATGGTGAGGTTTCAGAGCTGGACACTTCCCCAATTACCGTATCGGCACTTAAAGGTTTTCTAACGCCGATTATGGACATTGTGGTAAGCCACGTAAATGCCCCGGTTATTGCTAAGGAAAGAGGGATAAAGGTGGTTGAATCCAAATCATCCGAGACAAAAGACTTTACCAGCTTAATAACTATAAAAGTCAAGACTGAAGAAGGCGAAAATCAAGTATCCGGCACGATTTTTGGAAAGGAAGAGCCCAGAATAGTAAGAGTTAACGGGGTTACGATTGACATTGTTCCTGAAGGTTATATGCTGGTTAGTGAAAATAAGGATAAACCGGGATTTATAGGACATATGTGCTCTATACTCGGCGATAATGGAGTTAATATAGGACGTCTTCACTTGGGAAGGGAATCTATCGGCGGAAGAGCAATTGTATTTACCAGTGTTGACTCCCCAGTCCCTGAAGAGGGAATCAAGCAAATATCAAATCTATCCGATATAATTTCGGTAACACAGGTCAAATTTTAAATGGTAGATCGTCTAAGTCATCCACAAGGAGTTAAGGATTATATTCCTGAAAAAGCAGAGGAACTCAGGAGAATTGAAGAAGGTTTACTTGAAGAATTTTCAAGATGGGGCTACAGAAAAATCATTACTCCCCTTTTTGAATATATTGAGCCGCTCTCAGTAGGACTAGGGGAGGACCTCAAAAGTAAAGTAATGAAGTTTGTTGACCCCTCTACTGGAGAAATTGTCGCCCTCAGACCTGATATCACTCCCCAGGTTGCACGAATAGTCGCAACACAGCTAAAGAACCAGATGTCAGCTTTAAGGCTTTGTTATAATGGAAGAGTTGTAAGGTTTGAAGAAAAAGGAAGCGGAAAAGAGAGAGAAATTTTTCAAGTTGGATGTGAGCTGATAGGCATCAACTCTGCAGAAGCTGATGGTGAGATTATAGCGTTAGGCATTAAATCACTCGGCAGATCGGGGATAAAAAAACTTGTACTTGATATTGGGCATACCGGGATTTTAAGAAGTTTACTAGAAAAAACGGGGGATCTTCGAGAAGAAATCGAAGATGCGATCAAAAAGAAGGATCAGGAAGCCCTGGAAAAAGCCATACAAAAATCTAAGGCTCCTAAAAATGTTAAAGAAGCCATAATTCGTTTACCCGATCTCTATGGTGGAAAGGAAATATTAGAAGAAGCAAAAAAGATTGTATCTATTAGAAAATATATAAAAGAACTGGAAAACGTTTTAAGCGTAGTCGACGACTATCAACTTGACTGTGAAATTAACATAGACCTAACTGAGTTAAGAGGATTTAATTACTATACAGGCGTTACGTTTGAAATAATGTCTCATTTAATACCCAACCCTTTAATCAGAGGTGGAAGGTATGATGAATTAATGGGCAAATATGGGGATGAAGCCCCCGCAACAGGGTTTGCCGTAGATGTTGAATCACTATTGGATTATTCTAAAAGCAACCTTGAGAACAACCAGCTTCATTTTGTTGTAATTCCCAAAAAACCATCTTTAAGGCGCAAAGCAATACATCTCACCGAATGGCTCAGATCAAGCGGTTTTAAAGTTGTCCTGGATTTAAATCTAAGCCCTAAACAAAGAGAGCTTAGAATTAAAGAGAACCACTCCTCTAACTTTTATGGAATAATTCTTTTGGAGACTCCGAGAAAGCTAAAATTGATCGAAGCCCGAAGGGGTTCCAGCAAAGAGTTCTCAAACCTTGAAGAACTTCTCAAAGGGGGAATTTAAGAATGCCAAATGTAGTAGTAATTGGCGCTCAATGGGGAGATGAGGGCAAAGGCAGGATTGTGGACCTCATATCAGAGAAGGTAGATATAATTGTCAGATACCAGGGCGGAAATAACGCGGGGCACACAATAGTTATCGGAGATGAAAAAGTTGTTCTCCATCACTTACCTTCCGGCATACTCAGAGAAGACAAACTCTCTGTTATAGGAAATGGGGTAGTCGTAGACCCCAAAGTTCTTTTGCAAGAAATAATCGAATTAGAATCCGCTGGATACAGTGCAAATGAAAACAATCTTAAAATAAGCGATAGAGCACACGTGATCATGCCCTACCATAGAGAGATAGACATGGCGCGTGAGTCCATGAATGGAAAAGGAAAAATCGGAACCACCGGTAGAGGAATTGGCCCTGTCTATGAAGACAAAGCAGCTAGACGAGGAATTAAGTTCGCTGATCTTATCGACCCCGATTCACTTTCGGCCAGATTAAAAGATGTCCTTGAAGAAAGGAATTCATATCTGACTAAAGTGCTTGGCGGAAATCCGCTAAATTTTGAAGAGATTTTCCAGGAGTATGTTCAATACGGCAGGGAGCTTAAGAGGTTCTCGTGCGATGTATCAACCCTACTTAACAAATCTATTTCCAATGGTCAGAACATCCTATTTGAAGGAGCTCAGGGAGCGCTCTTAGATATAGATTTCGGTACTTATCCCTATGTTACATCATCAAGCTCAGGATCTGGAGGAGCATCAATCGGTACCGGAGTTAGTCCGACTAAAATTGATACGGTTTTAGGTATTTCTAAAGCCTATACAACCAGAGTCGGAGAAGGACCGTTTCCTACTGAGATATCAGGTGAATTGGGTGAAGAATTAAGGCAAGCCGGTGGAGAATTTGGCGCCACCACAGGAAGATCGAGAAGATGTGGATGGTTTGATGCCTTCGCCCTTAAATATGCGGCTCAGATAAATGGAATTTCATGGCTTGCGGTAACAAAGCTTGATGTTTTATCGGGATTTAAGAAAATAAATGTCTGTATCGGTTACCGCTATAAGGGGCAACAACTCACTTCTTTCCCCTCCAATAACCAAGTATTAAAAGATATAGAACCTATCTATCTGGAAATGGAAGGCTGGAAAGAGGATATATCTGAGGCTAAAGAATTATCTGAGCTTCCAATACAGGCCAGGAAATATTTGGAAAAGCTAGAAGAGACAACGGGTGTTCCGATATATACCGTCTCTTTAGGACCTTCGAGAGAAAAGATTATATTTCTAAATGAAATCTTTTCCTAATCCGATTTTTATACCTGAGCGAATATTAATCAAATTCAAGTTCTCGAATCCAGTAACCAAAACCCGGATTCCAATCTTCTATCCGAACAGCATCAACTACATTTGAGAAATAATCTCCCGTATTTTGAAATTCTTTCCTATAAATTCCTACAACTCTTACAAAATCACCTTCCTCAATAGGCACTTCCCCGGGTGCATAAACATCTACCCCGGAGCCCATTCTATCAGCTAATATAAAGGTTGTATAAACCTCTTCCACGCCATTTTCATTTTGACTTTTTATACTGCCGACTTTTAAATCCCAAACCTTCCCTATAAGCGATACCCCGGCGCTGTCATAAGAATCTCTACTTGATATAAGGCTTGAAATACTTAGACTCTGAGCAGGCAAGGAAGTATCGGGGTCCCGCCACTGATGTTTACAAGCTGCAAGAGTGAAAATAAGGGTAACAACAGAAATAAATACGTATAAATTTCTTTTCATTAGTGCCTCCGAGCAAAATACCTAATTCGTTTAAATTATAACATAAGGGCTAAGACTTTTGTTCGTACGCTTCTATTATCTGTCTTACTAAAGGATGCCTTACAACGTCATTTTTAGAAAAATACACAAAAGATATCCCATCAATTTTCTTAACGAGTGATTCAGCTTCAAGCAGCCCCGATTTGTCCTCCCCTCCAAGATCTATCTGGGTCGTGTCCCCCGTAATGACTGCTTTTGAGTTAAAACCAAGCCTTGTTAAAAACATCTTCATTTGCATCGGCGTAGTATTCTGCGCTTCATCAAGCACAACAAATGCGTCATTTAAAGTTCTTCCTCTCATAAAGGCCAAGGGCGCTACCTCAATAGCATTTTTATCAATTAATCTTGAAGCTTTATCGTAATCCATCATATCATACAGGGCGTCAAGTAGAGGCCTTAAATAGGGGTCCACTTTTTGCGAGAGGTCACCCGGCAGGAAACCTAATTTCTCACCAGCTTCAACAGCCGGCCTGGTTAGGATAATTCTATTGACTTCTCTATTTACTAAGGCCGATACCGCCATTGCCATGGCAAGATAGGTTTTACCTGTCCCCGCAGGACCGACCCCAAAAACTATGTCGTGCTTTCTTATCGACTCGATATAGAGTTTTTGGTTTAAACTCTTCGGAGCTATTATCTTTTTTCTGGTTGAGACACATACCGTATCTAAGAAGATATCTTCAAGCTGAAGGCTATTTTCATCCACAATCCTGGAGGCCAACTCAAGATCGCCCGGATCAAGCGAATAGCCTTTTTCCAAAAGACTGTAAATCTTATTTATAAAGTTATAGGCTGATTCAACTTCAGTACCTTCCCCTTCAAGGCTTAATTTCCCACCCCTTGAATGAATCTTAATTCCGTAGAGATTTTCTATTTCCTTTAGGTGTTCATTTTGTTGCCCATAAAGTTCTCTAATGAGATTGTTATCTTCGAATTGTAGATCCTTATTTACACCGTTTTCGAGTCTTATTGTATCCTGCATATATTTAGACAGTATCCTCCTATAATTTATTAAAAAAACTTATTCTTTTCCCGCTATTGTTGTTTAGATTGGATATCCGTAAAAAGGAAAGTATCATATGGATTTTATAGCACAGAGTATTTGTATCACTTGGATGGATGATTGCATAGTAAACAAGTCATTTTCTCGAAATTCATTCAACTATTAAGACACCCCTGCTAATAGAGTTTTTTTTATTTAACGGTAGTAAGTATAACAGAACAGTAATCAAAACCAAACCCCTTTTCAGTATTATCAAGGACCTTAGATTATTAAGAGCTATTAGTCGGACTAGTGATCCCCGGCAAAATTAAGCATCATCGATCTCTAATGGATTAAGATATTTATAGCTATAATCCAATCGCCTCTTTAGCTTCTCACTGCTAACTATTTTATAGGTATATTTTTCAGAGTTAATGAAAACAGGAGGAGTCAAGCCCAGCTTATTTGCCTCACTGACATAATAGTCCCTCCTCCTCGGATGGATATCCATACAAGCATTAAAGGTCTCAGCCCATATATTTTTTTCAATTATAGTGTGGATGATATTAATACAGTCATCTCTATGAATAAGATTTACAGGTGCTTCTCCATTACTTACTTCTTTTTTTCCAGCGAGAAATCGCCCGGGTTTACGGTCATAACCTATCAAACCGGCAAACCTTAGTACGGTAGTGTCAAATTCATTACAGTTATTTAGGAGCTCCTCGACTTTTAAGAGCGCCTTACCTGAAGATTTAGAGGGTGCTTGTGTTTCTTCTTCGGAGACTTCACAATTCAAATTAGGATATACCGAGGTTGAACTTACGAAAACAACTTTTTCTATAGATGAAAGTTTAACCCTTTGTATTAACGAAACTGCTTGAAGCTGGTGATATTTAACTATATCGTCCCGCCTTTGAGGTGGGAAGTTGATGATGAGCACATTACTTTTAAAAAAGTTATCTAGATTCTCGCCTCGAATATCAGGGTCTAAAATTAAAAGGCTTGGCTCTATGCCCTTTGACTCTAAAACGGTGAGCTCATTTTTCGTTCTTGTAGACCCCTTAATTCTATATCCACGTTTTATAAGATACTCAGCCAGGGGTAGGCCCAACCAACCACATCCTAATATGCTTACTGTTTCCATGCAGTCCAGAACCTTGTTAAAGATTTCTCCTAAGATTATAGATCAGGATGATCTATTGCAAGAAATTGGTTTGGAGACACGTTCTCTAAAACCCTTGTCTTTCCGTCAAGCCAATCTACTTGGACCTTGTTTACGAGTTCTGCATCGCTAAGACCGAAATGAGCTAATACCGGGTTTTGGGAAACGAAATTGCTTCCTGCCCTGAGCTCCCTCATCTGGACCTTATTTCCTATTGTTATTGTTACTTTTGCCCCCACACCTTCAGTGTTAGGGGGGAAGCCCGTTAAGTTTTATATTAAGGAAGCTATTCGTATTTCCGCCGTCATTCCGGAAAAGTTTTGGGGGCTGATTATTATTTGCGATAAACATATCTATATCTCCATCGCGGTCATAATCAAAACATACTATTCCCCGCCCCAGACCCGTATCAACAAGACCCAATTCAAGCGCCCTCTCCGTAAATGTGCCGTCACCGTTGGACATGAATAACCTGGTCGGATCTTTAAAGAATTCCGCAGATATACCACCTTCGGAAGACCCAAAACCATTTACGTGAGCAAGATCAAGATTACCGTCATTATCGAAATCAGAGAAACAACTACCCCATCCCCAAAAACCGTGCTCAACCCCAGCAGCCACTGTAACATCATCAAACGTACCGTCGCCCTTATTGCGGTAAAGTCGATTCCCGGATATGCCCCAGTTTGCCTCAGCCATCATATTAGGATCGTAGATACTTGACACAAACCAGTCCAGGTCCCCGTCATTATCGTAATCCCCTACAGTTGCACCCATCCCGTTTTCATCCGTTATTACATTAGAATCTGTGGTATTGAGAAATGTTCCGTCTGTCTGATTGACAAACACCTGGCTTGTGCCAAAATCCCCTGCTATGAGAATATCAGGATAACCATCGTTATTAATATCAGCAAAATTTGGCGAGAAAGTAAAATCCTGATCCCCCTGATAAGTTTGGGCTATACCCGAAGCAATGCTTACATCAGTAAACGTCGAGTCGCCATTATTTCTCCACAAATGTTCAGAGGAACCACTAACGCTACCACTACCCCAATGCGTCAAGAATAAATCCAGGTCATTATCAAGATCGTAATCCCCAAAAGCAGCGGAAAAAGTATTACTTCTAGAAACTACAGTTTCTGATGCTCCAGCTGTTATATTGGAGAAAGTGTCGTTGCCGTTATTTAGGAATAAAGAGACTCCGCTTGCGGAAACACTGCCAATAAGGAGATCAAGAAACCCGTCCCCGCTAAAATCCGCAAATGTAGGGCCTGAACCTATAGTTCCCGATATATTTAATCCCGCCGATTGACCAACCTCTTGAAACGACCCGTTCCCTAGATTTCTAAAGAGCAGGTTTGGCCCGATATCCCCTCTTACAACATAGAGATCAACCCATCCGTCGTTGTCATAATCCCCTGCGGCCACTCCTCCTGAGATCAACTGCGGTTCGTCAATGGGTCCGCCAGCTATAAAACCATGCGCATAATTAAGTCCTGATTGAGAAGTAACATTGGTAAATTGTATATTTGTATCGGTCTGTCCGGAACTATTGCCTGATCCGCCGCATCCTCCTATGAGCCCGAAGCTTAAAAGAGTTACGAGAAAAGCACTTAGAAAAATATTCGATTTAATACCGCCATTAATAATATTAAATCTCAATTTCATTGAAATTCCCTCCTTTATAGAACAATAAAAGTCTATGAAAATCGCTACTTTTCATTTTCCTTATTTACCACTGGTAATAAATATACCCAAGGTCTTATATTAATACCTGCTTCTCAAAAATTTTTAGCTGCGGATTTCAGATATTAATCAACAAGTCTATGTAAAGCCTCTCTATATTTCTCAGAGGTTCCTGAGATCACTTCATCAGGTAGTGGAGGGGGGGGAGGGGTTTTATCCCAGCTTATAGAGCTTAAATAATCTCTCACAAACTGCTTATCAAAACTCTTTTGTGAGCGCCCCGGTTCGTATTCATCTTTGGGCCAGAATCTGGAGGAGTCCGGAGTTAACGCTTCATCAATTAATATGAGCTCTTCAGTATCTTGGTCTATCCCAAACTCAAATTTAGTATCCGCAATTATTATTCCTTTTCCATCGGCAATGTCTCTGGCTTTGGAATATAGAGCTATGCTGATATCCCTTAGCTTTTCAGCCAACTCCCGGCCAATTAAATCCACAGTTTGTTCAAAGGTAATATTTTCATCATGATCCCCTATTTCCGCCTTGGTCGAAGGGGTAAATATCGGGGTTTGGAGTCTGGCAGATTCCACAATTCCGGAGGGTAAAGGTATGCCGCAAATAGACTGACTGTCTTTATACTCCTTCCACCCGGAGCCTGCAATATATCCTCTCACTACGCACTCTACCGGCAAGGGGCTCGTTTTTTTGACTAACATACTCCTGCCTTTCAGAACATCTTTATATCTATGAAACTCCTCGGGGTAATCATCTACATCTGTGGAGATTAAGTGGTTTGGAATTATATCGCTGGTCTTATCAAACCAGTACTTAGAAATCTGGTTAAGAACCACCCCTTTGCCGGGTATTCCTTCAGAGAGAATCACATCAAAAGCCGACACTCTGTCAGTAACAATAATTAACAATCTATTGCCCAAATCGTAGATGTCCCGCACCTTGCCTCTCTTGGGTGACACGACTCCATCAAAATTGGTCTGCATAACGATATTGTTTTGATTCATACTTTTCGTCTCTTTAGGTATGTATGACTAACTTAGCACCTGTGAATTTTATTGAAGATAAAAAGGGATGTCAAAAACCAAGCCCGATCATAAAATTAACAATAGCTTAAGTGCGCTTATCGATCTTATTCATTGGCTATTCTTTAGTAGAAGCTTCTTGTTCCCGTTTTTTTCTCGACGCCTCCATTAAATCCTTAAGAAGCCACATAACTAAAAATGGAACATAATAAAAAAGCCAGCCGTGTAGCGCTAAACGGATGTCATGAAAGAAAAAATATAAACCTATTATATCTATTGAAGCTACGATAAAAAATACTAAATAGGCCCTCTTTTTATCCTCTAGATTTGTTCTTTTAAATAAATACTGCAGTACTCTCGTGAGTATAAATACATTTGTGAACGAGCCGATTAATGACCAGAGTATTCCTGTATCCATATAATAAATATCCTTCAATTATAGTTTGTTAGTATATAATTCTACTTGAATATTTACTTCCAAGCATTATCTTGATTATAGTACTCAAATAGAGAAATATTAGCCAATTCATAGAGTAAATAAGCATATGCTTATTATTAGGAGATAAGAATGAATACTTTAAAAAGCGTAATACTGCTTGCAGGACTTTCGGGGATATTGATTGTAATAGGAGGCTACCTTGGAGGTCAGGGCGGTGCTACAATCGCACTTGTTATCGCAATAGCAATGAACTTCACAAGTTATTGGTGGAGTGACAAGATCGTACTAAAAATGTACAAAGCAAAAGAGGTAAAATATGAAGACGCGCCCGAGCTTTATGGGGATATACAGGAGCTGGCGCAAAACGCGGGGCTTCCCATGCCCAAGGTCTACATCACCCCTCAGGATCAGCCAAACGCCTTTGCAACCGGCAGAGACCCAAACCACGCAGCTGTAGCGGTAACTCACGGTATTATGAGACTCCTTAACCGTGAGGAGCTAAAAGGTGTACTTGCGCACGAGCTAGCGCATGTTAAGAACAGAGATATCTTAATCGGATCAATAGCGGCCACAATTGCAACAGCCATTACCTATCTCACATACTTTGCCATGTTTTTTGGGGGCGGAAGGAATAGAGGCGGAAACCCAATTGCACTGATTGCAATGGTGCTACTTGCCCCTATAGCGGCTGCCATCATAAGAATGACTATTTCGAGAACAAGAGAGTATGGAGCTGACAAAGGCGGCGCTGAGATTTGCGGAAACCCAATATATCTTGCCAACGCGCTTAGAAAACTTGGAATGGCCTCTCAGAGAATACCTCTGCAAGTAAGTGAGCAGACAGCTGACAGCACCTCTCATATGCTGATAGCAAGCCCGCTTACAGGAAAAGGGCTTGGCGCGCTCTTTAGCACTCACCCTCCTATGGAAGAGCGCATAAGACGGCTTGAAGCTATGGTTACGGGTATGGGTTAATTCTATCCTCTGAATCTAATCAAGAATTCCTGAATCAAATTATACATGCCTAAATCAAAGAAGTGGGTCAGGATTACTCATAGACCAAGCGGCATGTTATTAGCCGAGGGGCCTGTCGGGTGGGGAATTACTCCCTTTGAGGGCAACTACTATATTAGAGGGAAATACCTTAAGACAGAGAACTTTAAGATAAATTACATACCGGGGCTCTGTATATATAAGTTCCTTTATGTCTGGATGGATTTGGTGCTTGAAGATGGGAAAAAAGTTTCGAACCTGGGCTGGCTTTACTGGCTTCCAAACCCTCTATTGCCATTTATCTGGTATAGAGTTGGGCTCCCAAGTATGCACCCGGAATTAAAAGTAGAGGAATTTGAAGCAACCAAATAAGCTGTCGACAGTTCACAAAAACTATCCTTATCCGAGTTCTTCCCGGCTCCGCATATTTTCAATATGAGCTGAGACAATATCCCATCTCTCATAGGATTTTTTTATATTATTATTCAACTCACTATACTCATGCGAGAGGTCATTAGCTTGCTCTTTGTCCTGAAAACTTGAAGGGTCGGCCAGGAGCTTTTCCAGACCGGCTTTTTTATCTTCGTAAGAGTGAATTTTATTCTCGAGATCTGACAGTGCTCCCGAAAGCTGTTTTTCACTGAGCTCTTCCCAATTTTCCATATTCTCAATACCCTTCTCAACCAGCTCCTTATAAAGACGGTTACGTCTCTCAGCTTGCCTGCGTTTATTTTCAACAGCCCGGGGTTTATCGTCTGGTCCGAAGGAGTCTTCTTTATCGTATTGATTAACCGTATCATATGAGAGACCCCCTCTGCTATCTTGATGATAAGTAAATTCAGAGTAGGTTCCCGGATAGGTTACGATGCCTTTTCCCTCCGCATACCAAATCTTATTGGCAACCCGGTCGAGAAAATGCCGGTCATGACTTACGACAACAAAAGTTCCTTTGTACTGCCTTAAAGCATCAATTAAGACATCTCTGGATTGTATATCCAAATGATTAGTAGGCTCATCAAGTATCATAAAGTTCTTTGGAGACAAAAGCGTTTTTGCAAGAGCAACTCTACTCTTCTCCCCTCCCGACAAAACGCTCACAGGTTTAAAAACATCCCCTTCAGTAAAGAGAAAGGCTCCGAGCAATGATCTAATCTCAGTTTCATTCTGACTGTAGCCTGCGGACTTGAGCTCCTCAACAATTGTGTTAGAAGGGTCGAGAGACTCCGCCTGGTGCTGAGCAAAGTATGTAAGCTCTACGTTGTGTCCCAACTTCCTTGTACCCTCAAAGTGCTCTGAGCCCAGAAGGATTCTTGCAAGTGTACTTTTCCCCGCCCCGTTCTTTCCAATAAGAGCTATCTTATCACCCTTTGATATAGTCAGAGGATTTGCATCCTCGAACACTCTAAGCTCACTACCATCCTTGCCCTGATACGACTTTGAGAACTGCGATAACTCAAGCACAACCCTCCCGGATTGTTTGGGTTCTGGGAATTTGAATTTAATCGAAGCACCATCAGAATCAGGAGGCGGTATGCGCTCTAATTTCTCAAGCATCTTTATACGGCTCTGCGCCTGCTTGGCTTTGGTATTTTTGTAACGAAAGCGCTCAATAAACCTCTCAGTCTCCTTGATCATTCGCTGCTGATTATCATATGCGGACTTCTGAATGGATAGACGTGACTGGCGCTCTGTTACATAAGATGAATAGTTCCCTGTATATTCAATAATATTCCCGGCACTTAACTCGGCAATGGTGGTTACCATACGGTTTAAGAAATACTGATCGTGGGATACTAAAATTACTGTTCCTTGAAACTGTTTTAAGTATTCCTCAAGCCAGTCGATGCTCTCTATATCCAAGTGGTTTGTAGGCTCGTCGAGTAAAAGTATATTTGGGTTCTGCAAAAGGAGTTTGGCAAGAGCTACACGCATTCTCCAGCCACCGGAGAAAGTATTTATAGCCTTATTTAAATCGCTGGTCTCAAAACCGAGACCAAGGAGCATCTTTTCGGTTTGATGCCTGATCGTATGTGAATCCCTTGTTCTTAATTCATTATGAATAGTGTCTAACCTTAGAAGAGACTTTTTATACAAAGCGGAGTCGTGATCCGAGATACTATTTAATTCCTCTGCAATAGATTCTGACTCACATTCAAGCTCCTGTATTTCTTTAAAAACGCTCAGCGCTTCTTCTATGATCGTTTTATCGGAATCCGTCTCCTCAACTTCCTGGGGAAGATATCCAATTACATGAGAAGGGGGCATGGACAGAGCTCCGCCGTCTGGTTTATACAAACCGGCCAGCATATTGAGTAAAGTTGTCTTGCCGACACCGTTTGGACCAAATAACCCAATCCTTTTACCATCTTTTATGTGCCAGGAAAGGTTTTTAAATATGTCTCTTGATCCAAAAGAGAGGGATATATTTTTAAGCTGAATCATTTATGTGTGCTAAAGTAAATACAGGGACATACTATATTGTTTTATTCTTTTGTAAACTCTATTTTAGAATTGATATAAACAAACTCTGACTCCGGCTTTAATACTAACTTCTTATTATTGTCTTCAAACTCATAGGCAAAAGTTACATCGCTATCACCTTGGATATCTAAGGTTAAAGAGTCTTCGTCGTATTCGTATTTTCCTTCCAAATTAACTGATATTGTCTTTCCTATCATTAGTTTAAAGGATTTATCACCCTTAAACTCTAAATCGAAAACCCCTGACTCCCATTTCCCGACAAAGGGGTTAATCAGACCTTCAATCGCACTGCAGCTAAGAAAAAATAATAGTGCACAGGAAAAAACCGCTAATATTTTCAAATGTCTATTCATGCTGAACCCGCTCCATTATAGAATAAATGGTTTGAGAAATCTGTTTAATTTATCAGTAAAATTTCAGCAACAAATTAAGTACGAATAAGATACACTACTTGGGTAGAAATTTGTATGTATATATTTTTTTCTTTATCTTAAGCTAAAAAGGGAAATTTATTTGAAATACGATGAAAAGTCATAAACCTGTTATAGGCATAACTACCGATATCAAAAACGGGAATTTTGAGATAGAGGAGAAGTACGCACACTCTGTTGCCAAAGCCGGCGGAATCCCCGTACTCATACCCTCTATTGCCGAGAACACCCAATTGATTAAGGAAACAGTCGCAAGAATTGACGGCCTGCTTTTGCCGGGGTCTAGAGATATGGACCCCAAATACTACAACCAGGAGTCTCACGCTAAATTGAGACCTATGAGCCTCGAAAGAACCGAGATGGAATTTGCCGTTTTGGAAAATGCGGTTAAGAGAGAGATCCCTGTGATCGGTATTTGCGGCGGGATGCAATTAATGAACGTATTTTTCGGCGGGTCATTATTTCAAGATATTGATTCGTTTATTCCCGGGGCGCTGCCTCATGAAAAGGGAGCTTTACACGATGTGGTCGTTGATAAATCCAGCATGCTGTATGAGATAGTCGGTGTAGAGAAACTCTCTGTAAAGAGCTACCACCATCAGGCTGTGCAGAACATTGGCAGTGGACTTAAAAAGTGCGCTGAATCAGAGGATAAAATAGTAGAGGGGATAGAGTCTACCGAGAGCAACTACGTGTTGGGGATTCAATGGCATCCAGAGCTTGAAGATGGGGATATCTCAACAAAAATATTCAAATCGTTTATAGAGGAATGCGGTAATAGTTCTCAATGATTTATTCCGAAGTATTTTGGCTTAATGTTACAAACAACTCTGTTAGCACTTTCCTTGATTCAGGAGATGAACCCGCTATAAAACCGGCAGCCATCGCCATTAGCCCTGACTCAAGTGGATATTCTTCAACAACTTTTGAAGTATCAACAAATTTCGGTGATTTATCTTGATTCGACTTGCTCTTTTTATCACCTGTTAATGCACTTACAATTACAAAGACCAGCCCGGACAGCGCAATAGCAACCAGACCGCTAATCAACGCAGCAATATAGGGATTGAACACTGTACTAAGGTAAAGAAATGATGACCAGACTAGAAACCCTAACCCTATAATTACCAGGATTGTTGAAAGGAATAGGGCCGCTATGAATATAATGAGCCGGGTTAAGATTGTCCGCAGATATTCATTCCCCGGTTTTAAGGCTGTTGATATTATTTTGTTGAGGTTACTCAAGTTGATCTACCTTCGGTCAAACAGCTTGCCAAGGAAAAGACCGATAACGAAAGCAATCAAGAGACTGACTAAGGGTTTTTTCCTAATCTGATCCTCTAGTGATGCCACTGTCTCTTTACTCTTTTCACGAGCAGCTTGAAATTCATCCTGAAGACCCTCGCTTAACATTTCCTTTGCAGCATCAGTCTCACTCTTGCCTTTTTCAAGGAGTGATTGAGCAATACCACTCAGATCCTCCCTTAACTTCGAGAGATCATCCTTAAGGGTTTCCACATCTTTACCTAAACGGTTTTCCTCATCCATATGTTTTACCTCCCAGTCAATATTACTAAAACTATAACTGTAAGTATAGTTCCAAAATCACTCCAGGCAAAATGGAATTTTTATGTTTCCTCTCTTAGGTGTAAATTTGGAAGATAATTTAGTGGGTCTATTTATAACCGGAGAGTTGAGCCAGCTCTTGTAAAGACTTGGCACCCTCGTAGAATCTACCGTTAATCTCCCAGGTCGGATAATGTACTATGCCTCGGGAAAAACAGATAGCAGGCTTCGCATCCTTACCCGCTGGGTCGCATTCGACATAAACTACGTACTTTGAGGCGTCACCGAATAACGCCTTCTGTGCATTGCAATGCGGACATTTATAAGAGCCGTACATTACCGCTCCCCTAACCCTCAAGTGCTTAGCGAGTCCTAACTGAAAACTGCTAGCAGTACCGCCTCCGTCATCTTCAAAACTAAGGGGGTCCGATTGAAAAGCGTTTGAGCCGATTATCACAACAGCAGCTACGCATATTGTAAGAACCGCTGTTTTTAATGTCGACAGTTTCGGATACAACTCGGATTTTCTATACGCGAGCATTATAAAGATAATCGTCATTATGAGGGCTGAAACAACACAATAAGGACATATCGCTTTTATTACAAAAAGCTCTAGATATGTAAGATAGGCTGAGAAAACAAAACCGGCCAATGATATGGTATAGAGCAGAATCCATCTAGTTGTTCTAGCTAAAGATACATAGGTAAACCAAATAATAAGTGCGTAACTGAGAGCACCTAAGAGAGCAACGGGAATCCCAAATATGGTTGAGTAACTACTGAGCCTAACCACATCACAGTCAGACCCCTGTGAGCAAAAAGCACTCTGCCCCTCTGTGTAATGAAGATAAGTCAGATATACCGATAACAGAAACCCGATGACGGAAAGAATCAGGATTGCCGGTTTAAAATACTTACTATTAGTCTTATCTATAGAGCTCATATTGTTTAGGAACTTCAATTTACATGATTATAACGGCTTGGTAAATAAGGATATTGTCTGTTTCCCAATTAGCAATAGGATAATCAGTTTTCATAAAATTTATTCCCGGCAACCGAGGTGTTTTTAAGAAGGATAGGAGAGATAAAGCGCGCACCGTACTTCACACTTAAGTTATGGAGTTTCTTTAAAATTTCTCCTGCCCCTATAGAATCTACATAATTAAAAGGACCACCCAGGACTGCGGGAAATCCCAAACCTAATAGAGCTGCGATATCTCCATCCTGCGGACTTGTGATAACCCCCTCTTCAAGGCAAAGAAGGGCCTCATTAACCATAGCCAACAAAAGCCGCTCTTGTATGTCTTTGTGACTCATATTCTCGGATTTCTCCGTCTGGACAGGGAAAAACTTATAGACTGATTTATCAAATTTCCCCTGACCCTTATGATATCTGTAAAAACCTAGCTCGGTCTTTACACCCTTTCTCTCATTACTGACCAATAGCCCAAGAGAAGGATGAGGTTTTATTTTATCTCCGTGTACCTGATAGATGATGCTCGATGCCTTTTGCACTATATCAATTCCAATTTTATCAATAACTTTAAAAGGTCCTTCATCAAACCCTATAGAGACCATTGCATCTTCTATATCCTCTATGGGAACTCCTTCACTAACCAAGTTAAGACTCTCATTAAAATAGGCCAGCTGAATCCTGATCGTGTAGGAGCCAGTACCGCCGTTTACCACAATTGGGATTTTCCCGAGATGCTTTGAAAACTCAATAACTTCTGCCAGCGCCTGTTTTGATGTAGTTTCTATAACGGATATTTCAATAATCTCAGAGCTATAGCAGGAATCGAAAATACGAATCCCTAAAACTCTATCTGGCCGTATCGAATTAGATGCAATACCAGCAATAGGATAGATAAAGGAGCTTGAAATATATATTGAATCCTCTAGCATAAGCGGCTGGACCTCTTTTAAAACATCAAGCTTTAATTTTAGATCATCCTCCACACATTCAAAAACTAGCTCGGATCTTTTAAATCCAGAGTAATCAGAAGTAGCGCTTACTAAGTCAAATTTATGTTCAAACTCTAAATCACTAATTTCCTGACTTTCATATTTTCCCCTAAAGAAATCATAACATTCTTTAAGACTTGCCCCAGCTTCTATCTCATCATCCCCTTTTAACCTGACCCTAACTCCACTATCCGCTGCTAGGGAAGCGATCTCAATCCCCAAAGGAGTGGCCCCAACAACTGCAATTTTTTCTATTCTCCTGCTCGTTTTTATTCCTGTTCTTGAAAAACCAGTCTCATCTTTAACCTTTTCTAAAGCATTTTGAGTCCTAATTAAGCTTCTGGATGTGGTGCTTACGGCAAGCTCCCCGAAGTAAACAGATTCAACATGAAGCCCCCTATTAAAACTAGACATCCCTACCTCAAGAGCCTCTATAGCCATTATAGGGGAAGCAATTGCAGTCCGGCGGTCTTTTTTCACCCGTTTTCTGGCGTCATTGAAAAGTTTTCTTCGAGCAATCGGATTTTCATTAACTATCGTATGCTGTATCCCTCTAAAATGATGCCTNCTAGGTTTAAATTCTTTATTTGATATCTGAAGAGCGCGTTTCTTTGAAATCTCAAGAAGTATTTCCTCNGGAACTACCTCGTCTACAAGACCAAGGTTCTTNGCGTAATCGGAATTAAAGGTGTCGCCACAGAGTATTAGATCAAGCGCTTCTTTTGTACCGACAAGCCTGGGAAGCCTCTGCGTTCCTCCGGCACAAGGTATTAAACCTGTTTCAACCCCGTTCATTCCGAAATAAGTTTGGGAGCTTCCAGCCGCAATTCTGTAGGCGCAAGAAAGTACTATTTCAAGACCTAAACCAAGACACGCGCCACTTACCGCGGCAATAAAAGGAGCTCTTGAACTCTCCATTTTTTCCGTCACTTCCTGCGCCTTTAAGCTATACGTCCTAGCCTCGTCAGCGAGAGTGAATTTTAAATACTCTCTAATATCACCACCACTTAGGAAACTGCCTTCCTTGGTGCTGTAGAGAACCACAGCCCTTATTTCATCTTCGTTTTCTATCATATCGAGCTGCCTGTCAATGTTGCCCAGAAACTCCAGAAGCCAGCCAATGTCATTTTGCGATAGCTTGTTTACGGAGCTCTCAGGATTATCAAACCTAAGCACCGCGATACCGTTGTTGTCCAATTCAAATGATATATTGTTCATTTTTCTCTGTTTGTTTAAGAATTACTCTTTCTCTAAAACTATTGAAGCCCCAAGCCCTCCTGCAGCGCAAACTGTAGCCAGCCCAAAATTTCCCTGTCTCCTGTGGAGTCCATACAAAAGCGTCATAATTATTCTTCCACCGGTAGCTCCAAAAGGATGACCAATAGCAATAGAGCCGCCCGTAACATTTACTTTGTCTATATCGATTTCCCCAATCGCTTTAGTTCGGGAGAGCTTTTCCTCGGCAAACTTTTTTGAAGCAAAAGCCTTTATATTTGAAAGCACCTGGGCAGAGAAGGCTTCGTGAATTTCTATTAGATCCATATCCTTAAGTGACAGCCCTGCCCTCTCCAAAGCAACGGGCGTTGAGTANGCAGGACCCATAAGCAGCTGATCTGAAGGATCAAGCGCCGAGTATGCATAGGACCGGACATATCCAAGCGGCTTATAACCAAGGGNTNTNGCTTTTTCATCGGACATAAGAAGCATAGCGCAAGCCCCGTCTGATAAAGGCGCTGAGTTGCCTGCCGTTACTGTGCCGTATTGTTTATCAAANGCGGGCTTAAGCGCTGAGAGCGCTTCTATACTCAAATCGCTTTTGACTGAGTTATCTATTAAAACAGGTTCTTCAAAATCCGGGGGNACAAAAGTGTTTACCATTTCCTTTCTGATTATTTCCTCTTTTTGGGCTTTATATGCCAATAAATGGCTACGNAGCGCAAAGCTGTCCTGTTCTGCTCGGGAGATTTGGTTTTGACGCGCCATTTTTTCAGCGGATTCNCCCATTGTTAAACCTGTGGAGCGCTCTGCTATAGCCGGAATATCCGGGGCAATNTCACTCACACCCATTTTCAAAAATGGTTTTGCTTTTTGGAGAANGTTCTTACCTTTGGATGAATCAAAGAGCATATTCCTGAAGCTTTTGGAAAAAAGAACGGGGAAATCAGAGATCGACTCAACTCCACCTGCTACCACCACCTCTGAGTCACCAGACAAGATGCTCTCCACCGCGTTGGTAAAAGCTTGAGTTGCCGAAGCGCACGCACTCGTTACAGTGAAAGCCGGAACTGACGCGGGAATTCCGGAGCTAAGCGCTATTTCTCTTGCAAGATTTGAAGTCTTAATAGAAGGAAGAACAGTACCTAGAATTACCTTATCTATTTCCCCCGGATCAATCTCAGTCCTATTTACGAGCTCAACTGTTGCGATTTTCCCCAAATCTAAAGATGTAAGTTCTTTAAAAAGTGTCCCTGCTTTTGCAAAAGGCGTTCTCAGACCGTAAACAATAGCGACTCGTCTTGGATTATTATATTGACTCACTATTGGCTCCCGTTGAGGAAATTCATAATTAGATTATCCCTGTCGTAAATAATAAGAAAGTATAATTCAATCAGCAATCCAAAAATCTATGTAAAAGAGAAGATAATGAAAAACAATAGTACTAAGTTATAGCTTCAGACATAATACAAAACTGGCGCCTTAACTATTTTAAGCTGTTTCGGCCTCACTCTTAACTTGCATTTTAAGTTCAATGAATCTTGAATGATCAAGGTTAAGCATATTTAAAAGTTTATGTGCTATATAGTTTTCAAACTTATCAAGAGTTCCGTCTGAGTATATAACCTCCCAGACCGATTCCATTAATTTGTATTTCTCTTCATTATCCAAATTCTCATTTACAAGATTGGTGAAATACCATAGATCAGTCGAGTTCTCCTTTTCCACAGTGGATTTATCAATCAGCTCTTTAACTTCACCGTCATTCATCTGAAACCTTGATTTTAGTATTTGAATTATCTTTTCCCGCTCCTGCGGAGAAAAGTTAGAATCCACAGTTGCAGCTTCTAATAAGATTACACAAGTCGCTACTTCAAGCCTTAGTTCCCTATCTTCCGAACTATGTTCTTTTTTAGAACCGTCAAATATCTTCTTAAATACCCCGAGCATATTAGTTCCCTCTTGTATATGATTATTTTAAATCGTCTTTTGATAAGCGCCGATATATCTTTAATATGAAGATGTATCAACTATAAATTTATTGGCCAATTTACGGTAATAATACAACATTGATTATAAATTTATAGCCAAAACACTTTTCTATCAATACTTTATTGCAAGAAAGAGCTTTAATCTTGAGATCAGGTTCAAACCATGTAAGATTATCAGAGCTAATTTAGGAGAATAGCCGATGCCCTTTTCCGAACCACTAAAAAAAAGATTAAACACGATAATCACTAAATCAGAAACAAAACGATCAGCTCTTATTCCGGTACTAAGAGAGATTCAAAACGAGTATGGATCCCTCTCGAGCGAGTCTATGGAGGAGGCGGCAAAAATGCTGGAAATTAGTCCGTCTAGTGTCCAGAATGTGGCTACTTTCTATACAATGTTTTTTACGGAACCGGCAGGAAAACACATTGTCTGGGTTTGCCGGACACTCTCCTGTGCCTTGAGGGGAGCTGAGCATGTAGAGCACTATATGTGTGACAAACTGGGTATTAAAACCGGAGAGACAACACCCGATGGGAAGATCACACTAATGGAAGCGGAATGCCTGGCTTCATGCGGAACAGCCCCTGTAATACTTGTCGACGACACGCTTGAAGAAAACCTCACAAAAGAAAGAGTCGATAAAGTTATAGAAGAGCTCAGCAAAGACTGATCCGCCTCTAGGCGAGAGAGCAAATTAGAGTCTATCTAACATTAAGACTATGGACATAGAGAAAACAAGAGAGAATGCTCTTAAGATATATAATGAGGCCGTAGAAGCGGCAAATCCAAAGAAATGCGTGCTCGACTATTTAAGCTTAAAGAATGATGTACTAAGAGTTGAGTCTAAAACATATAACCTGAAAGAATTTGAGTCCATATATACAATTGCGTTTGGAAAAGCCGCCTCCGCAATGGCAGAAGGGGTCGAAGAAGTATTAGGGGACAGACTTACCGGAGGCATGGTTATATCAAATTTGCAGCCTGAAAAACATTTTAGAAAGCTTGGATTTTACCTCTCCGGACACCCTGTACCAGACGAAAGAAGCTTAAGTGCGGCAAGGGAAGTTATGTCCATACTCGGAACAGCCGGGGAGAAAGACCTGGTCATATTCTTAATCTCGGGCGGAGGAAGCGCTCTATTATCAATGCCCTCTCCGGGGCTCACTTTGGATGACATGAGAAAGGCTACGGAAACGCTTTTAGGAAGCGGTGTGGACAAAAACGGCCTAAATGCAGTCAGAAAACATATCTCGCAAATAAAAGGCGGAGGACTTTTAAAAAAAGCTCTGCCCGCCCGTGTTATTACCTTAATACTTTCTAACGTAGTAAGCGATAAGGTAGACGCAATAGCTTCGGGCCCTACCGTGCCCGATTCGACTACATACGAAGATGCCTGGCGAGTCATAGAAGCACTGGGTTTAGAGCACAAATTACCTCCTCAATTTGTCGTACATCTTGAGGACGGAAGGAATGGAGACTTGCCTGAAACATTAAAAGACGGAGAATTTGATCCGGAGATGGTTCAGACTTTGATAGTAGGCAGCAATATTAAATCCCTCATGGCAGCCCAGAAGAAGGCAGATGAGTTTGGATACAATACACTTATGCTTTCTTCTCAAATCAGCGGAGAAGCAAAGGAAGTAGCCAAAGTAGTAGCAGCAATTGCTTTTGATATCGAAAGATCCGATATTCCCGTAAAAAAACCAAGCTGCATTATCTTTGGCGGCGAGACGACTGTTACAGTCCATAGTATGGGACAAGGCGGCAGAAGTACCGAAACAGCGCTCTCGTTTTGCATGGAAATAATGGGTCATAACATTGTAGGATTATTTTGTGATACGGATGGAGTAGACGGCCCTATAGAGGCTGCAGGAGCTATTTGTGATGGGCAAAGCAGAATAGAAGCAAGAGCAATTAACCTAAGCGCAAGGGAGCACCTCGCTCAAAACAACTCTTATGATTTTTTCGACAAGTTAGGAGATTTAATTATTACAGGCCCGACAGGAACAAATGTGATGGATATAGGAATTGTAATTGTTCAATAGTATTAATCGAAAGATTAATAGCAGCCTCATTTTTATTTCCAATATATTGAAAATAAATCTTACAAGTGATTTAATATAAAAGTCATGGAAATGCTATCTAGACCACTTCCACAGAATATAGAAGCCGAGCAGGCAGTTCTCGGCGCAATTCTTATAGAAAGTACCGTAATTAATCAGGTGCTCGAAATTCTGATTCCGGAGGACTTCTACAAAGAGGCTCACCGTAAAATCTTTATCTCTATGATAGATCTGGATAGGGATAATAAACCTATTGACCTACTCACGCTATTTGATCATCTCAAATCAAACGGGAACCTCCTTGAAGAGGTGGGGGAAAGCAGCTACCTCACATATCTGACCGAGCTGGTACCAACAACGGAGAACGTCAATTATTACGCGAAATTAGTCAAAGAAAAATCTATTGTAAGAAAACTTGTCATGGCCGCAACCGACATTGCTCACCGTGGAAACGATGAGAACGTTGACTTGGACGAGTTTATAGACAGAGCAGAGCATACGATCCTTGATATTGCCCAGAATAAAATCAAGCCTAGCTTCTACGACTCAAGAGAGCTTGCAGTAAAAGCACTTGAAATCATTGAACAGCTACACGCAAAAAAGGAATTAGTTACAGGTATCCCAACTGGATTTTTAAAACTCGACTACATGACTTCGGGTCTCCAGGATTCAGACTTGGTAATCGTCGCAGCTAGACCAGGGCTTGGCAAAACATCAATTTCTTTGAATATTGCAGCGCATGCTGCGATGGAGTACGGTAAGTCAATCGGCATATTTTCCCTTGAAATGACCAAAGAGCAATTAATGCTGAGAATGCTTTCTAATAAATCCAAGGTCAGTTACTCAAACATCAGAAGCGGCTACATTAAAGACGAAGACTTGGAAAAATTAGTACATGCAGCTGATGAGCTTGGACAGGCAAAAATATATATTGATGACACCCCGGCGATAACCGTTTTGGAGATACGCGCCAAAGCCAGAAGACAGCAAAGAGACAAAGGGCTTGATTTAATAATAGTTGATTACCTGCAGCTTATGAGAGGGAGCAGGAGAACAGAATCAAGAGAAAGGGAAATAGCAGAGATCTCAGGCTCTCTTAAGGCCCTGGCCAAAGAGCTCTCCATACCCGTAATAGCCGTATCGCAGCTTAGCAGACAGACTGAATCGCGCTCTGACCGTCGCCCGCAGCTAGCGGATTTACGCGAGAGTGGCGCAATAGAACAAGACGCCGATTTAGTACTCTTTATCCATAGAGCCGATGCTTACAAAAAATCTGACGAAGAAAAAGACGGAATTGCGGAATTAATAATAGGCAAGCAAAGAAACGGCCCTATAGGCAGTATAAAACTGGCATTCTTGGAACAACGAGGGGTCCCGAGTTTCGAAAACCTTGCTCCTGAATATGAAGACGATTTTGCTTGATTTATTTACGGTCTATCTAATAGAGAATCTCTTAATAATTACAATCAAACCAACATAGGTTTAACCACTGCTTTAGATTTAACTTCCTTTTTGTAGAGGGTTTCATCATTTTGCCACGCCTGAAATTTAATAAAAATGCCGTTTAGATTTTCTTTTACTGAGTTCCAGAAAAAATCCCAATCGTAGTTTTTCTTTCTATTTCTGAAAAACATTTCTACGAACAACTCTCTCTCTCTTGGATATCCTTTTTCGGCTATCCACCCTGAGCGCGCACTGCCGTAACCAGTACCGAAAGACATGGAGAAGGAACCCTTCAGCCCTAATCTCTCAACTGCTCTAGTAGCAAGCTCAATAAAGACGTATAGCGCCTCTTCAGTGGAGTAGCCTTCTGTGGCAAGCTTCTGATCCATGGTAAGAAGATTCTTCACAAAATACATCGGATAATAAGTGGGGGCATATACTGACACTGACTTGGTCGGGCTTAAAAAAGGCTCACGAATTATAACGTCCGCTTCTATGACGCCAATCATAAAATCTTCCTTGTCAAACTCCCCGATATCTCCTGAGAGCTCAAGAGAGCTCCTGACATTCTCCCATTCCCTTTGGGCTATCAGAAGCGCCTCGTTTAGTCTTTTTTGACCCTCGTCAAATTCTCTGTCTTTTAAAAGCTCCTCTAATTCCATTTCGACCCCTAATTTAAAGTATTTCTAAGAATATACATTGATAAAAATTTGATCTCAATGCCTGGAGCAATAATTTAATAATTTACGGCCTGGGATTTCTGAATTATAGCAAGAACCTGAACAAGCCTCTAATGATTTACAATAAATTGTTTTTCGTTAGTATCTATTGTAATATGAGTTGTTCAAATCTCTTTAGGAGGCTTAATAATGGCTATTCTTGTCACGGGAGCAACCGGATTTATAGGCTCTCACATTGCCAGAAAATTAGTTGAGAGGGGAGAGCATGTAAAAGTCCTTCTCAGGAAATCAAGTAGAACCTCAAACATCGATGACATCGATGTCGAGAGAGTCTATGGCGATGTAATGGATATTAATTCCGTAAATGAAGCCCTTAAAGGCTGCGATACTTTGTATCACACAGCAGGAGTAGCCTCATTTAGAAAAGAAGATTATCAAAAGATGGAAGACGTTAATGTACAAGGCACTTCAAACATATTAACCGCAGCGCTAAACGCGGGGACAAAAAAAGTAGTACACACAAGCAGTATTGCGGCTATTGGCGTGGCCCCTCATGGGGGTATCGCTAACGAGGAAACTGAATATGGCCTTGATTACTTGGGAGTTAAATATCTAGACACTAAACATAGAGGCGAGCAGAAAGCGCTTGAGCTGGCAAAACAGGGGTTACCGGTTGTTATAGTAAATCCATCTACAGTAATCGGTACCGGAGACATTTATTTATCCAGCACAGCATTTATTCTCTGGTTTTACAAAAAGAAGTTTCCAGGCTATATGGACGGCACTCTAAATATGGTGGATGTAGAGGATGTTGCCGAGGGTCATATTCTTGCAGCTGAAAAAGGCAAAGTTGGAGAGCGTTATATTCTAGGAAACCAGAATTTTACCTTGCTGGAACTCTTCAATTTATTAGAGGAAGTCACAGGAGTACCAAAACCCAAAATGAAAATCCCTTATTTCATGGCTTTGGCGTCTGGATATTTTGTCGAGAGAATCTTAGGCATGAGTTTTCCTAACTACTCTACTATGGACCTGGACTCGGTAAAATTATCTAAATTCAGATGGCATTTTGACTGTTCAAAAGCTAAAAAGGAATTGGGCTATTCACCCTCAAATATTGAAGAAAGCATTCGTAAAACCGTAAAATGGTTTAAGGAAAATGGATATTTAGACACTTAAGCAAATTTGCAACGTTTTCCATTTCATATAAAATCTTCCTATGCCTGGTAATTCATTTGGTACAATTTTCCGTATAACAACCTGGGGAGAGTCCCACGGCCCCGCTGTTGGAGTCGTTGTGGATGGCTGTCCTTCGGGCCTTGAGATCTCGGCTGAAGATATTCAGTTTGAGCTGGACCGCAGACGTCCTGGGCAAAGCAGAATAACCACTCAGCGGAAAGAACCCGACACGGTCGAAATATTGTCGGGAATATTTGAAGGTAAGACTCTCGGAACTCCTATCTCATTAATGGTAAGAAATACAGACGCCATATCAAAATCCTATGAAGATATAAAAGACACATACCGACCGGGACACGCAGACTATACATACGACGCCAAATATGGGTTTAGGGATCACAGGGGCGGCGGCAGGTCTTCAAACAGGGAAACCGTAGGGCGTGTTGCGGC
>JGI24023J19991_10000251_pt1 | contig 41284 bp, 41 predicted proteins | sample Cruoilmetagenom1_FD_19991 | JGI IMG/M metagenome (IMG submission 19991)
CTTGCCCTGGCCTCGGTCCATAACACCTCACACCTGAAAGAGTTCACAGCAAGCGCCTCACGCACAAAACCGCCCCCTTGCATGAGCCGCTCCACACGCACCCCTTGACAGGAAACGTGACGGGAATCAAGACACGGTTTTCGACCCTTCCTCTCCACATCTGCTCCTCTGGCCTTCACTCCCGGCTTTCGCTTCCGGCCTTCACTTCTTTTGGCCTCGCTCCCTGCACGACCATGAGGAGCACAAGTTTTCTCCTTGGTCTCCCAACAAAAAAGTATTAGGGTTTCCTTAAAGGGAAATTTCACAACAATCGCGCAACGACCTCGCCATACAGGCGCAGTGGCAATACCCACCCTGACGAATCACGAAAGCAGTACGCTGAGGCGATAATGAAAAGTACTCAGACTTCCACGAAGGAGTCTCCCACCCCTTCTCCCAGCAAAGTGCTCTCCCTCACTGTCCACAATGGCACAAGTTCTTTTACGATCGCGACTCCGCAAGGCCCACGCGTCGTCACCTTGCCTGTTCTGCCGGAAGAAAAAAAAGCTCAGCGGCTTTACGCACAAGGACTCTCTGTGCAGTGGGTGCAGATCGACGCGACGAAACATCAGGCATGGTGTGGTCTTGTCAATCGTCGCCACCCCTACACGAGAAGAATTCCACTTGGCCTCGCCCTCGGTCTGACGATCCGAAAAATCCCCACTCTCTTGCACGTCTGAGCTTTGCGAAAAAACGCATCCCAAGAAATCACACTTTTTCACACGGACACAACAAGCGGACATGCTCGTGTCGGATGCTCCTTCACAAGGATCGGGTGCGCATACACCTCGCTTAGAAGCTCGGACTGCAGCACTTCAGTAGGAGTACCCACACCCGCAACATGCCCATCACGCAACAAGAGCACACGATTGCTGTATGCAGCAGCAACGTTGAGGTCGTGCAAAACCACGACGACTGTCCCGCCTTCTTCCACATGTTGACGTGCGAGCTTCAGTAAACGCTCCTGATGGCAGATGTCGAGCGAAGCAGTCGGTTCGTCAAGCAGTAAAACTGGCGCACCTTGTACGAGCACACGCGCAAAAGAGGCAAGCGCCTGTTCTCCCCCCGATAGAGAAAAAAAAGATTGTCCCGCTTTCTCAGAAAGACCCACAACACCAAGGACTTCCGCCACAAGACGATTCTCCTCGCGTGGCGTGCGCTCTTTCGCGCGAGCATAGAGTCCGAAACGCACAACTTCTTCGATCGTAAAAGCGAATTGCATATGAGGACGTTGCAGTAAAACACTTCGTTCTTTCGCCAATTCACGCACTCGATAAGAATGCACATCCCGTCCATGCAAGCACACAGTGCCTTCATGGCGACGACGATCACCTGACAAGACCGACAATAAAGTCGACTTTCCCGCGCCATTCGGACCAACTAGTGAGAGCAGTTCTCCGCCGAAAACATTGAGATCCACATTCTGGAGAATCCAACGCCCCCCGGCTCGCACTCCTACCCCACGCGCCATGAGTACAGGGCTCCCATTTTTTTGACTGGGAGAGATAGGCGGAGTGGCCATCAGGACCAGACCCTTCGCCCGGTATTTCCCCGGCGCAGAAGCCAGAGAAAACAGGGACCACCCACAAACACCGTCACAACGCCAAGCGGTATTTCGCGAGGAGAAGCCACCGTACGGGCCGAAAGATCCGCCAGCACCACAAGCGCCGCACCGAGAAGCGCGCTTGCAGGAAGCAAAATACGATGATCGGGGCCAGTCGCAAGGCGCACAAAATGGGGTACAACGAGGCCGATAAAGCCGATGATGCCTGCCACAGACACGGTGGCCCCCGTCACAAGTGCCGCGCACAAGATGACGCGCATCCGGGTTCTTTCTGTGTGGACTCCGACAGCACGAGACTCCTCATCGCCCAGCGAAAGCACATTTAACGCATAGGACTGGCGTAACAGGGCAAGTACCCCAAGCGTTACAAGGGGGGCAACAACCCGCACAGATTCCCAAGTCGCAATGCCGACACTGCCAAGACTCCAAAACGTGATTTCACGCAACTCGGCGTCGTCCGCAATAAAAGTAGAGAACCCCACAACACCCATGAGCATGGCGTTCACCGCGACACCCGTCAGTACGAAAATAACAACATCCGTGCGGCCTTCTTGGCGGGAGAGCGCATACACAAGAAAGGTCGCGCCTGTCCCTCCCAGAAAGGCCAGTATGGCAACCGTATGAATACCGGCGAAATTCATGTCGGCCACAATCGCGGTCACTGCACCCACAGCAGCCCCAGCTGATACACCGATAAGCGCAGGATCCGCCAGAGGATTACGGAAAATTCCCTGCAAGGATGCCCCTGAAACAGCAAGACCCATGCCCACAAAAACTCCGAGCAGCACGCGGGGTAAGCGAATAGACCAGAGCACGGCGTCCTGCTGCGCAGTGTAGGAATCATTTTCGGCAAAGCCGGCGCGTGCAACGAGAATGTCCAAGACTTCGGAAGGGCTGATCTTCACCGCGCCGACTCCCACGCTCCAGATCATCGTGCAGAGCAGTCCCGCAGACGCACAGAGCAAGAAGAACGCGCCTCGCCGCCGGCGCTGTCGACGAGAAAGGGTCTCTGTCCCAAGGTGAGGGGCAGGGTTCCCCTCACCTCCAGCACTTGCGCCAACTCCAGACACCCTCTGACTTCGGCTACTGCCCGAATCTACTCCCTCGTGAAAATTTGGGTGCTCTCCTGTACGCAGAGACATTGCCGTTATAACCCCATTTCCTTCAGGGCTGTCACAAGATCAGCGAGCGCATCCGCAGAGCGCGGTCCAAGACCAAGCATGTACTGAGTATCGAAAGCAATAATGGCACGATTCGCACCTGCCGGCGTCTGGGCTACACCCGGAAGCGCGAGCATGCCATCGATCCCACCTACTGATGCAAGCCCATCTTCTGTCACAAGAAAGACATCAGGCGCCATTGTCACAAGCACCTCAGGAGTCATGACCTCGCCTTCTCCCACCTCAGCCACTGCGCCCACATCGATTGCACCGGCCGCTGTAATCATGGGGTGGGCAGGACTCCCCTCACCCAAAATGAAGAGAATATTTGCACCACGCATATAGGAAAACGCGACGCGGGGAGCATCAGGCCCCGCCTCGACCCGCACTGCTTCAAGCTGGGCAAGAAGAGTAACCGCAAGGCTTTCTCCTTCTTCGGGCACGCCAAGCACAATGCCAACTTGACGAATCTTCTCGGCAGCGCCCGCAAAAGAGTTTTCGGGCTCAATAATGACGACATCTGTTCCGGTGTCACGCAGCTGTTTGATTTTCTCCGCAGGCCCTGCTTCTGTCGTTCCCAAAACCAAAGTAGGAGCATATGAGAGCACAGTCTCTGTGCTAAGGCTGCGTTGGTAGCCGATTTCCGGCAAAGCCGCAGCTTCCGGAGGATACGTCGCGCTCAGGTCTCGTGCCACGACATTGGGGCCGAAACCCAAGGCAAACACCACCTCCATGAGATCCCCATTTAAAACGACAATGCGGCTGATGTCGTCAATGATGATTTCTTCCCCGGATGCATCTACATACACGACTTCTTGCGCCAGTGTTCTCGCCTCTCCCAGGATCTCTTCACGAGAAGATGTTGACGCATCAACACTGTTGTCGTCGTCATCGCCGCATGCAGCAAGAACAAACCCCAGCGCCAGCACAACAGCAAGAAACACACGAGAAAAGACAGACCCACTACGCGCGGTCCCAGCTACAAAAGAATGCCCTCTTTGTCGCCGACCTTGTCCACCTATCCAGCCAAACCACAAAGAACCGGGAAAAGCGGAGGTTTCCCAAGAAGAGTCTCCGGACACAGAAATCGTCGAAATTTCTGTTTCTTTTGAAAAACTTCTTCGCATTCTTTTCTTTTCCATTGCCTCTTCCCTCACACGCAAGCAGAAAAATCTCCACGACTTTCCTCGAAGATTCTTTGGGTAACACAAAGCGCTGCAAAATTGAGGTTACCCTAATGACATATATTAGGGTAACGTCAAGATTCGCCCCCGCTATCTCTGGAGAGCCAGTCCCCATGTCATCACTCCGACCCCCGCAGAACCAAGCCAGGGACCTATTACAGTCCGCCCAGGCAGCTTGTTACCGCTTCCCCAACACCTTCAAGGGGTTCCGCGCCGCCATTGCATACAGCACAACACAGGGGAGCAGCGCCACCTGGATCGAAGCCCATCCACCCGACCGGATCAAGATATGCTCCGGCAACAAAACCCTGGGCAACAAGCACAAACATTTGGAAAAACAGGCACCGGTATGGCTCTTGCCAGAACTTACCGCAGTCATCTCTCGCCGGTGGCAAGATCCTCTTTCAGACCGGCTCGCTCCTTATCCTCCTGCATTCGTCGACCATCTCCCCATCAACTGCCCAATGCCCCCAGCAGGACGGCGCATCCGACTCACCGGAGACCCCTCCGCGACAGTTTTTTCCGTCAGCAATAATTGCGTACGCCAAATCGACATCACTGGCCCCACAATCCGCAACATCATCACCATATTGCGTTACGAAACAACACGTGACGGCCACCTCCTCCCTGTGCACTATGCAGAACAACACTGGCACCGAAACTGTGGGCGGCTCACTGCATCCGTTCTCTACACAAATCACTTTGTCGAAATACAAGGAGTTATGCTGCCAAAAGCCCGCCAAGCAGTGATCTCCACAGATCGCGGACAGGACATTCGGCATATCTTCTTCGATCACCATACCCCACTCACAGAGTCCAACGACCTTTCTTCCCACGGCTCTTGCCAACAGACCGACCAGGACCCACACGACCAGGACAACCCCACACACCAAGACAACCAACAAGGCGCAAAAGAGAGTCCACTATTTCGCCTTTTGCACAATAATATTGACTACCGAGACACTTCAGAATACATACAGAAACCGATAACAAATAATAAAAATACCCCTACAAAAAAACGGTCTTTCCACGAATTTGGCATCTTTCCTATCGCCAGATTCCCCTTCCCCTCTTCATCCTAACTACCCCGCCAGCACTCCGCGAGTACCCCGCTTTCTGGGCCTACACTGCCTGCCATCACACATTTTTTACAACCCACTTTAAGGCCCAGACTACATACTTACTTCCTGGAATAATCTTTGCCACACTATTTTTGCCCCCGGATTACACAACTCCTCAATCCAGATTTACCCCTGTGGAAAAAGGCAGCTCCGCAGCGCGCGAATCCCCGGTCTCCCACTTCTCCGAAAACTCCCAGGAGACCCCACGCGTTCGCGCGTCACAGTCCTGGGAAATAGCAGCATAAAAAAGAAAACCAGCACAGTCATAAAAACAAAACAACACACAAAAAAATAGGGGCCCTGCGTGACGCAGGGCCCCTGGAAGGCCCGCCCGCACGGACGACACGAGCGGCCTCTGGTTCCCAGGACTGTCCTGAGTAACAGTCCTGGGTTTGGTCCCACAACACCTTACAAGGCGCGATCAGGTGCGGAGACACGAAATAAACAACGTCTGCGCTGCGACCCTACAACGCGTAACGCACTCAGGAAAGTTGAGAAAAATAGCCTTTTGAAGCTTTCGGGTCAGCGACCATAGTGGTCTCACCTGGGATCCAATTCGCAGGACACACGTCGCCATGCTCCGCCACATGTTGGTATGCCTGCAGAATTCGCAAAGCTTCCTCCACATTTCGTCCGACAGGAAGATTGTTAACGGTCATCTGTTGCACTATCCCATCGGGATCAATAAGAAATAATCCTCGGTAGGCAGGTCCATCTGGACTATCCACACCAAATGCTTGGGAAAGCTCTCGCTTTTGATCTGACAGCAAAGGGAACTGAAGTCCTTCGATCCCACCATTCGTGCGGGGGGTTTCTGTCCAAGCAAGGTGGGTATAGACACTATCAATACTGACGCCCAAAACCTCCGCGTTCAAAGAGTCAAAATCTTTTATCTTGTCAGAAAAGGCGAGAAGTTCTGTCGGACATACAAACGTAAAATCAAGCGGGTAAAAAAGAAGATAGAGCCATTTTCCCCGATACGCCTCAAGAGAAAGTGTAGTGATCTCCCCTTCTGATAAAGCTTCCGCTGTGAACTCTGGAGCAGGTCCTCCGACAAGTCCGCTCACAAAATTATCCTTCCGTTTTTCTTACTCAAGATAGATTTGCAATACAATTGCTTACAACAAAGATCGTTCTGCAAGCGCATTACTGCCGTTTCCCTGCTTCACAAACACTCTCTTGGCACTTCCATAGCGACAGGGGCATCAGCACCGGCAAGGCACTCAAGTAATCCGACTGCACGCCACAAATGCTGTTCCGCTTTCGTGTTGCAAAAAGCTGCCCGGGATTCCTCCCCCGCACGATCAGCAGCATCGGCCTGACCTACCAAAATGATGTGGCGATCAATTTCTTTCCGGAACAAAAGCTGCAACGCCTGTTCCGTCATCGCCTCCTTCGGTAGCATCATCTCGCGCCTCCCGATCTTGCCTTCGACCTGACTCAAAGTCTGCGTCTCTCGTGCTTCATGTAGTTAGGATACCCTAACTACATGAAAAAAGAAACCCTAATTTTTCGAAAGAGGGAAAAATCATGTGATACACACCACAAACGCCCCGCGCTCTCCCGCATTCAATAAAGGGAAAGCAGACGAAGAACATTGGTTTCTTGGCGTTTGCCCAATGTCCATGGAGAGCATCCGCACAACACACCATCAAGACTTGATTGCGCCGGAAACAGAGAAGGCGCACACACAACAAAACAGAGCAACAGCACACCAGAAGCACACGCGGCATACTGTCCTGTGAAAAACATCCCAGATATCAAGAAAATCCGACAGCTCCTCCCCCCCGTCAAGCAGAGAGGGCTGCCTACGAGGGGGTATACCGAAAAGGGTGGCCGAGAAGGGGCGCCCCAGGAGGGTTGCACAAGGGGCAACCTAGGAGGACTGTATAGAGGAACTCTCTTTCCGTACAGAAAAAGTCACTGTCGTACCCCCATCGGCATTTTCAAAAAAAGAAAGTCGGTCGGCGATCCGGTGCATAAGAGGCAACCCAAATCCTCCGTTTTCTCCCTGGCCCCCCACGACGTCGGGAAGCACATCTGTCATGCTGCCATCAAAGAAGGCCCCTGTCGCATCGACAATCTCTACATGGAAGACTCCATCTTCCCGGCACACCAGCGTGATGGGAGAAACAACTCCTCGTGCCTGTTGGGCACGAACAGCGTTCGTACATGCCTCAGAGACCAGTAATCGAATATCGGCCACCCTTTCGGGACCGAACCCTCCTTGCTCCGCTACAGCGCCGGCAAGCATCCGCGCCAAAGAGATATGGCGTGGATGAGAGGGAAATTGCAATCGGACACTCGTGAGATCGCCGTTCACGGCCAACATAGGAGGGTAGCTCAGAGTTTCTCAAGATCGTCACGGATATCAAATACTTTTGATAGCCCCGTGATCTCAAACACTTTTAAAATATGCGGTTTCGTACAGATGACTACGAGATTCCCGTCCCGTTCATTCAAACGTTTCATAGCGCCTACCAGTACGCCAAGTCCTGTTGAGTCAAGAAAACCCACATTTTCAAGGTCAATTGCCAACATAGTGACATTATCGCCTAGCACTTCTTCGATCTTCTCACGCAGAGAAGGAGCAGTGTAGACATCAATCTCTCCGCCAACAGAGAGAACATGGAAGTCATTCTTCATAGACTCTCGAAGATCAAGATCGACCAAGTCCTGTTCCTTTCGCAAATCAGCCTCTTCGTGCTTTTCTCATCATAGAAAAGCACGAGCAAACACGTTGACACACGCGCATCACCTTTACGTGCAGCTCTGCTGGAGCAGAACCATCGTCGCAGACAAGCGCCCGCCAGACCCAGCTCAAATCACGCTCGCTGCAATCACACGCATGCACACCCGCAAAGATAGCAATGAAAACAAACCACTGATCCAGTGCCACTCTTGCGGGATCAAAAAAAACCGACACATAGCACTCTTGATAGGGAGAAAACGTAGAGAACATGCGGAATCACCAGACAAACCCTACGAAGTAGCGCAAAAATGACAATAACAAAGTTATCAAAAACCACAAAGCTATCTGAGCACAGGGAAATTCCGCTTGCGACCACTGCCCTGCAAGAGCTGCTCTCTTCACCCAACTTCAGGGAGAGAATAGCCCATGTAGAGGAAACACCTGCGCACCCTGGAAAATTTACGCAGACGGTCCTCTATCCCACAACAAGGGCAGCACTGACTCGTATTGGCATCAGCAGGCTCTACGCGCACCAAGCCGAAGCCCTGGATTTCGTGCGGAGAGGGCAATCAACCGTTGTCGCCACAGGCACCGCGTCGGGAAAAAGTCTCTGTTATCTGCTCCCCCTGCTTGAGATGACTGCAGAACAAGCAGGCAAGGACGGCACCGCCCCGGGGGCAAACCTTTCCACAGAAAAAAATCCCACAGCCATTCTTCTCTTTCCCACAAAAGCTCTGGCCCGGGATCAGCTTCGCCGTCTACGCGCGCTACAAATGCCGGGTCTTGAAGCGGTTGCCGTGGATGGCGACACCCCACCGGCAAAGCGGCGCTACGCCCGCCAACATGCCACGGTTATCCTTACGAATCCCGACATGCTCCACGCCTCGATTCTCCCTGGCCATCCCCAATGGGCCAGTTTCTTGCGCCGGCTCCATCTCGTGGGAATTGACGAGTTCCACACTTATCGTGGGGTCTTCGGGTCCCATGTCGCGCACATCATGCGCCGCCTACGCCGGCTTGCTGCCTCTTACGCCGCACATCCTGTCTTTGTGTGCAGCTCCGCCACACTCGGCAAACCTGCACAACATGCTGCCGCAATTACCGGTATACCGATGCATGCAATTACACAGGACACTTCCCCATCTCCACCTCGTTCCACCATCTTGTGGAACCCGCCCCTCCTCAATGCAAAAAAAGGAATACGCGTTTCCGGAGTGGGAGAAACCGCAGCGCTGCTTGGTTGGTCCGTGGCACATGGGATGCAAACTCTTGCTTTTGCCCGTTCTCGCAAAGCAGCCGAGCTGATCGCCCATCTTGCCAAACAAGCGCTTGGAGACAGCCCCGAAGCCGCACAAATTGCCTGTTATCGCGGGGGCTACCTCTCAAAAGAACGACGCGCGCTCGAAGAGCAAATCGCATCAGGCGAGCTACGCGGGCTCTCCACGACGAATGCCTTGGAACTAGGCATGGACATCCATGGCCTCGATGCCGTCATCCTTTGCGGCTTTCCTTCAACAATCGCGTCCTTTCGTCAGCAAACCGGACGAGCAGGACGCGGTGATACGCCGAGCCTGGCAATCCTCGTGGCAGGTCAGGATCAGCTCGACCAGTGGTATATGACCCAACCTGAGGCCTTGTTTACACGGACACCAACCCCGGCTGTCGTGAATTCCGAGAACCCTGTCATCGCCGATCCGCATCTCGCGTGCGCCGCCTATGAGCTTCCACTGCGTTCCTCAGAGCCCATTCTCGGCGAGAATATGGACGTGCGTGCTGCCCCTCTCTTGGAGGCAGGACTTCTCCGCATGCGCAAAGGCCGCCTGTTTCCCTCCGGTGGCCGATCTCTTGCCCGCAGCATCTCCATCCGGTCCTCAGACGCTCGCACGGTCAGCATTTTAAACAGAAAGAGCGGTCAGATGATTGGTTCTGTCGACACGGGCAGGGCCGCCTGGACAGTGCACCCAGGAGCAATCTATTTGCACCAGGGAGAAACCTATGAAGTGACCGAGCTCGACATCACGAAGGGTGTCGCGCATGCGACGCCTTCTCCCACGGAGTACTACACCGAGCCACGAGCGGAAACCGATATCCGCATTGCACATACAGATAGAACAATGCCATTGGGGGATACAGGCGCCCTTCTTTGCCTTGGGAGTGTGGAGGTCACCCAGCGCATCACTGGTTACCGGCAGCGACCGTTCGACCGACCCCCCTCCAGAAATACCAAGACAATAGCCCTGGATCTTCCTGCAAAATCCCTCCACACAAGGGCATTTTGGTACCTGATACCGGATGAATTGTTTGTCATATGCAATGTCTCCCCAGATACTCTGCAAGGCACTATCCACGCCTGCGAACATGCCGGCATCGGCATCCTTCCCCTCTTTGCCATCTGTGACCGCTGGGACATTGGCGGAGTCAGCACGCAACGTCACCCCCAAACCGGCGTCGCCACCTGGTTTATCCATGAAGGAACCACGGGAGGAACCGGTATTGCCGAAGAGGGATTCGCCACAGGACGCGCGCACGCAGAAGCCACTTTGCACGTTGTGGAAAGCTGCACATGCACGGAATCTTGCCCGGGATGTGTGCAATCCCCAAAATGCGGAAACTGGAATGAGCCGCTCGACAAAGCCGGAGCAGTTCTCCTGCTCCAAGGCCTCCTGAAGACGAAAACCTGAGCACCGAAAAAGACCCTCCAAGCAAACTGCCACCTTCCATAAAATCCCAAAAAAGAGAGCAGCGCAAAGCCGTAACCCATCGCACTTTCCAGGGCAGCCTCTCCCCCATGGACATCCTGCCTACAACAAAAAACCTAGAAATCCAGTGCGTTTTGCGTTAGGCACAAGTCGATGGAACGCGGAGGAGTTTGCAAGGGTTTCCAGCAGTTCGTCCAAAACATCTACTTTCTGGCTATGCTAAGAGCCAAGCATCACACATTGGGGGATCTGTGAAAATCACCTTTGTCTACCCCGATTTCTTTCAGTACTCCGACGGGTCTTTCTTCCCCGAGGCGCGCATGCATCTTGGTATATGCATGATGTCAGCCCAACTCAAAGCTGCCGGGCACGAAGTGAGTCTCATTCACTGTGTTCGTCCTTGGGAACGCGAAGAATTTGTCTCCAGGGTGAAAGAAGACAGTCCGGACCTACTGGCTTTCTCTGCCACTACAATGATGTACCAGAAGTGCAAAATGTACTCGGAGTGGACAAAAGAGTCATTCCCTGACCTCATTACACTCACTGGTGGCGTGCACGCCATGCTCGACCCCGAGGACATTGTCCCGGGAACCCCAAGCATGGACTATGCCGTACGCGGCGAAGGCGATCATGCCATCGTAGAAATCATGAACACGCTACGCGACGGAGGCGATCCACTCAGTCTGGATAATGTGTGGGGACGAAACACCAAGGGCGAAGTCATTCGCAATAAAGTACGTCCACTTCTTGAAGATCTTGACGCCCTCCCCTTTGCCGACCGTGACCTTTTCGACGACGCCCTCTTGTGCGAAGATCAAAAAGAACGCGGCACAGTTATGGCCTGCCGTGGCTGCCCTTACAACTGCACCTACTGTTCGAATCACATCCAGCGTCAGCAGTACGAAAATAAAAAGAAATACGTCCGTTTTCGCTCAGTAGACAATGTCATCAAAGAACTAAAAAGTCTGAAAGACCGCAGTTCCTCGCTCTCTTTTATCCGGTTTGATGACGACATTCTCACCTGGGACCCAGAATGGTTCACTGATTTTTGCAAGCGTTACAAAGCCGAAATCGGTTTACCCTTCGTCTGCAATGCATTCGTCAACCTGCTCGACGAAGAAACAATTGTGATGTTTGCAGAGGCCGGCTGCGAACTCATGGCAATGGGAATCGAATCAGGAAACCCCTGGCTACGCGGGAAAATTCTGCACCGACACATGACAAACGATGACATCGTACGCGTTTATCAGATGTGTCACGATCATGGCATCAAAACCGTCTCCACCAACATGGTGGCAATGCCTCATGAGACTGTCGACATGATTCTCGACACCATCAAGGTGAACGCACGCGCGGAACCCGACACGATGCAAGTCTCAGTTTTCTACCCCTTCCCAAATACTCATATGTATGATATCTGTAAAGAAGAGGGATATCTCACGGAAGACCACCGGGACTCCATTTTCTGCGACTCAATCTTGCAACTGCCCGGTTTCAACCAGCCCGAAATGAAAGCCGCACGAGAAAACGTGCACATCTTAACATCGGTTTACAATCGGGCATTCAAAATGCCGGGGCCTCTGTCCGAGATGGCCGTCAAGAGCCTTGACTCCCTCTTTCTCTCTGACCACATGCCACGCAAAATGCGCATGAGAATCCTTGACCATCTCCTACAACGCGAAAAAAATCGCGGACCTCTCGAGTTCGTAAAGTACTAAGCGAGGAACCCGGCACGAAGTAAAGGATCGCGTGCGTCCTTCCTCACAGTGCAAAAAAAAACCCTCTGATAGGCTGCACTGACATGGAATGCACAGCACCCTTCATACTGTTGGCCTGTGTATACAAAAAATTCTGAACAAGGAGAGTGTCAGCGTGGACACCCTCCCAAGTAACCGATACATTGTGATCGCCAATTCCGATCGCAAGAATGATCTCGTTCTTGCATCTTTTCCGACACTGCACGACGCAATAAACGCAGTCAACCGCTACAAAATCACGATCACAGACTCTTTTTACTTGATCGAGCGAGCCAGTAACCGCTAATCCCCCCTCGTTCTCTTTCCGCCTCTCTACAGGCAGCAAAAACTTCTCCAGGTCAATAGCGGGCAACACCAAAGACAGCACACCACGCGACGAGTAGATATCGCTCAGGTACTTGAGCGAACTTCGAGAAGTGCGACAACAAACACGCGAAAAAAAGCAGAAAAAGCTTCTTGTCTGCCTGTACAGCAAGAATCCCGACAGTCGCGACAAACAATCATTCTCCCGTCATCCCCAGCCCGCACCAAGCTCTACCGATCCACGCCTCACCAAGACCTGCAATAGCGTCTTCATTGTGGAAATGCCGCCCTTCCCACAAGCCCCATACTCCCCCAGGATGGGTTGCGCGCTTCCATAAAAGCCTCGAAGCGCGCGCCAGTCATAAAAAGCACGCCCAGAAAACATCCATCCAAGGGCATACTGCTCCCCACCTCGCACTCCGCCCTGCCGCGCCTTCTCCGAGAACGAACGAGAAGGAAAAAGGGAGGATAGTCCTCGAAATACCATAAGATATCGCAAAAACAAAACACTACTCTTCCTTGAGAAACATCCTGTTTCTCCCTGACAGGATGGGGGTTCCTCACAGCAAAATAACAAGAAATGCTCCCCACAACGGTTGCAAGTCGGTCGATGCAACAGGACACACGCTTCTGTTTTCCCGTTAGCATTTACGTCGATATCCTGATAAACACTAAATTTTGTCACTCGCAACGCTGCTCAGGGCCCAATACACCCTCTGCTGTTTTCTCTCCTTACGGCAATCCTGCCCACGAAAAGAACTTCATGAACACCCTCTCCTTCATTTGGCTTATCGCAAGCCGCGAGATACGTGAACGCTTCAGATCGAAAGCATTCCGCATTAGCACTGCCGTCGTTCTTGTACTTATTGTCGGCGCCATCCTCATTCTTCCCATGCTGGGAGATGACGGCCCCTCCCGTTATGAAATTGGCCTGGTGGGAACAGAACAGGAAACACTCGCAGATCAACTTGTGCAGACAGCACGCGAGACAGGAGTTGAACTCACCACCAAGGTATTCCCTGACCAAGAGAGTGGAAAACAGGCTGTCGACGAAGGAGAAATCGACGCAGTCTTGACAGACGGTCCTCTGCTCACGGTGAAACGAAACAACGACGAACAGTTGCCTTTGATCGTCAACGTCGCCATCTACCAAGAAAAGCTTTTCGGCATCTTCGCCGATCTCGACCCAGTACAGCAGGAGAAATTAGCGCTCCTTGCCACGGAGAGCACGGCCAGTCTCGAAGAGATCGAACAGGATGCCGAGAGCGTGCTTGTGATCGCGAGCAGTAGCAGCGTCATCCTCTTCTTGGTCATTCAAATGTATGGTGGCGCAGTTTTGTACGGAGTCGTAGAAGAAAAGACAACGCGCGCAGCCGAGGTGCTTCTCGCCACCCTGAAACCCTGGTATTTGCTCGGAGGGAAGATCCTGGGCATCGGCCTTTTGGGACTTGGCCAGCTCATCTTCTTCCTCGCTGTCGGTCTCGGTACTTCTCTTATAAGCAACCAAGTCGAACTACCCGACGTGTTCTGGACCACACTCCCCTGGATCATCCCCTGGTTTCTTCTCGGCTTTTTGTTTTATGCCGCCAGTTTTGCCACAGCGGGAAGCCTGACTTCGCGTCCGGAAGACGCCCAAAACACGGCCGTGCCCGTAAGCTTCGCGCTTATGGGGGCTTATCTATTCTCCATCTTTGTTGTCGGCCCCAATCCGGACAGCATGTGGAGCCGCACACTCTCCCTTTTGCCACCAATTGCTCCCATGACCGTGCCGTCTCGCATCGCGCACGGGGGAATCACTCCCCTGGAGATTGCCATTGCCTTTGCCTTCATGCTCGTAGGCATCTACGCGATGACCCGTCTCGCCGGGCGTGTCTATGCCACCATGCTGCTTCGCACGGGCCGCCCTGTAAAACTCCGCGAAGCCCTCGCCACAGAGAAAACAACCCTGGCAAAACAGTGAGCTCCCGCAATACCCCCTCTGCCGTTCCACCCGCTGGGGCTCTTTTGTTGGCTTTTCCCCCGTTGTCCTTTCCACAGAGAGAAACACCATGCTGCAAGTGACAAACCTAAAAAAGAAATATGGTGATATATCAGCGCTTGATGGAGTGAGTTTCCAGGCAACTCCCGGACGCATCTTAGGTTTACTTGGCCCAAATGGTTCCGGCAAGACCACAACCATGCGCTCAATTTTTGGACTTATTGCCCTCGACGCAGGGAAAGTGCACTGGCAAGATCACGCCGTGACGTCACAAGATCGTCTCAACTTCGGCTACATGCCAGAGCAACGTGGCCTTTACCCAAAAATGAAAATCCACGATCAACTCGTGTACTTCGGTAGATTGCACGGCCTGAACACATCGACAGCCAGAAAAGCCGCCGATCAACAACTCAACGATCTTGGCCTTGGCGCACGTGGCCAAGATCCTGTCGAAACTCTCTCTCATGGCAACCAACAGCGCGTACAATTCGCAGTTGCGCTCTTGCATCAACCGGGTCTTCTCGTTTTAGATGAACCCTTCTCTGGTCTCGACCCAATCGGCACAGAGACACTTGGCAAGCTCCTGCGTCAGCAACTCGACCACAACTGCACCATTATCTTTTCAAGCCATCAGCTCGACTTGGTCCAGCACTTTTGTGACGATATCGTGTTGGTACACAAGGGAAAGGTCAGGGTCTCAGGCCCTCTTCACGAAATACGCACCAGTGCCACTCGGCGCCGGCTCGATCTCACCTTCGACACTCCGGCCTCCCTCACTCCCACCTCTGGCGAAGAACACCCTGCCCACCACACACAAATCCCCTGGCTTCCCCCAGATGCAGAGGTCGAAGTCCTCGCCTACGAACCGCGCAACATCTCTCTGCGCATCCCCCATGATCTTGACATCACTTCCCTGATTCAAGCCGCAAGCCAGGTCGGTCATATCGCGAGCATCGCGTATCAGCCGCCTACCCTGTCAGAAATCTTTCTCGACACGGTGCGAGAAGACGTCAACGAACAACACAGTGAACCACACAGTGTGGACCACACCACAAAACAGCAGACCGCCAAAATCGCCAGGAACCTTACGGAAAAAACACCGGCCCCGCTCACGTCAAACACGGCAGACAAGTTTTCGTCAGAGCCCTCCTGAACTCCCCAAACACTCCCCGGCATTTTCCCGCAAAACTCCCAAAAATAGTCATCCCCCAGCGTCGTCCCCCAGCGTCACGCGCGGGAAGGTCCCTGCCGCGCACGAGACAGACTCACCACACAAGACGGTCAGGGCAGGTATACACATTACACCGGCCTTCCCGCACAAAACCCACAAGTGTCATACCTGCCTCCTCGGCCAGGTCAAGCGCAAGCGAAGAAGGCGCAGACACCGATGAGAGCACAGGAATACCCGCCACGATTGCCTTCTGCACAATATCGAAACCAGCTCGTCCTGATACTTGAAGAACACAGGACGAAGCAGGTAGTTGCCCATTTCGCGCGAGGGATCCCACAATTTTGTCGACCGCATTATGACGGCCAATATCTTCACGTATGCAGAGGAGCTCTCCTTCTGAAGTAAAGAGCCCAGCCGCGTGCAGTCCGCCGGTCTGCGCAAACACACGCTGTGCTGAGCGCAATAAAGCTGGAAACCGTACGAGGTTTTCTACGTGCACCTGTGGTTTGTTCGTCTCTGAAAAGAATCCGGAGGCACTCTCTCCTTCGTTTTCTCCAAGGCCGGAGAGGTCTGCACGGATCGCGTCGATCACCGTTTTCCCACAGATTCCACAAGCCGCAGTAACAGGAAAAGTACGTGGTTGTTCTTCAGGCAGAAGAGTCCCCGGAGCAAGACGTACATTCACAAGATTGAACTCTGCGGGGTCGCCGTAGTGCAGGGAAGCTATGTCGGCAGGGGAGACAAGTATGCGCTCTGTATGCATAAAACCAGCCACCAGATCGAAATCATCCCCTGGAGTCCGCATCAAAACCGCCTGCGGGCGTCCTTCCACATGGATTTCAAGCGGCTCTTCCACCACCACGCAGTCTTCCATCTCGACAGGAAGACCGTTCCCAAAACGGAGTATCTTATGCGGTCGGGTTTCACCGTAATTGTCAGAAAAAACCACGACGTCCTCGCTCTAGCTCATATGTTCTGTCCTCTGATCTCTATCATGGAAGCAGCCACTTCAAGGTATTTCTCAGCGACAAGACCACCCAAGACCATCAGGGTACATAGCAATCAGTCATCAGACTGCATAACGGACAGAACGAGGGGACACTGATGAAGATCGGTCGTTGGGACACCAGGACTTGGGCCGGACTCTCTCCAAACGGGATCGGGCAACAAAAACCAAACCACTACCTGGAAATGGCGAAGATTGCCTGGCGCCACAAGCGGGACCTCCCCTATAGCCTGCGCATTCTCACGCAGGGGGTTTGCGACGGCTGCGCCCTCGGCACAGCAGGGCTACACGACTGGACCATCGACGGTACGCATCTTTGCCTCATCCGTTTGGAACTGCTCGAACTCAACACCATGCGAGCGCTCGACCCTACCCTTCTCTCAGACACAAAAGAGCTGGAAAAGCTCACGGGGGCTGAGCTCCGCAAGCTGGGACGACTGCCCTTCCCGATGCGGCAAGGAACAGGAGAAACAGGATTCTCTCGCGTTTCCTGGGATGCTGCGCTTGACGAGATTGCCGGTGCAATTTCCCGCCACGGGCCAACACAAGCAAGCCTCTATCTTACGAGCCGCGGACTGACAAACGAGGTGTACTACGCGGCCCAAAAAGCATGGCGCGCCATCGGGTCACCCCATATCGACAATGCAGCCCGCGTCTGCCACTCCCCTTCGACTGCAGCCTTGCAAAAGGGAGTGGGAGTCAGCGCAACTACGTGTTCGTACAAAGATCTTTTTGAGGCTGAACTCATCGTGCTTTGGGGGGCAAATGTCGCCAACAACCAGCCTGTCATGACGAAGTATCTCTACTTGGCAAAACAACGAGGTGCCCAGGTCGTTGTGGTGAACCCCTATAGAGAGCCCGGTCTTGCACGCTATTGGGTACCATCGAATGTGGAGTCGGCGCTTTTCGGCACAAAAATTGCAGATCACTGGTTTTCTGTCGCCACGGGGGGCGACATCGCTTTCGCGAGCGGTGTGCTCAAGCTCCTCCTCGAAAAAGACCAGTACGATAAGGATTTTGTTGCACAGCACACCGAGGGCTTCACGGACCTCGCCGCTTCTCTCGCAAAGCTGGACTGGGATGAGCTCGAACGTTCCTCAGGAATGCAACGTGCAGACTTCACACGCTTTGCCGATCTCTACGGGAAAACCAATAAAGCCATTTTCATCTGGTCAATGGGCTTAACCCAGCACACTTTTGGCGCAGAAAACGTCACAGCTGTGGTCAACCTCGCGCTCGCGCGCGGCATGGTCGGACGCGACGGTTGCGGACTCATGCCGATTCGAGGGCATTCCGGAGTGCAAGGCGGGGCAGAAATGGGTGCCTACGCCACGACTTTTCCCGGACCACTGCCCATCACTCCCGACAATGCCACCTGGTTGAGTGAACAATACGATTTTCCTGTGCCATCACGCACCGGCCACAACGCAGTGCAAATGTTACAAGCGGCAGAACGCGGAGAACTCGGCCTGCTCTACTCAAGCGGCGGCAACTTTCTCGAGGTGCTGCCCGACCCCACACGCATACGTCGCGCTCTCGAAAATGTCCCAGTGCGCGTACACCAAGATATTGTGCTCTCCTCCCAAATGCTCGTCCCTGCAAAAGAAGCCGTACTCCTTTTGCCTGCCATGACACGCTACGAGAGTGCAGGGGGCGGCACAGAAACCACAACCGAACGGCGCATTATCTTCTCCCCTGAGATCAAAGGACCACGCATTGCAGAGGCCCGCCCGGAATGGCAAATTTTTGGCGATCTCGCCCGCAAAGTACGAGGCGACAACAAAGCCAGCTTCGATGACGCGCAGAGTATCCGCAATGAAATTGCCAAAATCATCCCTAAGTACAAAGGTATAGAAACGCTGCGCCAGACTGGTGACCAGGTGCAATACGGCGGACCTCATCTTTGCGTAGACGGAGCTTTTCCCACCAAGTCAGGACACGCCCACTTCACTCCAGTGGCGATGCCAAAGAATACGATTCCCGAGGGAAAATTTCTCTGCTCCACACGGCGAGGAAAACAGTTCAACAGTATGGTCCAGGGAGAAAAAGACCCACTTACAGGAGCATACCGCGACGAGATCTTTATAAGTGCCGACGACGCCGAGAAAATCAGCGTCAACAATGGCGATCCCATCTTGTTGCATTCTTCCTTCGGAAGTTTTCACGGCAAAGTAAAAATCTGTCGCATTACCCCACGTAACCTGGCCGTCTTCTGGCCAGAGGGAAACGTGCTCCTTGGAGGAGACGGCGTCGACACACAAGGCGGCGTTCCTGACTATAACGCATTCGTCGAGATCACCGCCCTCTAAATTTTTTCTCTTCTGCTTCTTTTCTCACCCGCTTCTTTATATTCTTGTACGAGGTTCTCTAAAAGTTCTACAGAAACGTCTTACGCCTCACTAAGGACAATCATGCGGTAAGACTTCTCAGGATCATATGCACCCCCCTGTTCATCCACAGCCCGCACATTCTTGAAACCAGCGTGACGCAACCAGTCACGGATCTCTGGAAAAGAAAAAAGACGAACCGAGAACTGCACACGCCGTTGTTTCTTCCCACGGTACACGAGACGAGTTGTTTCAAGGCGTCCCGACATCGGGTCATACCAGCGAGTATCAACAATACAGTCTTCGCCATTTTCCATGGAGAGGGGGGAAAGGGAACAACCAACAAGCCGTTCTCTATTTTGCAGATCCAAAAGAAAGAGACCCCCCGGACAAAGGGAGCGATGCACTTCTCCTAATACTTTGCGGTTGTCCTCGTCTCCGAAATATCCAAAGGAACTGAACCAGCAGACAACCCGCTCAAAATCCTGGGAAAAGGGGAGGAAACGCATGTCTCCTTGCACATATGCCGGCGAAGCCACAGCAGAGGAGAAGGGATTCCGCGAGGAGTCCGCAGCGTCTTGGGAAGAGGGCAAAGACAACAGATTTCGAGAACGTGCTGCCTGCACTGCATAGCGTAAAAATAATTCCTCCCGGTCAAGACCGACAACGCACGCGCCTGTGGCAGCAAGTTCATTGGCAATACGACCATGACCACATGCCAGATCGAGCACACAGATAGCGGGACGAAGACGGAGAAGACGCCACAACAGCGCAGCACTCTCTACTGCCTGCTCTCCATCCACGATGGGGACATAGAAGTATAAATAATCGCGGTCAAAAACCTCTTCCCTCTCAAAAACAGGTTCTCCCATACTCTTCTCCTTCTTTTTTCTCCGATAAATCGGGGAAAATCTGAAAGAAAAAATACTTTCCCCGGGGAAAGAAACAGTTTGTTTCGGGGTTTTTCCTCTCCCATATTTTCACATACAAATATGAATACATGAAAATGCATTCATACCAATCCCCCTAAAATTCCTTAAAACTCCAAAAATTACATGCTCCACAAGTGATGTCTTTTCCAATATTTTGCCCAATTATGCGTAAATTTCCAAGAAATCTACCGGAAAAAGAAGCTCACTATCTTCACAAAAAAATGTAAAAAAGACGTCTCTTTTTTCAAGGTAATTCACTCTATGAGAAGCAAAAATTTCCCAAATTTGGACATACATTATCCCCGATAGTGGGGAATCTTATTGCTGCTTTTTCCCCCATATAAAAATTTTATCCACGGAGAAAATAGGGGACAACGCTGGCAAATATACATCCACAAACTCGCTAAGGAGCGCAAATATGAGTGGCTCGAATACGGAAGACTTCTTCAACATGGAAGACTTCTTCAACATGGCACGAGAATCCCAATCGTATGACCCGAACTCAACTCACCATTCCTACGAAACCCCCACAAATCCTACGCAAGACCATCGGGACTCCTCCAGCCCATTTAACCTGCACAGAGAAAACAGTGCTGACAGCAATACACACAACATGTCGGAACTCTTCGACAGAGAAACCTTCGAATTGCCTGACACTCCGACAGATTTCATGCCGCACACAGACAACATTGCCGACTTGCAAGACGACAACCAAAGTCCCCATGAAAGTCCTTACTCCAGCACAGACAGGGACGGGGACAGAGACAGAGACGGGGACAGGGACAGAGACAGAGACGGGGACAGGGACAGAGACGGGGGCAGGGACAGGGACAATGAGACAGAAGAGCACGATTCTCTCTCTCAAGAAGACATCCACGATATCCTTGACAGCGTACAAGACCTTGGGTTCGAGAAAAGCCCTTTCTCCTCATTTGACACAGAAGAATCAGTCTTCGAGCAGAATCCTTTCTCAGATTCCTCCCACGAAAGCTTTCCCGACTCTCTCGGTCATACGCAAGACCTCGGCCATGGAGATATGTTTGAGAACCTCGATATAAAAGAAGTCATCTCCGAGATCGATATTTTCGACTTCTAATCCTCTGCTTTCGCACCGCCCTCACGCACTCTTCTCAAAACTTCCCCGAGCAAGTGTGTACTGCTGAGGAAGGGGCAGGCTTTTCCCTGTGCAGTGAGTGTGCCTTCTCTCTCACGCCCCACACTCACTGCAAAAAAGATCCTGCTACGCGCTCCATCTCGAACTGTCTTCCGACTTGGCAGAGGCAACTGCCAAAACCGCTCATCACAAACCTGGTTCTTCATTCCCCACACAAGGATCAGAAAAACGACTTGTCGTTTTTCTGATCCCGTCTTCACACTCCAAGCAGGTTGAAGCGGTCAGGAAGCGCGGCACGGCCGGTCAGAGCGCGAAGCACAGGAACAGCTTTCCCATCTTGTGCAGCAAGTTCGGCCAACACATGCAGCACAACACGTTCCGCTTCCCCAGGTACAGACAGTTCGATCTGCAATGCCGCCTGCAGATCGAACGTATGGAGAACAAGCTCAAACACGCGAGTTTCCAGATAATCCGATAAACACATCCCACCGGCAAACGTCTGCACAAGTGCGTCATCAGGCAGATTCTCCATGGCAGTGAGCGCAGTCTCTGCCAGCCTGCGAGCCTCCGTCACAGGATCAGGACCAAGAGATGTACCCGCTTGCTTCCCTCTCTCTGCCACATTTTCCCGGTTCGTCTCTTGCGCAGCCTGTACAAAATATTGAGTAGCCCCTACAAGGTCGCGCTGTGGAGCAGGGGTTGCGCACGCGGACGCAAGCGTGCGCAAAGCCCGGCTCGCATGCCCTGCCAATTCCCGCACGCTCCAAACCCCAAGAGCAGGCATCTCCCATTTATCGTCTGCCACACAGGTGAGCGTCGTGAGAAAAGACTCCGTCATCGCAGAAAAAACAGCACGAGTATCTGCTGTATCCGCAGAAGCTTGTCCCGAGGTAGCCTCATTGTGCACCATGTCGCACTCTTCTCTTCTTCAAAAAAGCGGGAAGCAACAGCAGGACCTTACACAGGACACCCGGCAAAGACACACGAGAAGACAGGTTTCTCCCCAAAAAACATGCCCATATTTCTCTCCATCCACTGCTTGAGAACTACGGTACTACGCACCAAAACCGAAAAAGAATACAGTCCACTTGTGCGATACCGCGCGCTCACACACCTCTCCATTGCGGCAAAAATCACAGCTTCTTAGGCCTCACCCTCACCGCCTGTACGGAAAATTCCTTTCCGAGAGTTTTGCAGAGGAGTATCTGTATCAGAACGAAAATCGAAACCGGTTGGCTCTTGGAAAAGCCTTAGGTCAAAGAGGGGAAGCGTCGCAATCAGATGGTCGAATATATCTGACACAGCATTTTCGTAGGGAACCCATTCTGTACTGGAAAAGAAAGCATAAACTTCAATGGGTATCCCCTGAGAAGTCGGAGAAAGATGTCGAACGAGAAGCGTCGCATTCTCTGATTCAATAACAGAAAGCTCGCGCAGATAAGCCTCAATATATGCTCGCAAAATCCCGAGATTTGTAATATCAAAATGCTTTCGTATCCCCCTATCCGGGAGAACTTCTTCTTTCTCCTCTTGCATGTAAGCGGCTTTTTTTTCTTGGATATAGTCGGACAATCCCGGAAAACTACGAAATTTTTCGACCTCTTCTTCTGTAAGAAAACGTACCCTTGTCGCGTCAATAAAAAGGGACCGTTTGATGCGTCGCAAACCCGCATCCGTCATACCGCGCCAGTTCAGAAAAGACTCTGAGACCAGCTGATGCGTGGGAATAGTGGCAGTAGAGTTATCCCAGTTACGGACCTTCATTGTGTGAAGAGCCAGGTCCACTACAGTCCCATCAACTCCACAATTCGGTACCTGGATCCAATCTCCCACGCGCACCATGTCATTCTGCGTCAGTTGGAGAGAAGCAACAAGACTTAAAATAGTGTCCTGGAAAATCAACAATAAAACCGCAGTCATCGCACCTAAACCAGTAACGTAGTATCCAACTGGCTGGCCGGTTATGACCGCAACGATCACTACACCAATAATAATAAAAATAAAGATCTTTACGAGCTGCAGATATCCCTTCAAAGGACGGGATTCCGCCACCTCCAGAGTGGCATACACATCATGGAAAGCTGTCAGTAAACGGCTCAAGACGAGCGCTTGAAAGACAAGAAAAAATACCCAGATCACACGCTGGACAATGTCCGCTGCTTCATCCGACAAACTCCACACGCCTGTTGTGGGAAAAGTTCCTACTCCCACAACGAATACGCCAAAGGCAACGACCAGGGAAACATACCGGGCAAGCTTCTCATCATTGAGAACATCGTCCCATAAGGTCGGCGTACGACGCACGATCCGCTGCAATAACGGCCATACCAGACGCCGGGTAACCACAGAAGCCAGAATGCCTCCCAATAATGTGACAATTACCGCAATAAGTGCACTCATTTCAGAGGTCTTCACACTGCTCCTCGTCCCTTACAACACACAACATTTCACATAGGCCACATACTGCCTCAAAACAAAAAACAAAGACTACTCACCTGACATTTTCTCCCGTACAGGAAGTCAACACACATCCTCGCGAGCAAAAACCCTCTCCACACAATCTCATGGGAAAATCCGCAGAGAAAAATCCCACAAAAGAAAAAACTTCTAAAATCACCGAATGTCTGAAAATAACCTGCGCCTATTGTGCTTCGACAACGCCGCCTTACTTCCCTCAGGCTCACTTCCACACGCCACACGCATCATCGAGTCCTTCGTTCCTCCCGACAAGCAAAGCACGCAATTTCAAGCCGACACGCTGGACTTCTGCCGCACACACCCCGATGCCCTCAATCGCACCTGCGTCCCAGGACATATCACCGCGTCAGCTTTTCTGCTCGATCCATCACGCAATCGTTTCCTGCTCCATCACCACCGCAAACTCCAGCTATGGCTGCAATTTGGGGGACACTGTGAATCGGGCAACCTCCCAGGAGAATCCTTACGAGAAGCACAAGAAGAGAGTGGCATCAAAGAACTCGCCATCCACCCATCGCCGATCGATCTCGACATTCACCGAGTCTCTCCCCCTGGAAAAACTCCGCATCTGCACTACGATTGTGCGTTTCTCGTGATCGCACCTCCTGATGCCGAGGCCAAAAGAAGTGAAGAGTCTCTTGACCTCGGCTGGTTCTCCTGCAATAAGCTCGAAACAGCCCCGCCAACAGCGATAACACCTATCATGACAACAAGCGGAAAAACACAGGAAATCGTCTTGGAGAAGAGGCTGCACCGCCTCGCGGTCATCAGTAAAAGGCTCGCCGCACTTCTCTGAGAAAAAGGGGGCAGAAAATTCTTGCTCTGGAGGAAGTATGACCAGCATTGACCGTCATGTCTTGTCCAAAAGAGAAATCCAAGAACAACTGAAGTCTCTTCCTGCCTGGCAGGTGCGTCAAGGCAAGCTCCATAGAGAGCTGATTTTTGCGGATTTCGCGGAGGCCTTTGGCTTTATGACCCGACTTGCCATCCTTGCCGAAAAACATGACCATCACCCCGAATGGAAAAATGTTTATAACCGGGTCATTATCGACCTTGTCACGCACGATACCGGCGGCATTTCCCCGGCCGACTTTTTTCTCGCGCAGGCAGCCGAAAAGTTCGCGCAACCTGGCTAGGCGATGAGAACCCCCAAAGGGGATTCATCCGCAGGCCGGCACCAACAAGCATCCCTTACCAGGGTTCATCACTTGGATATTCCGGGTCTTCATCTGCCCAATCTTGCGTGTTGGCATGGCGATCGAGACGCATGAGAACAAACTCATCTTGTTCGGCTTCCCTCTCAACTCCAACAGCCCGTAGCACCTGGTTTATTGCGGTCACATTTTTCGAGTCATCGCCATCAGTCGTATGGATGGGTCCTAAAATAATATTCTGCGCATTCCAGACGACTCCCGACTGTCCGCCAACTCCACCAAAAAACTCCGCTTCCACATAGGCCACGGGGCCTTTTGCCGAGAGAGACAACGCCAGCTGATATGCCTGCGGACTCAATTTCCAGAAGCCCTCAAGAGGAAACTCACGCGTTTCTTCCTCTTCCCCTCGTAAGAACGTAAGAAGGTCTTCTGTCATTGGCAGCATCACAAAGCCACACTCGAGTTCTCGCCATTCAATACCGGGGGGCATGGAATCAGCATTCTGCACAGTAGCATCAGCAGTCACCAACGCTTGAAGTGCGTAGCCCATCAGTCCTCCGTCAAGAACAATTGCTGCTCACATAGGCGTCCCCCCACGTACGCCCCTAGAAAAATAGCAGGTCGCCATGTCCAGATGTCATACGCGCCCATTATGGAAGCCCACCAAATCCCACAAGAATGCTAACACCAAGAAACCATACGGCGCCCATCGAACTGCAGAAAAACACTATTTGTACCGGACAGATTCTCGGCCCGGCACAAATAGCATGGGGAGAACAGGGGAAAAAGATACCTGTTCAGCTCTTTACCCTTTCCTTACAATCTCCCTCCAAGAATCTCACCATAAATGGATAAAGAGCAGGTCAGGGAGTGCTGTATTCCGTATCCCCGTCCGACGCAGAAGTGCTCGCACCCTCATCTGCCGGAACAAAGAAAAGTTGAAGTTCAATTGTGCCTTCGTCTTCCACGGACACCAGACCGAGGGTCGAAGGAGGGTCGATGCCATATTCCGTCATGTCGATCGTGAGGGAACCGACAATCTCAATTGATTTTCCCAAGAACTGACCTTCGAGGGGGATCGTCACCTCTTGGGTTACTCCATGCAGCGTCAATTTCCCCACAGCTTCACCGGAGATAACCTCACCTTCAGTAGGCAGCGCTTCTACTTTGAAAGGTGCACTAAGTATAAAAGACCCCTCAGGAAAGGTATTCGTCTCCAGACCTTTATCCCGCAAATGCTTATCGCGTCGATCATCATCACTTTTCAGTTTCGTCATATCGACTTGTACTTCGACAGCAGTGATCACACCCTCTTCGATTTCCATCGACCCGAGTACTGCTGTGGACCGCCCAACCGCCTCACTGCGCGTCCCTATTTGTGCAATCGTCTCGCCCACGCGGTAACCCACAAAAGAATCCCCAGGCAAAATAACCCAGGATCCTTCAAGAGAGTCGACGGTTGGAGCACTTTCCAGGGAAGCCGGATCATTCGTTGAGAGCGACGCTTCCGCAGGGGAATCGTCCTCCTTAATCCAAGCGAAATACACGACGACGGCAAGTGCAACAATCACTACTCCTGCCACGCCAATGGCCACTTTGGTCTTTCGTTCCATCTCAACTCCTGTTGTCATTCTCACGGAAAAAGGCCCCAAACCTTCATCAAGAACACAGTACACAGTTCCAGAGTCAAGAATGATGCAGAACACAAACAAGACCCACTGCCAGGACAAACAACAAATGCAGTACGTGATGCCTGCAGAAGTAATGCTCTATCACAAAACAGGCTTGCAAAACCCTCTTTCTCAGAAAAAAACCCGAAAAAACAGGCTGATTCCCAAAAGAAATTCGATGTCCCTTCTATCTACCAAAGACCTCTCAAGCCACTACTTATCCACACCGACAGAAACAAAGGCTTGAATATTCGCGGCATTGCAGCAAAACACTGATGAGCGCAATAGTTATTCTGGTCCTTACGTTCACAGCAGCCTTTGCCACAGCACTTAAACGAGCACATACCCTGTCAAAAAAAGACACAGGAATCGCCCATGTGTACGAAATGACCAATCTCGCATTGCGGGATCTCTCTGACAATCTACACGCCACATTCATGGCACCCCCCAAGCTCCGCTCAGCACGGGCATTTGGCGCCGTACAGGGGAAAAAGGGCAATGTCACCTTCACTGTCACAGGCCGCCAAGAAATCCATGTACCAAAACACCGGCTTTTTCAACGTCCTCGCCTCACACATCATCTTGTGATCGTCGCTGGGCCCACAGGAGGCGCCTGCGTCTTGGATCCAGTCGTACTTTGCTCTGCCCCAGAGCCACTGCCCAGGAATAAGTCGATTCGATCCTCAGACCTACAAATGATTTTCGAGGCCTGCTTCAGTGGAAAAACCAGCGCGGTTCCCATGAAAGCCCATCGGCCTCTCTTGAATGTCGCCTGCCAAGCTGAACAACTAGAAATAAACGGAATCGGCGTACAGTCGATTCCCTGTGGACCAGGACTCGTTCCCCCCACAGTGAATGTCCACGCAATCGAACAATATCTCGCGCACATGATTATCGCGGCAAACGCGCTTGCGATATAACAACATCGCGACCAGCTACAAAACGGGCCATGACTGCCCGATTTTTTGCGGCTGCCCTTCCCTCCCCTCATCATGCGTGCTACAGACTTCTTCTGGATACTCAAGGTCTTTCCCTTAAAGACCGAACTCTGTAAAAAGAAGGCAAGAATGCCACTTGTGGCGATCTACACACTCAAGATCTTTCTCTCAAAGAGTAAACAGTTGTATATCACACAGCTATAGAGGGAGAAACCGGCAATGGAACAAGGGACCGGGGAATGCCGCTCGAGATAGAAGCGATGGTCCAGCAGGCCCACTTCCCATCCCCCCCAGCCGCGATCCTGCGGATCACACAAGCAGCGAACGACCCAAATATCTCTGCCCCAGAGCTAGGGAAAATGATCGCTGCCATCCCCTCGTTCAACGCGATGATATTGCGTTTGGTGAACTCTTCTTCGTATGGACTGAGCACAGAAGTCAGCAGTCCAGAGCAGGCAATTACCATGCTCGGAACACGTTCAATGCGCAACCTCGCCATCTGCCATGCCGCACGAGAAAGCGTGACAAAAACTTCGTTACATCCACAAGACGTGACACTTTATTGGCAAGATTCCTTCCGCCGTGCCACCATCTTCCGCAAATTCGCAGAGCTACATCCCGTCATCGACCCAAATGAAGCCTTTACCATTGGCGTACTGCTCGATTTGGGGCTCACCATCTTGTTCAATACGGACCCCTCTGCCACACACGAATGGAAAAATTTTCGCTCCGAACGACCCGAGGCCCGTCGCCTCATTGAACAAGAACGGTTCGGAACAACGCACGACCAAGTAATTACCATCCTGAATACACAGTGGGGAATGCCGGAAAGCCTCATCCTCCCCATCGTCTTCCACCATGACCGCTCTGCACCCGAGCTCAATGCAAAACTTCGAGAAATCGCAAAAATGGTTGCCGAAACAGAAATTCTGGCGGCCACTTTCACCGCACATGACCATCGAGGAGCATTCGCAGAGGCCTGTTCCGTGCTCGAAACAGCCTACAAACTCAACCAAGACGAAATCCTGACTTTTCTCCGAGAAGTAAAAGAGGAACTCACAGAGGCCGGCGACCTGTTCGGCATCAATCTCGGAGAACAACCTTCGCTCGAAAACATTCTCGCAGAAGTCAACAAAGCTCTGGTCGACCAAAACACATCGTATGAAGAGCTCGCGCAACAACTCGAAGAAAGTATTCTCGAAAAAGAGCGCATCGAAGCAAGCTTAAAGGTCGCGAACGCCCGCCTGGAACGGCTTGCCCATCATGACACTCTGACTGGTCTCGCAAACCGACGTAAATTTGCCGAGTGCCTCGAAGAAGAAATAAATCGCGCCGTCCGCAACGGACGACCCCTCTCTTTTCTCATGATCGACCTCGACCATTTCAAACGTCTGAACGATAGGTACGGGCACACCTTTGGAGACGAGGTGTTGCGGCAAATAGGCAGCCAGCTCCAGCGCGTCTCCAGAAAAACCAATGTGTGCGCCCGCCTCGGCGGAGAAGAAATGTGCATTCTCATGCCCGAAACAGATGAGAAGAAAGGCCGCAAAGTCGCAGAACGCGTTCGACAAGTCATCGCTTCCATACGATTTGTCTCTCCGCACCAGGAAGTCCGTTGCACTGCATCATTCGGCGGCTCCACATGTGAAAACATCGCGATACAACCCGAACTTGCCGCGGAACGCCTCATGGAAGAAGCCGATAAAGCACTTTATATGGCGAAAAACCGCGGACGAAACCAGACTGAATGGTGGAATAAAGAAACGAGTTCTGCGCAGCAGAACACGCCGGACACCCCCACCGGGACCACTCCTCCAACAAACCCACCCGGCTAACACCCGCAGACACCGGACACCAGAATCCACACACCATACGGGCCTTCGTGCCCCTTTACAACGATATCTCATAAAGCGCATTGCGCCAACGACACCCCTTCCTCCACGCTTCTGTCAGGAAATAGCCGGAGACTTGCGCTCTTTCTCCCATGAACGACAAGTGCGAGAAACAGACCAGTCGACACCATGAGCCTTTCTCCTTTAAGGTGTCGCTGTGCAAAACAGGAAAAACAACATTACTGCCGTCACTGTCATCTACACAGACGGTGCCTGCAGCGGAAATCCAGGACCAGGAGGATGGGCATGGGTCGTTCCCAATGGTCCTTACGCGAGTGGGGCCGAAAAACACACCACCAATCAGCGTATGGAGGTGACCGCAGCCCTTGACGCGCTCCGCTCCCATCCCGGACCTGTCAAAATCATGAGTGACTCGAAATATGTTGTCGACTGTGTGCAAAAACAGTGGTGGAAAGCTTGGATTGCACGCGGATGGCAAAACAGTAAAAAGCAGCCGGTTGCCAACCAAGATCTCTGGATGCCGTTCGTGGAGATTTTGCGGTCCCGTGAGGCAATTACCTTCCAATGGGTAAAGGCACACGCCCAAGACCCCATGAATCATCTTGCAGATGCTTTGGCTGTTCAAGCCGGCCGGCGTCAAGAAAACAGACGGGGCACAGCAGTGCCGGCTGACATCGCGTCGTCACTTCGGACCCCAAAACAAAAAACCGAAAAACACCAACCACAAAAGTCTCGTTCAGCCGGCCCGCCCCCCGCGAAAAAAACACACCCCCTCGTGAAAGAGTACGCCCTCGCTGTCACAGGAGCCCGCCCCCCTGAGCTTGGGGGCTATGGCCCAAACCCCACAGCCGATCAGGTGCGCAAAGACCTCGTCGAGATTCTGCAGGAGAAGAAGGCCCTACAAAAAGATCTTGTCATTCTGACAGGGCTCTCACTCGGCGCAGAACAACTCGCCGCAGAAGCGGCGCTCATTGCAGACGTTCCCTTTCTCGCCGTTCTCGCTTTTCCCGACATTGATGCCCCCTGGCCTGCTTCTTCCCAGCAGCGTTTTCGCGAGTTGCTTGCCGGAGCACAAGCCCAGATCGTTTTGCGTTCCGGCGCTCCCACAAACAAACAAGACACGGCATCTGCCTTCGCGGCACGCGACCGCTGGCTGAGCGAACATGCTGACGAAGCTGTTCTCGTGTTTCCCCCTGCCGACAGCCGTTTCTATCGCCTCACGGATCTTTTTTTCCAACAATTGGGTGAATCCAAGGTCACAAGGATAGCCCCTTCTCTCAAACCCGACCGCTGAGCCGGCCCCTTGTGCAGCTCGCGCAAACGAGATGGAGCGACACATCCCTTTCACAACACTTCGAGAAAGCGCCGCCGCAAACCGATCATGACCGCAAAAGAAATAAGCAAGAGAAAGAAGCTGAGCACCAGGGCGGTCTCCGGGCGGCTCTGTAGGGCGAGAAACACAGCGAGAGGCAAGGTCTGGGTTCTCCCAGGAAAATTCCCCGCGAAAGTGATGGTGGCCCCGAATTCCCCCAATGCCCGACCCCATACGAGAACTCCCCCTGCAACAAGAGAAGGCCGCACCATAGGCAAGGTGACGCGCCAAAAAACGGTCCAAGGTGAGGCGCCAAGCGTCCGCGCGGCTTCCTCGCACCGCGTGTCGAGTGAGCGGAAGGCTCCCTCCATCGTGGTCACCATAAAGGGCATAGAGACAAAAGTGGCAGATAGCACGGCCCCTGCGAGCGTGAACGACAGTCTGATATCGAATATTTCATAGATCCATTCCCCTACCAGCCCATTCCGCCCAAAAGCTGAAAGAAGCGCGACTCCTCCCACAACCGGGGGGAACACAATCGGAAAAGTAGTGAGACCGCGAAGCAGGGAACGGCCACGAAAGGAGCCGCGGGCTTGCACCCAGGCAAGTGGCACGCCAAAAAGAAAGGAAAAAGCTGTGGCAGACAGCGACGTGACAAGAGAGAGCCGCAAAGCGGTGCGAATCTCAGGAGCAGTCGCTTCCTCCCACACATGTTCCCAGGGAACCTGCACCACAAGTCCCAGCAGGGGGAGAAAGAAGAAGAGTGCTCCCATGACCGCAGCACTGCCCACCAAAAGGGGAACACGAAAACCAGAGGGAAATCGCGTACCGCCAGGCAAAAGCTGCTGACGCACAGAAAAGAGACGCTGTTTCACGGAAGCAAAAACCCGTGCTTTTTCAGGATCCCATGAGCAGTTTCTCCCAGAGTAAAGTCCACAAAAGCAGCCGCGGCTTCAGGATGCACACTCTCAGCGAGTACTCCTATTGGATATTCCGCCAGAATATTCAGATCGGGAGGAAGAGGAATCTCTGTCAGGTCAGAAGAAAGCGCACGTGCGTCCGTCACATACACAATCGCGGCATCTGCTGCCCCGAAAGCCACTTTATTGAGCGTTGCCTTCACGTTGGCCTCCGCGCTTGCGTTTGGGAATGCGAGACCTGCTTTCACAAAAATATCTCTCGTATACACGCCACAGGGCACCTCAGCCGCACAAAAGGCAAGAAAATCATGGGAGCCTGAGAGATCCGCCAAACCGGTCACTCCCGTGGGATTTCCCGGCCTCACAACAATTGTCATCTGATTCACTGCAAATACCTGCGGATCCCCAACAATATGCCCGCCCTCTTGCAGAGTCGTCATGTGCACCCTATTTGCTGAAGCAAACAAGTCGGCCTGCGCACCACTTTGCACTTGACGGGAAAGGGTTGGCGAGCCTGCAAAAATCAAGCGTGTTTCCACGTGTGGATACTCTGCCTCGAAGGCCACAGCTATTTCTGAGAAGACATCCGTGAGAGAGGCTGCCGCGAGGATGTCAATCCTGACAGAAGATCCCGTCTTCCTGCTCGCCCCGCACCCGGAGGTCGCAAGTGCAATCACAAGCGCAACAAGAGAAAAAATTGCCGCTTTTTTCAAGGCCATCCTACTTTTCTTGTCACAGTTTTTCCCTGTACCGGCGCATAGTTCGCAGTACTGGGCACAGTTCGTAACATTCCTCAGGGGACGGCGACAGTCGGCATCATTCCTGGCCTAAGACCATTACCACAGACGAACGCGCAGGAACGTGGTTGTCCACCCAAGCCACCTCAGGGTGAATCATGACGATATTTGCGCGAGAGAGTCCCTGCCACGACGCCTATTCGGTACCCACTCATGCAGGAAACAGTATCAAGGAAGTTTGTAAAAACAAGTGAATGTCGGCAAAATACTGACAAATAACCAGATGGAGAGAGGTTCAGGCCTCTCAGACAAATGTGCAAAAAAGAAGGTGCTCCGCAAGAAACAGCAAGTAGCAAAATCAAAAAAGAAAGTCGTACAGAAAAACCGGGACAAGGAGTCCGTAATGAACGGCATGAACAGCAAGAGGGCTGCCGGCTTCTGAGCCTGACAGCCCTCCACGCTTTTCTCTTGCTACCCAAAAACACACGTTTCTTGGCAACAAGCGACAGAGCGCTCGCGCTCTCGTCGTCTCAAGGCGTCACACGACTTCAGCCTTAGGATTCCTGTTCGAGAAAACTGCGAATATCGGACGCCCGAAAGCGGCGGTGACCGCCAAGCGTCCTGATTGCCTGTATCTTTCCCGACCGGGCCCAACGGGTAACCGTTTTCGGATTTACCCGGAAAAGTCGCGCAACCTCGGCTGGAGTGAGGAGTTCATCGTCCTCGATCGGACGGGTCGGCGATGCTGCTTTTTGCTCCACTCGTGACATTCCGTCCCCCTAGCGGCGACACTGCACTAGTAGTCAGTCTATCCCCTCTGGGCGACGCGAGCAGTTTGGCTGATTCTGCGGAGACGCTCCAGTCGCTCCGCGAGACCGAATCTCCCACCTTTTTGCCTTCCCTCAGCGCGAAAAATAAAAATCCATCATTTCTCGTGAAAATAAAAAAACACGTGCTCACCAGCATTTTTGCAAAAGAACAAAAAAGAAATTCCATTTTTTGCGAAAAATAAAAGCACGTAGAGAGAGGGAACCACGCGCTCCACTATGCCCGAAAAAAACAGAAAAAAATCTTTCACTTCCAGTTATTGACAGGAGTGTCACCCCAGTCCGCCCCCGCCAGGAGTGCGGATTATGACGATATCGCCCGATTTTAAGGCGAAGACGCCCTTACTCGGTACGCACTCTTCTCGCCCCGATCTGACGAGAAAATCTTCTCCGCACCGTCCATCCTCGCCCCCCGCACGCCCTCCAGGAGCGACACGTCGCCGCTCGCACAAGAGAGAGAGCGTGACCGGAGCAAGCACTTCTATTGCACGTTCCACTCCATCTCCCCCCGCCCACTGCCCCGCGCCCCCCGTGCCTTCCCGAAGCTTGTAGCTCAACACTCGTAGTGGAAATTCTCCTTCAAGCGCCTCAACCGGAGTGTTTGCAGTATTCGTCATACCGGTGTGAATACCCGATTGCCCAGCCTGCCCCGGTCGCGCCCCTTGCCCTCCAGCAATCGTCTCGTAATACACAAAAGGTACATTTCCCGGACCTTGCCCACCAATCAGCACATTGTTCATTGTCCCTTGGGAAGCAGCGGGAATCTGACCGGGGAATGCTTCGGCAAGCGCGGAAAGCAAGACGTCCACTACACGCTGACTCACCTCCACGTTTCCCGCTCCCACAGGAGTTGGGAACTGTGCCCCCACCACACTGCCCACAGGAGCAATTACCCGCAACAAACGGGAAATACCTCCATTCTGCGGTAAAGCTGGATCAAAGACACTGCGTGCCACAAATTCCACACAGGCACGCGTGACCGCTTCCACCGCACTCGGCGTGCCCCGCTGCGCCTTCCCCGACCCGGAAAAATCAGCCGTCATGCCATTTTCATTGAAATACACCGCCACGCGTATCGCCACAAGATCGCCATCCACAGGCTCCAGCCAGTCCTCTGCCCGAAAAGGCCCACAATCCTCAGGCGGAAGAACTGCCCGCAGACGCCGTTCCCCATGGTCACAAAGAGCCCGCATCGCAGCCGGCGTCTCTGCTGTTCCCGCCCGACGCGTCACTTCTTTCACACGCAGCGCGGCAAGACGGTTCGCTCCCCATTGCGCGTCAAGGTCTCCCTCACGTTCCAAAGGAGTCCGCGTATTCGCAAGCAAGAGGCGGCGAATATCGACATCCCACTCTCCAGCCCTCACCGCTCGCACAGGGGGAATCGTGAGTCCCTCCGCGATTGCGTCGAGCGCCTCCGCCGAAAGACTGCCGGGCGTCGCACCACCCACATCCGCATGATGTGCACGGTTCGCCACATACCCCAGAAGGTTCCCGTCATCATCCTGCAAACTCGCCACAAACGTAATGTCGTTGAGATGGGTTCCCCCCTGAAAAGGGTCGTTCACCAACACCTGGTCCCCAGGTTCGATTTCTGGGTACGCAGCCAGCGCCGCCGCGACTGCCGTGCCCATCGAGCCCAGATGCACGGGAATATGCTCTGCCTGCGCGACCAGTTCGCCATTCGATGCAAAGAGGGCACACGAAAAGTCTTCACGCTCTTTGATGTTGGGCGAATAGGCCGCCCGGCGGAGCGCCCCTCCCATCTCATCGCACACCCCGGCAAAACGGTTTTGCCAGACTTCCAGCCAAGCACCTTGTTGCGCGTCACGCCTCTCACCAGCTGCCGCAGCAGACCCCTCGTCGACGCTCATCGCTCCTCCAAAATCAGGTTGCCAAGTTCATCCAAGCACACCTGAAAATCGTTTGGCACATAAGTGGTGCTCTCCGCCTCACAGACAAGCAGCGGACCACGCAAAGTGTGCCCAACCTGAAGAAGCGCACGATCAAGCCAGGGAGGCCCGGTGTCTGTGGCCACAGGAAGAGGCGGGCCTAACGCTCGCGTGACGTTCGCTTTCTGTCCCGCCCGCAAAATACTGGGAACATCCACGGGGGATACCACTTCGGCCCGCGCCCGCAAGGTCACCATCTGCACGGGGGCCCCGTCTCGCCGGTAGCCGTTCAAGCGCTCGTGCGCAGCATGAAAACGTGCCACCAACACCTCGGGGCTGTCCTCTTTTCGCACAGGGATTCCAAGCTCATAGCTCTGCCCCTTATAACGGCAATCCACAGACCAAAAAACTTCGCACTGCTCACTTCCCGCCGCCCAACTCACCTCTTTTGTCACGGCATCTGCCAGGGGAATCATCAGGTTCCAGTCAAAAGCAGCAAGGTCTCCCACACAGGTTTGCGACCTGTCCGCTTGCACCGGCGCCGCAAGCAAACCCACTGCAGAGAGCACTCCTGCCATTGGTGGCACAATCACAACCTTGGCACCAAGAGAACGCGCGAGAGAGGCCGCATGCAATCCTCCAGCCCCACCAAAAGCCACGAGGGCGAGATCACTCGGGAACACTCCTTTTTGTACCGTGACCGCGCGTAAGGCCCGGTCCATTGTTGCCTCTACGACCGAGACAACAGCATCTGCCGCTCCTTCTCCCAAAGAGTCAATCGCGCGAAAAGCAGCCTTGCGATCGAGCTTCATCTCACCCCCGGCAAGGACACGCAGCCGTCCCAATACCAGGTTCGCGTCGGTGACGGTGGGGAAGGTTCCTCCGCGTCCATAACACGCAGGACCAGGCAGCGCGCCCGCCGAGGCCGGCCCCACCTGCAAAGCCCCTCCCGCGTCAAACGAGGCAATGCTGCCGCCTCCCGCCCCTACCGTGTGCACTGCCAGCGCAGGCGACAAGCATGGGTAGCCGCCAACTTCTGTCCTCGTCCGCAGGGCAGGACGGCCTGCTTCAATCAAACACACATCAGTGGAAGTCCCGCCCATGTCAAAGCTCACAGCCTGCGGCCGGCCGGCAGCCTCGGCAACAGCCGCGGCCGCAAGCGCCCCTGCCGCCGGCCCCGACAACAAAGCGTCAGCAGGACGCAGCGCAAGGTCGGACACAGAGGACAGTCCACCAGCGGACCGCATCACCATCACACGTTCCGGCAGTCCTGGCGTGGTCGCGAGACGGTGCAAATAAGCTGACGTTCCCGGGCCCAGATAGGCGTGCAAAACGGTGGTCGACATGCGCTCAAACTCGCGCAACTCCGGTGCAACCTCGCTCGAGCGCACCACATGCCAGTCTCCTGCCCCCACAAGCAGTTCCTCAATTTCGCGTTCATGCGCGTCATTGGCGTATGCATGCAAACAACAAATCGCAATCGACTCGGGATTTGCCGCCTTGACCTGGGAGAACATGTCTCCTACACAGAGTGGGCGCAGCACTTCACCCGTATGGTCCATACGCTCGGCGACCTCGAAACGGCGCTCACGCGGCACAAGAGCAGGAACACGGTTTACAGAAGTGTCGTAAAGGTCTGGGCGCCGCTGCCGCGCGATTTCAAGCACATCGCGAAACCCTTCGGTCGCAACAAGAACAGTGCGCGCCCCGGCCCGTTCAAGCAGCGTGTTTGTGGGCACTGTTGTCCCGTGTCGAAGCTCGGTTACCTCGCCTCTTCCGGCGACACGGTGGAAACCCGCAACAGTTGCTGCCGCTGGATCATGAGGCGTCGAAGGGATTTTCGCAACATGTAATCTCCCCTCCTCGTCCCATCCGGCAATGTCGGTAAAAGTTCCTCCGGAATCAATTCCTACTCGCATGGATATGTACTTTCTAGAGGGGATACCAAATCTTACAAGCAGTAAATTTCCGCTTTTTCATAAAAAATGAAAAAGCAAAATCGGGTCTTTCGCTCTCGCAAAAAAACCTGGAATGCGCCCCCCTCTTCCTTGCTGTACAACTTTTTCTAGAAAAAAGCGTCCTTTCAGGTGTCTCGTTCCAGACGCATGCCCCCGAGATGCCCCTCACAAGAAAAAACAGGGTTGGGAAACAACCCCTTCCACAGCCCCTCATCCCAACAAACATCCCAACAAAAGCAAACAGAAGCCACTGGGCAGTAAAAGAAACAATCTCGGAGTTTTCCTGAAGCTGTGTTCCTGTCGCGCGCACAGGGATACCAACATCACGCATACCCGGGAAAAACCATGCCAAAGCCCAACAGTCCCCACGAATGACCAAGTCCCGATAAGATGCAGCGAGAAAACCACCGAAGCTTCCCATAACCAAAAAAATCCAGGGGAGACTGCTGTCTCACAAATCCCCCCGTGCAAAAGGGCGGAGATTCACGGCACACGGCGCATCCCTCATCCCGCACCTCACACGAAATTTCGACTCGCATGACTGCATCCCACGAGCACAGCACGCAGGGTTCCACGCCGCCGGATACTGCTCTCCCCCCATTATTACTCGTCATTGAACGTACAGGATCCGGAGGGGTGGCCCAGTACACACACCTGCTGTGCTCCCACTTGTCCGCGGCAAAGGCAGCTTCCGTCCATCTTCTCACGCCAGAACGAGAAACACTTCCCCAGGTGAAAGCTGCCTATACCAAGCATGATCGCCTGCGCACACTCGCCCACCGCAGCCGTATGAGCGTGCATCTGACGGAGTTCCGCAACGCGTGCACCACCCTTTGGCTCGCGCTCCGCCTACGCCCAAGCACGGTTCTCTTTCAAAGCACCCAGTGCGGTCGTCTTGATCCTTGGATCATCAGCGCCCTTCGCATACTCCGGACACGCGTTGTCTGGACTGCCCACGACACCACTCCACACGAAAGCCGCGAGTGTTTTCCTCGGTATGCCCGCAGGGTGTACCAGCAAGTCGACGAGATCATCACCCTCTCAAAGTCAGAACGTGACCGTCTTCTCCTTTTTGTTGCAGAGGCCGACGCCAAAACCCGCATCATTCCACACGGGGACTTCCGTGACCTTGCGTGCACTGATCTTTCCCAGGCAGAAGCACGCCGTATTCTGGGTCTTCCCGGCGCTGCCAAAGTGCTCCTCTGCTTTGGCTACCTCAAACCCTACAAAGGGATAGATGACCTACTCGTGGCCACTGCCCGCCTCCGCCACACTTCTCCCGATATGAAAATCATGCTCGCGGGGGGATGTCAACCCCAAGATGCCGAACAACTCGCACAACGCATCACCGAACTAGGTATCGACAGCATCGTACGACTCTGCCCCGGCTATTTGCCCCTGGAGAGGACAAGCACTTACTTCACTGCCGCTGACCTCGTCGTACTTCCACACCGGGAGGCAAGCCAATCCGGCATTACACATATGGCATACGCGCACGCCCGTCCTGTTGTCGTGACAAACGCGGGCGGGCTACCTGCCGATGTGGACTGTGGCATCACAGGAGAAGTCTCCATTGCAAAAGACCCACGATCTTTATCAGAGACAGTGACACGCGTCCTGAGTCCCGCCTGGAAGCTCACCGAAAAACAAGCCTTACTCGCAACAAACCCCCCGGAGCGTTTCCTCTGGGAGAACATCCTCCCCGACTATACGGAGGCACTCGGCCTTTCGGACCGTACCGGGAATACCCCGGACACCAAGCGACCCATCATCGTTTTTTACACTGACGTCCTCTGGAATGGCGTGTGGTACTCCAAACAGCACCTCGCTCAAGCCATCACAAAAAAAGCCCGCGTGCTCTTTGTCGAAGCACCGGTGAGCCCCGCCTCGGTGCTCCGCTCCCCAAGCCGCGCCGCCCAACTGCTCAAACGAAAACAGCATCTCTCTACCGACCTCGCGGTGCTCGCGCCTCTCGGCATACCACCACAAGAACATCCCAAGCTCGTAAAATGGAACGCACGCCTGCTCGCACGCCAAACCCGTTCCTTTCTGAAAAAGCTCGATTGGCACAACAGCGATGGAGTCCCCGCACCCGACATGGTGATAGCCGGGCTGCCCCGTGCCTGGAGGCTGCAGTCGGCCTTTCCCACTGCCTTATGGGCCGCGCACCTGACTGATCGGCTCGCAAACCCTGAGGAAATCGGAATCAGCAACCGGGAACGTCTGCTCAGTACAGCAGACGTTGCAATTGCCGTATCAGAGCCACTCGTCGCAGAATCTGTCTCCTACGAGTTGCCGGTGCTGCTTCTCCCACAAGGAGTCGATACAGAAACGCTACTGCGCAGCAGTAATCTCGTGGTTCCTCTGGATCTTGCCTGCATCCCCGACCCTCGCCTGCTCTTTTTGGGCAACCTCACAGATCGACTCGACCTTGCCCTGATCGAGAAAACGGCAGCAAACCATTCACAATGGCAATTCGTCTTTGTCGGAGGCACGTCTTTCGCTGGGGCAGGAGACCCCACAGCCCAACTACGCCGCATCCCCAATGTGCATCTCCTCGGCCCAAAGCCGCGAGAACAGCTCGGCACCTACCTTGCGCACTGTGACGCCGCATGGTCGCCCTACACATGGTCGGACTTCAATCAAGCCTCGAACCCCTTAAAGATCATGGAGTACCTCGCCATAGGGCTGCCCGTTGTCGCAAACCGCTTTGCAGCCCTCGTTTCCTTGCAAGAGCATGTCTCCCTTGTGACAGAAGACGGTGACTGGAACCAACCGTTGACCGACGCGCTCGCAGGAAAAGCAGGCACAACACACACCGCAAGCACCGCACAAAAGAAAAACCGCATGGCTTTTGCCGCAGAAAACTCTTGGGAAAAACGAGCAGAAAACCTTACGGCCTTTCTTCTCAAAGAACGCGAGGACCGGCCGCCATCTCCCAGATGGCCATCTTCCTAAAAAAACGCCTCAAGCCGAGCGTCGTTTCCCACGAAAAAAGCGGCGCCGCCCTATGCCCGCAGGAGGCGTGATTGCCTCACGGTAGTGTGGCAAAACAGCCTCATGGCTGTAGCGTTCCTCGTACAAAGCCCGTCCGGCTTTCCCCATCTGTGTCCGCAATTGCGGATCTTCGGCAAGACGCAGCAGCGCCTCAGTCCACTCTTCTGGTGTCTCCGCCCAAAAACCCGTCTCACCGTGGCGCACAACTTCGCTGTTCATCCCGTATGGCGAGGCGACCACCGGCAGACCTGCCGCCATATAGTGAATGATCTTGTTGGAACATTTTCCTCGTGTCCACACAGTGTCAGGCATAGGCATGATGCCGACATCAAAGCGGCTTAGCTCGCTTCCCTCTGTGGCCGGATCCCAAGGCACAACCTGAGGCGTCACGGGATATTCACAATAGGACGCAATGTCGGGATGCGAAAGCAAGTGCAATTGGGCGCCAGTCTTTTCGCTCACGGCAGCGAGAGCCGGCAAGAACGGCACAACAAAATGAAACCCCCCCATCTGCCCGTACCAGCCGATCCGGCAGGGTCCGGGAGCACGCTCCTCTTGCCGGGGGATAATCGCGTCATCCGGCACAGTCGGAATAATCCGCACATCGTCACAATATGCTCGCGCCCACGTGGCCAGGTACTCGTTCCCCACGATCATGCGATCCGCAAGACGCGCTGCCGTAATCACGCGCTCAGGCGTCCAAAGGGGAGGTGTTTTTCCGTCCGGTGGCGGCTCCCAAATAGCGTCGTCAATCTCAAAGACAAAAAAGGGAGCACGACGGGCAAAGAGCTTCTCAAAGACAGGAGGCCCTGTAAACAAAAAGACATCCCGCAAAGCCAAATGCACATCGTACCGATAAGGCAGCAAGGCCGCCTGCACAAGACGTTTCACCGCGCCAACACTGATCCCGCCAATGCGTTTCAGGACGGAAGACCAGCCGCCTTCCCACCCCCACGGATACACAAAAGGCGGCACCGTGCCACTCACGCCAAGGCGCACACCCTGCGTTTCAAGCTCCTCGGCAAAGGCTTGGGCACGCAACCATGTGGTGGACTTTGCCTTCGGACTCCCAGAGCCGAACGCAGTCACCAACACCGCAGTCCCGGCACCCCGATCTTCAATGGCAGGCGGGCCCCCCCGCTCAGACAGAACAGACATAATGCCTTGTTCGCCGTTCTTCTCACCACGTCCTTTTACCGGGGATACACGTCTCCGACGTGTATTCCCGAATCCGTATACCACGGGCCACCGCAAAAGGCACGAAAGACCCCGCCACAAGGCCACAGGGCGCCACAAATCCACGGACCACCACAACCCCCACACGGGAGACAGGGCACGGGACCGCTACGGTCGGCCCTACACAAGCCCATACGGTCGGCCCTACACAAGCCCACAGGACAGATCACGAGGCCGGGACCCCCCGCTACAAGGCACGGGACAGGGCCACAGGCGCCCGGGGGAATCAGCCAAGGGCCATGCGTTCGCCCAGTATGCCCGCAATATG